>Ga0079037_100001700_pt1 | contig 11676 bp, 14 predicted proteins | sample Mud3Dept4metaG_FD_71479 | JGI IMG/M metagenome (GOLD analysis project Ga0079037, IMG submission 71479) | Freshwater wetland microbial communities from Ohio, USA, analyzing the effect of biotic and abiotic controls - Mud 3 Core 4 Depth 4 metaG | ecosystem: Environmental > Aquatic > Freshwater >... | reverse complement strand
ACCAACTCCCCAGGGTGTTGGACTTAAGGTCGAGAGGTAACCCGGACCGTGTCGAACACCGCAGGCGGCGCCAAATCGTCGGGGCCGCGGGCTTGGCCCGCGGCCCCTATAGTTCCAGTTGCTGGCCCTTCTCGAGGGCCGATTCCACACGCTCGCGCAACTTCTGGAGCTTCGCTCCGAGTTCGGCATCGACGCTCGAGCCGTTGCGGCGCAGCTTGATCAATTCATTGGCGAGGTTGAGCGCCGAGATGACCGCGATGCGGTCGAGCCCGACGACCTTGCCCGTGTCGCGCACCTCGCGCATCTTCGCGTCGAGGTACTCGGCGGAGTCGAGCAGGGCGGAGCGCTCCTCCGCCGGGCAGGCCACCTGGTACTCGCGGTCGAGCAGGCGGACGCTGACGCGTGCGACGCGGTCCTCGCTCACGAGCCGTGCTCCATCGCCTTCAGGCGGCCGATCATCGCCTCGACGCGCGCCCGCACCTGCTCGTTCTTCTGCAGCAGGCTGGCGCGCTCCGTCATGAGCGAGTCCTGGCGCTGGCGCAGGGCGCGGTTTTCTTCCTTGAGCTGTCCGACGGTGGCGACGAGCTCGTCGATGCGCCGCTCGAGGCGCTTCAGCTCGGCGTCAACCGCGGTACGGGCGCTGGGTTCACTCATGCGCCGAACTATAGAGCCGCCCCTGCGGGGAATCAATTGAGGCGGTGAAGCCACGGCGCGCGGTGCTACGATATGTTGGATGCATCCCTCCGTGGCCTTCGCCGACGTCGCCCAGGCCCTCGCCGCCGGCGCGTCTGCCGTACATCCGGCGGAAGCGCATGGTTGCCTGTGCGGCGCGCTGTGCCTGCGTCCCGACTATTCGCTCGCGGAATGGCTCGACGAGGTCCTGCCCGACATGACTGCGGCTGCCGAGGCCGCTGGGCCGTTTGCCACGCTGTTTGCCGAGAGCCTCGGGGTGCTGGCCAGCCCGGACATGGAATTCGAGCCCTTGCTGCCCGACGACGAGACCGACCTCGCCGAGCGCGTCGCGTCGCTCGCCGCCTGGTGCCAGGGATTCCTGTACGGGTTCGGGTCGTCGGGCGCGGCTGCGCAGGCGAAATTGCCGGCGGCCGTGAACGAAGTGCTCGCCGACCTCGCGCAGATCTCCCATGCCGGCGTGGTGGGCGCGGAGCCGCCCGAGGCGGAGGAGGAGGCCTACGCGGAACTGGTGGAGTTCCTGCGTGCGGCCGTGCAGATCGTCTACGAGGAGCTCGGCGCGGCGCGCGCGAGCGTGCCCGCACCGCAGTCCGGACACTGACCCGACCATGACCGTTCGCAAAGACGAGTTCGCCCGGCGACGCCGGCAGCTGATGCGCATGATCGGCAAGGGCGGCATCGCCATCCTGCCCACGGCCACCGAGAAGCAGCGCAACAGCGACGTGCACTATCAATTCCGGCCCGACAGCGACTTCCACTACCTCACGGGTTTCGACGAGCCGGAGGCGATCGCGGTGCTCGTGCCGGGCCGCGCGCAGGCCGAGTACATCCTGTTCGTGCGCGATCGTGATCCGACGCGCGAGGTCTGGGACGGCAAGCGGGCAGGGCCGGACGGCGCCACCGTCGAGTTCGGCGCCGACGACGCGTTTCCCATCGGCGACATTGACGACATCCTGCCCGGGCTGATGGAGCAGTGCAGCCGCGTCTATTACACCATGGGTGTGCACCCCGAGTTCGACCAGCATGTGATCCACTGGGTGAACACTCTGCGCGGCAAGGCCAAGCAGGGCATCCACACTCCGCAGGAGTTCGTGGCACTCGACCACCTGCTGCACGACATGCGCCTCTACAAGAGCCGGGGCGAGCTGTCGGTCATGCGTCGCTCGGCACAGATCGCGGTCGGCGCGCACCTCCGCGCGATGCGGGCGACCCGGCCGGGCGTGCACGAGTATGAGGTGATGGCCGAGCTGCTGTACGAGTTCCACCGCCACAAGGCCGACATCTCGTACCACCCGATCGTCGGCGGCGGGGCGAACGCCTGCACGCTGCACTATCACGCCAACGACGCCGAACTGCGCGACGGAGATTTGCTGCTGGTCGACGCAGGGTGCGAGTACGGCTACTACGCATCCGACATCACGCGTACCTTCCCGGTCAACGGCCGGTTCACGCCGGAGCAGCGCGCCGTCTACGAGGTGGCGCTCGAGGCGCAGGAAGCGGCGTTTGCCAGCATCCGGGCCGGCAACCACTGGAATGACCCGCACGACGCCGCGGTGCGCGCGATCACGCAGGGGCTGGTGCGCATCGGCCTGCTGAAGGGCCGCGTGCCCACGCTCATCAAGCAGGAGGCATACAAGAAGTTCTTCATGCACCGCACCGGCCACTGGCTGGGCATGGACGTGCACGACGTCGGCGACTACAAGGTGGGCGACCAGTGGCGCGTGCTCGAGCCAGGCATGTGCATGACCGTCGAGCCCGGCATCTACATTCCTGCCGGCGCGCCGGGCGTGCCGCGCCGCTGGTGGAACATCGGCGTGCGGATCGAGGACGACGTCGCCGTCACCGGCCAGGGTTTCGATCTCCTCACCGACGGGTTGCCGCGCACGCCGGCGGAGATCGAGCGGGTGATGAGCGCCTGACAGTTGCATGAGTGACCACGCCGCCCCGCCCGTGTACGACCTTGCCATCGCCGGCGGCGGACTGGTCGGCGCGTCGCTGGCGTTGGCGCTCGCGCCGCTCGGGCTGCGCATGGCCCTGGTCGAGGGGGTGGCCTTGGGCAAGGGCAATCACCCGAGCTTCGATGAGCGCACCACGGCGCTGGCCAATGGCACCGTCCGCGTCTTCCGCAGCCTCGGCGTCTGGCGCCACATGGAACGCGAGGCGACGCCGATCCGGCGCATCCACGTCTCCGAGCAGGGGCGCTTCGGCACGGCCCGCATCGACGCGGCCGAGCAGGGGCTCGAGGCCCTTGGCTACGTACTGCCCAACCGCGTCATCGGCGCCGGGCTCTGGGAAGGCCTGCGCGCCTGCCCGACCGTCGAGCTGATTGCCCCCGCGCGCGCGACGGGCAGCGAACTCGCCGGCGATGCGCGGGTTCTCCGGTTCGAGCGTGACGGAGCCGAGCAGAGCATAGCGGCGCGGCTGGTCGTCGCGGCCGACGGCGCGAAGTCACTGGTGCGTGAACAGGCGGGGATCGATGCCGATCACTGGACCTACGGCCAGACCGCCATCATCGCCACCGTGACCACGCAGCGCTTCCACGATCACGTTGCCTACGAGCGGTTCACTCCCGAAGGGCCGATCGCGGTGCTGCCGCTGGCCGAGGGCCGGTGTGGCGTCGTCTGGACCCGGCACCCTGGGGAAGCCGCCCGGCTGCTCAAATTGCCCGACGACACCTTCCTCGGCGAGCTGCAGCGCGCCTTCGGCTTCCGGCTCGGGCGCCTGCTCAAGGTCGGTGCGCGCCATTCATACGATCTGGGTCTGGCACGGACGGCCAGTCACGTCGCAGATCGCCTCGCCGTCGTGGGCAACGCCGCTCAGGCGATGCACCCGATCGCCGGCCAGGGGTTCAACCTTGGCCTGCGCGATGCCGCAAGCCTCGCGGAAGTGATCGCGGACGCACGGGTCGCGGGCGAGACCGATGCCGGCGCTGCCGGCACGCTCGCGGCCTACGCGGTGTGGCGGGCGGAAGACCAGCGGCGCATCGTCGCATTCACCGACGGCCTCGTGCGCCTGTTCGGCTCGCCGCTCGGACTGGCGCGCGGCCTGCGCAGTGCCGGACTGCTGGCGTTCGACGCATTCCCGCCCGCCAAGGCGGCTCTGGCGCGCCTGAGCGTGGGCGCGTCCGGACGCGTCCCGCGCCTTGCGCGCGGTGTGCCCCTCGCGACCGGACGCTGACATGGCGCCGCGCAAGCTGGATTTCGACGTGGTCATCGTGGGCGGCGGCATGGTCGGCGCCTGCGTCGCGGCGCTCGTCGCCCAGGACGAGCGCCTCTCCGGCTGGCGAATCGCAGTCGTCGAGCCGTCCGCACCCCGCGCCCCGCAGGAGGGCTTGGTGGATCTGCGCGTATCCGCGTTGTCGCGTGCGTCCGAGCGGATTCTGCGGCACGCGGGTGCGTGGACCGGCATCGAGCCCCACGCGTGCCCGTATTCCGGGATGGTGGTGTGGGACGCAGCCAGCCGGGCGGACAGGCCCGATGCCTTGCGCTTCTCCGCCGCCGAGACTGGCGAGCCGAATCTCGGCTACATCGCCGAGAACCTGCGGGTGCAGTGGGCACTGCATGCATCGCCGCACGTGCGTGACGTGACACAGCTGCGCGCCGGTCTCGAGGGACTGGAATTCGATGATGAGTCCGCGCGGGTGACGCTGTCGGACGGTCGCCGGTACAGCTGTGCGCTGGTCGTCGGTGCCGACGGCGGCCAGTCCCGCACGCGTGACCTGTGCGGCATCGGCCGCGCCGGCTGGTCTTACGGGCAGACGGCAGTCGTTGCGCACCTGCGCACGGAACGGCCGCACGGGGATACGGCCTGGCAGCGATTCCTGCCTGACGGGCCGCTCGCCTTCCTGCCGCTGCGCGATGGGAGGGTGTCGCTGGTCTGGACGACCACGCCAGCGGAAGCCGGGGCGCTGCAGGCGCTGGAGCCCGATGCGTTCGCGCGCCGGGTCACGGAGGCCAGCGACCGTGCGCTCGGCAACGTGGAACTCGACAGCGGCCGCGCCGGCTTGCCGCTCGCGCTGTGGCATTCGCGCGAATACGTCCGCCCGCGCCTCGCGCTGGTGGGCGATGCCGCCCACACCATTCATCCGCTCGCCGGGCAGGGAGTGAATCTCGGTTTCCTCGATTGCGCCTCGCTCATCGAAGTCCTGGGTGATGCGGTGATTGCCGGCAGTGATCCTTTCGCGGTGCGCACGCTGCGTCGCTATGAGCGCTGGCGGCGCAGCGAGAACGCACTGATGCTCGGCGTCACCGACACGATCAACCGGCTGTTCATGCAGAAGAGCGTCGCCGTCGCAGGTGTGCGCCGCCTGGGGCTGGCGCTCGTTGCTGGGCAGCCGCTCGCACGGCGCGCCCTGGTGCAGCGCGCGCTGGGCCTCGCGGGCGACCTGCCCGTCATCGTCACTCGCCCCGGGTAACCGTCATGGCCGACCAGAACTGGCAACAGGCTCTGTTCACGCAATCCGCGCCGGAGCTCGGCAACCAGTACCACGGCGACCCGCTGCTCGCCGGCTGGCTGCGCCGCACGCTGCCGGCCGATGTCTTGCGGGCCGTCGAACCCGAGTTCGAGGAACTCGGTGGCATCGCCGGCGGCGAACTGCATCGGCTGCAGCTTGCCGACCGGCTGAACGAGCCGAAGCTCGTGCAGTGGGATCCCTGGGGCAATCGGGTGGACAGCATCGAGGTGAGCCCGCTGTGGCGCGAGGCAGAGCGTCTCACGGTGCGCCACGGGTTGGTGGCCACCGCCTATGAGCGCACGCACGGCCGCTATGCGCGCGTCGAGCAGTTCGCGAAGGTGTACCTGTTCCATCCGTCGTCGGACGTGTACACCTGTCCGCTCGCGATGACCGACGGAGCGGCGCGTACGCTGCTCGATTCGGGTAACGCCGCGCTGATCGCGCGCGCGGTGCCGCATCTCACGTCGCGCGACCCGGCGACCTTCTGGACCAGCGGCCAGTGGATGACCGAGACCACCGGCGGCTCGGACGTCGGGCGGTCGCAGACGCGTGCCGTGCAGCAGGCCGGCGAGTGGCGCCTCTATGGACGCAAGTGGTTCACGTCCGCGGTCACGTCGCAGATGGCGCTGACGCTGGCGCGTCCCGAGGGAAATCCGCCGGGCGGCAAGGGCCTCGCGATGTTCTTCCTCGAGGTGCGCGACTCCCAGGGTCGCCTGAACGGCCTGCGCGTGGATCGCTTGAAGGACAAGCTCGGCACGCGCAAGGTGCCGACCGCCGAGTTGATGCTGGACGGTTGCCGCGCTGAACTCGTCGGCCAACCCGTCAACGGCACGCGCGCCATCGAGCCCATGCTCGGCGTAACGCGCATGTGGAACAGCGTCTGCGCGGTGGCATTCATGCGGCGCGGTCTGGCGCTGGCGCGGTCCTATGCGGCGCAGCGCGAGGCGTTCGGCGCGCCGCTCGCACGGCAGCCGCTGCACGCCGATACCCTGGCTGCCCTCGAGGCCGAGACCTGGGGCGCGTTCCTGCTGGCCTTCCTGCTGGTCGACCTGACCGGTCGCCTCGAGAGCGGCCTGCTCGACGACCAGCAGCGCGCGCTGCTCAGGCTGGTGACGCCGCTTACCAAGCTGATCACGGGCAAGCAGGCCGTGGGCGTCGTGAGCGAGGTCGTCGAGAGTTTCGGCGGCGCGGGCTATGTGGAGGATACGGGCCTGCCGCAACTGCTGCGCGATGCGCAGGTGCTGCCGATCTGGGAAGGAACGACCAACGTGCTGTCGCTCGACGCTCTCTTGCGCAGCGACCTGCACTCGGGGCTGGCTGCGCTGATGGGCCGTGCCTCCGTCTGCGTGCGCTCGCTCAGCGAGCCGCGACTCGTCGCTGCGGGCAAGCAGGCCATCGGTGCACTCGAGCGCGCCGCGCTGTGGCTCGAATCGGGTCAGGACCGCGAGGTGCTGCAGTCCGGCGCTCGTCGGCTGGCCCTCACGATCGGGCGCGCCCTCGAGCTCGCGCTGCTCTGCGAGCACGCGCAGTGGCTCCTCGACCACGGCGGCGACCGGCGCGGCTACGCCGCGGCGCTGCGCTTCTCACGTCTGCCAGTTGACCTGATACACGAGGTGGATCCGGAGCTCGACGCGGTGCTGCTGTCGCAGCCGCGCTGAATCAGCAGTCCGGCTGCTCGGGCCACTGCTCCGCATCGATCGACTCCCTGTACGCATGCCAGGTGGCATGCCCGATCAGGGGCAGCGTGATGCCGAGCGCAGCCATGAGCCACATCAGGCCCGCGCCGCGCTCGCGGCCGATGAACAGCAGCGCGAAGCCGGGCGCCACCGCGACCACGATGCAGGCGGCCCACACCGCCATCGCCATCCGGTTGCGCAGCACCGCGTTGATACTGGTGACGACGGCAGTGACGGTGTCCACCCGCCGGTCCACCATCATCGGCAGCGAGAACGCGGCTGCCGCGAACACGATCAGCGCGAAGATCGAACCGACGGCGCTGCCGATGCCGAAGAAAGTGACGTAGTCGCGCCAGCCGGGCTCCGAGCCGATCGGGAAGAACACGTGGATGGCGGATCCGGCCCGCGCCCACACCAGGAACACCACCATCAGCATCAGCGCGAATACCATCAGGTTGCCGACCGCGCGCTGTTCCTCGCGCATGCAGCGGCGCAACGACGGCGTCTTGCCGCGTCCGAGCTGGCGGCTGATCGCGTACGTGCCGACCGCGAGGAGTGGCGCGATCAGGATGAACCCCGACACCAGCGACAGCAGCTGCCAGTAACCGCCCAGCTCGACCGTGATCCACGCGAGCGCGAAGCTCAGCAGCACCACGATCGAGCCGTAGGTGAGGCTCTGGCGTGGCGCGGACCACATGTCGCGCCAGCCCTGGCGCAGCCACCCGAATGGCGCAGTGGGCGCCAGCTGGCGGCATGGCGCGACGAACGGCAGCGCCTCTTCGGCCGCGTTCGATTCCTGGCTCATGGCAGTCTCCCCCTGCCGACCTTGTGAGTCGGTTCTGTTACACGGCGCTCGCTTCCAGCAGGGCGTCCACTTTGGCGGCGCAGATGAAATCGTTCTCGGACAGGCCGCCGACGGAGTGCGTGCTGAACGTGACCCGGCAATGGCCATAGCCGACTTCGAGGTCCGGGTGGTGGTCCTCGACGTGGGCGATCCAGGCCACGGCGTTCACGAACGCCATGGTGGCGTGGAAGTTGGCGAAGCGGGCGTCGCGCGTCAACGCCCGGCCAGTGGCGTCGAGTCGCCATTCCGGTGCCAGCTCGGCACGCAGCTCCGCGATGCGGGACGCCGTGGCCGCTGGCGTGCCGGCGGGGCAGGCCACGCACTTGCGATCGCGCAGGCGGGTCACTGCCGCGTCTCCGCGCGATACGTGCGCTCGACGTACTGCTCGACCAGTTGCTGGAACTCCTCGGCGATGCGCACGCCCTTGAGGGTCGGGCCCTTCGCGCCGTCGATGTACACGGGTGCCACCGGTCGTTCGCCGGTGCCGGGCAGGCTGATGCCGATGTTGGCGTGCTTGCTCTCGCCCGGTCCATTCACGACGCAGCCCATCACCGCCACGGTCATCTGTTCGACGCCCGGGTGCCGCTTGCGCCACTCCGGCATGCGGCTGCGCAGGTGCGACTGGATCTTCTGCGCCAGTTCCTGGAAGTAGCTCGACGTCGTGCGGCCGCAGCCCGGGCACGCCACGACCATCGGCGTGAACGAGCGCAGGCCCATGGTCTGGAGGATTTCCTGCGCGACGATCACTTCGTTAGTGCGGTCGCCGCCCGGCTCGGGCGTGAGCGACACGCGGATCGTATCGCCGATGCCTTCCTGCAGCAGCACCGCCATGGCCGCGGTGGAGGCCACGATGCCCTTCGAACCCATGCCGGCCTCGGTCAGGCCGAGGTGCAGCGGATAGTCGCAGCGCGCGGCGATGTTGCGGTAGACGGAGATCAGGTCCTGCACGCCGCTCACCTTGCAGGAGATCACGATGCGGTCGTGCGGCAGCCCGAGTTCCTCAGCGCGGCGTGCGCTCTCCAGCGCCGAGACCACGATCGCCTCGCGCATCACGTCGTTTGCATCCACCGGGTCGGGGCGGCGCGAGTTCTCGTCCATCAGGCGCGTGAGCAGCTCCTGGTCGAGGCTGCCCCAGTTCACGCCGATGCGGACCGGCTTGCCGTGGCGGCACGCGATCTCGATCATCTCGGCGAACTGCGGGTCGCGCTTGCTGCCGCGGCCGACGTTGCCCGGGTTGATGCGGTACTTGGCGAGCGCCTCGGCACAGGCCGGATGCTCGCGCAGCAGTTTGTGCCCGTTGAAGTGGAAGTCGCCGACGATCGGCACACTGACGCCGAACTGCGCCAGGCGCTCGACCATGGCGGGCACCGCTGCTGCGGCTGCTTCGGTGTTGACCGTGACCCGCACCAGCTCGGAGCCGGCAATCGCCAGCGCCCGGACCTGCAGGGCGGTCGCCTCGACGTCGGCGGTATCCGTGTTGGTCATGGACTGCACGACGACCGGATGGCCCCCGCCCACGGTGACGTGGCCGATGCGGACGGAAACGGACGTACGACGGGTCGGGTGTGGCATCTGTCAGGACCGCTGCGGGAGGCTGCGCATTGTAACGTCGGGGAGCGGCTCTTTTCGGCGCAGTTCGCCGATCGCTGACTGGATGCCGCGGCGCTGCGTGACGGGCAGGAACCGCAGCCCCCACGCGTATCCTTCGAGGTCGTCCTGGTAGAGGCGGGCAAACAGCTCCCGATGCAGGCGATCGGATTGGCTCAAATCGTCGGCCGGCAGGCCGGCGCGTGCGGCCAGCAAGGCGCGATCTTGCGCTTGGCCGTGCCCGCGACGGCTTCGGCGGCCGGCACCGCCGGTGCGACCGTGGCCAGCATGGCCAGGGTCAGGAGGTGGGCGCGCATTGGGCGGTCCTGCTCGTCCGGAAGGGTCCCGCATGTTCCGGGCGTGGCCCTGAAATGACAAGTCGCATCAGGCTCACCGGCGCTGGCCGCCGGACCGCCGCTCGGGTAACATCCGGTGACCCATCGCAAGGCTCGTCCGGAGAGAGACCGTCACCGGTCCGCCGAAGGCGCAACACGCCCGGAAACGCTCAGGCAAATGAACGGCGACGTCTGATGGGCTCTGGAGAGCGGCCCCGCGAGGGCCCACCGAAGGGGTGCGGCACCGGACCACCGGTACCCGATCTCTCAGGTCACAGGACAGAGGGGCGGCAGGCCGGCGCGGCCTGCCGCCTCTTTTTATTGGTCGGCTTCCAGGACAACAACAATGGGATCGCATACTCCGCTCTTTGACGTGCACGTCGCCGCCGGCGCCCGCATGGTCGATTTCGGTGGCTGGGACATGCCGGTCAATTACGGTTCGCAGATCGAGGAGCACCACGCGGTGCGCCGCGACGCCGGCATGTTCGACGTCTCGCACATGTGCGTGGTAGACCTGCGCGGCGCGCGCGTGCGCGACTTCCTGCGCCGGTTGCTCGCCAACGACGTCGCCAAGCTCACGCAGCCCGGCAAGGCGCTCTATTCGTGCATGCTCCGCGAGAACGGGGGCGTCATCGACGACCTGATCGTCTATTACCTCAGCGATCATTGGTACCGCATGGTCGTGAATGCCGGCACGCGCGACAAGGACCTCGAGTGGATCCGTGCGCATGCGGGTGAGTTCGAGGTCGCGGTCGAGCCGCGCTTCGACCTCGCGATGATCGCCGTGCAGGGACCGAACGCCCGCCAGCGGGCGTCCACGCTGCTCGAGCCCGCCTTTGCCGCGCGCGCGCTCGAACTGGGCTATTTCTTCGGCGCCCCCTCGGACCACTGGTTCGTCGCGCGCACCGGCTACACGGGCGAGGACGGCTGGGAAATCATGCTGCCGGCCGACCAGGCGACGGACCTCTGGGGCCGTCTGCGCGATGCGGGTGTCCGCCAGTGCGGTCTCGGCGCCAGGGACACGCTGCGCCTCGAGGCCGGCATGAACCTGTACGGCAACGACATGGACGAGAGCACGTCGCCGCTGGAGTCCGGCCTCGGCTGGACCATCGCCTGGGACCCGCAGGACCGCGACTTCATCGGCCGCGGTGCGCTGGCCGCGCAGAAGGCGCACGGCGTGCCGCGCAAGCTCGTCGGCCTGGTGCTGGCGGACCGTGCGGTGCTGCGGTCACACCAGAAGGTCATCGTGCCGGCGGTAGGCGAGGGCGAAGTCACCAGCGGCACGTTCTCGCCGACCCTCGAGCGTTCGATCGGGCTCGCGCGCGTCCCGTCGCAGACGGCCGACCGCTGTGAAGTCGAAATCCGCGGCCGGCTGCTGCATGCGGCCGTGGTGCGTCCGCCTTTCGTGCGCCACGGCAAGATCGCCGTCGCCCTCTGAAGTGCCCGGACGACGAATGCAACGGAACATCTCTTATCTACGGAGCAGACCATGAGCAACGTTCCCGCCGACCTGCGATTCCTCAAGTCCCACGAATGGGCGCGCCTCGAGGCTGACGGTACCGTTACGGTGGGGATTTCCGATCACGCCCAGCAGGCGCTCGGTGACCTGGTGTTCGTCGAGGCGCCGGAAGCCGGCCGGCGCGTCGCGGCGGGCGAAGCCTGCGCCGTCGTCGAATCCGTCAAGGCCGCTTCCGACGTATATAGCCCGGTGAGCGGCGAGGTGATCGCGGGCAACGCCGACCTCGGCGGTCAGCCGGAACTGATCAACCAGGATCCGTACGGCGCCGGCTGGATCATGCGCATCCGCCCCGACGACAAGGCGCAGTTCGCCGCGCTGCTCGATGCCAAGGCGTACGAGGCGGCGCTGGCCGCGGAAACCCACTAAGCAGAGGACGGGCCTGCCATGCCCTTCATTCCCCATACCGCGGACGACATCCGCGACATGCTCGCGGCGATCGGCGCCCCGGATACCGAGGCACTGTTCGAAGAGATTCCGGCCGGCCTGCGCGCGCGCGCGCTCGACGCCATCCCGCCGGCGCTCTCCGAGATGGAGGTCGGGCGCCTGATGTCCGAGCGCGCCGCCGCCGACGG
>Ga0079037_100001699_pt1 | contig 11679 bp, 9 predicted proteins | sample Mud3Dept4metaG_FD_71479 | JGI IMG/M metagenome (GOLD analysis project Ga0079037, IMG submission 71479) | Freshwater wetland microbial communities from Ohio, USA, analyzing the effect of biotic and abiotic controls - Mud 3 Core 4 Depth 4 metaG | ecosystem: Environmental > Aquatic > Freshwater >... | reverse complement strand
AACTTTGACCGAGAGACGCCATTGAAGGTTGCAATACTGGCCGGCGGCAGGGGCACGCGTCTGGCCGAAGAAACGGAAATTCGTCCCAAGCCGATGGTCGAGATTGGCGGCAAACCGATCCTGTGGCACATCATGATGCATTACGCGAACTTCGGTTACCGCGAGTTTGCGATTGCGCTCGGCTACAAGGGCGAACTGATCAAGGAGTGGATGGTCCAGTATTCGACGCTGTGGGGCGACATGACCGTCGACACGGGCACGGGGCAGCTGATCCGACACATGCGTTCGGCTCCGTCCTGGACCGTGGACCTCGTGCACACCGGCCAGGACACCCAGACGGGCGGGCGGATCAAGCGCCTGCGGCCGTGGCTGGGCAATGAGCGGTTCTTCCTGACCTGGGGGGACGGCGTGAGCAACGTGAACATCGCCGACCTGCTGCGGTTCCACCTCAGTCACGGCAAACTGGTCACGGTTACGGCGGTGCGGCCGCCGGCGCGATTCGGCCACATGGAGTTCAACGGCGACCTCGTCGAGAGCTTCTCCGAGAAGCCACAGACGGCCGAGGGCTGGATCAACGGCGCGTTCTTCGTGATCGAGCCCGGTGTCTTCGACTACATCGAGGGCGATGACACGATCTTCGAGCGCGAGCCGCTGGAGGCCCTGGCCCGCGAAGGCCAGCTGGTCGCCTACCGGCACGACTCGTTCTGGCAATGCATGGACACTCTGCGTGACAAGATGCTGCTCGAGCGGCTGTGGGCTAGCGGCGACGCCCCCTGGAAGACATGGAGTGACATGGCATGAAGGTGCTGGTGACCGGACACAAGGGTTATATCGGGGCGGTGCTGGTGCCGATGCTCCTCGAGCGTGGACATGAGGTCACGGGCCTCGACAGCGACCTGTTTGCGGATTGCACCTACCACGGCGAGCTGACACCCGTGCCCGAGCATGCTGGCGACTCGCGCGACGCGCCGCGCGAGGTGTTCGAGGGACTAGAGGCCGTCATCCACCTCGCCGGCCTGTCCAATGATCCGCTGGGCGACTATGACCCAACGCTGACCGACGAGATCAATCATCGTGCGTCGGTGCGACTGGCGACGCTCGCCCGGCAGATGCAGGTCCAGCGGTTCCTGTTCGCGTCCTCGTGCAGCATCTACGGGGCCAGTGGGGACGAGTTCCTGGACGAACAGGCACCGTTCCGGCCGGTCACGCCCTATGGCGAATCCAAGATGAACGTGGAGTACGAGCTGGGCAGGCTGGCGAGCGACGATTTCAGCCCGGTGTTTCTGCGCGCCTCCACCGCCTACGGCATGTCCCCGCGTATCCGCTTCGACCTGGTGGTCAACAACCTGGTCGCCTGGGCGTATACCACGGGCGAGGTATTCCTCAAGAGCGACGGCAGTCCGTGGCGGCCCATCGTGCACGTTGAGGACATCGCGCTCGCCTACATCGCGGCCCTGGAAGCGCCCCGGCACCTCGTCCACAAGGCCGCCTTCAACGTCGGCTCCACGACCGAGAACTACCAGATCCGGGAGATCGCCGACCTGGTCCGGCAGATCGTGCCCGGTAGCCGCATCTCGTTCGCGTCGGACGCGGCCCCCGACAGGCGTTGCTACCGCGTGGACTGCAATCACATTGCGCGCAGCCTGCACTCCTTCAAGCCGCAGTGGACGGCCCGACGCGGCATCGAGCAGCTCTACGACAGCTTCCAGCGCGTCGGCCTGGCGCTCGAGGACTTCGAGGGCGAGCGCTTCAAGCGCATCGCGCACGTCAAGAAGCTCATCGGCGAGGGCGTGATCGGACGTGACCTGCGCCGCGTCATGCGGTCGGCCCATGTCGCCTGAGCCCTTCGTCATCGGCCACGAGACCATTGCCGGCTGCCGTTCCTGCGGCTCGACCGCCTTGCAGCCCGTGCTGGACCTCGGGGTCACTCCCCTCGCCGACCGGCTGCTGAACGAGCAGACGCTGCGCGAGCCGGAGCCCCTCTGCCCCCTCACGGTGTGGGCCTGCCCGGCATGCAGCCTGCTGCAGATCCGCGAAACGGTTCCGCCGGAGGTGCTGTTCGGCGCGGACTACCCGTACTTTTCGTCGGTCTCCGATGCCTTGATGCGCCACTTTCGCGGCACCGTCGACGCGGCAATGGCGCGACGACCGGTCGGGCGCACGGGCCTGGTGGTCGAATTAGCCAGCAACGACGGTTACCTGCTGCGCCATTACGTCGAGGCAGGCGTTCCCGTGCTCGGCATCGACCCGGCCGCCGGGCCGGTCGAGGTGGCCCGTAAGCGTGGCGTCGACACGCTGCACGCTTTCTTCACGCGCCAACTTGCCCAGGAGCTTGCCGGCAGCGGCCGTGTCGCCGACATCGTGCATGCCAACAACGTGCTGGCCCACGTCGCGGACACCAATGGATTTGTCGCAGGCATCGCCACGATTCTCAAGGACGACGGCCTGGCGGTCATCGAGTGTCCCTACGTGCGCGACCTGGTGGATGCCTGCGAATTCGACACCATCTACCACCAGCACCTCTGCTACTTCTCGCTGACGGCGCTCGACGCGCTGTTCCGCCGACACGGTCTGTACCTGGCGGACGTCGAGCGCGTACCGATCCATGGCGGCACGCTGCGACTGTTCCTCAGCAAGCGTGATGCGCCGCAGGCAGCCGTCGCGCGGCTGCTTGCCGAGGAGCGCGCACTGGGCCTCGACCGGCCCGCCTATTTCACGAACTTTGCCGACCGGGTGCGCGCCCTGCGCAGTTCCCTCCGGGCCCTGCTCGACGGGATCCGGCAAGACGGCCGCCGCGTGGTCGGCTATGGTGCCGCGGCGAAGGCCTGCACGATGCTCGCCTACACCGGCATCGGCGCGAACTACCTGGAATGCCTGGTCGATCGCAGCGGATTCAAGCAGGGCCGGTATTTTCCAGGCTGCCATCTGCCGATCCGACATCCCGACTGGCTGCTCGAGTCGCAGCCGGACTACACGCTGCTGCTGCCCTGGAACTTCGCCAGCGAGATCATGGAGCAGCAGAGCGAGTACCGGCGCCGTGGCGGCAAGTTCATCGTGCCCGTTCCTTCTCCGGAGATCCTGTGAGCTCATCGACGGCCCTGGCCTGTTCCCGTGCCCCGCAACCGCGGGACTGTCCCGCCTGCGGGAATGTCATGCAGCCGTTCCTGGACGTCGGCGCGGTGCCTGTCAACAGCTGCCTGCTCGTGCGCACGCGTGAACAAGCGCTGGCCTTTCCGCGCGGGGACATCACGCTCGGCTTCTGTGCCGACTGCGGCTTCATCTGCAACCTGGCGTTCGAGCCCAGCCTGACCGAGTACTCCGGCCGCTACGAGGAGACCCAGGCCTACTCGGGCACCTTCAACCGTTTCCACGAGGCGCTCGCCAGTGAGCTGGTGAGCCGGCTCGCCGTGCGCGGCAAGACCGTGGTCGAGGTCGGCTGCGGCAAGGGCGAGTTCCTCGCCCTGCTCTGCCGGCTCGGCGGCAATCGCGGCATTGGCTTCGACCCGTCGTTCGACGCGAACCGTGAGGTGTTCGGCGCGGGCATGGACGTGCGCGTCGTGCGGGAGTTCTATGGCGAGGGTTCCGGCCGGGCCGATGGCGACCTGGTGTGCTGCAAGATGACCCTCGAGCACGTGAGCGAGGCGGAACGCTTCGCGCGCTCGCTGCACTCCGCCCTGCGCCCAGGCCAGGAGTCGCGGCTGTTCATCCAGGTGCCGGAGTCGCTCCGCATCCTGCGCGACTGCGCGTTCGAGGACATCTACTACGAGCACTGCTCTTATTTCACGCCGGGCTCGCTTGCACGGCTGTTCCGGCGGGCGGGCTTTGCGATCGAGCGGCTGACCGTCACCTACGCCGGGCAGTACCTGACGCTCGAGGCCCGGCTTGCGGATGCCGGCGCGCAGGAGCCCTTGGCCGGCGAGGAGCCGGTCGCCGAGGTCGCGCAGCTCGTGGACAGCTTTGCTGCCCGTTACAAGGAGCATACGGCCGCCTGGCGAACGCGCATCGAGGAGGCCGCGCGCAGTGGCCCGGTCGTCCTGTGGGGATCCGGCTCGAAGGCCGTGGCATTCCTGCATGCCATCGGCGCCAGCGGCGACCTCGTCCAGCACGTCGTGGACATCAATCCCCACCGGCACGGCTACTTCATGCCCGGCACCGGCCAGCGCATCCTGGCACCGGCCGACTTGACGGCCGTCGCTCCGCGCACGGTCATCGCGATGAACCCGATTTATCGTGAGGAGATCGCGGCGGAGCTCGCGCGGCACGGCGTCTCGGCAACGCTGCTGACCCTGTAGAGACATCCATGGGCGATCCGGTTGTTGGCCTCGGGATGCCGGTCTACAACGGCGAACGGTTTGTTGCCGATGCCATCCGCTCGATTCTCGGCCAGACGCTCGCCGACTTCGAACTCGTCATCTGCGACAACGCCTCCACGGACGGCACCGAGCAGATCTGCCGCGGCTTCGCCGCGTCGGACCCGCGCGTGCGTTATTTCCGCAACCCGACCAACCTCGGCGCCCACCCGAACTACAACCTCACGTTCCAGCGATCCCGCGGGCGTTACTTCAAGTGGGTGCCGCACGACGACGAACTGCACCCGGATTATCTGCGGCAATGCGTCGCCGCGCTCGAGGCGGATCCCAGCGCGGCGCTGTGCCAGTCTGATCTCGAGTACATGGACGAGTCCGGGCAGACCATCGGCACCTTCGATGGCCAGATCGCCGGCTCGGATTCACCCGACGCGGCGACCCGCTTCGCGGCGCTGACGCTGCGCCCGCATGACAGCTACGACGTGATGGGCGTGTTCCGCCGTACCGCACTCGAGGGCTCGCTGCTGCTCGAGAGCTTTCACGGCGCCGACCGGACCCTGCTCGCGCAGATGGCGACACGTGGCCGGACCCTCCACGTGCACCTGCCGCTGCTCAGGGTGCGGGATCATGCCGGGCGCTACACGCGGGCCATGACCCGGCCCAGGGACCGGGCGACCTGGCACGACAGCCGCCTCTCCGGCAAGCGCAGCTATCCCACCTGGCGCCTGTACGGCACGCTCTGGCAGACCGTTCGGCAGATGCACGCCCCGGCCGGTCAACGCCTGCGCGCCTCGCTTGGGCTGCTGAAATGGTGGTTCGTGAACTGGAATGCGGTGCGCATGGGCCTCGACCTCGTCGCCAACTTCGCGCCGGGCATGATCGCGACGGCGGAGCGGATCAAGCAGCGCTACGTGGCGCCGCAGCCGGGGATCGGCGAAGTCCGCCGCTCCGGCGACCACTGATCCGCACGAGTGCGCCCTTGCGAGGGCCCATGCTGCCATGGCGCACGTAGCGTTCGTCTGCAACCCCGGGGACCGGCTCGACCCAGCCGCCCGCTCCTCCGTGCCGATTGTGATCGCGAGCCTGGCCCGTGAGGTCGCCAGGAGCGGGCATGACGTCAGCATTCTGGGGCCCGACGCAGCCAAAGCGAGTTCCGACCCGACGCTGGCCGGGATCCAGTTGGTCAACGTCAGCGCGGGCAGCCGGGTCGTCGCCCGGCTCGACCAGTTCCTGAGCGGCTACGTCGCGGCGCAGAACCCGTTCTCCACCAGCGATCGCTGCTACGCGCGCTATCGCGCGAGGGTTGTGGGCGCGCTCAGCATGCTGCGCCCCGACATCGTGCACGTGTCCACGTACGGCCAGTATCTGCCGGAGATTGCCGCGGCGCTGCCGGGCGCGCGGCGGGTGCTGCACCTGCACGACGAACTGTGGGGTCATCTGCCGCCGGACTACGTGCAGGCCAGGCTCGGCCTGGCGGCGCACGTGCTCTGCGTCAATACCCACATCCGGGACACGCTGCTCAGCCGTGATCCGGCCGCGCATGCGCGTGTGTCGGTGCTGCACAACGCGGTGGATCCGGAACTGTTCAGGGCCGGGCCCGCGCAGGGGCAGCCCGGCCGCCGCCTGGTCTACGTGGGCCGCCTGTCCCCCGAGAAAGGTCTCCACGTCCTGGGTGCGGCCGTTGGACGGCTGCACCAGCGCTTCCCGGACCTTGTCGTCGACGTGGTCGGGTCCGCCGGTCTCATTCCGTACGACTGGCTACGCTGGATCGCCGCAGACGATGCTGCCTGCCGCAGCCTGTTGCCCTGGTACGGCACGGGCCCCATCGACGCGATTCGCCGACAGATCTTCGACCGCGGTCAGAGCTACGTACGTGACTCGATCGCGGCCGCTGGCGCCGGGCACACGGCCTTCCGGCTGCACGACTTCGTGCCGCACGCAGACCTGTACGCGTATTACCGGACCGCGGCCGCGGTTGTCTGCCCGTCGGTCTGCGACGAGATTCCGCTGTCGGCCTACGAGGGCATGGCGATCGGGCGACCTGCGGTCGTGAGCTGCGACCTGTCGCGTGACGGACCGGTCGCTCATGGCGAGACGGCACTGGTGGTGCCGCGCGCGGATCCGCTTCGGCTGGCCGATGCTCTGGCAGAATTGCTTGCCAGCCCGGCGCGCGCCGCGTCGATGGGAGCCGCTGCCCGCCGCGCCGTGCTGTCGAATCACACGTGGAGCATCGCCGGACAACGTCTCCTGGCCGTCTATGAGCGACTGCTGGCGCAGGGCCAATGACGTGTCGCCGGCTGCACCGGACGTCGTGCGCTGCATCGCCGGGACAGACTGTTTGCAGGCTTGTTGGACGAGAGTTTCCGAAGGAGAGTGGATGAGCGGGGAGGATCGGCTCGGTGGGGCAAGCCCTCGGCAGCGGCGCAGGTGCCGGGTCGCGGACCAGCCTGAATCGGCGCGGGTGGCGCCGTGAAGCTGCTGACCAAGCTGCTGCTCGGCCCGATGGCCCGCGTCGGCCGGCCGTACCTCGAGTCCGTCGGCCTGCTGCAGACCAACAGCCTGTTCGCCACCTCGACGCTGGTCTGGGAGCCGGCCCGCGCCCGCGTGCTGGTCTTCGCCCCGCACATGGACGACGAGACCATCGGCTGCGGGGGCACGCTGGCGCGTCACGTGGCAGCCGGCTCCCGGGTGAGCGTGGTCTTCTTCACGGATGGCCGGTACGGCGACCCGGCGCTCGCCGAACTGTCGGGGGAGGCCCGCAGGGAGCGGGAGCTCGAACTGGTCGCAGGCCGGAAGCAGGAGGCGGAGCACGCGCTGTCGATACTCGGCGTGCAGGAACACCGCTTTCTCGACGAGCGCGACGGGTCGCTCGCCAGCCACGCCGCGCTGGTCGCGCGCGTTCGGCAATTGATCGAGGAATTCCAGCCCGAGTACGTCTACCTGCCTTTCTTCCTCGACCATCACCCGGACCACAGGGCGGTGACGCGCATCCTGCTCGATGCAACTGCGGGCACGCAAATGGACTTCATCTGCGTCGCCTACGAGGTCTGGGCGCCGCTGTGGCCGAACACGCTCGTGCGCATCGATGGCGAACTCGACACCAAGCGGCGGGCACTGCTCGAGTATCGGAGCCAGGTGGCGCACTGCGACTACGTGCACCATTCGCTAGGGCTCAATGCTTATCGCGCAGCGCCATTGGACGACGCAACGACACGCCATGCGGAAGCGTTCTGCATGCTGCCGCTGCGCAAATACGCAGAACTCGCAGGCAGCGTCGCGAAGCGCGCGGGAAGCTGAGGCGGACGCCGGCCGCCGCTCAGGCGTGATCGGCGGCGACGATGCCGGCCACGTGATCGGCGATGGCCAGCGCCGCCGTCAACCCCGGCGACTCGATGCCGAACAGGTTCACGATGCCCGGCACGCCGTGCGTCGCCGGCCCCTCGATGCGAAAATCGACCGCCGGCTCGCCCGGGCCGGCAATCTTGGGACGAATGCCGGAGTAGCCGGGCGCCAGGGCGCCATCGGCGAGCCCCGGCCAATAGGTGCGGATGGCGGCGTAGAACCGCTCCGCCCGCGACGGGTCGACGCGATAATCGATCTGTTCCACCCATTCGACGTCCGGACCGAAGCGCGCGCGTCCGGCGAGATCCAGCGTCAGGTGGATGCCGAGGCCGCCGGGCTCCGGCACGGGATAGATCAGACGGGTGAACGGTGGCCGCCCATCGAGCACGAAGTAGTTGCCCTTGGCCAGGTAGGCGCGTGGCACCTTGCCGGGCGGAAAGCCTTTGATCTGCTTCGCCAGCTCCGGCGCGTCCAATCCGGCGCAGTTGATCACCCACGTCGCCGCAAGTTCGCTTCCGGTGCCGTCGCCTGCTCGAACCTGCACGACACGCCCGTCAGCTCGCAGGCCGGTGACTGGCGTGCGCAGTACCAGCATCGCACCGTGGGCCTCTGCATCGCCGAGCAGCGCCAGCATCAGCGCGTGGGAATCGATGATGCCGGTCGAAGGGGACCACAGCGCTGCGACGCAGCGGAGGTCGGGCTCGAGTTGCAGCACGTCGCTCCGCTCCAGCCACTGGAGATCGGTCACTCCGTTGCGCTTCGCGGCCTGCAGGATCCCTTCGAGGTCGGTTCGCTGTTCGTTCCGGGTCGCGACGATCAGCTTGCCGCAGCGTCGGTGTTCGACGCCGCGACGCGCGCAGTAGTCGTACATCGCCTCGCGTCCACGGACACACAGCGACGCCTTCAGTGAGCCGGACGGATAGTGCATGCCGGCATGGATGACTTCGCTGTTGCGCGAACTCGTCTCCCGGCCGAATGCATCGTGACGCTCGAGGACCAGCGTCGATCGGCCATCCACGGCCAGTCGGCGGGCGACGGCCAGTCCGACCACCCCGGCACCGACGACGATGCAGTCCAGGCCATCCATGTGCAACGGCTCAGGCGGCTGCTTGCCCCGACAAGGGACTGACCGGCGTCCCGCCGAGCAGCCGCCGGTACGCTGCAAGCAGGCGGGCGGCGCTCTGGTCCCAGGAGAACTGCTGCTGGGCGCGTGTCCGGCCCGCCGCGCCCATCTGTCGCCGCAGCGCCGGATCGGAAAGCACCTTGTCGAGCGCCCGCGCCAGTGACCGTGCATCGCCCCGCTGCGCCAGCAGGCCGGTCGTGCCGTGCTCGACGATCTCCGGGAAGGCCCCGCTCCGGGTAGCCACGACCGGCAGGCCCGACGCCATGGCCTCTACGAGCGGCATGCCGAAGGGTTCCTGCCACAGCGACGGGAACACGAACACGTCGGCGGACCGATAGAGACTGGGCAGCTGGGCATTCGGGACCGGGCCGAGGAACCGTACGCGGGCACGCAGCGGGCCGGGCAGGCTCTGCTTCAGCGCGGCCAGGTAGCTCGACGGGCTCCGATAGTACTTGCCCAGCTCCGCGAACAGCGGGTCCTCATCGAACGGATCCACGAACTGCTTCGGCGCAACGTCCGAGGGTCCGACGAGGTCGAGTCGCGCGCCCGGGTAAGCCGCGGCGACCTCGCGAAATGCGTCGAGCAGCACGTGCACGCCCTTCTCAGGCGACAGCCTGCCCACGAACAACAGTCGACAAGCGGCGGGGTCTCTCTCCGGGCCGCCCACACGCGGGCTAAAGCGCTCGAGATCGGCACCGTTGTGCAGGACATCGCAGCGACCGGCCAGTCCCGGAAAGCGGCGTGCGATATTGCGCGTCACGAAGCGACTGCAGCTGAAGATCAGGTCGGCGTGGCTCAGCCACGATTCCACGAGGGCATGATCGAAGTCGCACGCCGCGTGGTCGTGGGCGTGGAACACGAGCCTGACCGTCGGGTTCTCGCGCCGGAAGATCGGCAGGAAGTTGGCGATCGCATGGAGGTGAATGACGTCACATCCCTGCTCTCGGCAGGCGCGCGCGACCTGCCGCGCGAAGAATGGATAGTAGAACGGCGACGTGCGGAATGGCTTGCGTGGATTCCGCCAGAGCACGCCCTCGAGGCGCTGCAAGCGGCCGAGCAGCAGGTCGGGCCAGACCGCGGTGCGATGGTACGTGACCCCCTCATGCGAACTGGTGCGCGGCTGGCCGGGCGCCCGCCGGGGATAGACGAAGACTTCGCAGTCCTTGGCGAGGCGCCGCGCGAGTTCGACGTTCACGACCGCCAGCGCGTCACTGATTGCAGCGGACGGTTCGACCGGGATGTTCGAATGCGGGTATACGAAAGCAACCTTCATGCCATGCGACGCTGTGTGCGATGGTGGATCCCGTGTGCCTCGGATGCTCGCAACGTGCCAGCGGTCAAACAATGGGGAATTGCCGCAGGGGTGATTTCGTGGTCGGCGCAAATCTTCGGCCGCGGCCTTCCCCTGCGCGTCGACAAGCGGGGCCCACCGTCGCACGGCAGGCCCCGCCGCCCTGACTCAACGCGTGGCCGCGGGCTTCTTCGCGGCGGCCTGACTCTTACCGGCGGCCGGCGCCTGTCCCGCCTTGTCGACGCGGATGTTGCCGCGGTTCTGCTCCAGCACGCGCTCCCCGATGCCCTGCACCTTGAGCAGGTCCTCGGGCGCACGAAACGGGCCGTTCTTCTGCCGGTACTCGACGATGGCCTGCGCCTTCGCGGGGCCGATGCCGTCGAGCTCCTGGGCGAGCGTGGCGGCGTCGGCGGAGTTCACGTTGACGGGGCCGGCCCATGCACCGACCGGCAACAACGCGGCGACGAGCGCCTGGACGAGCGTTCGATAGTCCTTCTTCATGGCTGCCTCCTTGGCTTTCCGTGCCGCGGTCCCGGTACGGGCGCGGTCGAGGCAAAGCTAGCGGAGCGCACGGCGGCGTGCCGGCGCAAATGCCGCGCGTTCGCGCAGTTTCGCCGTCGGAGAGTCGGAGGGGTCTGTCCCCTCCAGGGGGACAGACCCCTCCGACCTAAGACGGCGAACGCGGGCGGGCCGCGCGCGGCATGAACTCGAGCGCCGCGATGCCGCGCAGCGTGTCCCACGACTTGCAGCCCGGGCATTGCCAGAGGAAGCTCGAGCTGTCGAGGCCGCACTCGCTGCAGCGATAACGCGCGTGGCGCAGCACCACGTTGCGCATGGCGCCCGCGACGGCCCGCAACTGGTCGACGGTGGGCTCCGTGCCGGCCTGCAGCAGCGCGCCCGTGATGTCCTTCAAATCGTGGTCCGCCTCGAGCCACTCGCGCACGCAGTCGAGGATCACGGGGTCGTCGTAGTAGCCGCTCACGATCGCCGCGTACGCGATTTCCGAGCGGTTCGCGAGTCCGTTCTGCACGAGGTCCGCGAGCGCGTCGCTGAACGCCTCCGGACTGCCCGCCTGCTTCGCGGCCTCGGCGAGGCGCGGCAGCACCAGCGCCAGCAGGTGGAAATCGCGCCGCACGACACGACGGTAGAGCTGGGCCGCGAGCTGCGGATCACCCTGCAGGCGCGCGAGGTCGCCCCGCAGGATTGCGCTGCGGCCGAAGTCGCGCTGCACTTCCCGCGCCCGCCGCAGGTGGTCGCGCGCGCCCGCGAAGTCGCGCTCCGCGATCGCCGCTTCGGCCAGTTCGCAGTGATAGTGGGCGATCGCCACGGGCTGGTCGGGCACGCCGGTGGCGCGCAGGCGGTCGTGCACCGCAGCGGCCTGGGCCCAGTCGTGCTGCAGTTCGTAGATGCGCACCAGGAGCGCCAGTGCCGCGGCCGGATCGCGACCGCTCTCGGCCAGCTCGAGCAGCAGCTTCTCGGCGCGGTCGTACAGCCCGGCGCGCACGTAGTCGCGCGCGAGTTCGGCCTTGGCCGCATCGCGATAGCGCGGGTCGATGCCCGGCCGGTCGACGAGGTGCTGGTGCACGAGGATGGCGCGGTCCACCTCGCCGCGCCTG
>Ga0079037_100001698_pt1 | contig 11680 bp, 10 predicted proteins | sample Mud3Dept4metaG_FD_71479 | JGI IMG/M metagenome (GOLD analysis project Ga0079037, IMG submission 71479) | Freshwater wetland microbial communities from Ohio, USA, analyzing the effect of biotic and abiotic controls - Mud 3 Core 4 Depth 4 metaG | ecosystem: Environmental > Aquatic > Freshwater >... | reverse complement strand
CTCCGCGAGGCGGTCGAGGAAGCGATCTTCGTCCAGGCCAATAACCGCATCTTCGGCGTCGTGTTCTGGTTCATCGTGCTCGGGCCCGCGGGCGCGTGGATGTTCCGCGTCAGCGACCTCATGCGCCGCCGCGCGGCGTTCGAGGCCGTGCGGCGCGGGGCACCGGTCACGGCCGGTTCCTTCGGCGGGGCGCTCGCGTTCATCCAGGGCCTGCTCGCCTGGATCCCCGCGCGGCTCGCCGCGGGCAGCTATGCGCTCGCCGGCAGCTTCGAGGACGCGGTGGGCAGCTGGCGTGCTGCGGCGGACCGGGTGGGCGAGGGGATCCTCGACCGCTCGGAGGACCTGCTCGCGCGGGTCGGCAAGGGCTCGCTGCAATCCAGTCTGTCCGCGGCGGCGCCGGAGGAACTCGACTCCGCGGCGGCGGCGGGCGCGTGGCGCATCGTGTCGCGCTCCTTGTGGATCTGGCTGGCCGTGGTCGCGGTGCTGGTGCTTGCGGGCAGCGCCACGTGAGGTGGTGGTTCGCGGGGCTCGCCTTCGCCGCGCTCGCGCCGGCAGCCGGCGGCGCGGCGCCGCTCCGCATCGTGAGTCTCGCGCCCAACCTGACCGAGCTTGCCTACGCGGCCGGGGCGGGCGGGACGCTCGTGGGCACGGTCGAGTACAGCGACTTTCCGGCAGCCGCGCGTGCGCTGCCGCGCGTCGGCGACGCCTGGCGGGTCGATCCCGAGCGGGTGCTCGCGCTCCGGCCCGATCTCGTGCTCGCCTGGCCGTCCGGCACGCCGGGGGGCACGGTCACGCGGCTCGAATCGCTGGGGCTGCGCGTGGTGTCCATCCCGACCTACCGCCTCGCCGACGTGGCGACGGCGCTGCGCACGATCGGCAGGATCGCCGGGACCTCGGCGGTTGCCGAGGCGTCGGCCGCGGCCTTCGACGCCGGGATCCGGCGCCTGCGCGCGGAGCACGCGGGCGTGCCGCGCGTGAGCGTGTTCGTCGAGATCGACGACGAGCCGCTCTACACCGTCAACGGGAAGCACGTCATCAGCGAGGTGGTCGAGCTCTGCGGCGGGCGCAACGTGTTCGCGGAGCTCCCGCAGCTCGCGCCGCCGGTGGCGCTCGAGGCCGTGCTTGCGCGCGACCCGCAGGTGATACTGAGCGCCGACGACACGATCGCGGACCCGCAGGCGCTGTGGCGCCGCTGGACCGGGCTCGCCGCAGTGCGCGACGGCGCGATCTACCCGATGTCGTCCGACACGCTCACCCGCGCGACGCCACGGCTGGCGGACGGCGCCCGGCAGGTGTGTGCCGCGCTCGACGATGCGAGGGCGAAGCGGGCGGCACGCGCTGGTCGGGCAGGACAGGCGCGCTAGACCGGCTGGCGCTTGTTCCAGAGCACTTCGCTGCCGGACTCGTGCCTGGCGAGCACGCGGGCGATGACGAACAGCAGGTCCGACAGCCGGTTCAGGTAGCGCGGAACCTCGGGCGCGACGGTTTCCACGCGTGACAGCTCCCACACCCTTCGCTCGGCGCGACGCGTCACCGTCCTCGCGAGGTGGCAGGCTGCTGCCGCAGGCCCGCCGCCCGGCAGGATGAATTCCCTGAGCGGTGGCAGCGCGTCGTTGTAGCGGTCCAGCGTCTGTTCGAGCCGCTCGACGTCGGCGCCCGTGACGGCGCGGTGCCCCGGCATGCAGAGTTCGCCGCCGAGTTCGAAGAGTTCGTGCTGCACGGCCGTCAGGGACTCGACGACATCCGAGGGCAGTCCGGCGACGGCCAGCACCATGCCGACCGCGCTGTTCGCCTCGTCCACGGTTCCATACGCCTCGACGCGCAGGTGCTCCTTCGGCACGCGCAATCCGTCGCCGAGTCCGGTGCTGCCGTCGTCGCCGGTGCGCGTGTATATCCTGCTGAGCCTGTGTCCCATCAGCGTCCCATCCGCGTCGACTCCGCCCGGGCCGAGTATGCACCGCGCGGCGTCGGCGGGTCCCCGGCCCGGTTCCCGGTCACACGCGCGGCCTGGTCGCCCGCGCCCATCGAGTAGCTCACCGAGACGTACAGGCCGCGGTCCGGCGTATTGTAGTTGTCGGCCAGCTCGTACTGCTCGTTCAGCGCGTTCTCGAGGCGTGCGACCAGGGTCAAGGCAGGGGTCGCGCGCCATCGCGCCACCACGTTCGCGAGCACGTAGCTCGAGAGCGTAACGGGCTCCGGGTACCCGAAGTCCCTGCGGTCGCCGGTCGCGAGCACGTCGACGCCGAGGTCCACGGTTCCGAAGCTGCGCGTCAACGCGACGGTGAGGCTGTCGTCGGCCCGGCGCAGCAGGCGCTCGCCGGTGGTGAGGTTGCGCGGGTCCTGGTGGATGGCCTCGACGCGCGCCTGCCAGGGCCCGGCGGCGTACTCCCACGCCGCCTCGACGCCTTCGATGCGCGCCTGGTCCGCGTTCTCGAGCCGGCCCGCATACGGGTCGACGGGATCGGCCACCCACTCGATCAGGTCGTCGATCTGGTTGCGAAACCAGGCGAGCGACACGGACTGCGCGCCCGAGATCCGGTGGCGGATCCCGGCCTCGACATTGAAGGATCGCTCGGGGTCGAGGTCCGGGTTTCCGCCGTAGCCGTAGCGGTCGGTCGCATCGGGTACCCGGTACCCGGTGCCGCCGAGCGCGTAGAGCAGCGTCGCGCCGGCAAGCGTGTATCCGTATTCGAGGTTCCAGGTCCAGGCGCTGCCGGCGGTCTCGTGGTCGGTGTAGCCGATCGCGGCCAGCGCCCGGTGCGGCCCCAGGTCGAGCTGGTCCTGCACGTAGAGGTTCACGGTGTTCGTGTCGGATTGGAATTCGTCGCCGTAGGAGCGGCTGCTCGCCTGCTCCCGGGTGACCATCGCGCCGCTGTTCCACACCTGTGACGCGACACGCCAGGCCAGTTCCGCGTCGAGCGTGTCCCGGCGCGTGCGCAGGTAATCCGTCGACTGGTTCTGGTCGATGCTGTCGTCGAAATGGCTCGCGGTGAAATTCGCGCTGAGCGTCTCGCGGAGCGGAACGGCGACCGAGAGCGACAGCGTCGAGTCGGAGAAGTCCTGGTCCACGGGTGCGAGGAAGTAATCCGAGTATTCGGTCGTTCCGGCCGCGCGCCAGTAGCGGAGCGCCACCTCCGCCGGGCCCACCTCGCCGCGGAGCGACGCCGTGCCGCTCAGGTTCTCGAAGCCGCGATCGACCTTGTCGTCGCTGCGCGTCGGGAAGCCCTGGCTGTCGATCCACGCCACGCCGACGCCGAGCTGGGCTCGCCCGAGCGCGAGGCCGCCGTTGAGGCTGGCCTGCTCGGTATCGTAGGCGCCGTAGCCCGCTGCGGCGGTCCAGGTATTGTTCGCCTCGTGGCGCGTGATCACGTTGATCACGCCGCCGATCGCGTCCGTGCCCCACAACGCCGAGCGCGGGCCCTTCACCACCTCGATGCGCTCGATCGTCGACGGGGCGATGTTCTGCAGTGCGCCGAGCCCGATGGTTCCCGGGTTGATGCGCACGCCGTCCACCATCACCAGCGTCTGGTTGCTGTTGGCTCCGCGGATGAAGACCGCGGTGGTCTGTCCCGGGCCGCCGTTCCGCCCGAGCTCGAGGCCGGCGTGAAACCGCAGGATGTCGCCGGGGTCGCCGGCACCGGCGAACTCGATCGCGTCGCGGTCGATCACGAGCGTCGACGCGAGGACCTCGTCCTCTGGCATGGGCAGCCTGGTGGCCGTGACGACCAGCTCCTCGTCGGGGAAAGTGTCGGCGGAGGCGAGCGCCGCGGGAGCACCCACCGCGCCGCAGGCCAGCGCCGCCGGAAAAGACAGAAGGAAAATGGAACGTCGAACCGCCATCGCAAACCCCGTGCACGCCCGCAGGGACAGCTGCAAACCAGCGGCGTGGGGGGCAGTGGGTCGGGGGTGCGAGCGGCGCAATCCCGGCCGCTCGCCCTCCGCGAAGCTGGACTCGTCCGGCAGGCCGGTCTCCGGGCTTTCGAGTGGACCTCGAGGGTCCCGCCTGCATCCCCTTCCCGCGTCGCGCAGTGGGTGCCGGAGAATCCGGCCGATGCGGGCTCGACTCGACTACCGTTGCGGGGGCAGCGCCGGAATCTGACCGGCTTCCCGTACTCCCGCGCCATCGAGCGCGGGATCACCTGTCGGTGCCGGCACCTTAGGGAGCAGGGGCCCCTGCGTCAAGGGCCGCGAGCAGCGCGTTGATGAGCTCTCCTGCGACGCGGCTCGCGAGGCGCGAATCGGGCCAGGCCGCGACCCGCGCGTAGATCCATTCCAGTTCGGGCAGGCGTTGCGCTCCGTCGCCCGCGCGCTGCTCGATGGTGGCCCACGCGCTGCGCGTCGAGCCCGAGCGGCATTCGGCGAAGAGCTGGTCGACGAAGCGGTCGCGCTCGCGGTCCCGCTCCCGGTCGTCGCGGGCCTGCCGGCGCTCGGGCGCGTGGTCGGCCTCGAATCCAAGCTCGAACCGGCGCCGGTGTATCAGCACGCCCAGCAGCAGGAACAGCGCGAGGCAGAGCGACATCAGCACCGCGATTCTCGCCATGAACGCGAGGTGCCCCGCGTCGAACGCGACGAAGTGGCCGAGCGCGCCGCAGGCGATCGCGGCCGCGAGCACCAGGACGTAGCCGATTCCGAGGCCGCGCACCGTCGCGGCGATCGCAAACGGGTTGAGGGCGGCTGCGAACGAGCCCGTCACCACGTGAGTCGCGAGGACGGCGGGCAGCAGCAGCCAGCCGGCGAGGCGGATCACGGTCACGGCCGAGGCGCCGAGGGCCGGCGCGAGCGCGCCGCTCGCGCCGTAGAACGCCGCGAAAGCCAGTCCATACAGGATTGGCCGCGTCTCGCCCAGCGGGTTCGCATCCTCCGCCGACAGCACGGGAGTGCCCGGCCGGCCGTGCGCGGCGTGGTCCATCAGCAGGAAGGCGTACTTGAAGAACCACGAACCCACGATGAGTGCCGCCGGCAGGCCGAGAATCCAGGCGTCCGCGGCGAGCGTGAGCATCAGCGAGAAGGCGAGGACCAGCAGCACGGGAGCTGCATACCCGTGGCGGGCAGGACGGCGGGGCGCGTGCTCGTGGTCGGACATGCGTGGCCGGATCATAGCCGCCATGAGCCCCGCCGCGACCGGCGCCAAACGGCGATAATGTGCCCGGCATCCAATCTCAAGGTCGCACCATGGCCCACTCGATCCACCTCGCCGCCGCGCTCGAGGCCGCCCGTGCCGCGGCGGACGTCGTCCGGCACTACTACCAGTCGAATCTCGCGATCACCATCAAGGCGGACAAGTCGCCCGTGACCGAGGCCGACGTCGTGACCGAAAAGACCATCCGCGCGATCCTGGCGGCGAAGTTCCCGGATCACGGTTTCTACGGCGAGGAGACCGGAACCAGCGATCTCGATGCGGAGTACGTCTGGATCGTGGATCCCATCGACGGGACCAAGGCGTTCGTGCGCGAGTACCCGATGTTCTCGACGCAGATCGCGCTCATGTGCCGCGGGCGGCTGGTCGTGGGCGTCTCCTCGGCGCCCGTGTACGGCGAGCTTGCCTGCGGCGAGATCGGCGTCGGCGCGTGGCTGAATGACCGGCCGATACGGGTGAGCGAGGTGGCCGAGATCGAGGGCGCGGCGCTCTCGACCGGGAACCTGAAGTCGCTGGCCACGGGCCCCCGGTGGCCCGCGTTGGGCCGGCTCGTGGGTCGCGTGAACCGCATCCGCGGTTACGGCGACTTCCTGCACTACCACCTGCTCGCGTCGGGCCGGATAGACGCCGTCCTGGAGTCGGACGTGAACGTCCTCGACGTGGGCGCGTGCGCGGTGATCGTCGAGGCGGCCGGCGGCCGCTTCACGGACCTCGATGGCGCGACCTTCGGCCTCGACGGCCGGACCGTGCTCGCCACGAACGGCCGGCTGCACCAGCCGGTGCTCGACGCGCTCAGGGCCTGAGCGGTCGCCGGGGCGCGATCACCCCCGGCAGCGTTCGCGTTCAGCGCTCCACGGACGTGAGCAGCCGCACTTCCTGCTGGGGCAGCGGGATGGCGATGCCGCGCGCGCGGAACGCCTGGACGAGCGCCTGGTTGAGCTCGCCGGTCGCCGGCCCGAAATCCGGCACGGCGACCCAGGGCCGCACGGCGATCTCGATCGAGGAGTCGGCGAGCGCGGCCACGAACACGACGGCCGGCGGTTCCCGGAGCACGCGGGCATTGGCGGCGAGCACCTCGTGGGCAACGCGGGCCGCGGCGTCGAGGTCCGCTTCGTAACGCACCTGGACCGCGAGCGCGAGCTGCCGGATCGCGCCGTAGTTGTGCAGGATCTCGCCCGCGATCTTGCGATTGGGGATGACCACGTCCGACATGTCGGCGTGGCGAAGCACCGTGCTGAAGAGCGAGATCGATCGCACCTCGCCTTCCTCACCCGCAATCGAGATGTACTCACCGACCCGGAACGGCTTGGTGAAGATGATGGTGAGCCCGGCCGCGACGTTGCTCAGCACGCCCTGCATCGCGAACGCCACGCCCGCGCCCGCGATGCCGAGCCCGGCGATGAGCGGCAGCAGTTCGACACCGAGGTTCTGCAGGGCGATGATCAGCACGAGGCCCAGCATCAGCGCGCGCAGGACGCGCTCGAGCAGCTGCTGGACGGGCGGCTCGAGCTCGAGCCGGACGAGGGCCTTCCCGAGCATCCTCATGGCCCAGCTGGTGACGAACCAGCCGGCGACCAGCACCAGCGCGGCGGCGAGCAGTCTGGGCGCGAATTCAGCGGCGAAGTTGCCTACGACTTGCTGCGCGCGAGTGAGCGTCTCGACAGGCTGGTCCACGGCTTGCTCCGGCTTGCGGTCGACACGCCCACTGTAGTCGAGCTGCGGCGCCGACGAAATGCCCGTCTGCGTGCTGTCCATGGGCGACAGGGAGCTGCGCGAGGAATGTCTGAACTGTCCCGGGCGCGGCGGGCCACCGCCTGACCCGAACCTGCAAGGCCGGCGTGACGCTTCAGCGGAGGGTCGTGGGTGGCCATGCCGCGGGATGTCCGCCTATCCCAGCACCGCAACGGCAACGCCGGTGTAGAGCGGTATGCCCAGCAGGATGTTGAGCGGGAACGTGACGCCAAGCGACATGCCGAAGTAGAGCGACGGATTCGCCTCGGGGATCGCGTAGCGCAGCACGGCCGGCACCGCGATGTACGAGGCGCTCGCCGCCAGCACCATCAGCAGCGCGCCGTCGCCGGGTGACAGGCCGGCCAGCATGGCGAGCGCGAGCGCGAGCGACGCATGGACGAGCGGCCCGAGGACGGCGTACGCGAGCAGCATCGGCGGCTTGCCGCGCAGCTCGCCGAAGTTGCGGGCGGCCATGAGGCCCATATCGAGCAGGAAGAAGGCGAGCATGCCCTTGAAGAGATCCCCGGAGAAGGGCTGCATCATCGCCTTGCCTACCTCGCCGGTCGCGAGTCCGATTGCCATCGAACCGAGAAGCAGGAGCTGCGCGCCGTCGGTGAAGGACTCGTGCAGGATCTTGCGGAGCGACATGCCTGCGCCCGGCGACGGACCCGGCACCGCGACCGCGGCGCCGCCGGGCAGGCTCGCCTGCGCCTGCATGGCCTGCGACCGGCGTATCGCGTTGGCGACGATCACCGCCATGATGATGGCGGGCGACTCCATGAGCGCCAGTGCCGCGGCCATGTGGCCGCCGTAGGCCATGCCGCGGCCTTCGAGATATTGCGCCGCCGTGATGAATGTGACGGCGCTGACCGAGCCGTAGGTGGCGGAGATGGCCGCCGCGTCGAAGCCGGACACGAGTCGGCGCAGCACCTGGTATCCGATGGCGGGCACGAAGACGGCGAGCGCAAGCGCGCAGCAGATGCTCACCGCGACATCAGGGGTGAGCCCGGACTTCGCGAGCGCGAAGCCGCCCTTGAGCCCGAGTGCCATCAGCAGGTAGAGCGAGAGGAAGCGCGAGACCTGCGGCGGAATCTCCAGGTTGGAGCGTGCGAGCCCCGCCGCGACGCCGAACACGAAGAAGAGGATGGCGGGGTCGAGAAGGCCTTGCATGAGACGTTTCCGTGACGAATGCGACGGGATGCTACGCGGTGGATGGCGTCCAGTAAAAGCACTAGATGATGCGCGCACATCGAGCCATGGCCATGCATGCCACACTGCGCCAGCCGCGTCCATTCGCCGCCTTTGCAGAGCGCGGGAGCATCACGGCGGCCGCCTTCGAGTCGCACTCGTCTCGCGCGCGGCACGGCGAGTCCGCGCAGCAGCATCCGGCTCGAATGCGACGGACCGGTCGAGTAGGGCCCGGCCGGCATCCCTGCCGGCCCGGTTGCGTCAAACCCCGGCGCGCGACGACATCATGGGCTGAATTGCCAGACGTCGTTCTCGATGAGGAATGAGTTCACCTCTGAGGGAAGGCCGAATCGCTCGCGATCGCCCCCGAAGGTCATGATCGAAGGCCTGAGGCCGGCCCGGCCACCGGAGAAGACCAGGGCGTCGAAGTCGTATCTCATGTCCGCCGGGGACTGCCCGTTCCACGGCGGAGCCGCCGGCGGCGGGAGTTTCGCCCAGGTCCTCCCGTCGCGGCTCGTCCACATGTCGGTCGGGTTCGCGGGGATCGGCGGAAGTCCGGGCACCTCTCCATAACCGCCGAAACAGACGATCTCGTTGATGAGCACGACGCACTGGTGTCCCGGTCGAGGCGACCAGCCGGCCGACGCGGTCACCAGTTCCCATGACGCGCCATCTCGCGAGCGCCACACATCGTTGAAGTAAAGCGTCTGCGTCGCCGGCTGGCAGGGGCTCGCCGGATCGAAGCCGCACGAGAAACCTCGCTCGCCGCCGAGCAGGTAGATATAGCCGTCCTTCGAGAGGACGGCGGCTCCTGCCCGCGGCGCCCACCGCGGCCCGCTGCCGGTGACCGGGGTCCACGTGCGCCCGTCGCGCGACATCCAGACGTCGTTGAACAGGATTCGGCCGGTACCGCCGGTCGAGGCATCGTCGCCCTGGCTGCCACCGAGGACATAGATTGCCCCGTGGTGAACGACGGCGGACAGACCGGCGCGGCCTGCCCACGGCGCATCCGTAGTCTCCGGGGACCAGGCAACCCCGTCCTTGCTGCTCCACACGTCGTCGAAGAACGTCGAACTCGGCACGACCGGCAGGCAGGGCACGCCCGGCGGCAGGAACGCGCAGCCGTCCGGGAAGATCGGGTTCGGCCGGGTCTCGAAGTTCTGGCCGCCGATGACGTACATGCGGCCGCGATGAGTGACGGACGCGAAGTACGCGCGCGGCTGCCACATCCGCGGAGCGCCCTGGCCGGGCTGCCACTGCGCAACTTTCGTCCAGGTGGCGCCGACGTCGGTGCTCTTCCAGACGTCGCCGTAGAGCACGGTCTCGGTCTCGAAGGAGAAAGGCCCTCGGCCACCCATGACGTAGAGGTCATTGCGCAGTTCAACGGCCTGGAGGCCGGCGCGCGGCGCCCACATCCCGGGATCGAACGGCACCGTCGGTCGCACGTTCATCCACCGATATGAGCCGATGCTGGTTGCGCCCTCACCGGCAATCGCCGGTCCCGTTCCAGCCAGGGCGCAGGCGGTTACGATGGACGAACATGCGATGGCGCGCAGCGACTTCATCCTGATTCCCTCCGTGACGTCGACCTCGGAAGGCGTTCTGCGGGCCCTTTCCGGAGGCGTTGCATCACGACGCTACGCTAAGGCGGAGAAGATGGTCAATCGCAGCTGGTGGTCGGCCATCGACCACAGGGATTCTGTCAAATGCAGCCGGCGCTTTGCGCTCAGCGGGACCACCAGCCGGGGGAATCGTGCGCGTGCCGGCCGTGGCAATCATGGCGGGATCGCCGACTTCAGGCCGGCACGAACGTCCGGCCCCCGTCCCAGCGCAGTTCGCGCACGGCCACGCCGTAGAGCGCGCCGATCGATTCTTCGCCCAGCACATCGGAGGTGGGACCCTTGAGCCAGCGTCCGTCGCCGAAGAGCAGCAGCGACTCGTCGGCGTAGAACGCCGCGATGCCCGGGTCGTGCAGACTCATGATCACGCAGGCGCCTGCGTCGGCGCGCGCGCGGAAGAGGCGCAGGACTTCGAGCTGGTGCAGCGGATCGAGCTGCTGCACGGGTTCGTCGAGCACGTACACGCGGGGTTCCTGGGTGAGCGCCGCGGCGATCGCGAGCCTGCGCCGCTCGCCGCCCGAGAGTGTCTCGACCTCGCGCTCCTCGAAGCCCGCGAGGTCCACCGCCGCGAGGCAGCGGCGCGCCACGGCGCGGTCGGCCTCGCTTTCCCACTGCCAGAAGCCGATGTGCGGGTGACGGCCGACGAGCGCAGTCTCGAGCACCGATCCCGGGAACGGGTCCTCGCTCGCCTGCGCGAGGAATCCGACGTGGCGCGCAAGCTCGCGCCGCGGCCAGTGACCGAGCCCGCGCCCCTGCCACTCGACTGCTCCGCCCGCAGGCGGTCTGAGCCCTGCGAGCACGTGCAGCAGCGAACTCTTGCCGGCGCCGTTGCGACCCAGCACGGCGATCATGTGGCCGGGGCGGAAGGCCGCATCGAGGCCGGCGACGAGCACGCGTCCCGGCACGCTCACCGTGACGTCGCGGCAGGTCAGTGCTTCGCGGAGTGGGTCGGCGCTCACCTGAGCCACCCGATCTCGCGGGCCGTCGCCGGACCGAGCCGCATCTGCGAGAGATCCGCGGGAATCACTGCTTCGCGCGGGCCCGTGGCGATGCGGCCCGCCATGATCTCGCCGGACGCCTGCGGGTAGAGCGGCGACTGCTCCGGGTCGCCGAGCCCCTGCGGGGCGAGCGGCTGGCCCGTGCCGCGGTCGTACCTGTCGGTCGCGCCCAGCGTGTGCAGCAGCTCGTGCGTCACCACCAGGGCGTTGCCGGCCACGGCGTCGCCGCCGCAGAAGAGGTGGGCGACGGCGACGAGCCCCTTCTGCAGTCCGGTGGAGTCGGGGGCCGCGTGCCGGCCGTCGTTCGCGTGGTAGATCGCGAACACCTGCACGTCCGGGTTCGGCAGCGGGTCGCCGGCCGCCACCCGCCATGCCCAGTAGCGCAGGCGCAGGCTCCAGAGCGCGACACCGAATGCGCCGGGAGCCGCGGGCAAGGCCGGCGGAGGTTCCCCGGCCGCATGCGAGACGCGGAATCGCACGGGTTGGTCGAGTGTCACGCCGTAGGTTCGCGCCTGGTCGGCGAGGAAAGTCGCCGCGTCGTCGAATGCGGACGCATCCACGGCGGCCGCGCAGGGCATGGGCGCGACGTCTGCGTCGGCCACCGGGCCGTCCACGGGATAGACCGTCACGCGCAGCGCGCCGTCCCAGTCGGTGCTGCGCCGTCGGTCGAGCCAAGCACCGAGCGCAACGAAGATGAGCGCTGCGATGAGCAGCGCGAGGCGCATCGTGCCGAGGAATGTCCGCCCCGCCACGGTTCAGGGATATAGCCGCGTCGCGGCCCACGGGCCGGCGGTGAATCCCGTGTCGCCGACCGCGTCGAGACTGCGAGTCCAGCGCGCGCGGTCGTGCACCCGGAACGCGCCCTCGTTCCAGAGCTCGACCGCCTCGGGCCACAGGCGATAGCCGCCCCAGTGCGGCGGGCGCGGGACCTGCGTGCCGAATCGCGCCGCCTGCGCCGCCACGCGCTTCAGGAGCTCGGCGCGCGATTCGAGGGGCTGGCTCTGCAG
>Ga0079037_100001695_pt1 | contig 11684 bp, 3 predicted proteins | sample Mud3Dept4metaG_FD_71479 | JGI IMG/M metagenome (GOLD analysis project Ga0079037, IMG submission 71479) | Freshwater wetland microbial communities from Ohio, USA, analyzing the effect of biotic and abiotic controls - Mud 3 Core 4 Depth 4 metaG | ecosystem: Environmental > Aquatic > Freshwater >... | reverse complement strand
TTTGTCTGTTTACGTTTACTATAATAATATCACCCATTCCTCTGCCAAATTCACCCCTGAAATCATAGAATCCGGCTATAATAGTAAGCTCACCGGATTGTATCAGATCCTTATATTTTTTACAGGCAATATTCACCTGGTAATCGAGGTTCTTTTCAATAATATGGGCATGAAGTTTCTCAAAATCTTTGCTTGTTGTATATTCTTTAATAGTAGGTCGTAAAAAGTCGAGTTCATGTTTAATATTGAAAGTTTCATTGTCGAATCCTTTCAAATAAGCTTTTATAGCTCCGCAATCGGAATGTCCAAGAAAAAACAATAAAGGGGTTTTCAGATGATAAATACCATAATCTACTGAACCTTCTGTCGATAAAATTTGGTTGCCTATATTCTGTATTGAAAAAACTTTGTTAGAAGTATCTGGCATAAGGGAATTCAATGGTACACGCGAATCGGAGCATGTAACCAGGGTCATATAAGGTTTTTGTTCAAAGCTAAAACTTTCGAAATATTCATGTGGATGGGTTTGTGTAAAGTAGTTATTGCCTAATACAATTTGTGCAACAATCTCGGGCGGAAGTATCTTTTTAGGTTTGACAGGTGCTTTTTTAATATCCGGTTCTTTTTCACCAATAGCATATACAATTATATCATGAAGAGTATCGCGTCGGCTTACATGACCGAGTAAATGTTCAATATCTTCAAACCTTAAAATATCGCGAACTTCTGAATGCGCTTCAGCAACCTTAAATCCGATACCTCTGGCTTCAAGATTCTGATAAAGACGTTTAATCAGCCGGGCACCGCTTGAATCAACGGTAGCTGAAGTGCTTAAATCGAAGATTACAACTTTTAATGATGAGCCTATTTCCTTTACTTTAGCCCATACAGTATTGTATACAGTCGACACATTGAAATAAACCAGTGGTGATTCTACCCTGAATAAAAGTATACCTGGTAACAATTCATTATCGGGATGCCGCTTAATATCTGTATATCTATTAGTACCAGGAATCCGTCCAAGAAATGCAATGTGAGGGCTGGATACACTCCTTATTATAAGAGTCAAAGAGAATAACGCTGCAAAAAGGACCCCCTTCAATATCCCAAATACAATTACACAAATCAATGCTGTCATAGCAATAATGAAATCGAAACGATTGACTTTAAATAACCGTTTCATTTCTTTTATATCGATAAGTCCTCTGATTGCAACCAGTACGATAGAAGCTAAAACTACTGAAGGGAGGTTTTTAAGTAATCCTGTCAGAAATAAAAGACAAACTGCAATGCTGACTGATGCAACTATAAGTGACACAGGTGTTTTGGCTCCTGCTTTTTCATTTACTACAGATTGTGACAAACCACCGCTTACCGGATATCCATGGCCTAGGGACGTGGCAAGGTTAGCAATCCCCAGTGCAAGCAATTCCTGCCTTGCATCTATATCGTAACCATTCTTTTGTGCAAGAGTTTTTGCTGCAGAAACGCTCTCTATATATGCTAAAAGAAAACAAGCAAACGCCAGCGGTGTTATTTTAGCAATATCCTGTAAATTCAACGCGGGGATGTGCAATTTAGGTAAGCCGCTGGGGATAATACCCACTGTACTAAAATTCATTGTTCCAAGCGGGGTAAATGTTATAATTATAACCGATAAGGCTACAACAAATATTGCAATTGGTTTACCTGGTAATAGTTTCCCTCCAATAACCAATAAAACAATTGCAATGATACCAAATATTAAAACTGTCACATTTGTATCAGCTAATTGGCTTATAAGGATTCTCAGACGGTCGAAAAAACTTTCTCCGCCACCGGCGACACCAAAAAGCTTTGGCAACTGAGTAAGGCCAATTAATATAGCTGCACCCGCTTTGAAGCCCACTAAAACTATTTCGCTAAGAAAGTTTATTATACTGCTAAGACGGAGTAAGTATGCCAGAACGCTCATGCCGGAAAATATAAGAGCTGACAATGATGCTAAATCGATCCATCGTTGGATATCACCATTTGAAAGATCGGCAAGTGTTATACCAATAAGCATCGAAATCGCAGAAGTCGGTCCAATGGCAAGTTGTTTACCAGTTCCCAGCAGGGCATAAAATAAACCCCCTATCAGATAACCATAAACACCATATTGTGGCGGTAATCCGGCTAGTGTTGCGTAAGCAAGTGAAACGGGAATTGCATAGGCTGCCAGAGTTAATCCCGACACTGTGTCTCTGCCAAGAAATTTAAGGGAATAATCCGAAAGCCATCCGATTGCCGGTATATGTTTAGGTAGTCCTCCTTTAATGTAATTTCGAATGGTCATAAACAACAATCTTGAATGGCGATATTTTGTAACGACATCAATATTGGGAGTCTCGATTATAATCTGTCAATAACAACTCAGATCTATGCAATCCAGATCATCATTGAAATTGGAAATGATATTCGGATCCTGTTAAGCCGCAATATTTATTAAACCTATTTAATTATGCCCAGTTTAAATATTAACTTACTGCCAGTTTGCTTTTTGTTCGAGACTTGAATTTATGTCCAATTCAGCCTGCGGGAATGGCCAGGGGAGATCAGTGGCATTGAAAATTAAATTCATAACACGATAATGTCCATCCGGGCCCACTTTGAATCTTTCGTAATTTTGAGGATCATCTGTTAATTTTATTCCATAATAAGGTCCGTTTAGAACTTCCACAGCTTCTCCCCATCTGATCAGATCCCAGTATCGTAAACCTTCCCATGCTAATTCAACTCTTCTTTCCCTTTTTAGAATTTCCCATAATTTTGTCGGATCAGTTTCTGTCACTGCAGGCATATTTACGGCAGCTCTTTTTCTGACCAGATTTATTGTCTTTTCAAGTAGATCCTGTGTAATAGCATCGTTATTTTTTATTTTACATTCAAGATAACTTAATAAAACCTCAGCATACCTGACAATTGGAATGTCAGAGCCTCCGCTGTACACATTCCCGGTATATTCTTCATCAATATATTTCCTCATGCAGTATCCCGTCATTCCGGCATCATAAGTGATTTTGTCGCCTTCGACTTGTGCTGAATCAGGATGTCCATGGTACACTTGCCCTTTGAGAACAGAAATTCCCGGGTAGTAGATAGTGTATAACAAACGGGGGTCCCGGTAAAAAACTCCATTTTTAACCACCGGATTCTGGGGATCATAAAGTGCACTGGTTTCAATTGTATTTCCATCAGTGCATAAATAAGCATCTACAAGGCTTTGGAAAGGATTCATATGGTGCCAGCCACCAATAAGATTGGGTTGATAATCCCTTTGGAGGCCATTTCCAATCTGATCAGCCAAAAATTTTCTTGTAAAAATAATTTCGCTGCTTTGTTCTTTTTTCCCGTTGAAAAGCTCCCGGTAGACAGGGTCAATACTATGGACTTTTAAGTCTATTATTTCCTGATATGCACTGGCTGCATCAGCCCAGTTTTTTTCCGACATCAGCAATCGGCCCTTAATGGCCAGTGCAGCTCCTTTTATTATTCGTCCATGCTCTGCAGATGGTCTGTTTGCCGGTAAATCCGGGGTAATTTCATTTAATTCACTTAAAACAAAATTTACTATTGTTGCCTTATCCTCACTTGTAACAGAATTCGCTTCATCCATTGTAAGTATTTTTGTTACTAACGGCACACCTCCCCAGTACTGAGACATGTTATAATATACAAAAGCTCTTAAAAACCTCACTTCAGCAATCATTTGACTTTTTAGGGATGCACTCATATTTACAATATTCTCAATATTCTCTAAAAAATAATTACAACCGGCGATGTGTTCGTATGAATCATCCCAATAATCTGATATATAACTAAGTGTTGGGGTTATTATTCCTCTGCTGAAAGGAATATCATCGATTTTCCGGTCAGAACCGTTATCTGAATTCGCATCGAATTCAATAATTATGCGTGCCGTACTCCATGCAGTAGCCTTATTATAAACGCCTGCTAAAGCCATTGTAGCATCCTTCTCAGTTGTCCAGAAATTTTCAGTTACAAGCTGATCGAGTGGTTGTTTATCAAGAATTGCAGTTTCGCAGGATGATAAAAACATTACCACTGCAGCTAAATATATTGATATTCTTATTAATGATTTCATAATGTTATCTTTTAAAATTTAACATTTAATCCAAGTACATAAGTTCTTGTTATAGGATAATGTCTTCCTCCCTCAGCTGTTTCTACAAGAATCTCCGGATCCCATCCCGGGAAATAGTTATCAAAGCAGAAAAGGTTTCGCCCGGACAAATAAAATTTCATATTTTTAATATGCAGTAGGTTCGTCACAACTTCAGGCATATCAATTCCAATCTGGGCCGATCTTATTTTTAAATAGGAAGCATCCCATGCCCAAAAAGTTGAGTAATAAGAGACAGGTTCAGTATGGCTTTCTCCGTGGGTATAAAATCTGGGGTAAATGGCATCCGGATTTGGATTCTCTTTAGTCCATCGGTTATCCCACATCCACTGCTGGACATTTGATTTATTGGCAAATGCCCTGGCTGCATAGTTTTCCAGATTTCTGTTCATTCCACCCGCACCGTCAAATGTTAAAGAAAAATCAAATAATTTATATCTAGCTGATACCTGGCCTCCGTAAGTATATTTTGGAGAGGTTTGTCCAATTACAGTTCTGTCATCTTCGGCGGTAACTTTTCCATCGGGTATCCCATCCGGGCCGCTGATATCTTTGTATTTAATATCACCGGGGACAGCCTTGAATGGCTGTGTAGGGTAATCAAGCACATCCTGTGCATCTACAAAAAGCCCATCGGCAATGTAGCCATAAATGGCATTAAGCGGATATCCAATAAAAAGTCCCTTATCAATATCTTTTTCAACCTTTGCTAACGATAAAACTTCATTTCTGACAAGAGCAAAGTTGGGAGAAATACTATATGAAAAATTTCCGATTGTATTTTTGTGAACAATGTTAAAATCCCACCCTACATTTTTTACTTTCCCTGCATTATAGGGTGATGAACCCATTCCCAATACACCGGCTGTTGTGATACTGTAAAGAATATCCCTGGTAGTTTTATTGAAATAATCAACAGTAGCACTCAATTTGCCATCCATAACAGAAAAGTCAACTCCCAGATCAACGATTGCTGTTGTTTCCCAGGTAATATCTGTATTGGGTACGGTATTGACTACAATTCCGGGGAGAACATTATCGCCAAAAATAGCATTGGCACCGGTAACTAATTTTGACTGGTAAGGATATGTTCCTATTTGCTGGTTTCCTAATTCACCCCACGAACCTCGGAATTTTAAGTTATTTAACCAGGGAAGGTTTTCTTTCATGAATTCTTCTTCAGAAATTCTCCAGCCGAATGAAAAGGATGGGAAAAGCCCGAATTTTTTCCCGGAATCAAAACGGGAAGAACCATCATATCGTGCATTTGCTTCAAAAAGATATTTACCCTGAAACCCATACTGTATTCTGCCAAAGTAAGAAACCAATGCCCATTCAGAAGCGCCTCCCTCATTTTTTTGATTTGCGGAACTGGCAGCATTCAATTCGTATAATTCATCTGTTATGAAATTGTCTCTGGATGCTTTGAGAAAATTATACTTACTTTCAATCTGAGAATAACCGGCTAAAGCATTTATTTCGTGTTCGCCGAAACTTTTTTCATACCTCACCAGTCCTTCAAGTGTTAGTTCTGTTCTGGCATTATTTTCAATAAATAATTTATTCGGGGTATTAAAAGTAGTTTTATCTACCCGTTCCTCTGCTACATACAGCCTGTAATATTTGTTGTTATAACCATATCCGGCCCTGACAATAAGAGTTAAGGGACCTATAATATTATATTCCAAATCAGTTTTCCCTGAGATATTATAATCTTTGTCCAATTCATTAGATTTACTGTCAATATCTGCCCATGGTGCTCCTTTGTCAACCCGGCCGTAATATCCTTCAGAAGTACGTGCAGGAATAGCTGCAGGCATCCTGGTAAGCCTTGTAATAATCCTTTCCATTGTCTGGTCACCGGTAAATGCTCCCGGTGAATGTTCATCACCTAATCTCCCCGACACGTTTACACTTAACCTGAGTTTTTTAGTAAGGTCGCTATTTACATTTAGCCTTACTGAATACTGATTATAATAGTTTAGCAGGTTTTCTTTATATGAATCGTATTTATTATTCTGCAAAAGGCCATCATTTCTCAAATATCCTAAAGAAAAGAAATATCTGTTACTTGAATTACCTCCGCTCAGTGAAACATCATGTTTTGTCTGATAGGCTTTATTATCTAAAGCCATTTCGTAATGGTGATCGTTGGGATGGGTGTCGGGGAATTCGCCGGATTGAAATTTCTGGATATCTTCATCGCTGTAAGCTTTCCCCAATCCCATATTTGTAAGAGCTTCGTTATAAGCCTGGGCATAAATCCATGAATCGACAAATCGAGGCTTGTCAGCTAATTCGTTAAATCCAATATAGCCATTGTACGTCAATTCCATTTTCCCTTCTTTCCCACTTTTTGTCTCTATTAAGATTACACCGTTTGCTGCTCTGGCACCATAAATGGACGCAGAAGCAGCATCTTTAAGTACAGAAATGTTCTTAATATCATTTGGATTAACATTATCTATCGAACCGGGTATGCCATCAATTAAAACAAGGGGGCTGTTTCCTGCACTGCTAAAAGTTCCGTATCCCCTGATGATAATCTCTGTAGTTGGATTAGGTTGTCCCCCTGGCTGGCGGATAGAAAGACCACTTACATCACCCTGCAGGGCTTGTGTAACGTGAGCAACAGGCTCACCTTCAATCTTTTCACTGCCGGCAGTAACTATTGACCCTGTAACATTAATAGCCTTTTGAGTCCCGTAACCAATAACAACAACTTCTTCAAGTCCTGTTAAAGTACTCTCCAAGACAACATTTAAGGTCGCAATACCATTTAAAGGAATTTCCTGGCTTGTATATCCGATAAACGAGAAAACCAGAGTTGCATTCCTGTCGATGCCAGATAAAGAGTATTTACCTTCTCCATCAGTAATAACTCCGACATTAGTTCCCTTAACAACAACGTTAACACCAGGAATAGGATTACCATCATTTTTGTCAGTTACAGTACCGGAAACTGTCTGTGGTTGCAATAGCTCACCGGATTCTGCAGCTTTTACACTAACCTGCAGAATACTTAAAAAAAAGATAATCAGAGTTAGTTTCATGATTAATAAAAATTTCTTTATTCCCGATTTCGCAAGAGGAATAAAGTTTAGAAGTTTGTTTTTCATAGCTTGAATTGTTTTATAGTTCAACAAAAACCTATGTTCGACCAGTAAGTTGCACTGGGAAAATCCGCAAAATATGACTCAGTTTGTTTCAGGATCCAGCATATCTTATGAAAGGTACGAAATAGTTCTCTATATGCAAAATTTTCTAAAGTCATTTGCTTCAAATTGTTTTATTAAAATTGATCAAAAAGACTTTTGGATGTCCCTCTGTTTTCAAACCATTAAGGTTCGCTTTATTTTCAAATAGTACTTCCCATTTCGTCCTATACTTCTCAAACAAAAAGCCGTTTTTCACGGCTTTTTGCTAATCTGCCTGATAATACATAAAAGCGATATCCTTTCTGCGAACCATGGGGGATTATAGCAACACGGAATGAGGATGGTTTACCTGCCTGATTCAGGAGATTCCTAGCGCCAGCGAGGAATCCCCGGCACTCTTTACAATTCACATTAAATTATTCAGGGACAATTACTACTGATACGTTTGATTTTAATATAAATCGTGCCGCGAAGTGGCACATCAATTCAAATCAAAAAATCAATGAACACTTATATTTTGTTTATTATCAATAATTTAATAACACATTTTTCAAGTTAATGAATCATCAGTAAGGGATAATCATCAATCAATGGTTCAGTAATGTATCAATAAAAGAATAAGCTCTGCAAATCAGTTTTACAAAGAATATCCCGGATTCTGTTGCATATTTGGATTGGCATCCATTTCATATTTTGGTACAGGTAATATGGAATGGAAATAATCCCTGTTATAGCTTTTTACTCCATCAATAAGGTTTGGAATATGCCAGCCTCCGATCCTTACAATTGTTTCATTATTTCTTAAAGCGTCGAATTGTCTGTGACCTTCACCTACCAGTTCTTTGCGTCTTTCTTTAATTACCTGTGCCAGAGTAACAGTCCCTGTTACAGTATTTGCCGGGTTTGCTCTGTTAACAATCGGATTGAGATAGGCAATTGCTTTAGTGTTATCTGAAAGCTTTACAGCAGCTTCTGCAGCATTTAAATAAGTCTCGGAAAGACGTAAAACAGTGACATTCCCGTTTCTTACGTCGGTGGGATCTGGTCCTGTGTATTTTAGCAGATAGATTGGACTGTCGATATTCCATTGTTTATTGTATGAACTGCTTGAAGTAGTATCCAGTTTTGTTAAATTATGTCTGACATCAAGGGGATCTTCATCAAGAAGAGTCACGAAGTCGCTTGTTAAAATAATATCATTATATCCTGTAGAATACATCAGGTAAGCAATACCGTCATTCCCGGCTCTGTCGCTTGGATTATTTATAACCTCAAATAATCCTTCTGTTGTTAAACTCGCTTTCCAGGAATTAGTACCGGTAGCATATTCATCATTAGTCCACAACCTGTAACCATTTGCAAGTGCACCTGCGATTGCTTCTTCAGCCTGTGTCAGTGCATTTGCATTATCACCTTTATATAAATAAACCCTGCTTAACAAGGATTTGGCGGCCCATTTATTTATTTTTCCATTGTTCTTCTTCTCCTGTAATAATGGTATTGCGTCGGTGAGATCTTTAATTACCTGATCATAACACTCGCCTACGGTATTACGTGATGGCTGATAATTTGGTTCGGCAATCCCGGTTATTACACAGCCACCTAAAGAAGCCCCATTATCTTTCAGGTATGTATAACCATACACCCGTGTAACATCGAATAATGCGAGAGCACGGATAGCAAGTGCCTGTCCCTTGATATCGTCTCTCTGGGCCAGTTCTGTGGTTTTAACTGTCAGCGCGTCGATCTGTGAGAGAATGTTGTTGGCGTATCTTATCACTCTGTGCGGCAATGCCCATAAGGAGGTATAGATATTATCTGTATTTGTCATCATCATATAGAAATCCGAACTTCTTTTATTTGTACCCGTTGCCTGCATATCATCGCCTGTGACATCACCGTAATATTGCATTCTGGCTCCATAATACTCATAGCTTTGAAAGGTGGAGTATATGCCGTTTATTGCATATCCTGCATCTTTGATAGTCTTAATTGATTCAGTTGAAACAATCTGTGTGGTAGGTCTTAGCTCCAGCCAGTCTTCACTGCACGAAATGCAGAAGACAGTAAATATTGTTAATATATATAGTATCTTTTTCATCTCTTATAATAATTAAAATGTAAGATCAAGTCCAAATGTAACCGTCTTTAACGCAGGTGTTCTCCAGCCCATTTCACCATTATAGCTTACTTCGGGGTCATAATATTTCCATTTTGCCAAAGTCCATACATTATTACCGGAAGCAAAAAACCTTGCCCGGTCAATATTCAGATATTTTGTAAACCTTTGAGGAACAGTAATCCCCAGACTGATGTTTTTCAGCCTGATATGGTCTGTGCTGTGGATCCTTCTCGAATTTGAATAATCATCTGCCAGGTCCCATTTATTATGGGCAATATAGATCCCATAATTTGATATATCCCCTGGTTTTCTCCACCTGTCCCTGTAGTAGGTCGGGATATTTGCATCAAGGCTGTTTGTAACTCCTTCCTTTTCCAGCTTGCCGGCTCCAACGTCATAAGAATATCCGCCAAGAGAATAAGTAAAAGTGAATCCCAAATCGACAAAATATAATTTAAAGTTATTAATAAAACCGCCTGTAAGTTTAGGGTATGCGCTTTGAAGGGGGATAAAATTCGCAGTATTGAGTAACTTTGTTGGCTCTTTAACATAATTTCCATCTGCGTCCTTTGTATTTGTATAGAACCAGGTTGTTCCGTCCGCAGGATCAATTCCCCCAAATTCTCGCAGGTAGAATGTATGGTATGGTTTACCAACCATTCTTATCTGAGTTCCGCTTATGATGGAAGTCTGGACTCCATCCAATACCAATATTTCATTCTTATTATGTGACAAATTGAAACTTGAAGTCCATGAAAAGTTTTTAGTATCAAGTATTGTTGAAATGATTTCAAACTCGACACCGCGATTTTGCATCTCTCCGATATTTTGAATTGTGGACGTGAAACCGGTAGTGAGTGATGTGGGTTCGTCCATCAGAAGATTTTTAGTCAGCCGGTTATAATATTCAACAGAGAGCCTCACTTTGTCAAACAGATTAAGATCTATTCCAATATTTGAATTATGATTGGTCTCCCATTGCAAGTTTGAATTTAAGGGTTGTGTTTCAACAAGACCTGGCTGAAGGTCATAATAGGCACCATAAGTCGATATACCCATATATTCATAATAGCCTGACGGTAAGGTGCCGTTAATTCCATACGAAGCTCTTAATTTTACTTCCGGAAGAACATCTTTGAATCTTTCAAAAAATGTCTCATCTGAAACCTTCCATGCACCGGAAACTGACCAGAAATTGCCCCATCGGCTTTTGTTTGCCAGTCGTGAACTCCCGTCACGACGAAAACTGAATCCTACAAAATATCTTTTGTTATAGTCATAATTAACTCTTGAGATATAAGACAGCATCCTGTAACCTTCCTTTAATCCATTAACATATCTTGAAACAGAAAAGTTATCCAGCTCTACCATATCCCAGTTAGCAAGAGTTTCTTTTGATGCATAAATATTGTCAACTGAATAATCAGTGATTTCGTAAGCAACCAATGCATCAAAATCATGAACTCTGGCGAAGGTTTTAATATACTGGGCACTGTTAGTCCATATTGTTGCTCTTATGTCATAAAAGGATTTATAGATTGTTCCTTTATTAGGAGGATAGCTGGTCAGCGGATGGGAAAATTCGTCTCCCTTAATCATGTTAAAATCATAGCTGATTGTTGATTTTAGCTCCAGATCATCTATTATCCTGTAACCGGCATAAATTGTGTTATATGCACGGACAATATTTTCATGCTCGTAGTTCAGGTCTGCATACGCTTTTGGATTCCTGCCCTGTCCGTTCCTTGGAAAGTTAAAAGCGTAACTTCCGTCTTCAAGAAAAGGTACATCTCTCGGCGGTACCGTGTTAAACACTGAATATAAAGGACCTATATAAGTTGTACCTTCTGTACTTGTGCTTTGTTTAACATTTGAAAATAAAAGATTCATACCGGCACTTAACCGTTTGGTGACATCATAACTTAAATTTAAGCGACCTGATAATCGTTTCAGGAAACTCATGACAGATACTCCTTGCTGATCGGTATATCCTAATGATGAAAAATATTTTATCTTATCAGTTCCGCCTGTTATTGAAACTTCATTATTTACGTATTTCCCCTTTCTGAAAAGAAGAGCCTTCCAATCGGTCCATTTGCCAGTCCAGGGCAACTTCGCATATTTGTCAATATTGGCATCAGCATAAGCAATGGCTGCTGCCGAATCCGTTCCCTGATAATAGAGCCTGTTATTTATCAAACCTTCATAAATAGTTTCCCTCCGTTCATCACCACCCATG
>Ga0079037_100001694_pt1 | contig 11684 bp, 8 predicted proteins | sample Mud3Dept4metaG_FD_71479 | JGI IMG/M metagenome (GOLD analysis project Ga0079037, IMG submission 71479) | Freshwater wetland microbial communities from Ohio, USA, analyzing the effect of biotic and abiotic controls - Mud 3 Core 4 Depth 4 metaG | ecosystem: Environmental > Aquatic > Freshwater >... | reverse complement strand
GATAACGTCCCTGCAATTCCAAAGGTCATTTGTGCTTCAAGGTATTGATTATGAGCATTTAACTTTGAAGCAGCTTCTTCTTCAAAACCTTGCCGATGATATTCCTTTACCATTCTGTCCTCGACTTTTGCCAGACCAAATCCAATAAGAGGTTTTTCTTTGATAAGTTGCAGTGCACTGTACCATTCTCTTGTTCTCTGGTCAATATTCTTTAAATCGATATCCTCAGTAACAATACCGGCTTTTGTATAATGCAGGAACCATTCTATACGATCAATCTGCCTGGCCATAAGAAATGATAATACAACAAATGAGGGGATCAAAACAATATAAATAACGCTCCTGTAAGATTTTTCTTTGCCTATTTTAAGAATGAATAAAATTATAAGTAGAGCCCAGAGAAATATTCCTGTTTTCGAAGCTGACATAAAAATCATTATGGAAAACAGCAGAAAAAGAAGTCCTCCGGGCAGGACTTTTATTTTCCATTTACCGGAAAAACAAATCAAAAACAAAAGAGCACTATTTAATTTCATTGACAGATAAGTGGGATGTTCCAGAACCGAGAAACCCAGGGAAACCAGATTATCGCTGTTCACCCTTATATATTCAATCAAAGAGAGCTCATCAGTTGCACCATTTATACAAATCCAAGATATCCTTATCAGTAAAAATACAGAGATACATAATAATCCAAGAATCAGTGTTTTAAATGCAAATTCGACATGTTGTTTAAAGAAATCATTAATAAAAACAGGGAATCCAAGAAGCGGAATAAGAATGAACATCAATCTGTTCACAAGAAGAGTGATCTCAGCTTTCTGTAATATAACACTGATAAAATGTACCATAAAATATAGTACTGGCGGGATGATCAGGTACCAGATATCGAGAAAAGCTCTTGCTGTCTTTTTGAAATCAGAAAGCCATAATAATAATCCGCAGATGAGGAAAAGCCATAGTGGATAAATCGACCAGGAACGAGGAAAGGAAAGGAGGAAAATGATTAACAATAAAGCAATAACACCTATTTTTTCAATTTGAAGTTTATTTAATAAGGAATTAGTCATCTTCATTATCAGATACACTATAAATTTATCTTAAGAAATAATTTTTTGAGGATTCGAATATCTTCAGACGTTTTTCGTAATTATCCTTCCCTGTTATTACTGTTTTATACTTGTAGAAGATTGTATCAGACATCCCGGTAATTTTAATGAGGGAATAAGCAAAAATAAAAGATAAGAATATTATCTTATTATTTTTATTCCCGATTACAGTAAATAGTGCCGGATAAAGAATCCAGTATGCATAGGAGAACAGTCCACCGACCCTGACAGGAATTATGTTAATCTCGGCAAAATAAAAAAAGAAGATAAAATAAATTAGAAAGCTGTTAATAAACAGGATATTATCCCTGTCAAGCTTAATTAACTTGTTGTAATAAATGAGTATCAGTAAAGAGGTGACCATTCTTTCAGCGAACCCTATAGTTATACCATATCTGGAAGAATAGAGCTCGTCACTAAAATATTTCTGAACTGCGACAGTTGCTTTTTCACCCAGTATAGGGATTATCTTTAATATAGTAGGTCGTATATATTCGACCTGCAGAAGGAACAAAAGTGCACCTGCAATGAAAATTGGAATAATAATTTTTTTGGATATCTGTTTATGGAGAAAAAAATATAGAGGAAGGTAGAGCAAAGAACTGAAATGGAACAGACAGCCAATAATATTCAGAATAAAATATGATAAAATATTTCTTTCCTTCAGATATTTAAGAGATAGAAGAAAAAGCATGATGCTTTTTGCATTTCTTAACAGATCGATCTCCAGGTAATAACCTCCAAACATTATGAATACAAGGCATGATAATGCATAACTGATCCTTGAAAACTGGTTTATCAGAGTGATAAGTACTGCGATATCAAATAAAGTGTTGATGAAAATAAAAAAATGGTAATTATGCGTAAAGAGTTTTACAAAAGAAATCAGTGTGACAAAACCCGGTTCGTATCTTGTTTCGCCAAAGTCAAATTCGTTGAGGGAAAATAATGAAGGGACACTTTGAAACGTAGGATAATATATAGTCCAGTCCCAACCAATAAACCCTCTGAATCCGAAGAAGAGCAGCAAACCTCCTCCAGCTGCTAATCGAATAATTTGTTGATTTACAACTAAATAAGCATCCTGTTTTTTAACCAGATATTCGGTAAAGTACAATAAAATGAAATATAATACGAGGCATATATAAGGAATAGAATATCTTATGCTTTCAAGCGGCAAATTATTCATATTTATATTCTTTTCGTTGCGGATATCCAAAGAAAAACCCGAATCTCAACCAATACTTAAGATGACTATTTATAAAAATCAAGGTATATTTATTCAATTTACGAGCATACCTGGAACCTTTGTAAATAATTCTCATTTTAGGGTAATAAATGATCTCATAACCACTCTTTCTTATCCTGGTACACCAATCCATATCTTCAGCATACATGAAATAATTATCGTTAAGTCCGCCGGTTAGTTCATATACTGTCCGCGGCACCATAATAAATGCACCTGCAAGCCAATCTACAGTTTGAATCTTTGAATAATCAAATTTTTTATCACGAATAGCAATTTCATGAGAAATTATCCTTCTGATCTGGCGTTTAATAAATCTTGACAAACTGACATACGGTCTGCAATTATCCTGTATAATTCCATCAGCATCAATCATCTGTGGTCCAATTGCCCCTGCTTCCGGGTGAGAATCCATGAATGAAAGCATTTTGGAAAATCCTTCGAGAAAAGTTATATCAGAATTTATTATTAAAAGATACCGGCCGGAAGCTTTTTCCAATCCCCTATTCATTCCAAAAGCAAATCCACCGTTTTTTGTATTAAATATCCATATTGCATCGGAATACTCTTCGATAATCAGCTTCTGCCTGTTTTGATCATAACAGGAATTTGAAGAGACAATTATCTCGTGTTTTATTGTTTCAAGGTTTTTATGGAGAGATGAAATGCATCTGCCAACTTCTTCATGCGAAAAGTATTCAAGGATTATAATTGAAACTTCAGGTTGATGCATATAAAGGGGGTAGAATTACAACAATAATATTACAGATTAATTTTTTTCATATCTACCGGGAAACTGCCGGGAATTTATATAACCAGAAATACCTTTATTATTATAGGTATTGATAAATAGCTTTTTGAGCTCAAGTTTCTCCGATAATTCAGTTTGGAAATTGTTTATTACCGAAACAAAGTCCTCACGGCTTCGGGCGACTTTCATAAACGATGAATATTTGTCAGAAATACCTTCAAAGGAAAGATCTGTGCCAATAACAGAGGTCCCGCACGCCAGAGATTCAATTACCTTGACTTTTACACCTGCACCTGTAAACAAAGGAGAAATCAATGCCCTCGCATTTGAAATTACAGGATATGGATTATCAACGAATCCTAAGTACTCAAGGTTTGGATAAACACCTTTATTATATACACCATTACCATTATTGGGTAAACCGGTTCCGATGATTTTAAAGTTCAACTCCTTATTTAATTCCGGATAAACATATTTAAGGAACCATTTCAAACCGTATGAATTATCAGGACGATTCCAGTTTGCAAATAGCACGAAATAATTTCCGTTTACGTCTGGAATTGAGTTCATAACATACTGATCCAGATATATATCCGTGACTGTTGTCTCTATGGAATAAAGTTGTTTGATTATTTTGCTGTCTTTTTCGCTTGGTGTAAATATTTTAACATTATCGCTATTCAATACAAATTTCTCCGATAATCTGACAAATGGCACAAAAATGCCCCAATAAATCCGGGAATAGCGTTGGGCAATAACATCCTGGGAATAGAAGACTTTTGGAATTCCGTGTATAAATTTAGAAAATAAAAAAGTCTGGCTAAAATCAAAAATCAGTAAATCATAATGATACTTGCGAACAGCCTTCTTAATGAAAAATAACCTGTTTAAATTGAACCGGACGACAAATAATGGAAATAAGAATGGGAACATCATATAATTCAACAGCTTTATAATCAATGAATTACTAAATGTCTTCAGCACTTTAACATTATTTGATTCAATGATATAATCCTCGTTATATGAATATTTAAAACAGATCAGATCAATATAATTTTGAACTGCTAAATCGTTAATAAGTCGTCTGGAAAAATTTTCTCCTGCACCTATGCGGCTTGGAACAAAGGCTGTAATGAATAGAATCCTTTTCATTTTTCATAAATTACCAGTCAGAATGGTCTCCATTCTGCTGACCCCGCTTTCAAATGAAAATGTCTCATTATACAATTTTTTGATTTTTTCACTGTCAAATTGACAATCCAGAACCTTTTGAAGTGCAGTCATGAAAGTGGGAACTGAATTATATGGAAAAATAATTCCCGCTTTAATGAATGATTCATACCCTCTTGCTGAAACTTCGTGTACGATAGTCGGTATTCCAAGTTTCAGGCTATCCATAATACGTAATTTAAGACCGCTTCCCCTATTAATAGGACACACATAGACATCGCCTTCAGATACAATTTTAAGCAGGTTCTCCGGGTCTGAAATTAATCTTAGCTGGGGATGACCGTTACACATGGACTTAATCTGTTCGGATGGTTTGCTTCCTCCGATAGTTATTATAACATTTTCCTGTAAGTCCCGTATTACCGGGAAATAGTCATTTAAAAATTCCACTATGCTCAGATTATTCTGAGAATAGGCAAGGCTGCCGGTAATAACTATATTTATTTTCTTTGAATCTCTGAAATCAGACCGGTAGGGAAGATCACTTAAAGCATGTTTTTCCGGTTCAAAAACTCCTAAACACCTGATATTAAGGTTTTTGTCTGGAGCATATAAGGTTTTCAACCTGCAGGTATCATTTTCAGTTAAAGTCAGATCCAGATTGCTTTTTAACAGTGCATTCCTTTCAGCTTTCTTTAAATAATATAAATAGGGAAGACGAATTTGAATTGGTAACAAATTATCTGAAAAAAAATCAATTTCTACATTATGATGGATAGTAACAATTTTAATTTTAAGACGTTTTACCAGGTCAATTAATCCAAGTGATACTATAGCCGAATCAAAAACGACAATATCAGGTTTATAAAGTTTTAACCATTTCTTTGTCGTTCTTTTAAAACGATGCAGCTTGCCAATATACACACCCAGCCCTTTTATCCATTTAGGTCGTTGATCTTTGCAGGGTACCGTTTTTAACCAGGGATTAACCAGATGGCTGATTTCATTGCAATTACCATTGCCGTTGCCATTGCCATTGGCAGGGTATATCAACATACAATCCTTAAATATATTAGAAAATGCATTTATATACGCACGGGAAGCAATACAACCTCCCTCCTTTCTATCTATAGGATGATTTGTAATAATTAATACCCTCATATCTTATTGTCTGGTATTCCCCGCTTTATAATTTAATCCGGTATATGCGTTCAAAATTATTTTCCAGTTATTCAATTTAGATCTATTTGACAAAATGGTAAACGCAATAATTCTCGAATAAATCGTAATCTTACTAATCAAATGGATCAGGCAAAGAGAGAAATAACTAACATTTTTATAATAATAACACATTTTACCACGAAAATATTGTTCAGTCTGATAATTTTTTAAAGTGAAGCTTGAACCTTCTTTATGCTGAATTCCAGCCTGAGGAATGCTTTTTATCCTGAAACCAGTTTTACTAACTCTAAAGGCCAGGTCAGTTTCCTCAAAAAACAAAAAGAAAGAGGGATCAAAATAACCTATTTTTTCAATAATATTTTTAGGAATCATTAGATCGGCTCCTGTAATGTAAGCTACTTCCAATGGTTTATCAGTATGGTTAAAGTATGCATTCTTTTTATATACAAACCTTTCCGGGAATGCAGAAAATAAATCGTTTAGCTCCCATAATACAGACGGGAGGAAACGTCTGTAAGAATATGCCGGAGACATGTTGATATCATACAAATTACCACCAACAATAGCAGTATCAGTGTGCTGATCGAGATAATCGCTTAAAATTTTCACTGCATTATTGATCAAAATAGTATCCGGATTTAACAAGAAAATATTTCTTCCTTTTGCAGATTTTATTCCTTCATTATTTGCCCGGCCAAAACCTATATTTTCCTGCAACGCCAGAAAGCGCACCCTGCTTCCGAATTTTTCAGAAACAATTTGTTGTGAATTGTCCTGTGAAGCATTATCAACAACAATAATCTCATAGTCTACTGCCTCAGTATGAGTAAGAACACTTTCAACAGCTTCACATAGTTGCTTCGATGTATTATAGTTGACAATAATGACTGAAACGTCCATTTAGAAGGTCTTTCTTCCTGCAAGTTTATGTTTAACGATTTTTATCAGGGAATATTATATAACGGAATTCTGCAAAAAATAAACGTTCATACTGGCAAAATCATCCAGAATTATTATGAGTCATGACATTAATTCTTTTTTATAAAAACCAGGGTTGCACTCTTTGCAAGGTTTACTATGGATTTCAGAATATCTGAAAATGATATTTTAAGGTCCTTAAATACTTCAAGTGGCCATTTCCAGCTCTGATAAGAAATGTCGACAAGTCCGGGAGCAAGTATAAGAGCTGCCATGCCAAGATTTGTCCATTGAAGGAATATGTAAATTAATATTGCTGTCGAAACCCCAGAAATAATGGATGGTTTGAAAAACGGCACTTCATTTTTTGTTAAGAGTATACCTCCGGCTGAAGCATGATTCATTTCAAGAAAGGAGACGATCATTGTTGCAATTATTAAATTTCCGGGCAACAGAACAGTATTGGATTGAATGATCTTTAATGCAGAGCTTCCAAAAAAATAAATAATCAGTCCCAGGGTAAAAAACACGATGACAGAGATTATAGTTCCTCTCAGATATATTTCTTTTATTCTGGCTGTATTTCCTTCAACCCGGCATTTTGAGATCAATGGGATATAAGTTGTTACAACAATCGGAGCAAGTCCTGCGAATATGTCAAATATCTGTCTCGTCAGACCATATGATGCAATATCCTGAAGAGGAAGGTAGAACGACCCTATGAATATAGCTGATCGCTGAATAAGCATACCTCCTACAACAGTAATACCAAGCTTCAGCGCATTAGGATAAACTGCTTTCAGTACCTCTATTTTGTTACTCTGTTCTGCATTAAGAAGGTTTTTTCTGATCTCCCTTGTAAAAAACACCCTGTTGGAAAGGCCTCGTGTAATAATTACATATATCAGCTGAGATGAAACTATAGCAACAATTCCATAACCGAGAACCAGAAGAACAGCTGCAAAACACAAAAAGATAATCTGGGCAAGTATAATTATCTGTTTGGATTTTCTTATCAGTCCCCTTCCAACAAGTAACGCATCGTAATAAAAGGTGTAAAGATTGTAAGTATTTATCAGGCAAAGAATACCCCAGGCGATATAGGCATATGTTTTATTGCCACCATAGTTTCTTAATATAACACTTATATAGTAAGTTCCGATAGTAGCCAGGAAAACAAATACAATCAATGAGATTCTGAGATAAAACCACCTCATAGAATCAATCGTTCCTCTCAGCAGACTGTAATTTATGGTGCCCGGTTCGACTGATTCTGTAAAACCTTCAGGTTTTAATTCTTTCACACCGCTGAAAATATATGAGATATTACGCGTAAAAGAAGAGTTGAATCCGAAATCAAAGAGACTTATCAAAAATGTGACGGACATGAATATTGTCCAGAGCCCAACCTCCTCGGCAGGCAACATCTTGAGGATCAGGGGCAGAAGTAATGCTGCAGAAGCTGCCTTGAAGAAGGTTGCAAAGAAACTCCAGATAACATCAACTCTTGTAATTTTCATTTATTACAGCTTATGCATCGCAAGTTATATGACAAAGAAAAGTATATTATTGAATATATTGCAGTCAATAAATCATTTTTGACGATCCTATAAATTCTTCCAGTACCATTCAACAGCTTTTTCAAGACCTTCCTTTACATTATGAGTCGGGGAATAACCAAGCAATCGTCTGGCTTTCTCAATAGATGCCAGGGAATGAGGTATATCTCCTCCCCTCTCTGGTCCATATACAGGTTTTATCTTCAGTATTTTTCTGTCAAAATTCCCGGCCATTTCACGAATATAAGCAAAGAGCTGGTTAAGTGAAGTTCTTTCTCCATGTGCGACATTATATACCTGGTTAAGAGCTGCTTTATTGCTGACAATTGCGGCCAGATGGTTTGCCTGCACAACATTATCTATATATGTAAAATCACGCGAAAAACTTCCATCGCCGTTAATTACCGGTGATTCATAATTTTTAAGCATCTTCAGAAACTTTGGGATGACAGCAGCATATGCTCCGTCCGGATCCTGACGTCTTCCGAATACATTAAAGTACCGGAGTCCGACTACATCGATACCGTACGTTTTTGAGAAATTTCCAGCGAATAATTCATCGGCAAATTTTGTTATTCCATAGGGTGATAAAGGATTACCGATTTTATCTTCAACTTTTGGCAAGCCCGGATGATCTCCATAGGTTGAAGAGCTTGCAGCATAGATAAACCGTCTGACTTTAGCTTCTTTTGAGGCAAACAGCATTTTAACAAATCCTCCTATATTTACATCTGTGGTTGACACAGGATCTTTAATTGACCGAGGAACTGATCCCAGCGCCGCCTGGTGAAAAACGTAGTCGATATTGCTGACAGCATTCAGACAGTCATTATAATTGCGGATGTCGCCTTCGATAAGTTTAAAATTGGGGTTGAGATTGAAATCCCTGAGGTTTTGTTTTTTCCCCGTTGAAAAGTTATCAAGACAAACTACATGATTTCCCAGAAGAAGTAGTGATTCAATAAGATTAGAGCCTATAAAACCTGCACCACCGGTAACCAGCACTTTACTATTTTTAAGTACCTGATCCATATAATGTTAAATATAATTTAAAAGTACCTTAAATAATCTTAAATATGATCATTCCAGCATCAGCAATATCTCGTTAAGAATGAATTCTGCTGTTTTTCCGGCACCGTAAAAGCCAGGATAATCAAGATCTGATGCATTTTTCATAAATCTGCAAAACTCATTCCTTATTCTGTCAGGATCGGCATCAACCAAAACGGCAGTGCCATTTTTCACCAGCTCTACCCACTCAGTCTCCTTCCTCAGCACCAGACAAGGTTTTTTGAAGAAGTGCGACTCTTTCTGAACTCCTCCCGAATCGGTGATTATCATCCTTGAAGTTTTTTCCAGGAGTGTCATTTCAAGGTAAGAAACCGGCGGTATTATCCTGATATTAGCGCAATTAAGAAGTTCATTGAAGAGTGGCTCAAGACTGTTTTTCAGAGAAATTGTGGTGCGCGGGTGCAACGGCATTACAAATTTTACGGAATGCTCCTCAGATAACGACTTAAGTGTCTTCAATATCAATTCCAGACGGGAAAAATCATCTGTATTTATATCACGGTGAATTGTAGTAAGGATGAAATTCTCTCTTTCAACAGTCAGACCATCAAGAAATTTGGATTTCTTCTTTTCAGCCAGTTCGGCAAAAAAGAGTGTATTATCGTACATAATATCCCCTGTCAGATAGATCTTTGGATTATCCAGAGTATAAGGAGGTGAATTTTCCGGCCGGAATCCCTCACGCATAAGGTTTTTGAAGGCAGCATTAGTAGGGGCAAACAGCAGCGTCGAAGAATGGTCGCTTATTATTCTGTTAAGCTCTTCGGGCATCGATTTATTAAAAGAGCGTAATCCGGCTTCAATATGAATGACCGGATAGTGAAGCTTAACAGCAGCTATTGCTCCCGCAAGAGTAGAATTTGTATCTCCGTATAAAAGTACGCAATCGGCTTTTTCCTGCAGCAGCACTTCTTCGATACCGGTTATCATCATTGATGTTTGTCTGCCATGCGTTGCAGAACCAACACCAAGATTATAGTCAGGTTTATGTATCTCAAGTTCGTCAAAAAATATCTCTGACAGCTCCTTATCATAATGCTGGCCGGTATGAATAGTAATCTCAGTGATACGGTCTGAGAAATGGGTTCGTATTGCCCGGCTTATTGCTGAAGCTTTAATGATCTGAGGTCTGGCTCCAACAATATTTATTAATTTTATGCTAGACATTAATATTAGGCTGTTTCAGGTGCTCAAAGTTAACAAATTATCCGATGTGGAAAATTATCACAAAAACAACTAAAAAAATAGGGACCTTATGTACGATGTCCCTATATAATTATATTCCAGTTAGATATGATTATTTCGCATAATTAACCGCTCTTGTTTCGCGGATTACAGTAATTTTGATCTGTCCCGGATAGATCATCTCGTTCTGAATTTTTCTTGCAATATCAAACGAAAGGCCTTCTGCTTCCTTGTCAGATACTTTTTCAGCCCCGACAATTACGCGCAGTTCTCTGCCTGCCTGTATTGCATAGGTTTTCATAACGCCCGGATATTGAAGTGCCAGTGATTCAAGCTCTTTCAAACGTTTTATATAAGATTCGACCACTTCCCTGCGTGCACCGGGACGTGCTCCGGAAATTGCATCACATACCTGGACAATAGGTGCGATAAGGGTAGTCATTTCGGTTTCATCGTGATGAGAGCCTATTGCATTGCATATTTCAGGTTTTTCTTTAAATTTTTCGGCGACTTTCATTCCGAGGATTGCATGCGGCAATTCAGGTTCATCATCCGGGACCTTCCCAATATCGTGAAGTAAGCCAGCTCTTTTTGCCAGTTTAGGATTAAGTCCAAGTTCAGCAGCCATAATTGAACAAAGGTTTGCCACTTCACGGGAATGCATGAGCAGGTTTTGTCCATATGATGACCGGTATTTCATTTTTCCGATAAGTCTTATGAGTTCAGGGTGCAGTCCGTGGATTCCAAGATCGATAGTAGTTCTTTTTCCCACTTCAAGAATCTCCTCTTCGACCTGTTTCCGTGTTTTATCGACGATCTCCTCAATCCTTGCCGGATGTATTCTGCCATCGGTAACCAGTTGATGAAGCGCAAGCCTTGCTACTTCTCTTCTGACAGGATCGAAGGCTGAAAGAACTATTGCTTCGGGGGTATCATCGACAATTATCTCAACTCCCGTTGCAGCTTCAAGGGCACGGATATTACGACCTTCACGACCAATAATACGACCCTTCATCTCATCGGATTCGATATGAAATACTGTCACTGCATTTTCGATTGCATTTTCAGCTGCGACTCTCTGTATAGTCTGAATAACGATTCTCTTAGCTTCCTTGTTTGCTGTCATTTTAGCTTCATCAAGTATCTCATTGATGTATGACATTGCACCTGTTTTTGCCTCCTCTTTCAGCGATTCTATAAGGTGATTTTTAGCTTCTTCAGCTGAGAAGCCGGATATTGATTCGAGTTGCTCCACCTGTTGGCGATGGAGCTTTGTAAGCTCTTCATTTTTTTTCTCTACCAGCTCAAGCTGATTTGAAAGGTTTTCGTGGATTGTATCGGCTTCATTCTTTTTTCTCTGAGTCTCTTCCAGCTTCTGGGAAAGAGTAAGTTCTTTCTGTTTTATCCTGTTTTCTGCCTGGGCAATCCTGCTGTTTTTTTCATTTATAACCTTTTCGTGTTCGGTTTTCAGTTGCAGAAATCTTTCCTTCGCC
>Ga0079037_100001693_pt1 | contig 11686 bp, 10 predicted proteins | sample Mud3Dept4metaG_FD_71479 | JGI IMG/M metagenome (GOLD analysis project Ga0079037, IMG submission 71479) | Freshwater wetland microbial communities from Ohio, USA, analyzing the effect of biotic and abiotic controls - Mud 3 Core 4 Depth 4 metaG | ecosystem: Environmental > Aquatic > Freshwater >... | reverse complement strand
ATGTGGGCCCGCCGTGCCGTATACAGGCTCGGCGGCCTGCCGATGCTCGTGCAGGAAGTCTTCCTGCCCGAGTTGCTGCGCGTGCAGGCCTCGGCACGGTCGCACACCGAGGAGCATACGATGACAGCCGACCCGCTACCGTTCGCCGTGCCGCGACCCACCGTCGCGATCTCGGGCACCTCCGTGCGTTTTCCCGTTCACCGCATCTACTGCGTCGGGCGCAATTACGCTGCGCACGCGCGCGAGATGGGGTCGGATCCGACGCGCGAGCCGCCGTGTTTCTTCACCAAGCCTGCCGACGCAGTGGTCGCGAACGGCTCGCCGGTGCGCTACCCGCCGCGTACGTCGAACCTGCACCACGAGGTGGAACTCGTCGTCGCGATCGGCAAGGGCGGCAAGCAGATCTCCGTGGCCGAGGCGCTCGGGCACGTGTTTGGTTACGCGGTCGGCAACGACCTGACGCGCCGCGACCTGCAGACGCATGCGAAGGACAACGGACTGCCTTGGGACGTCGCGAAGGCGTTCGATCACTCGGCCCCGATTACAGCGATCCGTCCCGTGACGGACGGTGGTCACCTCACGTCGGGTCGCATCTGGCTCGAGGTCAACGGTCAGTCGCGACAGGACGCCAACTTGTCCGAGTTGATCTGGAGCGTGCCCGAGATCGTGGCCGAGCTCGCGACGCTGTTCGAACTGCAGGCGGGCGACCTGATCTTCACCGGTACGCCGGCCGGCGTCGGCGCCGTGCAGCGCGGCGACAGCATCGTGGCCGGCATCGACGGACTCGACACGCTCCGCACGACCATCGTCTGAACGCCCCGGGGGAAGCAGATGGCATTCCGGCTGTACACGTACTGGCGCAGCTCGGCCGCGTTCCGCGTCCGTATCGCACTGGCGCTCAAGGGCCTCGAATACGAGTCCGTGCCGAAGCACCTGCTGCGCGACGGCGGCGAGCAGCGCAAACCCGAGTACCTCGCGGTCAATCCGCAGGGACTGATCCCTGCGCTGGCTGACGACGGTTTCGTCATTCCGCAATCGCTCGCCATCTGCGAGTACCTCGAAGAGATCCACCCGGAGCCGCAGCTGCTGCCGGGTTCGGCGCGGGACCGCGCGACCGTCCGCGGCATGGCCATGGTCGTCGCCTGCGACACGCATCCGCTCAACAACCTGCCGATCATGGGTTACCTGCGCCGTGAATTCGGCGCGGACGACGCAGCCGTCAACCGCTGGGTGGCGCACTGGATCGAGCGCGGTTTCTCAGGGCTTGAACGCTGGGTCGGTTCGATACCCGGCGCCCCGGTCGAGGTTGGCCAGCAGCGCTTCTGCTTCGGCAACGCCCCGACCCTCGCAGACGTGTGCCTGGTGCCGCAGATGTACAACGCACGCCGTTTCAGCGTCGACGTCGCACCCTATCCGCGGCTCGTCGCGATCTGCGCGCACCTCGAGGGGCTGCCGGCATTCCGGTCGGCCCGGCCGGAGGACCAGCCGGACGCCGAGACGAAGTGACGCGCTGCGGACGACGAGTGATCGGGCGTCGATGATTCGGCGGTAAGATGGGCGCATTCACTCATTCATTGCCAGTGCTCGATCACTGCCGGGGAACGCCATGGTGACCGCCGTCGTCCTGATCAAGGCCGAGACCGACAAGGTGCCCGAACTGGCACAGACGATGGCCGAGCTCGAAGGTGTAAGCGAGGTGTTCTCGGTGGCCGGCCAGTATGACCTCGTCGCGCTCGTGCGCGTGCGCGAGAACGAAGACCTGGCGCGCGTGATCAGCGAGAAGATGCGCAAGCTGCCCGGGATCACGGGCTCGGAGACGCTGATCTCCTTCAAGGTCTATTCGAAGCAGGACCTCGACGCCGGCTTTCAGCTCGGCCTCGACTGACCTGGCGGCACGCTAGAGCGTGCCGCCCAGGCGTCGCAATGCGTCCGGCTGGAAGTCCCCGACCTTCGCCTTGGCGTTGAACTGGATCGGTTCCTTGACCTCGTTGTCGAGACCACCGACAAGGTATCCGCCGCTGTTGAGGTCGTGGTAGATGCCGAAACGGTAGAACGGAACCTGTGCGTCGTACGCCTGCAGCAGGCCGTGCATTGCGGCGCGCCACAGGTCACCGCGCGTGTCGTAGGCATCCTCGGCCAGCACCGACCAGCTGTCCTCGTCGAGGTAGAACGTGCGCTTGCCGTAGACGTGGCGCTGGCCCGGCTTGAGCGTGGCCTCCACCACCCACACGCGATGCAGTTCGTAGCGCACGTAGTCGGGACTGATCGACTTCGGCTGGACGATGTCCTTGTACTTGAGTGACTTGTCGGAAAGCCTGTACGCGTTGTAGGGAACGTACATCTCGCGTTTGCCAAGCAGCTTCCAGTCGTAACGGTCGGGCGCGCCGTTGTAGCCGTCGACCTGGTCGGTCGTCAGCATGCCCTCGGAGCCGTCGTTGATGCCGTCGTACGCGAGATCCGGCGCGCGACGCACGCGGCGTTGCCCGGAATTGTAGATCCATGCCGAGCGCTGTTCTGCGACCTGGTCCACCGGCTCGTGCACCAGGAAGATCGTGCCGCGCAGGGTCGACGGTTCAGTGAAATAGCCGAGTGCGTAGAAAAGGCGGTTGGCCCCGGCGTTCTCGACGTTCTGCGCGTAGATGCGCTGCGAGCGAAAACCGATCTTGTAGAAGTCGCCATTCGGTCGGACCGGGAACGAATGCCCGGCGCGGACGATGCCGCCGCCAAGATATCGCACCAGGTGATTCCAGATCGCCTGGAGCCCGTTCTCGGGAATCGGGAAGGGCGTGGTGGAGCCGTCCAGGTCCTTGAGGCCGAAGCCCTGCAGCGCGACCTTGCCTGCCTGCGCGATGACGCGATCGGTCACGTCCTTCGGATGGCCGACGGTACGGCGTGTCGGATACACGTTCATGCGGAAATTCTGCGGATACTTCCGCAGCAGCGCGGCCTGTCCTTTGGTCAGCTTCGCTTCGTACTGGCCGACGTTGGTTGAATTGATCGTGAACAGCGGCTTGTCGCCCGGGAATGGATCGATGTAGCCCTGCTGCGGTGTCCAGCCGGCGGGAGGCTGCATCAGTCCGCCTTCCCACGCGGGAATCGTGCCGTCCGCATTGCCGGCTCGTTCTGCGCCGACGGGCGTGAGGTCCATGCCGAGGCGGGAGAAGTCCGCCGCCGCCGCGGACGTGGCGCAGACGAGAAACGCAATTGAAGCAGCAAAGCCTCGAAGCGCAACAACGCCGATACGTGCTCCGGATAGGTTCCGGCAGACCATCGCGAGCCATGGACGGCGAGCGTGAGCCCCCAGGGACGGGTTTATGGCGTGTCTGCCGGAACCTATCCGGAGCACGGCAGCGGCGGTTGCTTGCATCAGGACTCCCCGGCGTCACTAGTGGCTACCGATGCTAACGCGTCTGCGCGCGGCGTGTTACTCCTCGCGGCGGTACTTCGCGCCGACGCGCTGGTACGCCTCGCGGAACGGGATGCCTTCCTGCGCGACGAGCGCGTTGGCCTCAGCCGCCGCATTAATGTCGGCGTCCATGCGGATGCGCTCCGGCACGAACTGCACCTCTGGAATCGCGGCGGCCATGATGCCGAGCGACTCGAGGCAGACGTCGATCGAGCGGAACAGCGGCGCCTTGATCAGCTGCAGGTCGCGCTGATAGCCCGAGGGCAACTTGGCGGTGATGCCGAGCACTTCCGCCAGGCACGCCTGCGCTGTCGCCGTGCGGCCGCGCACCAGTTCGAAGACGTCGGGGTTGCGCTTCTGCGGCATGATCGACGAACCGGTCGTGAACGCATCAGGCAGCCGCACGAAGCCGAACTCCCGCGTATAGAAGAGCAACAGGTCGGACGCGAGCCGCCCGAGATCCTGCATCAACAGCGTGATCTGGAACAGCACTTCGGCTTCCGCCTTGCCGCGCGAGAGCTGCACCGCCGTCACCGGCTCGTGATTCGCGGGAAATGCCAGCCTGGCGCGCGTCGCTTCGCGGCTCACGGGCAGGTTCGGCGTGCCGTAACCTGCAGCGGAGCCCAGCGGATTCCTGCCTATGCGCCGGTGCGAGTGACGCAACCCCTCGATGTCGTCGCGGATTTCCGCGGCGAAACCCTGCGCCCAGAGTGCGACCGAGCTCGGCATCGCCTGCTGCATGTGCGTGTAGCCGGGCAGCGCGACGGTGCCCTGGATAACCGTCAGCCCGTCCAGCGCTTCGGCGACGTGCCGGGCTCCTTCAGCGAGGCTTTCGACTGCGTCGCGCAGATACAGGCGAAGTGCCGTGAGCACCTGGTCGTTGCGCGAGCGGCCCGCATGCAGACGAGCGCCGGCGGTGCCGATCTTGCGTGTGAGCAATGTCTCGAGCGCCGTCTGCCCGTCCTCCAGGTCGAGCGTCACGGACCACTCGCCACGGGAGTGCGCGGCCGCGATTTCGTTCAAACCGTTGCGGATCGCGTCCAGTTCGTCCTGCGCGAGCAGGCCGCATTCCTGCAGCATTTCGGCGTGCGCGATCGAGGCGCGAACGTCGTAGGCCACGAGCCGGTTGTCGAGCGCGTGGTCTTCGCCAGCCGTGAAGCGCAGCACACGCTCGTCGAGGGGCGCGCCCTTGTCCCACAGTCTGCTCATGCACCTGTCCTTCTTGGAGAGAAGGGGACAGGGGTTAGGGGATAGGGGTTATTCAGAGAAGACGCGTGCGAGCGCGCTTCCGACTATCCCCCAACCCCCATCCCCTAACCCCTATTGACCCTGTTCAGCGGCCGTCAGGGCCTTGGTGTCCGCGACGACCAGCGTGCCCTTGCCTTCGTTCGTGAAAATCTCGGCGAGCAGCGAGTCTGTCTCGGCGTACGAGATCACGTGCACGCGGCGGACGCCACCCCGAATCGCGGCTTCGATGGCGCTCGACTTCGGCAACATGCCGTCGGTGATCGCGCCCTTCTCGCGCAGTCGGTGCAAGCCGGCCAGGTCGGTGTAGGAAATCAGCGACTGCGGATCGTCGACACGTTCGAGGATGCCGGGAGCGCCGGTGCACAGGATCAGCTTTTCAGCGACCAGCTCGCCGCCGATTGCCGCGGCGACCGTGTCGGCATTGATGTTCAGGAGCTGCCCCGAGTTGTCGCACGACAGCGGGCTTACGACAGGCAGGAAACCGCTGTCCAGCAGCCGCGTGACGACGGAGCCGTCGATGCCGTCGATGTCGCCCACCAGGCCGTAATCGACGACCTCGCCGCCAGCGAGCGTCACCGGAGCGCGGCGATGCGCCTGCACCAGGCCGCCGTCGATGCCGCCGATACCGATCGCGGAGATGCCGAAGCTGCGGCAGAGCGCGACCAGTTGAGTGTTGATCAGGCCGTTCAGGACCATGCTGATCGCGTCGATGGCCGACGCGTCGGTCACGCGACGGCCCTGAACCATGCGTGTCTGCACGCCTAGTTTCGCCGTCACGTCGTCGAGCTGCGGGCCGCCGCCGTGCACGAGCACGACGCGGATGCCGAGATGATGCAGGATCGTCACCTGTTCGACGAAGGCTCGCATCGTCCCGGCGTCGCGGAACGCACCGCCCCCGGTCTTGATGACGAAGACCTTGCCCTTGTACATGTGGATGTAAGGAGTCGCGCCGCGCAGTGCCCGCACCGTGACAGCCTGTTCGACCTTGTGTCCGATCATCGTCAGTTCCCCCTGAGCAATCGATGCAGCACGGCCATCTGGACGACCATGCGGTTGGCGGCTTCGCGGATCACGCGGCTGCGCGGTCCATCGAGAATTTCGTCGGCGACCGCGACGTTGCGGCGCACGGGCAGGCAATGCATGAAATGACAGTCAGTCCGTGCGCGCTGGAACCAGCGTTCGCGCACGCACCAGTCGCCGAGAGGCGCGCGCACCTTCGCTTCGCCGTCGGCGTCACCGTAGTGCAGTGGTGAGCCCCATTCCTTTGCGTATACGACATGCGCATCGCGCAGCGCCGATTCGCGATCGGCGGTTTCGGAGACGTTGCCACCTGAAGCCGCGGCGGCTGACCGTGCCTTGTGCATGATCGCGTCTGGCAGGGCGTAGCCATCGGGCCGCAGCACCACGACGTCCATGCCACGCTGCGCCGCCATGTGCACGGTCGCGGCCGGGACCGCGAGCGGCAACGCTCGCGGGTGCGAGACCCAGCTCAGCACGAATTTGCCGGTCCGCGGCACGGCGAGCTCGTCCATCGTCCGCCAGTCTGCAAGTGCCTGGCACGGATGGTTGACGGCCGACTCCAGGTTCACGAGCGGTTTCGGGCACAGGTTGGCCATGCGCATGAACTGCTCTTCGGCGAGGTCTGCCGCGAGGTCCTTGCCTTCGGCGAACGAGCGGATGCCGAGCGCGTCGCAATACGAGGCAAGCACGGGAATCGCCTCGCGCACGTGTTCTGCCGCGCCGCCATTCATGACCGCGCCGTCCCGTGTCTCGACTTGCCAGGTGCCCTGGCCCGGCGTCACGACGAACGCCGTACCACCGAGACGCTGCATGCCAGCCTGGAACGAAGCCAGCGTGCGCAGCGACGGATTCAGGAACAGCAGCCCGAGAATCTTCCCGGCGAGCGCGGCCGGCTCGGGTCGGCTCTGCAGGCTCTGTGCGAGCGCGAGCAGGTCCACGACTTCGTCGCGCGAGAGATCGGCCAGGTCGAGAAAGTTGCGCATGGCGTTCAGGCCGGCAGGGAGGCGAGGGCGTCGCGCAACTGCTCGACGTGCTTCGATTCGAGCACGTAAGGCGCGAGGACGCGGACGATGTGCGGGTCGCCGCTGGTCCCCGTGAGGATGTCGTGCCGTTCGAGCAACTCACGCTGCACGTCCTTCGCAGGACGGCGCGTACGCAGGCCGAGCAGGAAGCCGGCGCCCTGCGTGCCTGTCACCGGCCCGACGACGCAGGTATCGCGCATCTGTTGCGACAGCTTGCGCACGTTCGCGAGCAAGCCTTCGCTTTCGATGATGTCCACCACGGCCTCGATCATCGCGCACGCCATCGGTCCGCCGCCGAACGTCGTGCCGAGATCGTCCACTTTCAGGTGGCCGGCGACGTGATCCGCCATCAGCAGGGCGGCGCACGGGAAGCCGGCACCGAGGGCTTTGGCCGTCGTGATCATGTCGGGCGAGACGCCATACATGCTTGCAGCGAACGGGTATCCGGTGCGACCCATGCCGCACTGGACTTCGTCGAAGACGAGCAAGGCGCAGGTCGCGGTGCAGCGCTTGCGCAGCGCCGCAAGGAAAGGTTCGCCGAGGTCGAGCGCACCGCCGACACCTTGTACGGGTTCGACGATCGCGGCGGCCGTGTCCGTGCCGATGATCCGATCGATTGCGGTGAAATCACCGCGCGGCACGAATTCGACGTCGAAAGGCGCCTGCGGAAAGCCATACCATTTATCTGCCGCACCCCAGGTCACGGCCCCGGCAGCAGCGGTGCGGCCGTGGAAGCTGCCTTCTATGGCAACGACCTTGCGCCGGCCGGTGATTCGCAGTGCCAGCTTCAGCGCGTTTTCGTTCGCTTCGGCGCCCGTGCTGATGAAGAACGCAGTGTTGAGGCCGAGACCGGCGAAGCGCGTCAGGCGCAGCGCGGCCCGTGCACGCACGTCGAGTGGAACGGCATTGCTCTGGAAGATCAGCGCTTTCGCCTGGGCTTCGAGCGCGGCGAGCAGTCGCGGGTGCGAGTACCCGAGCGCCGCAACGGCGTGGCCGCCATACAGGTCCAGCACCTGCCGGCCATCGCGCGTGTTCAGGTACACGCCTGTGCCGTCGACGACGTCGAGAGCCCACTGCGAATACACCGGTGCCAGGTGGTCGGCAGGCGGCGCCCGGTTCGCGACTGCGTTCATCAGGTCCACCCCGGCGCAGGCGTCATCAGCCCGGCGGTCTCTTCGTGCCCGAACATGCGGTTCATCCATTGCACGGCTCCGCCGGCCGCGCCCTTGGTCAGGTTGTCGATTACGCACATCACGGCGACCGTGCGCCCATTGCTGACGCCGGAGATCTCCGCGAAGTTGCTGGCGATGACGTCCTTGAGGCGCGGCATTTCACCGCTGACGCGCACGAAGACGGACTGGTCGTAGTACTCGCGCAGCGCATGCACGAGCTCGTGCGTCGAGATCGATTCGTACAGCGTCGCCTGGACCGTCACATGAATGCCGCGCGCGAACGGGCCGCTGTGCGGCACGAATGCAAAGTCGGCCTGCGTGCCGGAGGCCGCCTGCGCGAGCGCTGCGATCTCCGGCGCGTGCCGGTGTGCGAGCGCGTTGTAGGAGTACATGTCGCTGTGGCGCTGCGGATGGTGCGTGCCGGCCACGGGCTGGCGACCCGAGCCGGTGCTGCCGGTCACGCCGGACACGAACAGGCGCGGCTCGACCAGGCCGAGCGCAAGCAGCGGCACGCTCGCGAGCAGCACGGCAGTCGCGAAGCATCCGGGGTGTGCCACGTGGGGCGTGGATAGCGCATTCAGGTGCTCGGGGACCGCGCAGGTGAACTCGCTGAGCCGGTCCGGTGCGCCGTGAACGTGTTTATAGACTGCCTCGTAGGCATCTGCGCTCGCGTAGCGAAAGTCCGCCGAGGTATCGACGACCCGCGCCTGTGTACCAGCCTGTTCGGCGGCCGCCAGCAGCCGGTCGATCAGGGCAGCCGACACGCCATGTGGCGCCGCCGAGAAGACGGCGGTCGTCGGGTTCGCCGTGACGTACTCGAGGATCTCCTCGTGGTTCGCAAAGCGCAGGTGCGGCAGGACCGGCTGCAGGTGACGAAAGAACTGGGCGACGGGCTCGTCGGGCTGGCTGTCCGAGGCAACCGCAGCCAGGTCGAAATACGGATGCGATGCGAGCAGGCGCAACAGTTCGCCGGCGACGTAGCCGGTGCCGCCAAGCACGATCGCGGGTGTTCGTACGCTCATTGATTGACCGCCGCCACGGGCTGTGCCGCGAGGCCCAGCGCAGCGATGATGTGGTCGCCGAGCGCGGCGCCTGCAGTTATCGAGTTGAACGCGCGTACCTGCATCTGCTGCTCGATGATGTTCACACCCACCGCGTTGTCCGTGGCGGGACCGGTGACCGCGCAGGGCTCGATGCTGAACCGCTCCCGCAGCAGCTTCACGCCACCCCAGGCTGCAACCGGGTCGTTGGCCGAAAGAATCACGGCGGTCAGCGACCTGGCGATGTCCGGTGCCGAGAGGATCGCTTCGACGCCGTAGGCGCCGAGGATGCCATCGCCGAGCTCGAAAACCACGACGTCGGGCTTGCCCTGGGTCATCTCCGTGAGCATGGTCCGCGTGAGCGCGGGACCGGACGCGGCGGTCGTCGTGACGATGCCGAAGTCCGTGAAGATCTGGCTGCGGCGCGCGCCCGCGTCTTCCATCGCGAGAATGTCCCGGCGCAGCGAGACGCCCGTCGCCTTGAAGGCATGCACGGCGAGGCCGCGATGCCGCATCCGACTCACGATCGCGCAGGCAGCTGCCGTCTTGCCGGCTTCCATGCACGTGCCAGCCAGTGCCACGACCGGAACGCCGTGCGTGTCGAGCGTCGCAGCCTGGTCGAGCCGGTGGTAACCGACCCGCGCCGGCACGCCGATGCGCTCACCGAGGAACGGGAACTGCAGCACGCAGCCGAGCACGCGTGCGTCGAACGGCTGGCCCCGGTCGGGGTTCACCGAATCGCAGATGCCGAGGACGCCGCCGATGTTGAGCACCTGGATGATGTCGCCCACGGCCACCTTGTCGGGGATGTGGCCGGAGTAGCCGAACAGTGCCTGCCGGTGCCCGAGCGCGCCGACCATCACGTCGCCCTTCGATACCTTGGCCATGCGGCCGCTGGTGAGCTCGAGCTGGTTATAGGTCGACTTGTTGGTGAGCACCTCGACGACCAGCACCACGCCTTCCTCGCAGGGAATGTCGGTGGTGGCGACGCGCAATTCGTGGCCGAGGCCGCAGGCCTGCGCGATGGAACCGATCTTGTCGACGACGACAGACTTCATCTGCATGGTGTGTCTCCCTGGCCCGGCCGGTGCTCAGTTGCGCCCGGCGCGCGTGTAGAAGATGCCCGGCAGTGCCAGCATCTTCGAGAAGCCGTGGGCTTCGGCGGCCGTCCATTCGCCGGCCGATTCACCGTAGGCGCCCTTCGACGCCTTCATCAGCGAGTACCGCGACGAGGTGCCCTCGATGAAGACGACACCGGGACGGAACAGGACGTGCACTTCGCCCGTGACGCGCCGCTGCGTTGAGACGAAGAAGGCTTCCATGTCGCGACACACCGGGTCGAGATGCTGGCCTTCGTGCACGAGGTCGCCATATGGGGCGGCGAGCGTGTCCTTGAGCCGGGCCTGTCGCGCGGACAGCACCAGCTTTTCGAGTTCGCGATGCGCGGTGAGCAGCACTTCGGCCGCGGGTGCTTCGAACGCAACGCGGCCCTTGAAGCCGATAATCGTGTCGCCCAGGTGAATGCCGCGGCCGACGCCGAATTTCGCGCCGATCGTCTCCACCTGCTCGATGAGACTCACGGCGTCGAGCGGCTTGCCGTCGAGCGAGCTCGGTACGCCGGCTTCGAACCCGATCGTGTGCCGTTCCGGCGGGTGCGGGTGCGTGAAGGCGTCCTTCGTCAGCACCCAGGCTTCGTCCGGAATGCAGGTCTCGGACACCAGCGTTTCCTTGCCACCGATCGTCACGCCCCACAGGCCGCGATTGACGGAGTAGGCCGCGCCGAACGGGGGTACCGGGAGCTTGCGCGTCTGCAGGTATTCCAGCTGCTCGGGCCGCTTGAACGCCTGGTCCCGGACTGGCGCGAGAATCTCGAGTTCCGGCGCAAGCGTCCGCAGCGCGACTTCGAAGCGCACCTGGTCGTTGCCCGCAGCGGTCGAGCCGTGGGCCACGACGTCGGTGCCCAGCTGCCGCGCGAACTGCGCGACGGTCTGTGCCTGCAGCACGCGCTCGGCGCCGACGCACAGCGGATACAGGTTGCCGCGACGCACGTTGCCCATGATCAGGTACTTGAGCACCTGCTCGAAGTAGCCAGGACGCGCGTCGACCAGGTGGTGCGCAACGGCACCCAGCGTCATCGAGCGTTCCTCCAGCACTTTAGCCGCCTCGGCGTCGATGCCGCCCGTGTTGACGGTCAGCGTGACGATCGGGCGGCCGTACTTCTCTGCGAGCCAGGGCACGCAGAACGAAGTGTCGAGCCCGCCGGAAAAAGCGAGCAGGATGGGCTTGGCGCCCCGGGGTTGCGTGGTCATCGGGAATTCTCAGCGTCCGAAGTGGGTACGGAGGTGGTCGTGCAGGCGGCGCTGCGCTTTCGCACTTTCCGTCGCGATGAAGATCGTGTCGTCGCCGGCGATGGTGCCGATGACTTCTGGCCAGCGTGCCTTGTCGAGCGCGATGGCGACGCTCTGGGCGGTGCCCGCCGAAGTACGCAGCACCGTCAACGTGGGCCCCGCGGCGCGGTAGCCCTTGACGAACGAGCGGATCGTCTCGAAGTGGCTCGGGGTGAGCGCGTCCTCGGCGACCGGCAGCAGGTAACGATCGCCGCCCTTGACCACGCCAAGCTCGCGCAAGTCGCGGCTGACGCTGGACTGGGTCGCATCGTGGCCCTCGCGGGCAAGCAGGGCGACCAGCTCGGCCTGACGCGCGACAGCGTTCTGCCGCAGGATGCGGACGATCGCATCGCGACGCTGGGTCTGGGCGTTGAGGTCGGTGGCCACGGGC
>Ga0079037_100001692_pt1 | contig 11689 bp, 8 predicted proteins | sample Mud3Dept4metaG_FD_71479 | JGI IMG/M metagenome (GOLD analysis project Ga0079037, IMG submission 71479) | Freshwater wetland microbial communities from Ohio, USA, analyzing the effect of biotic and abiotic controls - Mud 3 Core 4 Depth 4 metaG | ecosystem: Environmental > Aquatic > Freshwater >... | reverse complement strand
CTATGGCGATTCCCCGCGCTACGACGAGTTCTTTCGTGCGCAGCTTCGCGAATTGCTCACGCGCTACGGCGAGATCGCCGAAGTCTGGTTCGACGGCGCGAATGGCGAAGGGCCGAACGGCAAGCGCCAGATCTACGACTGGCCTTCGTACTACCGGGTCGTGCGCGAGCTCCAGCCCAGAGCGGTCATCTTCGGCATGGCGCCCGACGTACGCTGGGTGGGCACCGAGTCGGGCTACGGCCGGGAAACAGAGTGGAGCGTCGTGCCGCTCCGGCTGCGCGAAGGCGCGGCCCTGCGTCCTGATTCGCCTCATCCGCTCGACGACGCGTTCGTGCCGGGCGACCTGACGGCGCCGGACCTGGGCAGCCGGGAGGCGATCCGATCGGCCGCCCTTCTCGCATGGTATCCAGCAGAAACCGACGTATCAATCAGGCCGGGCTGGTTCTACCACCCGAAAGAGGACGCGGGGGTGAAGACGCCGGAGAAGCTGGTCGACATCTACTTCGGCTCCGTCGGGCGCAACGGGGTGCTTCTGCTGAACGTGCCCCCCGATACGCGCGGGCGCATCGCCGACGCCGACGCGAAGAGCCTCGCGGGCATGCGCGCGATTCTCGACGGCGCGTTCTCCACTCCGGTCGCCGGTGCGAGGTTCCCGAAGCAGGGTGCAGCCGGGGCCGCCTCGGCAGGCTATGAGATCCCTGTCGCCGCCGGCCGGCGCTTCGACGTCGCGATGCTCCAGGAAGACATCGGGCAAGGACAGCGCGTTGAGCAGTTCACGCTCGAGGTCTGCACGGCCGGCGCGTGCCGGGAGTTCGCACGCGGGACGACCATCGGCTACAAGCGCCTCCTGCGGTTCCCGGAGGTGCAGGTCGACGCCGGGCATCACGACGCTCGCATCAGGCTGACCGTCGGGCAGACACGCGGCACTCCAGCCGTCTCAGCGCTCGCGGTCTATTCGATGGGCCCCGTTCGGCCGCCTGGCGCGCCGCGCCGGCACACGCCAGCCAGACCGCGAGAGCGGCCATCAGTCGCGTCATCGGGGTCACGGCTCCAGGCGCCAGGGCGTGACCGTCACCGACACGCGGCGGCCGGCGCGCAGGACTTCCACGGGTGTGGCGCGGCCGATGCGATCGCCGCCGAGCAGCGCAAATAGCGCCGGCGGGTCCGGCACGGGCTCGCGCGCCACGCTCACGATGATGTCGCCGGCTTTCAGCGCCTGGCCGCGCTGGCGCAGCAGGCGGACCACCTCCAGGCCGGTCAACTCGCGGCCGCCGACCACGACGCTGCGCTTGGCGACCGAGATGCCCAGCGTCGCCCGCTCCACTCGCCCGGCGCGCAGCAGTTGCGGCACGATGATCCGCACGGTCGCGGACGGAATCGCGAGCCCGATGTACGGCGACTCGGTGTCCAGCAACGTCGTGATGCCGATGACCCGCCCGCGCATGTCGACCAGCGGCCCTCCCGAGTTGCCCTCGTGGATGTCGCAGTCGGTCTGGAGCAGGTCGTAGTGCGGGCGGCCGGGGCCGGCGCTCGCCGTGCGGGCCAGGCCGCTCACGACGCCAATCGTCACGGACTCCGGGTAGCGGCCGAGGGGATTGCCAACGGCCAGGCACATCTCGCCGGTCCGCACCCGCGAACGCCGCAGCGACAGGGCGTGCGGCCACTTGCCGTCCAGCGTCAGCACGGCGATGTCAGCGATCCGATCCACGCCGACGACGCCGGCCAGGGCCTTCGCCCCGCCGTTCAGCGTGATCGTGATCGGGGGCTGGACGTCGGAGATGACGTGATGGTTGGTGACGATGTGGCCGCGCGTGTCGATGAAGAAGCCGGACCCGCTGCTGCCGCCATCCGAGGAGGAACCCGACACCGCCACGGTGGCGCGGAGCACCCGTCCGGTCAGGTCGGCAATCTCCCCGCTGAACCGGGTCAGCATACCCGCGACTGACCTTCCGGAACCGGTTCCACGACCTGCGTACGGCGGCCGGCTTACGCCGCGAGAACGGGTCATGGCAACGCTCCTAGGCATCCACCGCCTCCTCGTCCGCGTCGGCGCGGGCGGTCTTGCCGCCGAGCTTGCGGGCCAGCACGGTGTCGAGCCGGTCGGCCACCTCCGCGAAGCGGTGGCAGGCATCGGTGAACTGGCGGGCGTCGAGGGTGTCGGCGGGGACTTCCCACGCGGCGATCACGAGGTCCTCGAAGCGGAACAGCCGCATCCCCAGTTCCGCAGCGTTGACCTCGTTCACCGCCTCGAGCACCCGGGCCTTCTTCTTCATGCCCGAGACGAGCACCGCCGAGAACTGCAGCAGCGGCATCGGCGCGTCGAGCAGGCGGAGCGTGATTTCCGCGCTGCCGTGCGGGAAGGTGTATTCCCCGTCGCCGTCCGGCGCCACCCGTTCGACCTCGAGCATCGCCGCCAGGTTCTTCTCGATGAACGGCCGGAGAACGTCGATACGCGACATGCAGCCTCCGAGGCGTCGGATCCGGCCGGTCCGGCCGTCCCATCAGTCTACGTCAGTCTCCTGCGCCGGAGTGACAGATCGGGCCGTTCCCGTCGAAGCGGTCTGTGCTATCGTGTCCGGGCCTGACGGTTTCTTGACGGCCCATTCCAGCCCGGAGACGAGGTCATATGCACCTGCAACTCGTTGACTGGATTATTGTTGCACTCTCGCTGCTCATCTGCTTCGTGCCGGCGCTCTTCTTCGGCAAGCGGGCTGGCAAGAGCACCTCGGAGTTCTTCGTTTCCGGCCGGGCCGTACCCTGGTGGCTGGCGGGACTCTCGATGGTTGCCACCACCTTCAGCAGCGACACACCCAATCTCGTCACCGACATTGTCCGGCGCAACGGGGTGGCGGGGAACTGGGTCTGGTGGGCCTTCGTGCTCACCGGGGTCGCGACCGTCTTCTTCTATGCCCGGCTGTGGCGGCGGTCGGGCGTGATGACCGACCTGGAGTTCTACGAGATCCGCTACTCGGGCAAGGCCGCCAGCGTGGTGCGGGGGTTCCGGGCGGTGTACCTGGGCCTGCTCTTCAACTGCATGATCATGGCCACGGTGAACCTGGCGGCGTGCAAGATTGCCGGCGTGCTGTTCGGCTTCGAGCGCTGGCAGACGCTGGCCTTCGTGGGCGCCCTGAACGTCGTCTTCGCGACCCACTCGGGCCTGTGGGGCGTCCTCGTCATCGACATGATCCAGTTCTTCATCAAGATGACGGCGGTCATCGCCGCCGCGTATTTCGCGGTGACGCTCCCTCAGGTCGGGGGGCTGAGCGGGCTGGTGACCAAGCTGTCGGCTACGCCCGGGCCAAACGGGATCAATTACCTGAACATCCTGCCGAGTTTCACCGACAACTGGGACATCGCGGTGGCGGTGTTCATCATGCCCATCGCGGTCCAGTGGTGGGCCGTCTGGTACCCGGGGGCCGAGCCGGGCGGCGGCAGCTACATCGCCCAGCGGATGCTCGCGTCCAAGTCGGAGCGCGACGCGCTGGGGGCCGTCCTCTTCTTTAACGTGGCGCACTACGTGCTGCGGCCGTGGCCGTGGATCATCACCGCCCTGGCCTCGATCATCATCTACCCGAACCTTGCCGACATCCAGGCCGCGTTCCCCAATCTCGATCCGAGCCTCATCGGCCACGACATCGCGTTCCCGGCCATGTTGAAGTTCATGCCGGTGGGGTTCATCGGCCTCATGGTGGGCGGGCTGATCGCGGCGAACTCCTCGACCATCCTCACGCACCTGAACTGGGGCGCCTCGTACCTGGTCCACGACTTCTACCAGCAGTTCATGAAGCGGGGCGCCAGCGAGAAGCACTACGTGATGGTCGGACGCCTCGCCACCGTCCTCCTGTTCGTCCTGTCCTCGTCGCTCGTCTTCGTCCTCGACTCCGCGAAGGACGCCTTCGACGTCATTCTGCAGATCGGCGCAGGTACGGGGCTGCTGTATCTCATCCGGTGGTTCTGGTGGCGCGTCAACGCCTGGTGCGAAGTCGCGGCGATGGTCAGCTCGTTCCTGATCTCGCTGGTCTTCCTGATACTCGCCAAGAACGGGATCCACTTCAGCACGCACGCGGCCCTGCTGACGACCATCGCCTTCACGACCGTGTGCTGGGTCACGACGGCGTTCGTGGGTCCGGTGACCGACCGCCAGGTCCTGATCGATTTCTACGCGAAGGTCCGTCCGTTCGGCCCGGGATGGAGGAAGGTCCAGAAAGACGCGGGCCTGGTCGACGGGTGGGGCGGGCCCCGCGCGGAAGGCGACAACATCCCGCTGGCGCTCCTCGGCTGGGTAGCCGGGTGCACCATGATCTGGTCCTCCCTCTTCACCGTGGGCAACTTCCTCTACGGGCGGATGACGACGGCGCTGTTCCTGCTGGCGACGTTCGTCGTCAGCGCGGCGGCCCTTGTCTACGTCGTCCAGCGTCTGTGGTCCGGCAGCAAGGCGGAGGAGGCAGCGTAGGGGCGCGAGTACGGGCGAACGGCCTGGCGTCCCGCTCCTTGCGGCGGCGCCAGGCCGTTGGTGCCTTACTTCAGCGTGACGACGTGCACGGTACCGTCGCCGTACTTCTTGGCCAGGCCGTCGATGGTGCGGCCGCCGAACCTGGCCGCCATCGCGTCAATCGTCGACTGATTCGGAAGCATCTTCCCGGCGCCGGCCTTGCACTCCTCGATGTTGCCGGCCACCATGATGATCAGCTTGTCGGGCCGGAGGTACTTCTGCGCCACGCGCTTGACGTCGGCGAGGGTCACCTTCGAGTAACGATCGAGGTAGGTCTCGTAGTAGTCGCGCGGGCGTCCCTCCAGCTCCAGCGACGCGAAGTTGCGCAGGTTGCCGGCGACGTCCGAGAACATCGCCGGGAACGCGCTCATCCGGGCCGCTTTCGCGAATGCCACGTCCTGGTCCGTCACCTCGCCGGCCCGCATCCGCTCGATCTCGTTGAGCATCAGTTGCGCCGCGAACACGACCGTCTCGTTCTTCGTCTGGCAGAACGCCTGGAATGTCCCGGGGTAGTGAAACTCGGTCGAGAACGAGGAACTCGTCGAATAGGCGAGGCCGTTGTCGGTCCGCACGATCTTGGTGATCCGCGACGAGAAGGAGCCACCGCCCAGCGTGTAGTTCATCAGGTCCACCGCCGGATAGTCGGGATCGTCGCGTGTCAGGCCGAGGTGGCCGATCTGGATGATCCCCTGGTTCGGGGTGATCCCCTGGGGCTGCACCATGTAGACGCCGGGTTTGGTCGTCTGTTCACCCTTCGGCCAGGGCGGCACAGCCTTGTCCGCGGTCCGCCACTTGCCGAACGTCGCCTCGAGCTTCTGAAGCATCTCGGCCTTCTTGAAGTCGCCCGCGACGACCAGGATCGCGTTGTTGGCACCCCAGTACTTCTTGTGCCACGCCAGGAGGTCGTCGCGCGTGATGCTGTTGATGGTGGTTTCTGTCGGCTCCGCCACAATCGGCGACTCGTCTCCGTACACCAGGCGCTGGAAGGTCCGGCTCGCGACCGTGCTGATGTTCCGGTTGCGGTTCCGGATGGCGGGCATCATGCCCTGCTTCTCGCGCTGCAACCGGTCCTCGGGGAACGCCGGATTGTTGAGCAGGTCGAGCCAGAGCTTCAGCCCCTCGTCGACGTGGCGGATGTGGAGCGCGAGGCTCGTCGCGGTCACCGAGCCGGCCAGAAAGTCCATCCGCTCGTTCAGCTGTTCGGCCGTCATCGACGTCGTGCCGCCCGAGCGGACGATGGAGCCCGTGAGGGCCTGCACGCCGAGCTTCCCGGGAGGCTCGAGGAACGAACGCCCGCCGCCGGCGCCGCCGCCGCCACGCTGCGGCCAGTCGTACACCTCGGCGCCGCGTCCCCTGCCCGCCGCCCCTCCGCCTCCGGAGATCACCGGCGAGAGCAGCGCGGCCTCGAACCAGGGAATCTCATGGTCCTCGGCGATGTACACAACGAGCCCGTTCGAGAGCACCTCGCGGAACTCCGAGGCCTTCGGGGGCTTGAAATCGAGCGGCGGGTACTTGAACTGGTCCGGCCGCGGGCCCTTGACCGCGGCGCCCGACGGCGCCTGGACGGCCGGCTTCGCGGCGGTGGTTTGTGCCATCAGGGCGTGGGACCCCGCAACGCAGCCCAGCGCCCCGATCAGCAGGATCGCCGACAGTCGCTTCCGCATGGTCATGATCCTCTCCTCGGTGCCGGGGCTACCGGTCCCGCTCCATCACGCCCGTGACGCTGTTGTCGCGGGTCAGGTACTGCTTCGCGACCCGCATGAGGTCGGCGGCGGTGACGGCCATCCGCTGCTTGTACTGCTCCTCGATGTGCTGCCACCGGTACGCCGTCTCCATGCGGGCCAGCGTCCCCGCGATGCCCATGCCCGCGAGGCTCTGGAGGTACTCGGCCTCGACCGAGTTCTTGACGCGCTGCAGCACCTGGGGGTCCACGGGCGTCGTCTTGGCGTCGTCGATGTACATCCACAGCTCCTGCTCGAGCGTGGTGAGCGGGACGACGGTCGCCTCGGCGGGCGTCTCGCGGGCCGATGCCGACACCCGGAAGGCCCCGGCGTACGCGGCCGGCGAGGCGGCGGCGCTCACGCTGGTCGCGTGCGGCATCTTGCTGTTGACCAGGTCGAGGTACAGCTTGCCCGTCCGCGCGCTCATCGCCCTCCCGAGGATGTAGAGCGGGGCGGCGTCGTCGTGCCAGAGCGGCGGCACGTGGAACATGAGGGTAACCGCCGGAGCGGTCGCCGCGCGCCCGATGACCCGCTTCTCGATGTACGGCGTCTTGAAGTTCGGGCCGTAGATGCGCTTGTAGTACTCCGAGTACGGCTCCTCGGTCCGTACGCGCGGTGACGCGCCCCTGGACTTCAGCGGGCCGAAGTACTTCGTCACGAGCGGCATCACGATCTTCTCGTCCACGTCGCCGACGAGCACGAGCGTGGCGTTGTCGGGCCGGTAGTACTTCTCGCGGTACTCGATCATCTCCTGCTTGGTCACCCGGCTGATGTCCGACATCCAGCCCACCACCGGGTTCCGGTACGGACTGGCAGCGTAAAAGGTGGCGTTGAGCTGCTCCTGGAAGAACGAGCCCGGGCTGTTCTCGCTCATCCGGCGCTCTTCCGTGATGACGTCCCGCTCGGAGTAGAACTCGCGGAACACCGGGTTGGCCATGCGGTCCGCCTCGAGCGCGAGGTACAGCTCGACTTTGTTCTTCGGCAAGGTGACGTAGTACTGCGTCATTTCCTGACCGGTGGACGCGTTCAGGCCGGTGCCGCCCGCTTCCTGGTACGCGCTCCAGATTTCCTCGCTGACAATCGTCTCGGCTTTCTGGCGGTTGAGGAGGTCGCTTGCCTGCTTTTTCCACTCGACGATCTTCGCGTCGTCGCGCCCCTTGACCTTCGACTCCTCGGCCGCAATCTGGGCGTAGAGCGCGTCAATCTGGCGGTCGAATTCGAAGTCCTTCTGGAGCGTCCCGGGCCTGATGCCCATGGAGTAGGTGCCCTTGAACATCATGTGCTCGTGGAAGTGCGAGACGCCGGTAATGCCAGGGGGCTCGTTGACCGCCCCGACCCGGTAGGCCAGGATGCAGTTGATGAGCGGCGCTTCGGGGCGTTTGACCATCAGCACCTTGAGGCCGTTCGGCAGCGTCCGCTCGATGACCTGGCCGGTGAGGCTGACCTCCTGCGCGGTCACCGGCGCGAGCCAGGCAACCGCCAGCAGGAGCAGGCCGAGACAGACGAAGAGTCGATGTCTCATGTCCGCTTCTCCGTGGAGGGGTGACGACGAGTTTCCGGTTTCCGGGGCCGTTCGGCGGCCGGAGGCGGCCCAGAATAGCACAGGCCACTGGTGCGCAAGCGAGTATGCTGGGAGCATGCCTTTCTCGAAATTCCCGCTTCATGCGGACCTGCTCCGCGGCGTCAAGGAACTGGGCTTTCAGCGCCCGACTCCGATCCAGGAGCAGGCGATCCCGCCGGCCGCAGCCGGCAAGGACCTGCTGGCCTGCGCGATGACGGGCAGCGGCAAGACCGCCGCGTTCCTGCTGCCGATCCTTCACAGGGTGATGACCAAGCCGCGCGGCACGACGCGCGCGCTGGTGCTGACGCCGACGCGCGAACTGGCCGCCCAGATCCTGGCGCACCTCGAGGAACTCGCCGTGCACACCCCGGTCACGGGCGCAGCGGTGTACGGCGGCGTGGGCATGGGCCCGCAGGAGCACGCGTTCCGCAGCCGCGTCGACGTGATTGTCGCCACGCCCGGCCGGCTGCTCGATCATCTGCGCTTCCCGTACGCGCGGTTCACCGGCCTCGAGGTCCTCGTGCTCGACGAGGCCGACCGCATGCTCGACATGGGTTTCCTGCCGGACATCCGCCGGGTGTTGCGGCAGCTGCCCGTGAAGCGCCAGACGCTGTTCTTCAGCGCCACCATGCCGCGGGAGATCGCGACGCTCGCGCGGGAAATGCTGCGGGACCCGGTCACGATCAACCTGGAGAGAAAGTCGGCCCCGGCCGTCGGCATCACGCAGGCGGTCTACCCGGTGGGCCGGGAACTCAAGTCGGCCCTGCTCGCCGAACTGGTGAAGCGCGACATCATCGCCGATGCCATCGTCTTCACGCGGACGAAACACCGTGCCAACCGGCTGGCGGACTATCTCGAACGCCAGGGCATCTCGACCGCGAAGATCCACGGCAATCGCAGCCAGAGCCAGCGCACGGCGGCGCTGCAGGGGTTCAAGGCGGGCCAGTCGCGGATTCTCGTCGCCACCGACATCGTCGCCCGCGGCATCGACGTCGAGGAACTGGGCCACGTCATCAACTTCGACGTGCCGCAGGACCCCGATGCGTACATTCACCGCGTCGGGCGGACGGCCAGGGCTGAGATGACGGGCGACGCCTTCACGCTCGTGTCGCCGGACGAGGAGCAGGACCTGCGCGCGATCGAGCGCGCCATCGGCAAGCCGCTTCCGCGGGTGACGCTGCCAGGGTTCGACTACGCGAAACGAACCGACGAGCGCCTCGAAATCCCCGTGCGGGAGCGGCTGGCCGCCGCACGCGCCGCCCGCCGGCCGAGACGCGAGGATCCGCGAGGCCCGTCGGGCCCGCCCGCGGGCCGGGGCGGCGCTGCCCCTCGCGCCGGAAGCCAGCGGAAGGAAGAACGGTTCCGGAGCATCCTCGATCGCCACGCCCCGGCGGCCCCGGGGTCACGCAGCGGGCCATCAGGACGCCCCGCACCCCACCGCCGGCGCGGGTAACCTGACGGGCACGATTCGGGATCGCCGCGCCCTTGGTTGCGGACCCTGTAGCGTGCGCCCTGCTCAGATAAGTCGGCCGGCGAGCCCCGGGTGGGTCGTGACGGCCTGCATGGCCTGGCTCACCCAGCCATTCCGGCTCGCCGCGTCCAGACGGCAGTGCGGGATCTTCTTCTCGGCAAGGAGCGTGTCGACGAGCTGGTCGATCGAGCGCATGAAGAACTCGTCCGTGTCGCGCACGCCGTCCTCGGCCGCCGGCGCGATCATCGGCACCTTGACGAGGACGTCGTACGTCTTCATCCAGTGGTCCACGAAGCGCTCGATGGCTTTCTGCCGGCCGCACGACAGCACCATGTACGCGTAGTTGTCGAGCACGCTGCGGTCGCAGACCACGACGTCGTGGGCGCTGCCGGACCGGATCTCCTCCGCCACCTGCGTCATCAGGATCCAGGTCTGCGCGTCGAGGGAGGTCTTCCGGTTGATCGGCAGCGGCGACAGGCGCGCCACCTCCTTGACCACGTCCGCGTTGTAACCCTGCCGTTTGAGCCCGGCTGTCACGTCGTAACAGAGCGTGGTCTTCCCGGTGCCGTGCGTGCCGATGAACGCCAGTTTCATGCGACGGGCGTCTTCATCCAGGGCGCGCTGTTGTGAAAACTCGTGACGACGCCGCCTGGCGGAACCAGGGCGTCGCAGGCGACGCGTTCGTCGTGCGAAAGGGACATCTCGAGGACCGGCAGCAATTCCGCGAGCTGTTCCGCGGTGCGCGGACCGAGGATTGGCGCGGTCACCCCCGGCTGGTCCTTGCACCAGAGGAGCGCGAGCTGGCCCGGCGTCCTGCCGTGCGAACGGGCCAGATCGGCGAATGCCCGACCGACCTCCAGCCCGCGTGGCGTGATGCGGTCCCTGTAGATGCTCTCCTGGCCGGGGAGTCCGGGGAAGCGCACGGCTCGCGAATCGGCCGGCAGCGACCCGTCGAACGGATACCGGCCTGCCAGAACGCCCTGGGCGAGCGGGGCCCACGGCAGGATCGCGATGCCGTAGCGCTGGGCGAGCGGGATCAGCTCGTTCTCGATACGGCGATCGAGCAGGTTGTAGGGCGGCTGCTCGCTGATGTAGCGCGCGAGGCCGAGGCGATCGCTGACCGCGATGGCCTCCATCACCATCCAGGCGGGATGGGTGGAACAGCCGATGTATCGCACCTTGCCCGAGCGTACCAGGTCGGTGAGTGCGCCCAGCGTCTCGTCCGCCGGAATCTCCGGGGTGGGGCGGTGGATCTGGTAGAGGTCGATGTAGTCGGTGCCGAGACGCCGCAACGACGCCTCGCACGCCCGCAGGATGTGGAGACGCGAGTTGCCCTGATCGTTCGGCCCGAGGCCGGTCCGGCCGTGGACCTTCGTGGCGAGAACAACCTTGTCGCGGCGGCCGGCCAGGGCTTTGCCGACGATGCGCTCCGACTCGCCGCCGTGGTACATGTCGGCGGTGTCGACGACGTTGATGCCCGCGTCGAGCGCGGCGTGCACCATTCTTGCGGCAACCGCCTCGCCGGTGCCGTCGCCGAAATTCAGCGTACCGAGGCACAGCGGCGACACGCGCACCCCGGTCCGGCCCAGCACTCGATGCTCCATCGCGCGCTCCACGGCCCTGCGCCTACCTGGCGGCCTTCTGCTCCCGCTCGGACACCTTCTGCACGTCACGCCACACGCGCAGGAGGTTGCCGCCCCAGATCTTCGCGATGTCCTTCTCGGCGTAGCCGCGGCGGACCAGTTCCTCGGTCACGTTGGGCGCTTCCGAGTGGTCATTGAACCCGGCGAACCCGCCGCCGCCGTCGAAGTCGGTGCCGATGCCGACGTGGTCGATTCCCGCGACCTTCACGGCGTGGTCGAGATGATTCACGAAGTCGGTCATCGTCGCCGACGGGTACTTCGCGTCGATCTCCTTCATCCGATCCATGTACGCGGTCCGGCGTTTCTGCGCCTCCGCCTGCTGCTCGGGCGTCTGGGGCTGGGCCGGGGGACCGCCCTGTCTCCCGCGCCCGCCGGCCGCCATGCCCAGCTCCTCCCGGAGCTTGCGCACCGCCTCGGCGCGCTCCGGCGATTCTGCTTTCAGGTAAGAACCGAGGGCCACGATTTGGATCACCCCGCCGTTTGTCGCGATGGCCTTCAGTTGCTTGTCGTCGAGATTGCGGTCGACGTCGTTCACGGCCTTGCAGCCCGAGTGCGACGCGATGATCGGGGCCTTCGAGAGCGCGACGACGTCCCAGAATGTCGTCGTCGCCGAATGGGACACGTCCACCATCATGCCGAGCCGGTTCATCTCGGCCACGACCTGCTTGCCGAAGGGGGACAGCCCGTTGTTCCGCGGCGGATTGCGATCGCTCGAGGAGTCGCCAATCTGATTGTGGCCGCTGTGGGTCAGCGAGATGTACCGCGCGCCGCGATCGTAGAACGCCTTCACGTTGGTGAGGT
>Ga0079037_100001690_pt1 | contig 11692 bp, 9 predicted proteins | sample Mud3Dept4metaG_FD_71479 | JGI IMG/M metagenome (GOLD analysis project Ga0079037, IMG submission 71479) | Freshwater wetland microbial communities from Ohio, USA, analyzing the effect of biotic and abiotic controls - Mud 3 Core 4 Depth 4 metaG | ecosystem: Environmental > Aquatic > Freshwater >... | reverse complement strand
TCCAGCGCCAGCACCGGCACCGGCAGACCCAAGCCCTGGGCGACGGCCCCGGGCTGGTCCTGCAGCAGCTCCGCAGTGCAGGACTCGCCGACGATGATCAGATCGGGCCGCTCGCGCTCGTAGCTGGCGCGCACCGCCTCCTTCACCAGCCCGGCCGTGTTGCGGCCGAGGTCGGAAGCCTGGAAGCTGGTGTAGGAAACTGGCGGCCGTGTCGTCCGCCGCTCCACCATCGTGAAGAGCAGGTCCGCGTAGCTGTCCCCCTGCGGCGCGTGCAGCACGCAGTGGACCCCCTCCATCGATGCGGCGACGCGGATGGCGCCGACGTGCGGCGGGCCCTCGTATGTCCAGAGTGCCAGCTGCATGTGATCAGACCTTCAGCCGCTCGCGACGGATGAGCGGTCTGGCGAACAGCTCGGCGAGATCAGCGGCCTGCTCGAACCCCTGGACCGGGGAGAACACGAGCTCGATGGACCACTTGGTCGCGAGCCCCTCGGCTTCCAGCGGGTTCGCTAGCCCGAGTCCGCAGACTGTTAGATCGGGACGTTGCGCCCTGACCCGATCGAGCTGCAGATCGACGTCCGAGCCCTCGACGATCGGCACGTTCCGCGGCAGCAGGTCGAGCTCGCTGCCCATGAACCGGCGATCGAGGTAGGGGACTGCAATCTCGAGAACCTCCATGCCGCACTCTTGGCTGAGAAAGCGGGCCATTGGTATTTCGAGCTGGGAATCGGGGAAGAAGCTGACGCGCCTGCCCGCAAGCAGGTGGGCATAGCGCTCGATGGCTTGTTCGGCCCGCTTGGCCGGCCCTGCCGTGACCTCGGCAAATCTGCTCTCGGAGACCCCCCACTCGCTCGCAGCGGCATGTAGCCACTGGCGCGTCCCCGCGACGCCGAGCGGGTATGGCGCCTCCAGCACCGTCGCTCCCCGCGCCTCGAGAGCCCGGGCCGTCTGCCCCAAAAAGGGATGGGCGAGCAGGACCGAGGTCCTGTCGCCCACCGGAGGCAGGCTACTCGAGTACTTGGCAGGGAGGAAGCGGACTGGAGCGATACCCAAGTCGCCGAACAGCCGCGAAAATTGCTCTTCGACCAGATCCGCCAGCGTGCCCACGACGAGGAGGGACCGCTCTGCGGCAGGTGGCGCCGGCAGATCGTGAACCAGCGAGGTGAGGCACTCGTCCTCCCCCTGCGTGAACGTCGTCTCGAGCCCGCTGGCCGAATATGCCCGAGCACGGACGCGCCCCGAATACCTCGCCGAGAGCCGCTCGGCTGCCTTGCCGAGATCGAGCTTGATCACCTCGGAGGGGCATGCGCCGACGAGGAAGAGCGTGGCGACGTCGGGGCGGCGCTGGAGCACCCCTTCGACCAGGCGGTCGAGCTCGGCGTTGCAGTCGGCGACGCCGGCAAGGTCGCGCTCTTCGAGCACCGCCGTCGCAAAGCGGGGCTCCGCGAAGATCATCACGCCGGCCGCGGACTGCAGCATGTGGGCGCAGGTGCGGGAGCCGACGACGAGGAAGAAGGCGTCCTGCATCTTGCGGTGGAGCCAGACGATGCCAGCAAGGCCGCAGAACACCTGGCGCCGACCGGTTTCGCACGCGATCCGGATGTCGCGGCGCGAAGCCGCTGCGTCATCGGCAGCCGCGGTAGCCGTCCAGCTCATTCGACCACCCCCAGCGAACCCGCCGCAGTGACCGCAGGGGCCGCCTGCTCGAGGCGGGCAGCCCGCAGCTTGAGGAGAAACTGGGTGGCATTGACGACGTAGGCGGCGTAGGCCGCCAGCGCCAGCAAGAGCTGCCCCCGAACATCGAGGTACCCGCCGGCGAGCACGGCCAGATACGCGGTGTGAAGGGCCAGCACCAGCATGCTGAAGACGTCCTCCCAGAAGAAGGGCCGGGCGAACAGAAACTGCCCGAACACCTCTCGCTCCCAGACGGACCCGGTGATCATGATCGCGTAGAGCACCAGCGTCTTGACGACTACGGAGAACGTAGCCTCCACCTCTCCTGCGCCGGTCCACAGAAAGCGCAGCACCAGGAACAGGCTGACGAGGAACACGACGAACTGCAGCGGCGCCAGTACGCCCTGCACGATCGTCCACTTCGACTCGTCGCGCCGGCGGCGTTCCTCCGGCGTGTACAGAGGTCGGCCCGAAGTCTTCGGGGCGTGAGAACGACGCACCGTGCTGCCCGCCGAATGCACCCAATCCCTAGATCGAAACGTATTCCGGCATGGTCAAAGTGTCAATCCTGATTTACGTCATCATTGCTTGACATTCCGCGGCGAGCCGACACAATTGACCGCAGTGCACTACGTGGGCGCCGTCCTGGCGTCGCGGGGCTCCCGGCCTGGCAGGCCGGAACGCTGGCGGCAGGGTTGGCCTTGCGGTTTTCGATTCCGCGCCGGCGGCCAGCGGCCGCCGCCACGGGGGTCGCCAGACAGTGAGCGCGCTGGAAAGCCCTTGGCCCCGCCTCGACGAGCTCGATGCCCAGTCCGTGAAGGAAGCGATCGGGCTGGCCGCCGACGTCACGCTTCTGCTCGATGCCGGCGGGAAGGTCCTGGACCTCGTCTGCTCCGGTGACCGGCTGCCAAAGGAGGCGCCCGACTGGGTCGGCAAGGCCTGGGCGGAAACCGTGTCCGCCGAGAGCCGAGCCCGGGTCGCCCTACTCCTGCGGGAGGCGGCCGGTCAGGGGGCGACCCGCTGGGTCCAGGTCAATCACCCTGCTTCGCGCGGCGGGGACATCCCCGTGCAGTACCGTGCCATCGGCATCGGAAGGACCCGCCACATCCTCGCCGTCGGCCGCGAGCTCCAGGCGATCGCGTCCCTGCAGCAACAGTTGGTCGACGCCCAGCAGGCGTTGGAGCACGACTATTGGCGCTACCGGGAGATGGAAACCCGCCATCGCCTCCTGTTCCGCCTCCTATCGGAGGGCATACTGATCGCGGAGGTGTCGACGCTGCGCGTGGTCGAGGCCAATCCCGCGGCTGATCGCCTTCTGGGCCATCCCGAGAAGGGGATCGTCGGCAGGTCACTTCCGGACTTCTTCGACCGCGACGGGGGGCTCGAGGTCTCTGCATTTCTCTCCCGACTAGTCGCGGGCGCCCCCCCGGCGGACGCCAAGGCCCGGCGCCGCCACGACGCAGCAGAGCTCACCCTTTCGGCATCGCTGGTGCGCCAGGACCAGACCTCGGTCTATCTGGTCCGCCTGGCGCCCGCGGCGGGCGGCGACCACGTGACGACCGCCCACCGGACCGCACCGGCGCTCGACAGGTTGGCCGACGCCGCGCCGGACGCGATCGTGCTCACGGATGCGGACGGCACCCTGCTGGCGGCGAACAGCGCGTTCCTGCAGCTCGTTCAGCTTCCTCCGACCCATGCGGTGGCAGGCGAGTCGCTCGAGCGTTGGCTTGGCACCTCCGGCGTCGACGTGCGGGTCATCGTCTCGAACGTGAAGAAATACGGGTCGCTCCGGCTGTTCAAGACGACCGTCCGCGACGAGATCGGGGCAACGACCGAGGTGGAGGTCTCGGCCACCCTGATCGGGGAGGGGGAGCAGCACCAACTCGGTTTCTTCATTCGCGACATCGGGCGGCGCCTCAGCGCTGAGCCCCCGCCGGGCCAGAGCCTGCCACCCTGGCTTCGGCAGCTCCCCGAGCACATCGGGCGTGCCCCGCTCAAGGAGCTGGTGCGCGAATCGACGGAGCAGATCGAGAGGCTCTGCATCGAGGAGGCATTGAAGCTGACGGGGGACAATCGGGCCGCTGCCGCCGAGCTGCTCGGGCTCAGTCGGCAGAGCCTGTATGTGAAGCTCGCCCGCTACGGCCTTCGCGTCGGCCCACCCGAGGAACCGGAGGCAGAAACCCTGGCGCCGGACGACGACAGGCCGGAGGGGATGTAAACCTAGGTTGACAGGTCATACTGTCAGGCCTACTCTGCGGGGGTGAGCCGACCGACCCTCTTGATGGCACTGGAAACCCGTCCGGCGGGATCCGCGGTGCTCGAGCTCCTGAAGCCCGTCACCTGGTTCCCACCCATGTGGGCCTTCGGCTGTGGCGTGGTGTCGTCCGGCGAGCCCATCGCCGGGCGTTGGCCACTCGTGCTGGCGGGCGTCACCCTCGCCGGCCCCCTCGTGTGCGGAACCAGCCAGGCGGTCAATGACTGGTTCGACCGGCGCGTCGATGCGATCAACGAGCCCAATCGGCCGATTCCGTCGGGACGGGTGCCGGGCCACTGGGGATTGGTCGTCGCGAACGTCTGGACCCTCTTGTCACTCGTCGTCGCGGCATCGCTCGGCACCTGGGTCTTCTGGGCCGCCGCCCTCGGGCTGGCGATGGCCTGGGCCTACAGCGCGCCGCCCCTGCGGCTGAAGCGCAACGGTTGGTGGGGAAACGCCGCCGTCGCGGTCTCGTACGAAGGCCTCGCCTGGGTCACGGGTGCGGCCTTGCTCATCGGCGGGATGTTGCCCGATTGGCGCATCCTGCTCATTGCCGCGCTTTACAGCGCCGGCGCCCACGGGATCATGACCATCAACGACTTCAAGTCCATCGAGGGCGACCGGCGCATGGGGATCCGCTCTCTTCCGGTTCAGCTCGGCGTCGACGGCGCCGCCTGGAGCGTGTGCCTGTTCATGGCGATACCCCAGGTCGTCGTCGTCGCCTTGCTGCTGACCTGGGGCAAGCCCGTGCACGCGGCCGCCGTCGCGGCCCTCCTCTTCGTGCAACTTGCGCTGATGGCGCGCTTCCTGGGCAGCCCGCGGGAGCGGGCAACCTGGTTCAGCGCCATCGGCGTCAGCGTCTATGTCGCCGGCATGCTCGTCAGCGCCTTCGCCCTCAGAGACCTCACCCCGTGACCACCGCACCCCCGCCGCCTCTCGGCTGGATCGGCATCCTGCGCCTCGGACTGGTGCAGACCGCGCTCGGCGCGATCGTCGTCGTGACGACCTCGACGCTTAACCGCGTCATGGTCGTCGAGCTCGCCCTGCCCGCGTTGCTCCCCGGCGTGCTGGTCGCCCTGCACCACGTCGTCCAGCTGCTTCGGCCGCGCTGGGGATACGGCTCGGACGTCGGCGGACGCCGCACGCCCTGGATCGTCGGTGGAATGGGAATCCTGGCCGTCGGCGGCGTGCTGGCGAGCATCGCCACCGCTTGGATGGGCAAGGACGTGGTGGGCGGAACCGCGCTGGCCGTGCTCGCCTTTGCGCTCATCGGCGTGGGCGTCGGGGCCTGCGGAACCTCGCTCCTCGTGCTGCTCGCCAAACGCGTCGCTGAACAGCGGCGGGCGGCGGCGGCGACGACGGTGTGGATGATGATGATCGCCGGCTTCGTGGTCACGGCCGCCACTGCCGGACACTTTCTCGACCCATTCTCCGCCGGGCGTCTCGTCGCGGTCACGGCGGCCATCGCAGCGATCGCGTTCCTGGTGACGTTATTCGCGGTGCACAACGTCGAGGGAGACGCCGCGAACGCGGCGGAAAGGGAGCGGCCTTCGAAAACGCGCGCGGAGGCCTCTTTCAGAGAGGCGATGGCACAGGTCTGGGCCGAGCCCAAGGCCAGACGCTTCGCGATCTTCGTCTTCGTCTCCATGCTCGCCTACAGCGCGCAGGACCTCATCCTGGAGCCCTTCGCTGGCACCGTGTTCGGATTGACACCCGGCGAATCTACCAAGCTCGCGGGCCTGCAGAATGCCGGCGTCCTCGTCGGAATGGTTCTGCTGGCCCTGCTCGGCAGTTCGACCTGGGGGCGCCGCTTCGGGTCGCTGCGGCAGTGGACGGTGCGCGGCTGCGTGGCCTCCGCTGCTGCCCTCGTGGCGCTCGCCCTCGGGGGGTTTCATGCGCCCGCCTACCCGCTGCAGTCCGTGGTGTTCGCGCTGGGCGTCGCGAACGGCGTGTTCGCGGTGGCCGCCATCGGCTCGATGATGGACCTCGTAGGCGTCGGCAGGGAGCGACGCGAGGGCGTCCGCATGGGGATCTGGGGGGCCGCACAGGGCATCGCCTTCGCCCTCGGTGGCTTGGTCGGCACCGGAGCGGTCGATCTCACCCGCAGCCTCATGGACTCGCCCATTCCCGCCTACGCGACGGTGTTCGTCGGCGAGGCCCTGATGTTCCTCGTCGCCGCGGTGCTGGCGGTGAGAGTGGCCCGGCCGTTGCCCGCGCAAGACAGAGCGCGTCGCTTCGGCACCCAGGACGAACCGGTGACGGAAATGGGGACGTCCTGAAGAATGACCTCGCTCGAGACGTTCGATGCCGTCGTCGTCGGCGGCGGCCCTGCCGGAGCGACAGCCGCGACCGAACTCGCGCGGAACGGCAGGTCGGTCCTGTTGGTCGACCGCGGCCACCGGATCAAGCCGTGCGGCGGCGCCATCCCCCCCCAGCTCATGCGCGAGTTCGAGGTCCCCGAGTCGCTCCTCGCCGCGCGAATCACCTGCGCACGCATGATCGCGCCCTCCGATCGCCGCGTGGACATGCCGATCGAAGGGGGCTTCGTCGGCATGGTCAAGCGGGACGTGTTCGATGAGTGGCTGCGCCAGAGGGCGGAAGGCGCCGGCGCGCTGCGCCGAGCCGGCAAAGTCACCGGCATCAGGCATGACCGATCGGGTGACGCGATCATCGACTACTGCCCCGTCCAGGCCGGCGGCCGGCCCGGAGCACCGGTCAGCGTGCGCGCACGGTGTGTCGTCGGCGCCGACGGCGCCTCGTCCATCGTAGCCAGGACCTGCGTCGCCGGCGCCCGCGAGACGCCGTACGTGACCGCCTACCATGAGATCGTTGCCGCGCCCATGCGTGGGCACCACGGCTACGACCCCGCGCGGTGCGACGTCTACTATCAGGGCGCGGTGTCCCCCGACTTCTACGGCTGGGTGTTTCCCCACGGGGACAGTGTCAGCGTCGGCGTGGGCACCGCTCAGGACGGCCACTCCCTGCGCCAGGCGGTGGCCCGCCTGCGCGCCGCCGCCGGCCTGCAGGATGCCGCGACCATCCGCCGCGAAGGCGCACCGATACCGCTGCGTCCCCTACGGCGCTGGGACGACGGCCGCAACGTCATACTGGCCGGCGATGCCGCCGGGGTCGTCGCCCCGGCCTCTGGTGAGGGGATCTACTACGCCATGGCCAGCGGGCGTCTGGCCGCCGAAGCCGGAAATGCCTTTCTCGAGACCGCCGACGTGCGGGCGCTGGCGAGGGCGCGCAAGCGATTCATGAAAGCGCACGGACGGGTGTTTCTGATCCTGGGTGCATTGCAGCGTTTCTGGTACTCCAGCGATCGCCGCCGGGAGCGATTCGTGAGCATGTGCCGCGACCCGGACGTGCAGCGGCTCACCTGGGAGGCCTACATGAACAAGCGCCTGGTCAGGGCCAGGCCAGGGGCCCACGTCCGCATCTTTTTCAAGGACCTCGCCCACCTGCTCGGGGTGGTCTCCCCGTGAGCCATCCGCGCGCCCAGTGAGGTCGGTGGATGCGCGAGCTTTTCGAAACGGGCCGGATCATCGATCTGGCGCTGGCCTTGATGGCCGCTGAGGCAGGCCTTCTGGGTGCCTATCACCACCACAGCGGGCGCGGGATCTCGGCCGCAAGGTTTGCCGCCAACCTCGTGGCCGGCGGCTGCCTGCTGCTGGCTTTACGGGCCGCCCTGACGAACGCCGGATGGGAGCCGGTCGCCACCTGGCTCTTTGGCGCGTTGCTGGCGCACGTGGCGGACCTGCGCAGCCGGTGGAAGCCCTGACCCCCGCTGGGCGCTCGACGCACGTCGGCCGGCCCGCAGATACGGTATAGTCTTGATTCGAAAGAGAGGATCTGGCCAGACCATGCGTCGTGTCACTCGCGAGGGGCGGCGCAGTAGCAGTAAAGGAACCGGCTTCCCCTGCCGAGGAAGCCCGATGACGAATCCCTTTCCGGCGACTCGCCCGCCCGGTGAATGATGCGCGCCAGCATTGTAGCCCCCGACGTCAAGCTCGTTCTCAACCTCGATGGCGTGATCCAGGAAGCCGTCTTGTCCGATGTCTTCGCAGGGGAGGACCCCGACAACTGGATCGGGCAGCCCTGGTTGGACACGGTCAGGCAAGCCGACGCCATCCATCTCAAGCGCATGCTGGAAGACGCCCGCGCCGAGGGTGTTTCGGCGTTCCGGCAGGTGGTCCAGCGCCTGCCGAGCGGTGCCGAGGTTCCGATCGAGTACACGACGGTGCGCCTCGGCAAGAAGAACAGCCTGCTGGCCGTGGGCAAGAACCTGCGTGCAGTCACGGAGCTACAGAATCGTCTCGTCGAAGCGCAGCAGGCGATGGAGCGCGATTACTGGAAGCTACGCGAGGTCGAGACCCGTTTCCGCCTGCTCTTCAATTCTTCGACCGAGGCCGTATTGCTGCTCGACGCAGCCGACCTGCGCGTCTTGGAGCTGAACCCTTCTGCCGCCCAGGCGCTCGGCCTGGCCGCTCCCAAGCTCAAGGCCGGTGGGCACGGCAGCTTCGTCGAGACCCTGCTTCCCGACGATCGCGAGCCCTTCCGCAAGATGCTCCGCCAGGTGCGCGAGCGCGGCAAGGCGCCGGGCATGCTTCTGAGGCTCGGCAGCAACAGGGAGATCTGGGCTGCCAGGGCTTCGTTGATGGCATCCACGCTGAACGAGATCTTCCTCGTTCAGCTGTCTCAGTCCGCCGCCCCTTTCAGCGGCAGCGAGGGCGGCAAGACGATACCCGTCGAGGACCTGCTCGAGCGCGGCCCCGACGGTTTCGTCGTGATCGACGACCAGGGCGCGATCCTGCGCGCGAACCGCACCTTTCTCGACATGGTGCAGGTAGGCTCGGAGACGGCGCTGCTGGGTGAGCCGCTCGGGCGCTGGCTGGGTCGGCCCGGCGCCGACCTCACGGTCCTGCTCGCCAACGTGCTGCGCCTCGGTTCCGTGCGCCTGTTCTCGACCACCCTGCACGGCGAACTGGGACTGGAGATCGAGGTCGAGATCTCGGCGGCTGGCGCCGCTGCGGCCGACTCCACTTACATCGGCGTTTTCCTCAGAGACGTCGGTCGCCGTCTTTCGGCGGAGGGCCCGGGCAGAGGCGTTGGCCAGCTGCTCGAGTCCCTGACGAAGCAGATCGGCAAGACGACGTTGCGCAAGCTGGTGGACGACACCGTCGAGTTCATGGAACGCCACTACATCGAGGCGGCTTTGGGTTTGACCGGCGGCAACCGGACGGCCGCCGCCGAGCTCCTCGGCCTCAGTCGCCAGAGCCTCTACGTCAAGCTCAACCGCTACGGCCTCGACGGCGACGAGAAATCCGAGTCGAGGTGATGGCCACAACCCCGCGCGCCCACGTCGCACCGACTGCGTTGCCCTCCGCGAGCCCAGCCTTCGGGCAGGCCGATCTTTCCAACTGCGAGCAGGAGCAGATCCATCTCGCGGGATCCATACAACCGCACGGGGCACTGCTGCTGGTTCGGGAGCCAGACCTGGTCGTCGTCCAGGCCAGCGCGAACGCCGCGCAGTTTCTGCACTTCGAAGGCGAGCTGCTCGGGAAGCCCCTCGACGATCTCGGAGGGAATCTGGCGCAACTGGTCCGCTCGCACCTCGAAGACGACATCGAGCGGATTCCGGTCGCCGTGCGCTGCCGCGTGAACCACCTCAGCAGCGAGCTCGACGGCTCCCTGCATCGTCCGGCCGGCGGTGGCCTCATCGTCGAGCTGGAGATCGCCGCCCGCGCCGCCGACCTGTCGGCGTTCGTGTGCGAAGCGCTGCGGAGGATCTCCATGACATCCTCCCTGCAGGCACTGTCCGACGAGACCGCCAAGATACTCAAGGATCTGGCCGGCTACGACCGTGTCATGGTGTACCGCTTCGACGAGGACGGGCACGGCGAAGTGCTCGCCGAGGAGCGTGAGCCGGCGCTCGAGCCCTATCTGGGGAATCGGTACCCGGCGACCGACATACCCCAGATCGCGCGGCGGCTCTACGAGCGTAACCGCGTCCGGGTGCTCGTCGACGTCGAGTACAGGCCAGTGCCGCTCGTGCCGGCGTTTTCACCCATCAGCGGTGGGCAGCTCGACATGTCGTTGTGCTGCCTGCGCAGCATGTCGCCGATTCACATCCAGTACCTGAAGAACATGGGGGTGGGAGCGACCCTCGTCGCTTCCCTGCTGGTCGGTGGCAGACTGTGGGGGCTCGTGGCCTGCCATCACTACAATCCACGGTCCGTTCCCTACCCCACGCGCGTCGTCTGCGAGCTGCTGGCCGAGGCCGTTTCGACTCGGATCGCCGCCCTGGAGAGCTTCGCACAGTCGCAGGCGGAGATGTCGGTGCGTCGTCTCGAGCAGCGCATGGTCGAAGCCATCGCGACCAACGGCGATTGGGAGGGCGCGCTCTTCGACAATCCCCAGGTGGTCCTGCAACCGGTGCGGGCCACCGGCGTGGCGCTGTTTCGCGACGACGACGTCGTCACGGCGGGGGATGTGCCGGGGACACAGCAGCTGCGGGAGATCGTGGTCTGGCTGGATGCTCAGCCGCGCGAGCGGCTGATTGCGACACCCTGCCTCGGTGCCCAGGACACCCGCTTCCGGCCGTTGGCACCCGTCGCAGCGGGCGTCATGGCCGCCCCGGTGTCCCAGTGCCCGGGCGAGTACCTGGTGTGGTTCCGGCCGGAGCGCATCCGCACGGTCACCTGGGGCGGCAACCCGTACGAGGCGGTGAAGATCGGCGACGACCCCACGCAGCTGTCGCCGCGCAGGTCTTTTGCGAAGTGGCACGAGGTCGTCGAAGGCACGTCGGAGCCCTGGACTACGAACGATTTGACTACGGCCCGCCTCATCGGGGATTCCGTGGCGGACGTCATCCAGCAGTTCCGGTCAGTCCGCCTGCTGATCGCCGAGAATCAGCTGGAGCAGATCAGCACGAAGGTGCGGCTCTCGGAGCAGCCGGTGGTGATTGCCAACGCCGACGGGCAAGTCCTGCTCACCAACGACGCGTTCGACCGTCTTTACTCTGCCGGCGAGCGGTGCCAGTCCCTCCAGGATCTGCTTCCCCTCTTCGTCGAGGAGGCCGAATTCCGTCACCAGCTCTTCGAGCTCCGGGAGAACCGGCGACCCTGGCGCGGCGAGACGACACTCCGTGCGCCCGACGGCGGCATCAGGCCTTTCCTCGTCCGAGCCGATCCGGTTCTCTCGTCACCGCAGAAGGCATTGGGCTTCGTCTTGATCTTCAACGATCTCGGCGAACGCAAGGCCGCCGAAGATGCCCGTCGGGGCTTCCAGCGCGGCATCGTGGAGCAGCACAGGATGTTGACGATCCCGCTGGATTCGGAGAACGACCTCAGGCTTCGCGACCTCTTGGCAAGCGTCGTGGGAAACGCCCAGTTGGCGGCACTGGAGATAAGCGACAACCTGGACGTCACCCAGGTACCCGAGATGCTCGCCAGCGTGCAGGCGTCGGTCGCCCGGAGCAGCGAGCTTCTCGAGCACCTGCTCTGGTACGCCGGTCGCACTACGCCGCGGCAGAGCTGACGATGTCCACGGCGAGCCACCGCGACCCGGGTGTCAGGGACCCGGCGGCCGCCCCGATTCAGCCTGGCTCGTGGCGGCCGCGCCCACGGCGTCGGACAGCTCGATATTGAGCCGAAACGCCGCGAGCGCTTCGTCGACGAGCCCCGCCCAGTCCGTGGCCTCCAGCCCAGCCCGGTTCAGCGCATTCCGGTAGTCACGTTTGAAGGTGCGCAGATCACCCAGCAG
>Ga0079037_100001689_pt1 | contig 11696 bp, 10 predicted proteins | sample Mud3Dept4metaG_FD_71479 | JGI IMG/M metagenome (GOLD analysis project Ga0079037, IMG submission 71479) | Freshwater wetland microbial communities from Ohio, USA, analyzing the effect of biotic and abiotic controls - Mud 3 Core 4 Depth 4 metaG | ecosystem: Environmental > Aquatic > Freshwater >... | reverse complement strand
CGCAGGTCGTCGGGGCCGAGCATCACGTCCTGCTTGACGCCGACGCGGGTCTTCACGGCCTCGAACTGCTCGTCGAAGGCGGCGTCGGGCACGCCGAGCGCGACCTTGCCGAACAGCTGGACGAAGCGTCGCCACGCGTCGTAGCCGAAGCGCTCGTTGCCGGTGTGACGGATCAGCGCGGCGAGCGTGGTCTCGTTGAGGCCGAGGTTGAGGATCGTGTCCATCATGCCCGGCATGGACATGGCCGAGCCGGAGCGCACCGAGACGAGCAGCGGGTCGTCGCTGCCGCCGAACTTCTTGCCGGTCTTCTGCTCGAGCGCCCGCATGTGGGCGCGGACCTCGTCCATCGTGCCCTCGGGCAGCCGGCGCTGGGTGTCCTCGAGGTAGGCCAGGCAGGCCTCGGTGGTGATCACGAACCCGGGAGGGACGTTGAGGCCGATGCGCGTCATCTCGCAGAGATTGGCGCCCTTTCCGCCGAGCAGCATCTTGTTCTTGCCGTCGCCGGTTTCGAATGCATACACCCATTTCCGTTCGCTGGTGGTCATCGGGATCCCTCGTCGGGCCCGAACTCCGGGCCCCGGCGGCGCTAGTGATACCCCGGTGCCCTCCCGTGGGAAATACGTGGAACTCTGTGTCGTGACGCGGCTTCTCGCAGGCGCGCGAGCCACTTGTGCAGGCCGCCTTCCCAAGCCACCATCCGCCGACCCGCCCGCAGGCACCGAAGGGGGAAGCGCATGAAGCATCGCATCGGCATGGTCGGACTCGGCCGCATGGGCGGGAACATGGCCCGTCGGATCGCCCGGGCGGGGCTCGAGGTGGCGGCCTGGGACCGCGCCGCCGGCGCGCGGGCCGGGCTCGCGACGGAGGAGGGGGTGTCCGTGGCCGATACGCTGCCCGCCCTCGTGGAGGCGCTTGCGCCACCCCGCGTGCTGTGGCTGATGCTGCCGGCCGGCGCACCGACCGAGGCGACCCTCGCGGAGCTGCGCGATCTGCTGGCGCCGGGCGACGTCGTCGTGGACGGGGCGAACGCCTGGTATCGCGACAGCATGCGGCGGGCGGCCGAGCTGGCGCTGCAGGGACTGCATTACGTGGATGCCGGAGTCTCGGGGGGCGTGTGGGGCCTCGTGAACGGCTATGGCCTGATGGTCGGCGGCACGCCCGAGGCGGTGCAGCGCGTCGAGCCCTTCCTGCGCGCGCTGGCGCCCGGGTCCGAGACGGGCTGGCTGCACTGCGGCCCGAGCGGCGCGGGGCACTTCACCAAGATGGTGCACAACGGCATCGAGTACGGCCTGATGCAGGCCTATGCGGAGGGCTTCGCACTGCTGCGCGCCCGCGACGACCTCGAACTCGACGTCGCGAAGATCGCCGAGTCCTGGCGCCACGGCACGGTGATCCGCTCCTGGCTGCTCGACCTGATGGCCGAGTTCCTGGCCGAGGACGCCGGGCTCGAGTCCATCGCCCCGGTGGTGGCCGACTCCGGGGAGGGGCGCTGGACTGCGATCGAGTCGGTCGAACTCGGCGTGCCCACGCCCGTCATGACGCTCGCACTGATGCAGCGCTTCGCGAGCCAGGGCCGCGGCGCCTACTCGGACCGCCTGCTCGCGCGACTGCGCCAGTCGTTCGGCGGCCACGCCGTCACGCGCAACAACTCCGGAGGCTGACGCTTTGCAGACCCGCATCCTGCGGGTGACCGCGATCGCCGTGCTGCTGCTCGCCGTCACCCGGCCGCTGCCCGCCGCAGACACACCGTCCCCCGCCGCCTCGGGCGCCGCGGCGCAGGCGGCGGCCGCGACAGCGCCGGATCCCGAGCCCCGCGCCACGCGCACCCGGCACAAGGTGCGGATCGGCGGCGAGGTGGTGCAGTACACCGCCACCGCCGGCTGGCTGATCATGAAGAACGACGAGGGCAAGCCGATCGCGCGCTTCGGCTACACGGCCTACACGCGCGACGGCGTCGAGGACCTGTCGCGCCGGCCGGTGATGTTCGCCTACAACGGTGGCCCGGGATCGTCCTCGATCTGGCTGCACATGGGCATCCTCGGGCCGCGGCGGGTGGTGGTGGGCGACCCCGACTACTCGCCGCCGCCGCCGTCGCAGCGCGTGGACAACGAGTTCAGCGTGCTCGACGTCACTGACATCGTGATGATCGACCCGGTCGGCACCGGCTTCTCGAAGCCGCTCGGCGAGGCCAAGGGCGCAGACTTCTGGGGCGTGGACCAGGACATCAAGTCGGTAGGCGCATTCATCAAGCGCTGGGTCACCGAGAACGGACGCTGGGCGTCGCCCAAGTACCTGCTCGGCGAGAGCTACGGCGGCATGCGCTCGGCGGGCCTCGCCGACCACCTGCAGACCGTGCACGGCATGAACCTCAACGGCGTGGTGCTGGTGTCGCCGTTCCTGAACTCGAGCTCAGGCGTGGACGGCATCGAGGTGGACCTGCCGCACGCCCTGTACCTGCCGACGCTCGCGGCAACGGCCTGGTACCACGGCCTGATCGCCAACAAGCCCGCCTCGCTCGAGGCGTACATGGCGGAGGTCGAGCGCTTCGCCTACGACGAGTACCTGCCGGCGCTGACGCGCGGCTACACGATCTCCGCCGAAGAGAAGCGCGCCGTCGCCGCCAAGCTCGCTGCCTACACCGGCACCCGTCCCGACTACTGGGAGAAGGCTGACCTCAAGGTCACCCACACTCAGTTCCTGCAGGAGCTGAAGCGCGACCAGCGCCAGATCGCCGGGCGCATCGACTCGCGCTTCGTGGGGCCGGCCATGAACCCGCTCGCCGAGCACATGAACTACGACCCGTTCTTCCCGGCGGTAGGCCCGGCCTACACGGCGGCGTTCCTCGACTACCTGCACAACGAGCTCGAGTTCGGGCGCGACGAGGAGTACCGAGTCTCGGCCTTCGACGTGAAGTGGGACTGGAAGCACAAGCAGCCGGGCACCCAGGACTGGTTCTCGCCCGCGCCCAACACCGTGCCCGACCTCGCGCGCGCGCTGACCATGAACCCGGGGCTGCACGTGCTGGTGCAGCAGGGCTGGTACGACCTCGCCACGCCGCACTTCATCATGAAGCACGACCTCGACCACCTGCGCATCACGCCGGAGGCGCGCGAGCGCATCGACGTCGAGTACTACGAGGCCGGGCACATGATGTACCTGCATGGGCCGTCGATGAAGAAGTACCGCGACGACCTCGCGAGGTTCATCCGCGAGACGGACCGCCTATGAGGCGGCGCCGCGCATGTACTGGCGTGTGATCTTCGCGACGTGCTGGCCCTGGTAGCGGCACAGCAGCAGTTCCCGCTCCGTCGGCATGCGCAGGTCGGGCCCGGCGCCCGTCACGCAGCTCGCGCCGTAGGGCGTGCCGCCCTGGATCTCCTGCATCGACGACAGCTCCGTGAAGGAGTACGGCAGGCCGATGATCAGCATCCCGTGGTGGAGCAGCGTGGTGTGGAAGGAGGTGATCGTGGTCTCCTGGCCGCCGTGCTGGCTGGCGGTGCTGCAGAACACGCTGCCGAACTTGCCGACAAGGGCGTTCTTCATCCACAGGCCGCCGGTCTGGTCGAGGAAGTTCCGCATCTGCGAGGCCATGTTGCCGAAGCGGGTCGGCGTACCGAAGATGATCGCGTCGTAGTCCGCGAGCTCGTTCGGGTCGGCGATCGGCGCGGGCTGGTCGAGGCGGAAGCCGGCCGACTTCGCGACCTCGGGCGGCACGAGCTCCGGTACGCGCTTGACGACGACGTCCACGCCGTCGACCTTGCGGACGCCTTCCGCCTGGGCGTGGGCCATCTGCTCGATGTGCCCGTAGCTGCTGTAGTAGAGGACGAGGATTCGGGTCATGACGTCTCCCGGGCGCTCAGGCCCATCGGTTCAGGTTGCGGGTGAGGAATTCGAGGACGACCGCACTGTAGGTTTCGCGGGCGTCGAGGCAGGCGAGGTGGCCGGCCGAGGGCAGCACCTGCCGTTCGGCGACCGGCAACAGCCGGGCCAGCACCTCGGTTACGTGTTGGCGAACCGGCGTGTCGAGTGAGCCGTTCAGCAGCAGCATCGGTATGGCGAGTTCCGCGAGACGCCCGGGCGCGACCTCGATGGACGCGGGCGGCGCGACGAAGAGGTCCGCCCCGTCGTAGCGCTCGAGCATCGCATCGAGCATGGCGCGCGCCACGGGATCCCTCGTGCGCAGCTTCATCAGCGAGTGGGTGGCGAGCTCGTCGCGCAGAGCGCCGATGCCCTGCGCGAGCAGCAGGTTGCGGTAGTGCTCGACCGGGGTCTCGCTCGGCCAGTCGCCGAGCAGGCCGGCGAGGGCGGGGGTGCCGTCGAGCACGAGGCAGGCGACGCGCTCCGGTGCCGTGTCGGCGAGGTGCAGCGCGATCCGCGCGCCCTGCGACATGCCGAGGATAGCGGCGCGCCCGATGCCGAGCCGGTCGAGGAGCCGCAGCACGTCCCGGGCGTCTGACGCGAGGTCGGGTGAGCCCGAGGACCCGCCGAACCCGCGCCGATCCATTCGCAGCACGCGGAAGCGCGACGACCAGGCCGTCACCTGGGCGGCCCAGATCGTCGAGTCGAGCAGCCAGCCGTGGACCAGCACCAGCGCCGGACCGCTGCCGTCGTCCCGGTAGCACAGCCGGGCATCGCCCGCGTCGAGATAGCGGCTGGATCCGGTGCGGGCAGTCACGGCCGGGCTCGCCACCGCTCAGGCCTGCGTGCTCAGCGTCAGCGCGGGCACGTGCGCGAGCTCGCGTGAGATCTGCTCGCTCACCTGGCGCAGCACGGGCAGGCGATCGCGCACGAGCTGTGCCTTGGTCAGCTTCTTGGAGTGACCCGAGCTGTTGAGCGCGGCCACGACGCGGCCGGCGTGATCCACAACGGGCACGGCCACGGCGACGACGCCGATCGCGAGCTCGTCCTCCACGGCCGCGTAGCCCTGGCGGCGGCAGTAGTCGATCAGGCGCTCGAGGCGCTTGCGGTCGGTCACGGTGTGCTCCGTCAGGGCCACGAGCCGGGCCTGCTCGAAGTAGGCGTCCAGTCGCTCGCGCGGCAGGCCGGCGAGCAGCACCCGGCCCATGGAGGTCGCGTAGGCGGGCAGCCGGCTGCCGACGTGGGCCTCAAGGCGCAGCAGCGTGCGCAGCGAGGCGCGCGCGACGTAGACGATCTCGGTGCCGTCGAGCACTGCGAGCGATGCGGAGTCGCCAGTGCGCAGCGCGAGGTCCTCGAGGTAGTTGCGCGTCACGGCGTCGATGTTCATCGACTCGAGGTACGCCGCTCCCAGCTCGAGCACCTTCGGGCGCAGCAGGAAGGAGCGCCCGCTGCGCGCGACGTAGCCGAGTTCCTCCAGCGTGTGCAGGCAGCGCCGTGCGGTTGCCGCCGGCAGGCCGGTGGCCGCAGCGACCTGCGACAGCGTCAGCGTCGGCTGCTCGCGGGTGAAGGAGAGGATGACCTCGAGGCCTTTCGCGAGGCCGGCCATCACCTCGCGGCGTGCAGTCGGGGGTAGGGCGCGAGGCATTGGCGGTGACTCCTGCGCAAGGCGCCGGTGACGGCCCGTTGACAAGCCGTGGCAAACCGAAGATGATCTTCGCACAACGAAATAGTTTTCGCAAAGCGAAATACCTGACAGTCGGTAAGCAGGGGCGCGCATGAAGATCGGACGCCAGGAGCACCGCCACACCGCGATCTGCGGCTCGAACCCCGAAACGATCGTGGTGCGGGGCCGGGACCTCTGCGGCGAGCTGATCGGCCGCACCGGATTCAGCGACTACGTGTGGCTGCTCATCACCGGCCAGATGCCGACGCCCGGGCAGCGCGCCGCACTCGACGCCACGCTGGTCGCGATTGCCGAACACGGGCTCGTGCCGAGCGTGCAGGCGAGCCGCATGACGCTCGCCGCGGCGCCCGAGGCCCTGCAGGGGGCGGTGGCGGCCGGCATCCTCGGCTGCGGCTCCGTCGTGTTCGGTTCCACCGAGGCGGCGGGCCGGTTCCTCGACGATGTCGTGACGCGCGCCGTGGGCGGTGATCTCGCGGCCGCCGCGCGGGAGGTCGTCGGCGAGTACCGGGCCGCGCGCCGCCCCGTCCCCGGCTACGGGCACCCGCTGCACAAGGGCGCCGATCCGCGCGCCGCGCGCTTGCTCGCTGTAGCGGCTGAGAACGGCACCTCCGGACCGCACATCGAGGCAGCCCGCGTGGTTGAGGGCCTGCTGCCGGAGCTCACCGGCAAGCACCTGACCATGAACGTGTCGGCCGCGATACCAGCCGTGCTGCTCGACGCGGGCTATCCGCTGCTCGCGCTCAAGGGCGTGCCGATCCTCGCGCGCACCGCGGGGCTGATCGCCCACCTGCTCGAGGAGCAGCAGCGACCCATCGGCTTCGTGCTCTCCCACGCCGGCTCCACGGCCATCGCCTACGACGGCGCGGCACCGGCAGGCTTCGTCGAGGGCCAGTCGTGATCGGCCCGGCGGTGCTGAGCGGCATCCGCGTCCTCGAGCAAGGCACCTTCATCACCGGGCCTTGCGCGGGGATGATGCTGGCCGACCTCGGCGCCGACGTGATCAAGGTCGAGAGTCCGGACGGCGATCCCTACCGCGCCTACCAGGAAGGGCAGTACTCGCCCCACTTCCAGGCCTACAACCGCAACAAGCGCAGCCTCTGCCTCGATCTCAAGCAGGGTGGCGACCGCGAGCTCTTCAACCAGCTCGTGCGCGAGGCGGACGTCTACATCCAGAACTTCCGTCCCGGTACGGCCGAGCGGCTCGGCGCGTCGGCGGAGCAGCTGCAGCGCATCAACCCGCGCCTCGTGTACTGCTCAATCAGCGGCTTCGGGTCGAGCGGCCCGTACGTGGACCGTCCGAGCTACGACTCCGTCGCGCAGGCCCTGAGCGGATTCCTCAGCGTGGTGGTCGATCCCGAGCGGCCGCGCTTTCTGGGTCCTGCGCTCGCGGACGCCATCACCGGCATCTACGCCGCCTACGGCGTGCTCGGCGCGCTGTTCGAGCGGACGCGCTCCGGCCGTGGCCACGTGGTCGAGGTCTCGATGCTCGAGGCCATGGCCCACTTCGCCGTCGAGCCGTTCGCGGCCTACTTCGCGCTCGGCACGGTTCCGAAGTCGAGCGACCGTCCGCGCCTCGCGCAGGCGCACATCCTGCACACCGCCGACGGCGGAATGATGGCGATCCATCTCTCCTCGCTCGAGAAGTTCTGGACCGGGCTCGTCGCCGCCCTCGACGCTCCGGAGCTCGCCCGCGATCCGCGCTTCGCGACCCGCCTGCTGCGCATCGAGAATTACGAGGCGCTCGGCGCCGAGCTCGACCGGCTGTTCCGTCAGCGGCCGCTCGAAGAGTGGGTCGAGCGCCTGCGCGCGAACGACGTGCCGGGCGCTCCGATCAACAGCGTCGCCGACGTGGTCGGCGATCCGCAGGTGCGGCACCTCGGACTCGTGGTCCCCGTCGAGGCGCCGCACACCGCCCGCGAGGCGGTGCGACCGGCGGTGCAGTTCGACGGTCTGCGTGCGGGCAGCGTGCGCCCGGCGCCGCTGCTCGGCGAGCACGGCGACGACATCCGCGCGCGCGTGACGCAGGGCGGGGGCTGGCCGGAGCCGCCGGGCGTCGCGGCCAACCCCGCCGTGGCCTCGGCCCACTGACCCACCGGAGACCTGGGCGATGCTACTTCCCACCATGCTCGTCGGCAGCCTCCCCCAGCCCGAGTGGCTGATCGACCGCGCGAAGCTGGCCGGCCGATTCCCGCCGCGCGTACGCGCCCGGGAACTGTGGCGCGTTCCCGAGCCGTTCCTGGCCGAGGCGCAGGACGACGCCACGATCGTCGCGATCCGTGCGCAGGAGGAGGCCGGGCTCGACATCGTCACGGACGGCGAGATCCGCCGCGAGAGCTACTCGAACCGCTTCGCGACCGCACTCGCTGGGGTCGACCTCGACAACCCGGGCACGGCGCTCGACCGCAGCGGCCATCCGAATCCCGTGCCGCGCGTCGTGGGGCCGATCCGGCGCCTGCGCCCGGTCGAGGTCGATGACCTGCGCTTCCTCAAGGCGCACACGACCCGGCAGGTCAAGATCACGGTCCCCGGGCCGTTCACGATGGCGCAGCAGGCGCAGATCGACGCCTACGGCGGCAGCCGCGAGCTCGCGGCCATGGACTACGCCGCGGCGGTCAACGAGGAGATCCGCGACCTGTTCGCGGCCGGCGCGGACGTCGTGCAGATCGACGAGCCGTACATGCAGGCCCGGCCCGAGGAGGCGCGGGCGTACGGGCTCAAGGCGCTCAACCGGGCCCTCGAGGGTGTCACTGGCACCACCGCAGTGCACATCTGCTTCGGCTACGCCGCCATCATCCACGCGCGTCCCGAGGCCTATTCCTTCCTCCCCGAGCTCGCCGGCTGCAGCTGCCGGCAGGTCTCCATCGAGACCGCGCAGTCGAACCTCGACTGCAGCGTCCTCGCGACCCTGCCGGGCAAGAAGATCGTCCTCGGCGTCATCGACCTGTCGACGCACGAGGTCGAGACGCCCGAGACCGTGGCGGCGCGCATCCGCCGTGCGCTGCCCTACGTGGCGGCCGAGAACCTGATCGTCGCTCCGGACTGCGGCATGAAGTACCTGCCCCGCGAGTCGGCGATCGGGAAGATGAAGTCGATGGTCGCGGGCGCCGCAATCGTCCGTGCGGAACTGCAGGCAAACTGAGCCGACGAACTCAATTGACAGGGGGATTTTCGATGAACATCAGGACAGCGGTGAGCAGGCGGCTCGGAACGGCCGCCACGGCCCTGGCACTGGCCGTACCGGTGCCGGCGACAGTCCAGGCGCAGGAAACCGAGTCGATGGGACTCGAGGAGATCGTGGTCACGGCCCGCAAGCGCGACGAGTCGCTGCAGGAGGTCCCGGTCGCCATCAGCGCCTTCAGCGCCGAGGAGATCGAGTCGGCGGGCATCACGCGCCCGCAGGACTTCATCGCCCTGACGCCCAACATGCAGATGGTGCAGACCCAGAACCAGGGCACCTCGTTCATCGTGGTGCGCGGCATCTCGCAGGCGCGCAACAGCGAGCCGTCGGTGGCGGTCTCCATCGACGGCGTGCTGCTTGCCAACCCGTCGCAGTTCAACCAGGAGCTGTTCGACATCCAGAGCATCGAGGTGCTCAAGGGCCCGCAGGGCGCGCTCTACGGCCGCAATGCCATCGGCGGCGCGATCATCATCCGCACCCGCGACCCGAGCTACGACGTGATCGAAGGCCGGGTGACAACGGGCTTCGACTCGGGTCCGGGCTACTACGTGCGGGGCGGCATCGGCGGGCCGGTGGCGGAGTCCGAGACGCTCCGCTTCCAGGTGTCGGGCTCGTATTTCGACACCGACGGCTACATCGACAATCCCTACCTCGACGAGGAGGCTGACCCGTTCAAGGACTTCTCCGGGCGGGCGCGGCTCATCTGGGATGTCACCGAGGACTTCACCGCGGACTTCCGCCTGTCCGCGTCGAAGACGGACACGCAGGCGCTGTACTTCAACATCACCGAAAGCGTGAACGACACCAGCCTCGACGTGCGCGTGAACAACCGCGGCGTGAACGAGCGCAACATGTTCAGCGCCTCGATGAAGCTCGACTACGAGACGAACTTCGGCACGCTCACCTCGATCACGGCCTACGACACGATCGACGAGATCCTCACCGGCGACCAGTTCAACTTCCTGCCGGTCGAGGAGTCGGTGCTGTACGCGTTCTTCGGTGCCGACCAGGCCCAGCACCAGTGGCTGGACGTGAGCGCCGTCAGCCAGGAGCTGCGCTTCACCTCGCCGTCCGACCAGCGCCTGCGCTGGATCGGCGGCCTGTACTTCATCCAGACCGACCGCTTCATTTCCACCGGCAACGTGTTCGACCTGAGTCCCGTGATCCCGGGCTGGAAGGTGCCGCAGGTCAAGCGCAACCCGCTGCCGCGCTTCGCCCCGCAGTTCTCCTTCCTCGCCGACGAGCAGGACAACTTCGCCTGGGCCGTGTTCGGCGATGTCGAGTACGACATCACCGAAGAACTCGAGGTGGCCGTGGCGCTGCGCTACGACGAGGACGAGCGCGAGAACACCACCAAGACGCCGCAGGAGTTCCTGCCGACGCCCGACGCCTTCACGGGGCAGGTCCGCAAGGAGACCTGGGACGAGCTGCAGCCCAAGCTCACGTTCACCTACCGGCCGACGGACGTCCTGACGATGTATGCGGGCTACAGCCGCGGCTTCCGCAGCGGCGGCTTCAACCAGACCGGCGTGGGCGCCGCCAACATCCCGGGCGTCGAGGACCTGTTCGACAAGGAGACCGCCGACACCTACGAGGCCGGGGTCAAGTCGCTGTTCCTCGACCGCCGCCTGAGCTTCAACGCCAGCGTTTTCCTCACGCAGGCCGAGGGGTCCTACTTCTTCGTGTACGACCCGAACACCGGCACGCAGAACCTCGGCAACCTCGACGAGGTGGACTACCAGGGCTTCGAGCTCGAGTTGCAGGCCGCCGCGACCGACTGGCTCGACCTGTATGCCCGGGTCGGCTACACGGACAGCGAGATCAAGAAGTCCGGGCGCGACCCGAACGACGTGGGCAACCAGGCGCCGCTGGTCTCGGAGTACACGATCAACCTCGGCGCGCAGGTCTACGGCCCGCTGCCTTTCGGCGAGGACCTGACCTACTTCATCCGGCCGGACTTCCAGATCATCGGCGACACCTACTGGTATCCGGACAACTACACGGTCCGCGACCCGGTGAACCTGCTCAACCTGCGGGCGGGCTTCGGCAGCGACGAGTGGACCGTCACCGCCTGGGCCCGGAACCTGCTCGACGAGGAATACAATGCCGAGTGGTCGCCCGGGCCGCAGTTCTTCCCGAACCCGGGCTACACCAACAACTTCGTGTTCAAGGCCCAGCCGCTGGTCTGGGGCCTCGAGCTCACGTACCGGTTCTGAAGGAGGTCGAACATGGCTACCCAGGCTTCACTGCCGTCCCGGCTGCATCACACGGCGTACGTGTCGCGCGACCTCGAGGCCACGCGCAGGTTCTACGAGGACGTACTCGGCTTCCCGCTGGTGGCCACGTGGTGCGAGTCGGACGAGCTGTTCGGCAAGTTGCGCACCTACTGCCACGTGTTCTTCGGTCTCGGCGACGGCAGCGCGCTCGCGTTCTTCCAGTTCGCGAACCAGGAGGACGCGGAGCTGTTCGGCCCCAAGATGCCGCCGTCGCCGTTCCACCACATCGCGCTCAACGTCAGCAAGGAAGCGCAGGCGGAGATCGAGCGCCGGCTGAAGGAGGCCGGCTACCGGGAGCCCGACAGCTTCGTGCTCGAGCACGGCTACTGCCGCTCGGTGTACGTGACCGATCCCAACGGGATGATCGTCGAGTTCACGCTGGATCACCCGGACGCCGAGAAGATCAACGCCGGGCGCCGCCTCGACGCGCACAGCGAGCTCAAGCGCTGGCTGGCCGGCGACCACACCTCGAACAACATGTTCCGCTGAAAGGCCGCTGAGCGCCGCGCCGCGGCGGGCTTCACGACGGCGCGGCGTGCGCGAGTGCCTCGCGGTCTGCGACCACCGTCGCATCCGCGCGCCTGACCCGGACGGACGGGGCGCCATCCGCCGATTCGGCGTCGAGCAGCTCGGCTAGCCGCGCGGCCTTGGCGGTGCCGGTCACCAGCCACAAGCGCCGCCGCGCGCGGTCGATCGCGGG
>Ga0079037_100001688_pt1 | contig 11696 bp, 9 predicted proteins | sample Mud3Dept4metaG_FD_71479 | JGI IMG/M metagenome (GOLD analysis project Ga0079037, IMG submission 71479) | Freshwater wetland microbial communities from Ohio, USA, analyzing the effect of biotic and abiotic controls - Mud 3 Core 4 Depth 4 metaG | ecosystem: Environmental > Aquatic > Freshwater >... | reverse complement strand
GCAGGCGTCGGCTACACACTGCCCGTGGGGCGCGGCAAGTTCGAGCAGATGCGCCAGACCATCGATACCGATCTCACGGGCGCGATTGCCACGATCGAGTTTGCGCTGCCCAGGCTGCGCGCGCAGGGCGGGGGGCAGATCGTCGCCATCACCTCGGTGGCCGGGTCACGCGGCATGCCATACCTTGGGGCGTATTCCGCCGCGAAGGCCGGCCTGCATCGCTATGTGCAGGCCCTGCGTGCCGAGGTCCGGCACGAGCCGATCACGGTCACGGAACTGGCGCCCGGCTACATCGACACCGACATGAACCGCGATGCGAAGAGCCGTCCCTTCGTCATCCCGCTGGAGCGCGGCGGCGCCATGATGGCCCGCATGATCGAGCGCGGCGTTGGCCACCGCTTCGTGCCCGTGCTGCCATGGATGCTGGTGGTGCCGTTGCTGAAGTTGCTGCCGACGGGCCTGCTGGCGCCGAAGCCAAGACGCAAATGAGGACTCCAGACAGATGACCCAGCTGCCCGCCGATACCCGTCCCGTGGCCCCCCAGCACGCCATCGACGCCGACCGCCTTGCCGCGTGGCTCGCCGCGAACGTGGCCCCGCTCGACGGCCCGCTGGAGATGGCGCAGTTCAAGGGCGGACAGTCGAACCCGACCTACCTGCTCGCGGCGGGCAGGCAGCGCTACGTCCTGCGTCGCAAACCCCCGGGCAGGCTGCTGCCGTCGGCACACGCCGTGGATCGCGAGTTCCGCGTCATCCGCGCGCTGGCTGACGCCGGTGTGCCAGTCGCCAGGGCGCACGCCCTGTGCGAGGACGATGCGGTGATCGGCACGGCGTTCTACGTCATGGAATACGTCGCGGGCCGCGTGTTCTGGGACCCAAGCCTTCCCGGCATGGAGCGCGACGACCGTGCGGCCATCCACGACGAGATCAACCGCGTGATCGCCGCGCTGCACAGCGTGGACTATGAGGCCGTGGGACTGGGCGACTTCGGCCGCACCGGCGAGTACATCGCACGCCAGGTGGCGCGCTGGAGCAAGCAGTACCAGGCCTCGGAGACCGAGAAGATCGAGGCCATGGACAACCTGATCGCCTGGCTGCCGGCGAACATTCCGGCGGGAGACGAGACACGTATCGTCCACGGCGACTACCGCATCGACAACGTGATCTTCCATCCGCGCGAGCCGCGCATCCTCGCGGTGCTCGACTGGGAACTGTCGACGCTCGGCCATCCGCTCGCGGATTTTGCCTACCACTGCATGGTGTGGCGCATCCCGCCAGGCACGTTCCGCGGCCTCGGTGGCCTGGAGCTGGCTGCGCTCGGCATTCCGTCCGAGCAGGACTACGTGGCAGCGTATTGCCGTCGCACCGGCCGCGCAGGCATCGACCGCCGCGACTGGGAGTACTACATGGTCTACAACATGTTCCGCATCGCCGCGATCGTGCAGGGCGTGATGGCGCGCGCCCTGCAGGGCAACGCCTCGAGCGCGCAGGCTCTCGAGACGGGCCGCGCGGCACGCCCGCTCGCCGAGCTCGCGTGGCGCCAGGTCGAGCGGCTCAAGCTATCCTGAGGAGGCTCCCATGGACTTCGAGTATTCGCCGAAGGTGAAGCAACTGCAGCAGCGCGTCAGCGCGTTCATGGACGAGCACGTCTATCCGGGCGAGGACCGCTGGCACGAGGAAGTCACGGCGAATCGCCGCGCGGGCAATGCCTGGGTGCCGACGAAGATCGTCGAGGAACTCAAGCAGCAGGCGAAGTCCCACGGACTTTGGAACCTGTGGTTGCCGGAATCGGAATTCGGTGCCGGCCTCACCAACCTCGAGTACGCGCCGCTCTGCGAGATCATGGGCCGGTCGCACGTCGGGCCCGAGGCCTTCAACTGCTCGGCGCCCGACACGGGTAACATGGAAGTGCTGGTGCGCTACGGGGACGAGACGCAGAAGCGCGAGTGGCTCGCGCCGCTGCTCGCGGGCGAGATCCGCTCCGGCTTCGCGATGACCGAGCCGGCGGTGGCATCCTCCGACGCAACGAACATCGCCGCCAGCATCGTGCGCGACGGCGATCACTTCGTGATCAACGGCCGCAAGTGGTGGACGTCGGGCGCGGGTGACCCGCGCTGCAAGATCCTGATCTTCATGGGCAAGACAGACCCGCAGAATCCCAGCCGGCATCGCCAGCAGTCGATGATCCTCGTGCCGATGGACACGCCGGGGGTGAAGGTGGTGCGCCAGGTGCCGGTGTTCGGTTACGACGACGCGCCGCACGGCCATTCGGAAGTGGATTTCGTCAATGTGCGCGTGCCGGCGTCCAACCTGCTGCTTGGCGAGGGTCGCGGTTTTGAAATCGCCCAGGGCCGGCTCGGCCCCGGCCGCATCCATCACTGCATGCGCCTCATCGGCGCCGCTGAGCGCGCCGTCGAACTGATGTGCAAGCGCGCCCTGACCCGCGTCGCATTCGGTCGTACGCTTGCGGAGCAGGGCGTCTGGCGCGAGCGCATCGCCGACGCCCGCATCAAGATCGACCAGGCGCGCTTGCTGGTGCTGCAGGCGGCGTGGAAGATGGACGTCGCCGGCAACAAGGCGGCGCAGAAGGAAATCGCCATGATCAAGGTCGTGGCGCCCAACGTCGCCTGCGAAGTGATCGACCAGGCGATCCAGCTGTTCGGCGGTGCCGGCGTATCGGACGACTTCGGGCTGGGCTGGCTGTATGCCAACGCGCGCACGCTGCGCATCGCGGACGGCCCGGACGAGGTGCATCGCAACCACATCGCCAAGATGGAATTGGGGCGCTTCCTGACGCGCTGAGGGTCGCGCATGCAGTTGCAGGGCAAGGTGGTGCTGGTCACCGGGGCGGGCCGCGGCATCGGTCGCGCCTTGTGCCGTGAAGCCGTGCGGCGCGGTGCCGCGGGTATCGTGGTGGCCGACCTCGATGGCGAACTGGCGCGAGCCACGGCGGGAGAAAGCGGTGGGCTCGGGCTGCAATGCGACGTGTCGGACGCGGCGGCCGTCGCGGCCATGGTGCGGGCGGCGGAGGCTCGCTACGGCCGCGTGGATGTGCTCGTCTCGAACGCCGGGTTCGGCGCGAACGAACTCGACCTGGACGACGCGCTGTCGACGCCCGATGACACCTGGCAGCGCATGTGGGACGTGCACGTCATGTCGCACGCGCGCGCCTGTCGTGCGGTCCTGCCGGGCATGCTCGGCCGTGGCTCGGGGTGCCTGGTCAACGTCGCGTCGGCGGCGGGCGTGCTGAGCCAGGTCGGCGACACACCGTACAGCGTGACCAAGCACGCCGCCGTGGGGCTTGCCGAGTCGCTCGCGATCACCTATGGCGACCGGGGTATCCAGGTATCCGTCGTGTGCCCGCAGTACGTCGCGACCGCGATCACCGGGCTCGACGAAGCGACGGCGGAAGGCGCGCTGCCCGGGGTGCTCACCGTCGAACAGGCGGCGATAGCCATGGCGAACGGCATCGAGACCGGCGGCTTCCTGATCCTCACGCACCCCGAGGTGCTCGGCTTTTTCCAGCGCAAGGCGTCGGACTACGACCGCTGGCTCGCGGGCATGCGCAGGGTCCGCGACGGGATGCGTGCGGGCGGGTTTCTCAAGGTCAAGTGCTGACGCGTGGACGGCGCCGTGGCGGCCGCGGCGCCCCGCCCGCGACGGGGCGCCTTGCGGCGCGCTGCAACTGCGTGAACCACGCCTCGCACGCGCCCGCGAGTTCGAACGCGTCGGCGAGCACCGCGGCGTTCGCGACGATGCCGAAATCCATGTGGTCGCCCACGGACAGCACCGTGACGTTCAACCCGGTCGGATCCGCGATCATGGATACCGGGTACGCCGCCGCCAGCCGGCAAGAGCCGAGGTAACGCGCGCCATCGACGGCGCCGACATTCGACACAGTCAGGTTGATCACGGGGCGCGTGATCGCGCCGAGGCCGAGTTTGCTCGAGGCGAACCACAGCCCGAAGGCGAGCAGCGCATAATCCAGGGCTGCTTCGTGGGAGAAGTCGTTGAACTCGGCCTTGGCGGCGCGGGTGTTGGCCACGATCTGCCGCAGACGGTCCAATGCGCCCGAGCGCGGGCGGGCGAGCGGCACGAACAGTGTCGCTGCCTTGGTGGTGGCCTCGTGGTCGCCGGGCTCGCGCAGCGACACGGGACACATGGCAACGAGCGGCTGGCGCGGCCGTTCCCCGAGCGACGCCAGCAGGCGCTCGACGCCGCCGTCCACCACGGCCAGGGCGACGTCGTTCAAGGTTCCGCCGCACGCACGTGCTACGCGCCGCATCTCTCCCAGCGGCAACCGGAAACACGCAAAGGACCGCCCGGGGGCCACTGGATCGTTGAAGCGCGTGTGGGGTCCTGCGAACGGGCGGTTGCCCTGCGGATTCGGCGCGGTGGGCGCGGCGCGGGAGCGCGCTGAGAGTTTGCCGAACAGTTCGCGGGCCGCTGCCGCCTGGGTGACCAGCGAGCGCAGGCCCGCGGCCAGGCCCATGGCCGGATTCCCGGGTTCAGCTGCCCGCGCCTGCTCCGCGGGCCACGCGAAAAACGGCGCCGTAACTGGCCCGGGCTCGCGTGACATCTGGCCGTAGATGCGCTCGAGCGCGTAGCGGCCGTCCCAGCTGGCGTGGTGGGACTTCAGATACACGGCGAGCTGGCCGGAAGCCAGGCCGTCGACGACGTGCACGCTGAACAGCGGCCGTGAGCGATTGAGCGGCGCCTCGTGCAGCTGTGCCACGTGCCGGCACAGCGTTTCGAGATCGCCGGGCGCCGGCAGTCTCTCGCGCAACACGTGCTGGCGCATGTCCACGCGGAGGGCTGGGCGCCAGTGTGGCAGGGCGAGCACCGAGATGTCCGGCACGGCATCGAACGGCGGGCCCGGCCGGGCCGCACGGTAGGCCCGCACGATCTGGCCGGCCGCACTGGCGGCCGAACGGCCCGGCGGCGGGTCGAACAGCATCAGCACGCCGACGTTCGACGGCGTTTCGGGCCGATCGATCAGCAGGAAGGCCAGGTCCAGCAGTGGCATTGGCCGAGTCATGCGAGCAGTAGTATGCGATATCCGCAACGCCTGCCGCCACGCAGCCGGTGCTAGACTCGGCTACGACTGCGACGAGCAGCGATTCGAGAGCGACGACCACATGCGTCAATTGCGCGCTGAGGATGCCCGGTTCGTCTACGCCGAAACCGGGCACGCCAACTCCAACATCACCCTCGTCCACATCTACGATCCGTCCACCGCCCCCGGCGGGCGTGTGCGGTTCAAGGGCCTGCTCAAGTACATCGAGAGCCGGCTGCACCTGTCGCCCGTCTTCCGTCAGCGGCTGCTGCGCGTGCCGCTCGAACTCGACTACCCCTACTGGATCGAGGACGAGCGCTTCGACCTCGAATACCACGTGCGCCACGTTGCACTCCCGAAGCCGGGCGATTGGCGCCAGTTCTGCATCCAGGCCTCGCGCATCCATGCGCGTTCGCTCGACCTGTCGCGGCCGCTGTGGGAGCTGTACCTGGTCGAGGGCCTCGACACGTTCCTCGACCTGCCGCCGGACAGCTTCGCGATCCTCACCAAGATCCACCACGCAGCGATCGACGTTAAGGGCGGCGCTGAAATCACTACGCTGCTGCACGACACGACGCCGCAGCCGCCGCATCCGGAGCCGCCGGAGCCCTGGTTCCCGGAGTCGCCGCCCGGCTCGCTGTCGCTGCTGGCGCGGGCCGCCGTGCACAACGTGGTGCAGCCGTTCATGTTCGCCGCGCCGCTCACGCGGGCGCTGCGGCGCCTGGCGCCAGCCGTGCTTGGCACGCTCGGCGAGCTGTGGACACACCCGGAGCGGCTGCCCATCACGCGCTTCAACGCCGAGGTGTCGCCGCATCGGGTCTACGAGACGCGCCGCTTCACGCTCGATGAGTTCAAGCGCATCCGCTCGCTGGTGCCGGGGTCCACGATCAACGACGCGGTGCTGGCGGTGTGCGGCGGCGCGCTGCGCCGCTACCTGATGACCCACGACGAGCTGCCCGGGCCGAGCCTGGTGGCGATTGCGCCGCTGTCGATCCGCAATGCCGACAGTGCACCCGGCAGCCAGGCGGGCCTGAGCCTGCTGCGCGTGCCGCTCGGCACCGAGATCGAGGACCCGGTGCGGCGCCTGCGGGCGGTGCGCCAGTACACCGCAAATGTCCAGGACATCGAGCAGGCCGTCGGTGCCAAGGAACTCACCGACATCACCAAGCACGCGCCTGCCGCGACGCTGGCGCTGTCCGCGCGACTGCTTGCCGGCTCGGCGCTCAGCCTCGGGCAGCGCGCCCCGCTCGCGAGCTGCACCATCACGAACGTCCCGGGTCCCGCGATCCCGCTGTACCTGAACGGGGCGCGCATGACCTATTTCTCGGCCATCATGCCGATCTCGGACGGCATGGGGCTCGTGTTCTCGGTCACGAGCTACGACGGCAAGATCATCATCTCGCCGACGTCCTGCCGCGAGCAGATCCCCGATCCCGAGTTCTTTGCGGTCTGCATCCGCGAGTCGTTCCAGGAATACCTCGAGCTCGCGAGCCAGGCGAAGGTGCCACGGCGCAAGACCGCGGGGAAGAAGGCGAAAGCCAAGCGAGCGGGGCCGAAGGGCCGGTCGCGGACCCGGCGCAGCGCGGCCTGAGGGCGGTCGCAGTCTGCCGCCGGCAGACGGTCAGGCGGTCTGGGTCACCAGCGAGGCGCAGCGCTCGTACAGCGAGCCGAGCCGCCCATCCAGGTGGAACGGCCGCCAGTCGCCTTCCCGCTGGGCCAGCCGGTCGGCGACGATCCACAGCACCGCGGCATTGAAGCCGAGCCCAAGGTGGCTGCCCGGCACCCAGATGTTCTCGTGCTCGCCGTCGGTCGTTTCGATGCGCGCCGCCTGCGGCGGCACCACACCGTCGGTCATCGAGTAGATGCAGGTCGAGGGCATGGGCGGCGGCGACTTGAGCACCTTGGCGCGCACGTGGGCGAGGTGTGCCACGGGACCCATCGGATGGGCGAAATAGCGGTAGATCGCGCGCACCACCAGCCGGGTGTCAAAATTTTCCGGCGAGAATCGCATCGGGCTGCCGAGCGAGATCACGCTGCGCACGCACTCCGGGGCGCTGTGCGCGGCATAGAACCCGTACACGCCGCCCAGGCTCCAGCCGACGATGCTCACCTTGCGCCGGTGCTTGTGGTGCAGGAAGCGCACCTTCTGTTCCAGCGCATGGCTGAACTTGAGCTTGAAGCCGGTGTTCTGGCCGAAACCCCAGGTCTCGACGTGGTACCCGCGGGACTGCAGGAACAGCTTCAGGCCGATCATCGTGGCGTCGCCGGCCGTGAAGCCGGGCACCAGCAGCACGGGGTGGCCGTCGCCGCGTGGCGTGCCGCTGAGGATCGGAAGCAGCGGCGGCAGCAGCGCCATCTCGAGAAAGGCGCGTCCCTCGAGCAGCGAGTAGATCAGGCGTGGGGGGCGTGCCAATTTCGAGCCGTTGACGTTCGCCATCCTGGTTGCAGCGCCCTTCTGGTCTGGTGATGATTGCGGTGCTACACGAAGCTTAACAGTCTGCAGGCATTGCGGGGAGCCCCGGCCCTGCGCGAAGCTTGCATAACCGAACTGAGGCGGCCCGCCCGGACCGCGTATTAGGAAAAACGCATGAAAAACAAGATACTAAGGTTGGCGGCGGTGACGCTGGGCGTGCTGCTCGGCGCCGTCCCGGCACTGTCCGTCGAGCGCAGCGAGATCGCTGACAAGTACAAATGGGACCTGCGCAGCCTGTACGCCGACGAGGCGGCGTGGGTCGCGGCCAGGCAGTCGCTGGACAACGAGATCCCGGGCCTCGGGCGCTGGCAGGGCAGGCTCGGCGAATCCTCTGCGACGCTGCTCGCGGCGCTGACCGATTGGGAAAACGTCACACGCCAGGCCGACCGCTGCTTTTCCTACGCGATGCAGCTGAGCGACCAGGACACGCGCGTCGCGCGCAACCAGCAGATGCAGCAGCAGGCGACCGAGGTCTATACGGATCTGCAGACCGCCACGGCGTTCATGCGTCCGGAGATCCTGGCGGTGGGCCGCCCGACGATCGAGCGGTTCCTGGCCGAGGAGCCGCGCCTCGCCCAGTACCGCATGTACCTCGACGACATCCTGCGCGCAGCGCCGCACACTCTGTCACCGGCGGAGGAGAAGATCGTGGCCCGCGCCGGCGCGATGGCCCAGACCGGCAGGACCGTGCACTCGGTGTTCAGCAACGCCGACCTGCCGTTTCCGGAGGTCACGCTGTCCACGGGCGAGAAGGTGCGGCTCGACGCCGCCGCCTACACGAAGTACCGCGCGTCGCCGGTCAAGGCGGACCGCGATGCGGTGTTTGCCGCGTTCTGGGCACGCTACGGCGAATTCACGCGTACGCTCGCCACGACGCTCGACGCGCACGTGCGCACGCACGTGTTCGGCCGCGACGTGCGCAAGTTCGGCAACTCGCTCGAGGCGGCGCTGTTCGAATTCAACATCCCCATCTCCGTGTACACGCGCCTCATCGACGACGTGCACGCGAACCTGCCGACTCTGCACCGCTACTTGCGGCTGCGCCAGAAGATCATGGGCCTGCCGTCGCTCGGCTACGAGGATCTCTACGCCCCGATCGTCGAGAGCGTGGACCTGCAATACACGCCGGAAGAGGGCATCGCGCTGACGCTCGACGCATTTGCGCCGCTCGGCGCCGATTACGTCGAGACGCTGCGCAAGGGCTACGCCACGGGTTGGGTGGATTTCCTGCCCAGCACCGGCAAGAAGAGTGGCGCATACAGCACCGCCGTCTACGGCGTGCATCCTTTCCAGCTGCTGAACTACAACGGCGCCTGGGACGACGTGTCGACGCTGGCGCACGAGTCGGGGCACTCGATGCACTCGTATCTTGCCAACGCCAGCCAGCCCTACGCGACGGCCAACTACTCGATCTTCGTCGCCGAGGTTGCCTCGACGCTGAACGAGAACCTGCTGTTCCACCACGTGCTCGACCGCACCAAGGACGACCGCACGCGGCTGTTCCTGCTGGCGAGCTACCTCGACACGATGCGCACCACGATCTTCCGCCAGACGCTGTTCGCGGAGTTCGAGCTGCGCATGCACGAGATGGTGGAGCAGGGCGAGCCGCTCACCGGGGAGTCGCTGTCGAAGCTGTACCTCGACCTGACCCGCAAGTACTACGGGCACGACCAGGGCGTGGTCAACGTGGCCGAGCCTTACGGCGCCGAGTGGGCCTACATCCCGCACTTCTACAGCAACTTCTATGTCTACCAGTACGCGACCAGCATGATCGGCGGCATGTCGCTCGCCGAGGGCATCATCGGCCGCGACGCGGTCAGGTCGAAGCGGGCCACCAAGGGTCGGGACGCCTACCTCGGCCTGCTGAAGGCAGGCGCCTCGAAGTACCCGGTCGAACTGCTCAAGGACGCGGGCGTGGACATGACGACGTCGCAGCCGTTCGCAGCGGCGATGCGCGAGATGAACCGCATCATGGACGAGATGGAGCGCATCTACGCCCGGCAGGAGCGGTGATCGATGGCGAGCCGCGGCAGCCGGGCAGGCCGGCCGTATGCAGGGCTCAGGCAACTGGGGGCCCCGACCGCGATTCCGGCCTCGCCTGAGGCGGCGGTGCTCGAGCGCGTGGCGAATCCGCATGCGCGCAAGCTCTACCTGGCCCGCTTCACGGCACCGGAGTTCACCTCGCTGTGCCCGATCACGGGGCAGCCGGATTTCGCTCACCTGGTGATCGACTATGCGCCGGGCCGGTGGCTGGTCGAGAGCAAGTCGCTGAAGCTGTATCTCACGAGCTTCCGCAACCATGGGGCGTTCCACGAGGACTGCACGCTCGCGATCGCCGGGCGGCTCGTGGAGTACCTTGCGCCACGCTGGCTGCGCATCGCGGGCTACTGGTATCCGCGTGGGGGCATGCCCATCGACGTCTTCTGGCAGACGGGTCGGCCGCCGGCCGCGCTCTGGATTCCGGATCCGGGCGTGGCGCCGTATCGCGGCCGCGGCTGAGCGCAAGGGACCGCGAGGGGATCGATGCGCAATGTCGCTGCATTGAGAATCGGTGCCTGCCTGGGCGTCGTCGCGGCGCTGCTCGGAGGCGGGCATGCGGCGGCGGACGCGCATGCGGCCCCACACAGCGACAAAGCTGCGGTTGGGCAGGGGCAGCCGTCGATGCCGGCACCGACCGCAGCCAAGCTTGCGGCAGTCAATTCGGTTGATCGTTACGCGTCCGAACTGGTCGATCTTTCCGACCGCATCTGGGCCTATGCGGAGCTCGCGCTGCGTGAGCACAAGTCCGCGGCCGCGCTGGCCGACTACGCCGCCAAGCGGGGCTTCCATGTCCAGCGCGGCGTCGCGGGCATGCCCACGGCGTTCGTGGCCACCTACGGACAGGGCCGTCCGGTGATCGGCGTCATGGGTGAATACGACGCCTTGCCGGGACTCTCGCAGAAGGCAAGCGCCGAGAAGCTCCCGTTGGTCGAGGGTGGCGCGGGTCATGGCTGCGGACACAACCTGTTCGGCGCTGCGAGCCTCGGCGCCGCACTTGCCATCAAGGATCAGATCGCGGCCGGCAAGCTGCGCGGCACGGTGGTCTTCTTCGGTACCCCGGCCGAGGAGGACATCGGCGGCAAGATCTACATGGCCCGCGACGGGTTGTTCGACGACGTCGACGCGGTGCTGGCCTGGCATCCGGCGGACGAGACCCAGGCAGACATCCTGACCGGCCAGGCCATGGTGGACCTGGAAGTCGTATTCCGTGGGCGGGCGGCTCATGCCGCGAGCGATCCGTGGAATGGCCGCAGCGCCGTGGACGCGCTCGAACTGTTCACGCATGGCGTCAACCTGATGCGCGAGCACATTCGGCCCGAGTCACGCGTGCACTATACGATCGTTGCGGGAGGCGACGTGCCGAACGTGGTCCCCGAGTACGCCAAGGTCTGGATCTGGCTGCGCGACGCGAAGCGAGCGGAGGTTGAGAACCTGCTTGCCCGCGTCCGCCTGCTTGCGAGCGGAGCGGCGCAGATGACCGAGACGACCGCGGCGGTCGCCGTGCGTGGCGGCAGTTGGGAAGTGCTGGTCAACGAGACCGGCACGCGCCTCGTGAACGCCAACCTGCTGTGGCTGGGGCCGCCACTCTTCACCGAGCAGGAACAGGCATTCGCGCGCCAGATCCAGCGTGCGAGCGGCGTGCCCGAGGTCGGCATGTCCACGGTCGTGAAGCCGATTGCGGAGCAGGTCGAGGAGGGTGGTTCGACCGACGTCGGCGACATCAGCTGGATTGCGCCGACACTGAACCTGAGCGTGGCGACGTCGCCCCTCGGGGCACCCTGGCACGGCTGGCCGGTCGTAGCCACGAGCGGCATGTCAATCGGCCACAAGGGCATGGTTCAGGCGGCCAAGGTGCTGGCCGCGACCATGGTGGACCTCTACGAGCACCCACAGACGCTCGCGGCCGTGCAGATCGAGTTCAGGGCCAAGAAAGGCGAGACCGAGTACCGGTCCTACGTGGCGGACGGCCCGCCGCCCGTGCCGAAGGACTGAGGCCTCCGTGGTATAGTCACGCGCTTGCATGGTGGCTCGCGTCGGATCCCTCGCGACGGTCAGCCGTGAACCCCGTCAGGCCCGGAAGGGAGCAGCGGCAGCGGTGACACCGGGTGCCGGGGGTATTCTGGCGCGG
>Ga0079037_100001687_pt1 | contig 11700 bp, 13 predicted proteins | sample Mud3Dept4metaG_FD_71479 | JGI IMG/M metagenome (GOLD analysis project Ga0079037, IMG submission 71479) | Freshwater wetland microbial communities from Ohio, USA, analyzing the effect of biotic and abiotic controls - Mud 3 Core 4 Depth 4 metaG | ecosystem: Environmental > Aquatic > Freshwater >... | reverse complement strand
CTCCATGGCATTTTTCCGAAGATCTTTTCCAAGGACACGGACCTCTCCTTCTTCCGGGATGAGCAGGTTCGAAAGGATCGAAAGAAGCGTCGTCTTGCCGGCTCCGTTGGGTCCCAGGAGGCCCCAAAACACGCCCTCCGGGACACTCAGGGTCACACCTCTCAGAGCCTCCTTCTTCCTCTTTCTGAGCCATCCGGACACAAAGGTCTTTCGCAATCCCCTGACTTCAATAGCCAGATTCACCGCCATCCCCTTTTCAAACTCATGGCATTTAACATCAAGAACTTAAGATGCGGGAGAAGAACTGTCAATGGAAGTAACACCTCGTCGCCGGGAAGAGGAAGAGCGAATTTTTTCTTGACAATAACGAAGGGCTGCTCTACATGCAAATCCATTGTTTTCCATGGAAAACAATCAATTTCTCACGAGAGCCGCGTGGAAGGAAAATTCAAAATGGTGAAATTTCTGGAAGGGTTTACACCCTATAAGAGGAAGGATGCTGAAAGGTACAACAAGTTCCGGTGGTGGTCAGGCCTGACCTTCGGAGACCTCCTGGACAGGGGTGCGGATATTCACCCGGAAAAAGAGGCCTTTGTAGACGGGAAGACGCGCCTTACCTATGGCGAAGCTCGGGAAAAGACCAACAAGCTGGCCATCGGACTGATGGATCTGGGAATTCAGCCCATGGACCGGGTCTTGGTTCAGCTTCCTAACTGGAATGAATTCGTTTTCGCCTATTTTGCCCTTCAAAAGATCGGCGCCATCACGGTGTTGTTGATCGACCGATATCGCCAATTCGAAATCACTCGCCTGATCAGCCTCACCGGAGCCACCTCCTGGATCGTCGCCTCGCAATACAAAAACACGGATTACCTTCCCATCATCCATGATGTGCTTAAAGAACATCCGGAAGTGAAGAATGTCATTACGGTCCGGGGCAAAGGGGATCCAAAGCCCTTCACAAGCCTGGAAAGGCTGATCGAGAAGGCTGACTTGACGGAGGACAATCTGGCCCGGCTCGCAGAGCGGCGACCCGACCCCATGCAAGTGGCCCATATGGGACCGACCGGAGGGACGACTGGAGCGCCCAAGATTGTCCCTCGCACGCACAACAGCCTGATCAATGGCATTGAATACTGCTCCAAGTCCTGGGAGCAGAGCATCGAGGACATTAACTTGATCGCCGGCCCCATAGGCCATGACCTGACATTCAGCAAAGGCTTCATCGGAAGTATTATCACCCTTGGGAAGGTGGTCTTCCTCGATTCCACGGAGAATAAAGACATCTGCGAGACCATCGATAAGGAGAAAGTCACTTCGATCATCTGGGTTCCCACGCTGGCGCAAAGGCTGCTCCAATACGAAGACCTCCCTAGGCACGATCTGAGTTCCCTCAAAAAGATGCACAGCGCAGGAGGGGCTAGCCATCCCGATCTCGTCAAGGAGGTCACGGAAAAGCTGCGGATGAAGTTTTACAATGGGTACGGTGGGACAGAAGGCATGACGACCATCACTCGGCCCAGGGATGATTTGGCGGTTATCTGCAGCACGGTTGGGAGGCCCACGTGCCCCTATGACACCTACAAGGTCATTGATAAAAAGGGGAAAGAACTTCCGGCCGGCACAGAGGGGGAACTGGTCCTTAAAGGCCCCGGGGTATTTACCGGTTATTACAACAATCCGGAGGAGAACAAAAAGGTGTTCACCAGGAACGGGTTCTTCAGGACCGGAGACCTGGCGAAGATCAGCGAAAAAGGCTACATCACCATCACGGGTCGCATCAAAGAAATGATCAACCGGGGCGGTGAGAGTATCAGTGCCACGGAAATCGAAAGGCTCATCACCCGTCATCCGGCTGTGGCGGCCGTTGCGGTGATCCCGATGCCTGATCCGCTCATGGGCGAAAGGGTTTGTGCTTACATTCAGCCCAAAGCCGGGGCCCGGCTGACCTTTGAGGAGGTCATTTCCTTCTTAAAAGGGCAGAAGGCCTCTGTGCTTCAGCTCCCGGAGCGGATAGAATTCATCGATTCAATGCCCTATACCGGCGTACAAAAGACGGACAAGAGATTTCTTCAGGAGGACATTGCAAAGAAGCTCCAGGCGGCCGGACAGGCTATTTAGGTAAAAGACGCAACAGTGCATCAAACAACAATGCAAAGGTACCGCATCACCCACGGAACCATGTGCACCAAGGGCATGTCCATGGGGTAGCCCGCCTTTCCTCCACCCAAATCCATCTTTTCTTTTCTCTATTCAAATCGTATCATGGCACCAACCTCTTTAACTTCCCTTCTCCTTTAGCGGGCGGGAGAGGGTTAGGGGATGTCGCCGGTGTTTGACTTAAAGAACCTTATCGAACAGATTCGACACAATTGCAGCGTCTCGGACTGCCGGTATGCCGGAGCCTATTCGGTGTGCGGATTGGCCCTGAGGCTGCGTGATCTCTACAAGTGGGAGAAGGGCCTGGAGCCGTGGGTTGAAGAGAACTCCCCGGTGATCCTGGATTGGATCGGAGAAAAAGAGGAGGAGTGGGACAAACTGGCCGAGCAGGAATTCGCCGGAATCACGCTGGACGGCAAAACCTATGACCCCTTTGACGTGGAGGGGATAAACGTCCTCCTGAAACCCGTCGGCCTTTTCTACGGAGCAGGCTATGTTCAGGGGCTCAAACCCAGCTTTTTGCTCGCGGAGCTTGTAGATAAGAGACAGGTGGACGGTTTTCCGGTCTACGTCCTCGGGAGGGAACATGCCAGAGATCTTCTCACGGTGCCTGCTTTATCTCAAAACAACTCCATCCTGATTCGAAAGGAATCGGCAAGGGTTTTTCTCTGGAACCTGATCTTTTTCCTGAAAAAATCCGCAAGGGAGGCTCTGCAGTTTGCCCTGGAAACCTATGGGATCCCGGATCATCATCCCCAAGCCCTGAAGGAGAACTTTGCAAGGATCTGTGAAGACGAGATAGAGTCCTACATCTATCATGAACTGGGAGAACTGAGGGATACGGATTTTGATCGCGAGGTATGGCGGGACATCATCGTCACTTTCCCCCATTCGGTCATTGAATTCTTTGTTCGGGCTGTGAAAGACGTTCTTGCCGATACGAATGAGTACGGCAAGCTGCGCTACATTATCGGTGAACAAAAAACTTCTTCCCTCGCTCTGCATGCGGCTTTCCTGGACGGATTGAGGAAAGAACTGTGCCCGGAGTTTGTCGAATCGTTCAGGAAATTCAAGGAGACCCGGGACTGGGAGTGTGTAGAAGAGGCAAGGGCCGGCGGATATCGCATGGCGCGAGAGCAGGCTAAGGCGATCACGGAGATCTTCAGGATAGGGAAACAAAAGGACGATGTGGCCTGGGCCGCCCGGGAGATAGAGAAAACCGTTCTCGGGCCGCTGGGCATCCTTAAATGGAAGAGTGAAGAGGCAGAATAGAGGAAAGGGTGGTGAACGATGCCGAAAAGGTCGAGGGAGCACCTCAAAATTTACTTGCCGTCCCTGATCATCACGATCCTGGGATTCGTGGTCGCCTACCAGTTCGTACAACCTGCTCCGCCCCGGGAAATCACCATCGCCACCGGGGACGAAAAAGGAGCCTACTATGCCTTTGGTCTGCGCTACCGCGATATCCTGGCCAGGAATAGCATCACGCTGAAGGTCCGGAGCACGGCAGGATCCGTAGAGAATCTCAAGCTCCTCGACGCTCCTGGAAGCGGTGTGGATCTGGCTTTTGTCCAGGGTGGGGTGGGAGACCCGCAGTCCTCCCCGATGCTCACTTGCCTGGCAAGCCTTTATTTTGAGCCGTTATGGGTGTTTCACAGAAGTGAGGTGAACATTGAGCACCTCACTGATCTGCGAGGCAAACGGATAGCCGTGGGACCCGAGCAAAGCGGGACGAGGGCGATCGCGATTCAATTACTCGCAGACAACGGCCTGGATGCTCGAACTGCCTCTATCCTCTCCATGGGAGGCGAAAAGGCTGTGGAACTGCTTCAGCAGAGAGAGGTGGAGGCTGCGTTCTTTGTGGCCTCCGCCCGTTCCCCCCTGGTTCAAGGGCTTCTGAACCGAACCGATGTTTCCGTGATGAGTTTTGAAAACGCAGAAGCCTACCGGAGGATTCATCGTTTTCTTTCCAAGGTGACTCTCCCTCAAGGAGTGATCAATCTCCAGGCCAATATTCCACCTCACGATGTGGAGTTGCTTGCTCCGGCAGCAACTCTCGTAGCCCGCGACGACCTTCATCCTGCCCTGATTGATCTGATTCTTGAAGCGGCTGATGAGGTGCACGGAAAAGGCGACCTGTTCGAAGAACCTTTGGAATTCCCCTCCCAGAAGTATCTCGACTTTCCCATACAGAAGGAAGCGCTTCGCCATTTCAAATCCGGCCCTCCTTTTCTCCAAAGATATTTGCCTTTCTGGGCAGCATCGCTGATCGACCGGCTGAAGGTCATGTTGTTGCCCCTGATCACCCTGCTCATCCCTCTTTTTAAGATTGTTCCTCCCACCTACCGGTGGCGTGTTCGGTCAAGAATCACTCGCTGGTACAAGGAACTGCAGGCGGTGGATTCTGCAGCGGGGCGGGGCGGGTCCGCAGAACTCGACGAATGCATGACGGAGATTGACAGGATCGACCGGGACGTGAGGCGAGTGATTGTGCCGACCTCCTATGCAGCTGAGCTTTATGCGTTGCAGCTCCACATTGCTCACGTGAGAAAGAGAATTGAGGAGATGCGAGCAGGCCGCTGAAGAACACCTATCGTGCAGGCTGATCAAAAACGTCTAGATGCAAGGCACCCGAAATTCCGAGGAGTGAGTCCCGCAGCGACCGCGGCGGGACGCAAGGACGAGCAATGAGGGTAACGCAACAGATTGGCGTTCTAGGTTCCTTTGAACCACGTGGCCAGTATGGGGAACTGAAGCACCAGGGCGACTCCAACAACATCGATGACGCAGTAAGGCCACGCTGCCCGGTAAATGTCCTTCATGGTTACTTCAGGTGGGCTTGTTGCCTTCATCACGAACAGGGCGAGCCCGAAGGGCGGACTCAACTGCCCGATGGAGAGGCAAAGAAGAACAAGAATGCAAAACCAGATCGGGTCCATGCCCATGGCCTTTATAATCGGCATAAAAATGGGCAGGGTAATCATCATGATGGAGACCTGCTCGATGAAGCACCCGAGGAGGACAACCACTCCCAGCATGATGATCACGATCCACGAGGGACTGACCGCCATTCCCAGGACAAGCTCAAGCATTCCGCGGCTGGCGCCTGAAAAGGCAAGGATCTGACTGAACGCAGCGGAAGCGGCAATGATTGTGAGGATCATCACGGTCACATGAAGACAGCTGAGAACAGAGGTGCGAATGACCTCATAAGTCAGTTTCCTGTAGGCGAAGGCCAGGAGAAAAGCAATCAGGCTTGCCAGCGCAGCGGCTTCCGTAGGCGTTGCCACACCAAGGATGATCAATCCGAGGGCGACGAAAATGACAATGCCCAGGGGCATGAGATCCCTGAGCCCGGAGAGGATTTTTTCCCTCAAGCTCACCCCGGCGAATTCGTATTTTGGTGCGAGGGACGGATCGAGCCAGCAGCGGATGACGACAAAGGCAATGTACATGCCCAGGAGGAGGTACCCGGGAAGGATGGCATTAATCAGGAGACGGCCGATGGAAACCTCGGCGAGGCTTCCCAGCAGCACGGTCAGGGCGCTCGGCGGGATGATCATGTCCAGAGCGCCGGAGGCCATGATAGGACCCAGGACCATCTCCTTATGATAACGCCGCCGCATCATTTCCGGAACCATCAATGAGGCAAGCACGGCGGTGCTTGCCACGGTGGCTCCGCTGAGGGCGGCAAAGAGCCCTCCGATCAGAAACGTCACGATGCTCAGTCGCCCGGGGATGGCGCCGACCCACTTGGAAAATACGTCCAGGGCTTTGGATACGAGCCCCGCGTGGTAGAGCACTTCGCCCATGAGGATAAAGAAGGGAATGGCGGTCAGGTTGAACTTGGTCAGGGAATCAAAGATGCTCACGATGAGCTGGGTGAGACCCGCATTCCCACCCATAAGGAAATAGACCCCTCCTGAACTAACCAGGAGAAAAGAAAAGGCGACGGACAATCCTGAAAACATGAGGATCAGCAAGCAGCCGAAAAGCAAAATGAGGATCATCCACCAGTCCATGGAACCCTTGTTCCTCTAACTTCAAGAATGATCTAGCGGGGTGCCGAGACGTCGCCCTGACGGGGACCCGTTTTCTTTAAAGCCACTGTGCCCTGGCGCCAGGCCTGAAGGAGAAATTCCACCAGGAGAAGGAAGCCTCCGATCGGAATGATCCCTATGAGCAGAAACTGAGGGGTATTCAGAATCCCGATCGCCGTAACGTCTCTCTGGAAGTAATCCACCGTCACCAGACAGCCCTTCCAGGTAAGCACAAAACCGACCACCGCCCCGCCCAATGAAGTGAATGTCCGCAAAGCCGCGCGGACCCTTGGTTTGAGATGGCCGGTGAAGAGATCTACCTCGACATGGCCTCCCTTGCGTTGAAGCCAAGCCGTCCCCAGAAAAGTGATGTAGAGCATGAGGTAGCTGCTGATTTCCACAATCCACGGGACCGGCTTGTTCCAGGCATATCTCATCATGACCGCATAGGAGATTGCGAACATCATAAAGAGAATCGCAACAGCCGCGATCCAGGCCATGACGCTGTTGAGGCGATCCAGGATCCCGTTCAGCTTGTCTTTTTGTTCTTGCATTTCACGGTGTCGTCCGTCATGCCTCTCCCACACATCGAGCGGAAGAGAGGACAGAGTGGTGAGAGAGCTCCTGGGAGACGGCTCTGGCCGTTTCCCAGGGAGCAGTCTATGAAAAGCGTGACAGGATCCTTATTTGCTCAGGAGATCTCGCAACTGGGCTCCCAGTTGCGCATCCTTTTTCAGAACCTCTTTCCAGGAGGCCTCATAAGCGGTCTGAAGATACTTTGCAGCTTCCTCTGCTGAAAGTTTTATCTCCTGCACGCCCTTTTTCTTGAGGTTCTCGCGATCCTCACTGATGAGTTTTCCAAAGTGCTGATAGGCCTCTTTTTCAACTTCTTGCATGGAACCGGTCAGAACGTCCTGGAGATTCTTCGGCAGTTTGTTCCACGCGTTGATATTCGCGATGACCATGACATCGACCTGGTAGAAAGCCGGCTCAATGACAAACTTGGTCACTGCATCCCATCCGAAGTCCGAAATGCCCAGGGAAGGCCAGCCATACCCCTTCACCATGTTGCGCTCCAGGGCAGTGAAAACCTCACCCGGATCCGTTGCAACCGGAGCCGCGCCCATGGCTTCGACAAAGGCCTTGTATGCAGGGGTGACACGGATGCTCAACCCTTTGAAATCCGCAAGGCTCTTGACAGGCACCGTGGTGTAGAGATTGTAGGTCAGGCCCGGAGTCCCTCTCCCCAGGTAGTAAGCGTTGAGTTTTTTCTGATACACCTCCTGGTAAAAGGCGAAGACTCCTTTTTCTCTTTCCTGCGCCGGAGTGAGCTTGGAAAGCTTTGCTCCCTCTACGACGGGAAGTTGCGCCACATTGTAGGTGTGGGCCGTCCAGGCCAGATCCACAACGCCGTTGCGCAGAGCCTCCACCAGTTGAAAAGCAGGAATCGCTTCGGGCCCGCCGCCCCATGTGATTTCAAGCTGGCCGTTGGATTTTTCTTTGACCTTCTTCTGGAGCATCCACAGGGCGTCATTCATTTTGTTGTTCTGTGCCCACGCACTCACGACCTTGACTTTTTCAACCGCCAGAGCAGGGGTGGCGGCTGCAAAGAGAATCACCATGCTGATCATGAGACAGGTGAGCAAACCCATCACCGCAATGGTTTTGTTACTCGATGTCATTGTCCTTCTTCCTCCTTTTGAAGTGATACCTGAATGTCCGGACCTTTGGATGGGCAGCCCGCAGAGGGTCAGTCCAGAGCGAAGTCATAATGAAATGCGAAGAACAATTCAAGTGAAAAAGGAAAATTTCCCGGCAGGAGGGTTGAGGATATTCCCATCAACCTTCACGAAAAGATATAATATCATTTGAAAATTCCACCAAAAGTGTTCTAAACTTACCCTGTATAGTAGCCTGCTCAGAATCCGGAGCCAGGGAGAGAAACCGCTTGGGGCCGGCAGGACGACTCTTGTCGCATCATTTCAATCCGCAGAGACGGTTAGTGAAAGCAGGGAGAAAAGAATTTGGTTGATCCCAGCGAAAGACGCAAGGCGCTCAGAATCAATGTGAATTGGCCTATCACCATCATCACCAGCCAGGGCATGATCGAGGGCGAGGCAAGAAATATCACCCCCAGCGGAATATTCATCCACTGCAAAAAGAAGCTCCCTGAGGACGGGGTCTACCAGATGATCATCAAGCTGCCCAATGGGAAACAGATCATCGTCAAAGGCCAAATGATGTGGTCCAATCTCAACGGGCGGGAGGATACGGGTGCGCTGGTGGATATGGGTTTCTCCTTCATCAAAATGTCGGATCAGGACCAGAAAGTTCTCAGGACCGTCATTTCCCTTTTTGGAGAGGGAGGAGAGCGGAGATCCAAGGGTGGTTAAAGTCGGTGAAATGAGGCTGAAATGTAAAATGGCACAATTCGTCTTGGTGCTGGCCGGGACGCTTGTTCTGGGGATTCCCGCTTATGGAGAAGAGAAGTACTCGGTATCCGGGGTCTTGACCTTCCAGGAAGGAGAGGTAGTTTTCGTCTCGCTCTACACGCCTGATCGGTTCAAAGACTTCAAGAACAAGCCACTACCTCCGGAGCCTTATACCCAGGTTATCGAGCTTTCGCCGGAGCAGAAGAAGACTGGGCGGGCGGCGTTCACGTTCAAGGGCATTCCCAAGGGAACCTATGGGGTCATTGCGTTCAGAGAGAGCAAGAAGAATCTGAAAAGGGATCCGAGCCAATATTTCAAGGAGCCCGTTTCGACCTACAAAATGATCGCTTTTTCAGGAAACTGGAGCGACATCAAAATTGAACTCAATAAAGACGTTCGGGGCATTGAAATCAGATTTTAGAATGAGAGTTCTGCACAGGGAGATACCGGGTGAAATACTACGTCTACTTTGATCGATACCGGCGTCCTAAGAAGGCCGTCAGCGAAAAGGAACTGGTTGAAAAGTACAGCAATGATCCTGAGAGGCTCCTGCAAGCTATGGACGAGCAGCACGGGGCGAACGGACACGTGGGCATCCTCAGCTTTGAAACAGAGAAGGAACTCAGGGAGTATTTTGAAAAGACCGGCGAAGAAATCATCGGATTCTTCGAATGCCGGGAAGATAGCCGACCTTACAACTTCTAGAAGCTCCCCGCCACGAAGAGGGACTTCCACTCATGCTGGCGCGCATGGGAAAGATCCAATGGAAAAAACAGATCAGGTTCTACGGGATTCTCGTAGGAGTCTGTTTAATTTTGGCAGCGGGCATCAACGCTTTAATGGATCAGGGGCGCCAAAACACCAGGGAGAGTGAGCCTCTCAGAAGCTTGAAGTCGGAACTGGAACAATACAGGGAGGTTCACGGGGACAATGCGAAGAGGGAGGATCTGATGAAGATCTGGAAGTCCTACGAGGGAAAGCTGAGCCCCAAAGAGATCGAGAAACTGAAGCAGGATTACAGCGCAAAACTCGACCCTGCCAAGGTGGAGGGGTTCAAGAAGGCCTACGAGGACAGGAAGGGCAAGAAACCGTGACCCAAACGACCCCATCTCCAAAAAGAAAAACCAAGATGGTATCTGGAATGAAACGTCTGGACGGTGAGGCGGCGGAGATTCTGCGCCACCGTGGCCAACATGTGGTTGTCGATACGGATTCGGATTACCTTTATATTGGGAGACTCCTTGGGGTCACCGGACAATTCATCACTCTTGGAGAGGCCGATGTCCATGACCGTCGGGAGAGCTCTTCCAAGAATGAGAAATACATTCTGGAATCCAAGAAATACGGGGTCAGGAGCAACCGCAAGGAGGTGAACATCCGCCTTGAAAGGATTGTGAGTTACTCGCTGCTCGAGGATGTTACCGATTACTGAAGGACAGCTGTAAACCTATGGGGAAGGCCGTTTTCCGGTTCTATGAGGAACTCAGTGACGATCTGCCTCCCGGGAAGAGGAAGAAGGATTTTGAAGTCTCTTTAGAAGGAAAGAGGACGGTCCGCGAGATCATTGAAAAGACGGGAGTACCGCTGGCAGAGGTGGACCTGTTGCTCGTGAATGGGCAATCCGTAGACCTTGATTATGTCGTCAGGGAAGGGGACAGGATCAGCGTCTACCCCGTTTTCGAAAGACTGAACATTAAGGGCGCGAGCCGCGTCAGGGAAAAGCCTCTTCGAACATTGAAGTTCATCGTGGATAAGGATCTTGAAGCGTTAGCAAAGTCCCTTGAGACGCTGGGATTGGACGTCTGCTTTCGTGGTGATCTCGGCAGGGAACAAATCTTCCGCATTGCGAAGGAGGAGCGGAGGATTCTCTTAATCCAGGAGGAGCGTCTCCTGGAATCACAAGAGATCGATCGGATGATCGTTTTGAAGCCGGGATCGCTTCATGAGCAAGTCAATCAGGTCATCCATGCGCTGGACTTAGGGGGTGATCTTGGGGACAAAGGGATATCACATGAACGGAAAAGACAAAGGGAAACTTCGCAAGACTAGAAGTGCTTCATGGATTGAAGGCGTGGTCCGTGATTTTCTCATGCATTCACCGGAGAACACGCTCAGGAATCTGGCAAACGATCGGGCCTTTGAGGAGGTGATCATCGGATTCTCAAGGGGAGATAACCCTCTGTATGAAGCGTATAAAGAGCTTGTAGGGCCTTTTCACTGGACACCGTTGGAGATCTTCACCAAGACTTTCCCGGGGGGTGAAATTCAACCTGCCGATCTCACGGTGATCGCCTGGGTTGTGGCTCACCACCCGCTCACTAAGGAGGATAACCGGCGAGAAAAATTCTATCCCTCTGAGCGATGGGCAAGGGCTCGCATTTTCGGGGAAGTAGTCAACGAGAAACTGAGAAGGCATGTGGTGGCGGCGCTTGAGGCAGAGGGCTATGCCGCCGTAGCCCCCGCACTCTCACCCCACTGGGAGTGGAAAGGGTCCGAGAAGTATGTCTTCGCATCAACGTGGTCGGAGCGGCACGCCGCCTATGCCTCGGGGCTGGGTACCTTCGGTTTGTGTGATGGCCTGATCACGCCACTTGGCAAGGCGGTGCGGGTGGGTTCCGTGATCGCTCGCATCAGGATTCCGCCGACTCCAAGGCCTTACGAGGATCACCATGCTTACTGCCTGTTCCATTCGAAAGGCATCTGCAAGAAGTGCATCTCCCGATGCCCGGCTGGAGCACTGACCGAGGCGGGGCACGACAAGATCAAATGCCGAAGCCATGTGCGTCCTGTCACGGAGGAGTATGTGAAGGCCCACTATGGCTTCGACGGTTACGGCTGCGGTCTCTGCCAGACCGGTGTGCCCTGTGAATCTAAGATTCCCCTGGCCGCAGACCTTCAGTAACAGGTTGCTGAAAAACGCCCATCTACGGCGTTGCCCTCACCCCTCGTCATTTAAGAAAAAGGACTGAGGTATGAGTCATGAGGACTGAGCGGATTTCAAAAGACATTGATTTCTTTATCTCACTCAGCACTCAGTCCTCAGCACTCGTTACTTCTTTTGAGCGCCT
>Ga0079037_100001686_pt1 | contig 11701 bp, 6 predicted proteins | sample Mud3Dept4metaG_FD_71479 | JGI IMG/M metagenome (GOLD analysis project Ga0079037, IMG submission 71479) | Freshwater wetland microbial communities from Ohio, USA, analyzing the effect of biotic and abiotic controls - Mud 3 Core 4 Depth 4 metaG | ecosystem: Environmental > Aquatic > Freshwater >... | reverse complement strand
CCTTCTCGGGATCGTCGCCGCGCGCCCCGACTGGGACCTCGTCGTCAGCCTGGGCGGTCGACTCGCGCCCGGCGATCTGGGCCCGGTGCCGGAGAACGTCCACGCCTTCTCGTGGGTCCCCCAGTTGGACGTGCTGAGACACGCCGATGTGGCGGTGACGCACGGCGGCATCAACACGATTGACGAGTGCGTGCTCAATGGTGTGCCCGCCCTCGTCTACTGCGGTTCGGAAACGGACATGGCCGGCACCACCGCCCGCGTCGTCTACCACGAGATCGGCATCGCCGGCGATCGGCGCCGGGACGAGACGGCGGACATCCGCGCTCACATCGACCGCCTCCTGCGGGACCCGAGATTCGAGCAGAACCTGAGACGCCTGCAGCGGTGCTACGCGAGGTATGCCGAGCAGCGCGTGGCGGAGCGGGTCGTCGCGTCGCTGCTCGAGCGGGGGATGGCGACAGGGACCGCCGATCGAGGCCACGCGACGGCGCGCGACGGAGCGATCTCGTGACCGAGGCGGCACGGCGCGTCGCCACGGGTGCCGGGTGGCTCTACGGCTACCGCTGGCTCGACCGGCTGCTCGACTTCCTCACGGTTGTCGTGCTCGCCCGCATCCTGTCGCCCGGCGACTTCGGTCTGGTGGCCATCGCCGCGTCCTTCGTCACGATTGTCGAGGGACTCAGCGCCTTCGACGTCGACAAGGCCCTGATCCGGAGCCGGGACGACGACCGGGCGCTCTACGACAGCGCATGGACCCTGTCTGCGCTGCGGGGGCTCGTCGCGGCGCTCTGCATGGTCTCGATCGCGCCCTTCCTGGCCGACGCCCGGATGCGGGCCGTGCTGCTGGCACTGGCAGTCAGCCCGCTCCTGGCCGGCCTGGCGAACCCGCGGTTCGTCATGTTCGAGCGCGACCTGGTCTACTCCAGGCTGGCCGTCCTCACCCTTGGGGCCAAGGTCGTCTCCGTCGGCGTGACACTGCTCGTCGCGGTCGTCTACCGGAGCTACTGGGCGCTCGTGCTCGGCCTGCTCGTCAATACGCTGACGAGCACGATCCTGAGCTATGCGCTCAGGCCCTACCGTCCGCGGATCTCGTTTGCCCGGTTCTCGGAGCTCTTCGCCTTCAGCGGCTGGCTCTCGCTGACGAGCGTCGTGACATCGCTCTCGATGGAAACCGACAAGATCATCGTTGGACGGCTGCTCGGGGTCGGTGATGCCGGCCTCTACTACATGACCCAGAGAGTGGGCGTGCTCCCCACCCGGGAGCTGATCAGTCCGCTGCAGCGGATCCTGTTCCCGTCGTTCAGCGAGGTGGCCCGCGACGCGGATCGGCTCCGGCGCGCGGTCTCCGAGTCGATCAACGTGCTCGGGAGCCTGAGCCTCCCCGCGGGCTGCGGCTTCGCGCTCGTCGCACGCGACTTCGTGCCCCTGGCCCTCGGCGAACAGTGGGGGACGATCGTGCCGCTGCTGACCGTCCTCGTTCCCTATCTCGGCCTGCGCGCCACGCTGTCCATGACGCTGCCGTGCGTGATGGCGCTCGGCCGGACGCAGCTGCTGTTCTGGGTCAGCCTCGTCTACGCGCTCGTTCACCTTCCGGCCTTCATCCTCGCCACGGCCCTGTTCGGACTCACCGGGGCGATCTGGAGCATCGTCCTGGCCGGCGTGTTCTACTCGTACCTGAATGCGTGGATGCTGAGAGCCACCCTTGGAATCTCGCTCGGCGAGATCCTGTCCCAGCTCCGGCGGCCGCTTGTCGCGACGGCCCTCATGGTGGGCGCGGTCGTGGCGCTCGGTGCGGTGACGCCCGTTGGGCGCGTTCTCGAGCGCGCCTCCTGGGCGGCGCTGCTGATCAAGACCCTGGCCGGCGGGGCCGTCTTGTGCGGCAGCCAGTACGCCCTCTGGAGGCTGCAGGGGCGGCCGGCCGGAATCGAGCGGCGCCTGGCGCAGCTGATGTCCCGCTAGCCTGCGGGGCGCGGGGCGTGCTCGATGAGTTGCACGAAGGCGGCCTCGGTTCGCTCGGCGATGGCAGGCCAGGCGTGCAGGTCCGCGACACGCCGGCCCCCCTGGGCCAGGCGAGCCTGGAGCGCGGTGTCGCCAAGCACGCGCACCAGGGCCTCGGCCAGCGCCGCCGGCGATTCGGGCGGCACCATCAGCGCGCTCTCGCCATCGCGCAGCACCTCGGGCAGCCCACCCACCCGCGTGGCGACGACCGGTAGTCCCAACGACAGCGCCAGGTAGAGGACGCCCGACTGGCTGATGTGACGGTAGGGCATCGCGAGCACGTCGGCGGCCGCGAAGTACCGGGTCACCTCGGAGAACGGGATGTAGGCGAACCGGTGCACCGCGCCCAGCCGCGTCGCCCAGGCTTCCAGTTCCCCTCGGCGATCCGGGGGCAGCCGGACGGGATCGCCGGCCACGAGGAGGCGAGCCTGCGGCCTGGCCTGCGCGACCGCCGGCCATGACGAGAGCAGCACGTCGAGGCCCTTGTACTCGCGGATGTAGCCGAAGAACAGCACCACCTGGTGCTGCAGCTCGAGGCCGAGGCTGCGGCGCGCTGTTTCCCGGTCGGGGAGGCTGCTGTCGCGCCCGAAGAATCCGTACTCGCCGTGCGGAATCACGATGGCCCGCTCGGGCTCGACGGCGAACTCCTCCAGGAGGCGCTTCCGGTCGAACTCGGAGTGGGCGATGATGAGGGGACTGGCCCGGTGGATGCGCCGGTAGACGGCGTCCTGGACGCGGGATCGCTCGTGCGCGGTCACCACGTGCGCCGTGGCCACGAGCGGAACGCCCAGCCGCCGGAGCAGCACGAGGTACGCCAGGGCAATCGGGTTCGTGCTGTGGAGATGGATGACATCCGGACGGAGTCGGCGGGCGATCCGGGCCACCGCGACAGCGTCGGCAACGGCTTCGACGCGCCGCGCCCACGCCAGCACGCCAGCCGGCAGCAATCGGCGTCTGCGGTGCGTGACGCGTGCGATCGCCTTGACGAGGCGGACGTTCGGCGGCAGGTCACGGTCATCGAGCTCGTAGGCCGCGGTGGTCACGAGCGTCACGTCGTGTCCGCGTCCCGCCAGCGCGCACGAGAGGTTGTAGCAATAGTGAATCAGCCCGCCGCGGCCGAACGTCTCGATCTCGAGGATTCGCATCCCTCGTCATTCTCACCCGGATACTCCGGCCCCGGACCAGGAACAGTGTCGAGACGCTCCCAATGACGGTGTCCGAGGACGGAGACCGCGTTCGACGGCTCGAGGAGGCCATCCGGTCGAGGAAGGCCGCGGCGCGCGCGTCGGTGCCGGACATCGCGCCCCGACCTGCCGGTGAGCCGGCGCACCTGGGCGAGCTGCAACGGGGCCTCTGGTTCGTGCACCAGATGGATCCGCACTCGGCCGCCTACAACCTTGCCAGCGTGTTCCGTGTCCGCGGCCCGCTGGACGTGGCGGCACTGCAGCGCGCCTTCAACGAGGTCGTGGCCCGGCATCGGCTGCTGCGATCGACCGTGCGGGCCGAGGGGGACACGGTTCTGCAGGTCGTGCACCCTCACGTCCCGCTGCCCCTCGAAACGCTCGAGGCGGGCCCGGACGGAGCGCTGGCCATCGCCACGCGCGAGGCGCGCACGCCCTTCGATCTCGAGCACGGGCCGCTCGTTCGGATGCGCCTCATCGAGGACGCGTCGGGCCGCCTCCTGGTCCTCGTCCTCCACCACATGCTGGCCGACGAGCGGTCGCTCGGGTGCCTGTGGAAGGAGCTGGCCGAGGCCTACGAGGGCCGGGCGCCGGCAGTTGGCCCACCGATCCAGTACGACGACTACGTGCACTGGTCGCGGCAGAGCGGCCCCGGCCGTCGTGACGAGGACCTCGCCTACTGGCGAGCGCGCCTCGACCCGTTGCCGGACGACCTGAGGCTGCCCTTCGAGAAGCCGGCCGGCTCGGACCCTGCGCAGGGGCGGCTCCTCGGGCGCGTCCTGAGGCCAACGGTGCAGGCGGGCATTCGCCGACTCGCCACGAGTGTCGGGGCGACGCCGTTCATGGTGTACGCGTTCGTGTTCAAACTGCTCCTGCACCGCTACACCGACGGCCAGCACGTTGCCTTCGCGACGCCAGTCTCCACCCGTTCGCACCCCGCCACCGCGGACATGATCGGCTACTTCCTCAACCCGGTGGTGGTCTCCACCGGCATCGACGAGCAGGATCGCGTCGAGGAGGCCGTTCGGGGTTTCTGCCGGGAACTCAGGAACGCCCTCGCTCATGCGTCGGTGCCCTTCGACGTGTTGGCCGCCCAGCTCTCGCCGCCCCGGATGCGAGACCGGCACCCTCTCTTCCAGGCGATGTTCGTCCACCAGGAGGCTCGCCCCGCGCCCGCGTTCGGGGAGGCGCACCTCGAGCCGGTCGCCCTGGATCTCGGCGCGTCGAAGTTCGACCTGACCCTGTTCGTGACGGAAGGCGAGGGCTCGCTCGGCATTGCCGTCGAGTATCGCGCGGACCGCTTCGACGACGTGTGGATGCACGGGCTGCTCGGCCACTACGAGACGTTGCTCGAGCAACTGCCGCGACGGCCCGATGGTGCCGTCGCAGAGGTGCCGATGCTCGGGGCGGCGGAGGAGCGCGAGCTTCGGGCCCGCGAACAGGGACCCCGGCTCGAAGGGGCCGCCGCCGACCTGCTGCCGCGGCAGATTCTCGACCGGGCCCGCCGCCAGCCGCAGTCCGCGGCCGTGACCTGCGGCGGGGCGAGCCAGACTTACGGCGAACTGGAGACCACCGCGCGTTCGATCGCGCGCGCACTCTCGGATCGCGGCGTGCAGGCGGGGGACCGCGTCGGCGTGTTCATCGATCGTCGCGTGCAGCTGGTGGCCGGGCTTCTGGGCCCGCTCTGGGCAGGCGCCGCCTACGTGCCGCTGGATCCGGCCTATCCTGACGAGAGGAACCGCGGCGTGGTCGAGGACGCCGACCTCGCCGCGGTCGTGACGACATCGGCCCTGCGCGCCCGCCTGCCGGCTGGGCCGAGGGCGGTGATCGAGGTCGACGCGCTCGACCTCGACTCCGCCCCCTCTGCCTCGCTTGCCGACCTCTCACCCGAGTCTCCGGCGTACATCCTCTACACCTCGGGATCGACCGGGCGGCCCAAGGGCATCGTCGTCTCGCACGACAACCTGCGGTGGTCGACCGCGGCTCGCCTGCAGGTCTACGACACCCCGCCGGCGCGGTTCCTGCTCGTGCCGAGCGTCGCGTTCGACAGCTCGGTGGCAGGCCTGTTCTGGACCCTGGCGGCGGGGGGCACCCTCGTGGTGCCGACCGACGAACAGGCGAGGGACGCGCGCCGGCTGGCGCAGCTCGTGGCGGAGGAACGGGTCACCAGCCTGCTCTGTGTCCCATCACTCTACGAACAGCTGCTCAGGGCGGGCGGCGACCGGCTGCGCGGGCTCGAGATCGCCATCGTCGCCGGCGAGACCTGCCCCTCGCGGCTCGTCGAGGCACACCGCCAGGCGTTGCCGCACGTCCGGCTGTTCAACGAGTACGGCCCCACCGAGGCCACCGTGTGGGCCACGGTCCACGAGATCACGGCGGAGGATGCGGGGCACCCGGTCGCTGTCGGCCGGCCCATCCCAGGCGTGCGGGTCGAGGTGCTCGACGCGATCGGGCGCCGGGTGCCGGCGGGGATCCCGGGCCACGCGTGGATTGCGGGTCCAACCGTTGCGCGTGGCTACTGGCGGCGCCCCGACCTCACCGGCGAGCGCTTCCTCGTGCAGGAACGCGCGCCCGGGACGACGGAGCGCCGGTACCGCACGGGCGATCGCATGGCCTGGACCCCGGACGGACGGTTGCTGTTTCTGGGGCGAGACGACGAGCAGATCAAGCTGCGAGGCTTCCGGATCGAGCCCGGCGAGATCGAAGCGGCGTTGCTCGCGCTGCCCTCCGTGGCGCAGGCTGCCGTCGTGGCTCGCCTGCCCGGCTCGGGCCAGTCGCCCGCGGCGGGTTCGGGAGCCGAACAGCTGGTCGCCTTCATCGTGACGACGGGCGCCGGTGGCGCGGCCGGCTGGCGCCCGGAACTGGCGAAGCGCCTCCCGGACTTCATGGTGCCGAGCCGCCTCGTCGAACTCCCCGAGCTGCCCCGCCTGCCCAACGGCAAGGTCGATCGGCGCCGGCTCCGGGACCTGGTGCTCGAGCCGGACGCCAGGGCCGTCGAAGACGACCGGATTCCGAGCACCCGGGAGCAGGCCCTGCTCTCGCTCTGGGAAGGCCTGCTGGGGCGGTTCGGAATCGGGGTGACCGACAACTTCTTCGAGTTCGGCGGCCACTCGCTGCTCGTCGTCGAGATGACCTCGGCCATCGAGCGGGACTTCACGGTGACGCTCTCGGCGGCCGACGTGTTCGCGAACCCGACCGTGCGCGACCTCGCCCGGCGGATCGACCAACGTGAGGGGCCGCAGGCGCGGGCCTACGAGCACCTCTTTCCGATCCAGCCCAGCGGCCCCAAGACGCCCTTCGTCATGGCCATCCCCCACTTCTTCACCGAGATGCTCGCGACGCGATTCCGCGGCGAGCGACCGGTGTACGGGCTGCGGGGGGTCGGCCTGCGCACCGAGGGGAATCGCGGGCGATGGCGCACCATGACCGACCTCGCCGAGGAACTGGTCGACGAGATCCGCCGGCGGTTCCCCCATGAGGCGTTCATCCTGGGCGGCTACTCCTTCGGCGCCTCGATGGCGATCGAAGCCGCGCGCGTGATGGAGCGGCGGGGGATCCCCGCACGGCGCCTCTATGTGATCGCCCCGATGCCCGTGGACGTCTACCGCGTCGGTCCCGTCGGGCTGCAGATCGAGGGGCTCCGCCAGCCGCTGGACGGCCTCCCGTTCGTCGAGGCGCTTCGCCTCTATGCGCGCGGCAACCACCCGCTCACGCGGCGACCCTACCAGCGCGCCTGGCGGTGGCTCACGGTCCAACCGTGGCGCCGCCTGCTGTGCGCCGCCGGGACGGTCCGGCGGCGAGCAGGGCTGCCGCTGACGCCGCGCATCCTCCACGCCGACGTCCGCCTCGAACGGTTCCGCCTCCATTCCCGGTACCGGCCCGGGCCGGTCCACACGCCCACCGTCTTCTTCAACGCCATCGGCACCGAGACCGATGCGGCAGCAACCTGGCGCCCGTACTTCCGGGGTCCGTTCACCGTGCACGAGATTCCCGACCCGCACGACGAGGCGTCGGTCGAGGCCGCGCGCCGGGCGATCCTCCCGCACCTGGCCGACCTGGGGGACGCATGAGAGCGGCCGTGCGCCGCGAGACCGAGCCGTGGCGGTTCCCGGAGCGCAGCTTCGCGCTCCTCGACCGCGTCGTGGCGCGCATTCAGCCGGATGATCGCGCACTCGACGGGTGGCTCGCGGCATACTGCCGGGAGCACCGGTCGCGGCTCGCGGCAGACCTGCGCATCCTCGAGCAACACGTCGCGCCCCGTGCCCGGATCCTCGAGTACGGGGCGATCCCGCTCGTGATGACCGCCGCGCTCGCGGCGCTGGACTACGAGGTCAGTGCCGTGGACGTGAAGCCGGAGCGCTTCTCGGCGTCGATCGCGCGCCTGGGTCTCGACGTCCGGCGGTGTGACGTCGAGCGGGAGCCGGTGCCGTTCCCCGCCGACGCCTTCGACGCGATCCTGTTCAACGAGATCTTCGAGCACCTGCGGATCAACCCGGTGTTCACGCTGCGAGAGGCCTGGCGCGTCCTCGTGCCCGGCGGGACGCTGCTGCTGTCGACGCCCAACCTGCGATCGCTGCGCGGGATCCGGAACCTGCTGCTCCGCAACCAGGGCCACGCCGTCTCGGGTGGCGTCTACGAACAGTACGAGAAGCTCGAAACCCTGGGTCACATGGGCCACGTGCGGGAGTACACCACGCGCGAGGTGTCCGACGTTCTCGCGCGGGTCGGGTTCCGGGTCGAGACGATTGTCTTTCGGGGAGGCCACGGCAAGGGCATGGTCGGGATTACAGAACGGCTGGCGCCGGCCCTGCGCCCGTTCTTCACCCTCATCGCCTCCAAAGACCGCCTGCGGCGCAGCGCCGATGCGGCGGGACGCCCGTGATGCCTCCCCGGTCCGGGATCGATCGGCGCATCTTCATCGTCGGCTTCCCGCGATCGGGCACGACGCTCGTGCAGAGCCTGCTGGCCTCGCACAGCGCGCTGACGTCCTTCACCGAGAGCCACTTCTTCTGGAAGCACTTCACGCGGAGCCCCTGGCTGCCGGCGCCGGTCCTGAAACGCAACCCCTCGTCACGAGTGCGCGAGTTCCTGGCCGAGAACGGCGAGGCGCCACCCGATGCTGCCGGCTGGTTCACCGGCAAGGGCCAATGGTCCGTGCGCGCGTGGCCCCTGCTGCCATTGCAGACCCGCCGGGTGGCACGACAACTCCTGCTGGTGCTCGACGAGTTGACGCTGCGACGAGGCCGGTCTGGCTGGATCGAGAAGACGCCGATGCACCTGTACTTCGTCCCGTTCCTCGAGCGGGTCTCGGCGGCGCGGCGACGCGCCCACTTCGTCCACGTGATCCGGAATGGCCTCGAGGCCGCGGCGTCCCTGCACGAGGCCTCGCGGACCTGGGAACGCCACTACGACCTGGAAACCTGTGCGAGGCGCTGGAACGCGGACGTAGGACTCTCACTCCGCCGGGTGGGCTCGCCGGTCGACCATTTCGTGTTCTACGAGGAGCTCACCAGCCGGCCCGAAGCCGCGCTCCGGAGGTTGCTCGAGGACCTGGGCCTCGAGTGGGAGCCCCACGTGATCGAACGGCACGCCCACAGCGCTGGCCGCCTCGTCACCGGGCAAGAGGCGTGGAAGACGGTCGGCGGTCCTGGTGCTCGTGCCCCCGGCGCGCCGGCGCGGGCGTTGACAGCCGAGCAGCGGGATCGTGTCAAGCGGTTGCTGCGTCGTGATCTCTATGATGAAGTCCGCCGCCGCGCCGGATAGCCATCTTGGGAGACGGCCGGTGCCCGGTGCACCCCGCACCGGCGCGCAGCACGAGCGGCCCGCCGTCTCCGTGGTGGTGCCATTCTTCAACAGCGAGCGCCACCTCGCCGCGTGCATCGAGTCGCTGCTGGCGCAGGACGGTGTCACGGGTGGCGTCGAGATCGTCCTCGTGGACAACCGCTCGACGGACGCCTCGGCAGCCCTCGCTGGGCGCTATCGTCAGGTGATCGTGGTCCGGGAGGACACACCCGGCGTCTACGCGGCGCGCAACACCGGCATCCGCCACGCGCGCGCGCCCGTGATCGCGTTCACCGACGCCGACTGCGTCGTCGACCGCGGTTGGCTGCGTTCGGCGCTGGAGGGGATGCAGGATCCCACCGTCGCGATCCTCATCGGCGACTGCCGCTACCCGGCCGACGCGTCGCTGGTCCTGCGACTGCTGGCCACCTACGAGAACGCCAAGGCCGAGTACGTGGTCACCCGCTGCGCACCCGCCCACCACTTCGCCTACGCCAACAACATGGCCGTCCGGGCGTCGGTGTTCGCCGAGGCGGGCCCGTTCCGGGAATGGGAGCGCGCCGCCGACAGCGAGCTGGTCCACCGGCTGGCGGCGGTGCGCCCCGACCTCCGGCTCGCGTATCGCCCGTCGATGCGCGTCACCCACCTCGAGTTCCGGCGGGCGCGCGACCGGGCCCGCCGCCTGAGGCTTTACACGCGCACGAACTCGCAGATCGCGACGTTTCGGGAATTGGGGGTGGCGCAGCGCCTGGGTGTGCTCATGCACCTGTTGCGGGGGCGTCGCGCGACGGCGTGACGGGCTCGGCGAGGATCCGGTCCTCGGCCACCCGCGCCAGCTCCGCCAGCCTCGGGTGGGCGAACATCGTTGCCAGCGGCAGGTCGAGGTCGAACTCCCGGCAGAGGCGCAGCATCACCTGCATGGCGAGCAGGGAGGTGCCGCCCAGCTCGAAGAAGCTGTCGTCGGCCCCCACGCGGTCGACGCCCAGCTCCTCCTGCCACACGGCGGCGAGGTACTCCTCGACGGGGCCCACCGGCGCCCGGTACGGCGTCACGTCGAGGCGCACCGGTCCGTCCTCGAGCGCCGCCTCGTCGACCTTGCCGTTGGCGTTGAGGGGAATCGCGTCCACCCGGTGCAAGCGGAGCGGCACCAACGGCGCGGGCAGGCGCTCGGCAAGCTGCCGGCGCACCTCGTCGTCGGAGACCTCGCCCGCGGCGACATAGAACCCGACGAGCGTCGCCTGGTCGACGCCTGCGGCGACCCGGTCCTCGCCGTAGCCGATCTCCGACAGGATCCGCCGCACGTGCGTCTCGTCGATCCGGTCGTCGAGTTCGGCCAGCGCGGCCTCGCGCGTCTTGTGGCCCAGCCGCACGTCCCAGCTGTAGGGGAGCGCGTAGCTGTGGAACCCGCGTTCCTTCTTGTGCACGTAGATGCCGACGTCGTTGATCAGGCAGTTGGTCGAGCGGCCGGTGTCGGCGGGCCGCACCCACGGCACCTTGCGTCCCAGGTACGCGTACAGCTCGTCCATCCCGACGTCCCAGTAGCGGTAGAAGTCGACGAAGCGGACCTCCTCGAAGATCCGATCGTCGCGGAAGGCCCGCACGTCGAGGCTGCGCGACACCTCGTCGGGAAGCCGGTGGTAGGCCTTGCGCGCGGCCAGCACCGCGGCGTCCACTTCCTCCGGGCTGCACCGGCCGTCCCGGAACATCTCCCCGGTGAGCCGCGTTTCGAACATCTGTCCGCGCGAGAGGCCCGTGACGATGATCGGGATGCCCAACTCGCGTGCCCGTTGCATGCTCAGCGTGTAGATCGTCTTGAAGCAGCCGTTGCAGACGTTGGCGAAGCGCATCAGGCTGTCGCGGAAGATGGCGTGCATCGCCGGCGTCGTGGCGAAGTCGACCGGGACGCCGAGGTGGCGCGCCACCTGCCGGATGTTCTCCTTCGCGCCCTCCGAGATGAACCCGTTGTCGAGCGTGAAGGCGTAGACCGAGAGCCCCATCTCGACGAGCTGGCAGAGGGCGTACGTGCTGTCCTTGCCCCCGCTGTAGAGCATCAGGCAGTCGTACGGGGACCGGTTCGTCTTCGCGGACTCGTCGAAGATCGTCTGCAGGTCCGCCGGCGTCCGAAAGTAGGCCTGCGCGTGATCCTTGATGGCGTCGTACGAGCGGCAGAGGCTGCACACCCCGTCGGCGTCGAAATCCGCCCGCGGGTATTCGGACGGGAGGCCGCAGCGGGAGCAGTGTCGGATGGACTCGACCGCCGCGAGCGCCGGCCCCGGTTTCCGGCGGGCCACCACGGCGCACTGCTCGATCAGCGGCAGCGAGAGCAGGGCGGCCTCGATCTCGCCGGGCTCGACCCGGAAGCCCGAGACCTTCAGCTGGCGGTCGAGCCGCCCCAGGTACTCGAGCGTCGCCGGATCCGTCAGTCGAACGAGGTCCCCGGTGCGGTAACGTCGCTGCCCCGGCTGGTCCGGGCGTTCCGGGAAGCACGCGGCGGTCAGCTCCGGGAGGCGGTGGTAGCCGCGCGCGAGGCCGAACCGCGAGATCCACAGTTCCCCGGGCACGCCCTCGGGAACGGGCACGAGCGCCTCGTTGAGGATCTCGACCTCCACGTGGTCGGCCGGCCCACCGATGGGGACACTCGCCCCGGTGTCGGCGCCGGGGTCGTACCGGTGCGCCACGCAGCCCACGACCGCCTCGGTGGGCCCGTACTCGTTGTGGATCTCGGCCTGTCCGTGGAGCTG
>Ga0079037_100001685_pt1 | contig 11706 bp, 5 predicted proteins | sample Mud3Dept4metaG_FD_71479 | JGI IMG/M metagenome (GOLD analysis project Ga0079037, IMG submission 71479) | Freshwater wetland microbial communities from Ohio, USA, analyzing the effect of biotic and abiotic controls - Mud 3 Core 4 Depth 4 metaG | ecosystem: Environmental > Aquatic > Freshwater >... | reverse complement strand
ATCTTGAACCTCGACCATCACGAGGGCTGCGTGCGGGCCTTCACGCTTGCCACCTGCGAGCAGGCCATGGTCGTGGTCCGCAGGGGGTTGGACCTCCAAAGGCGAGACTGGGTCATCTGGGCGAACGAGCCGGACCTGGATACCGTCCTCGCCATCTGGATACTGCTGAATCACATGCGATTGAACGATGCGGACCCGGAAATCCGCACGAGCCTTATGCCGCTGGTGCGCCTGGAAGGCGCGATCGACGCCCACGGACCGGAGATGCAGGAGCTCTGCGGGTTCCCTCCCGAGGTCCAGACATCCATGTTTGAAAAGCTGGAGAGACTGCGGAGCAGAGAGGTCGAGCTGAAGAAAGAGGGAAGATGGAGGGAGATCGATTTTCTGGAATATACGGCTGATATCCTGCGGGCCATCGACGCGATGATCTATTCCTCGCGTCATTTCGAGGAAGTTGTCGATGTCGAAGAGTTGGCGCGCGCTGAGATCGGCGACAACCAACTGGCGATCGTCTGCCGGAGCGGCATGGGAATCTATGAGCTGGAACCACACATGCGCCGGCTCCATGGCAAACGCCTCGGGGTCATCATCTTGCAGAAAGACCCCCATACCTATACCTTGCGCCAGGTCAACCCTTTTTTGCCGGCGGCACTCGATCAAGCCTATGAGCGGCTCAATCTGATCGATCCATCCGCCGGCAGTCGGCGCTCTTCCAACCGTTGGGGCGGTTCGGGAGAAATCGGGGGATCCCCTCGGACCACGGGAACTGCCCTAACGCCACAACAGATCGCTCAGGCATTCGCTCAGGCCTGCCGGAGGCCGACCGCGAGGCAGCGGCTCGGTGCTGTGGCGCTCGCGATCCTGTTGACCCTCGGAGTCATGGGCGGGTCCATCGTGGTGACTTTCATCCTTGGATGGCTCGAGGATCCGGGCGGGACGATGGAGAGCTATTTCCACGATCGGAAGGAGATTTTTCTGGGGGTACTCATGGCCCTCAGCGGGGCGCTTGTCCTTGTGGCTTTTCGAAGGGGGCCGAGGCTTTTCGGACTCTGCCAGCCGACCGGATTCGGCTGGCTGCTTCTGTTTCCCGGCGCCCTGCTGGGAGGGCTTACCGGCGGCAGTTGGATTCTGGTTGGCTCGCTGTGGTGGTCGCAGCCATTTGCCCGCCCTGCCTGGGTTGAGTTTGCCATGGCCATGGGCGCTCCGATCGCTGCTGAGGTCCTATTCCGTGGGACAGTGCACGGCATCATTGCACAGAGTTTCCGGACTCAGCGAAACGGCGGCCGTTGGTTTCTCTCCTGGCCTGTCCTCCTCTCAAGCCTGCTCTACAGTCTATGGTCCTTGTTCCCCTTTCTTCCCTTCTTCGGTCAAGGTGCGGCGTTAACCTTTGCCGCCTCACTTCTCTTTGGAATCAGCAACGCCATGGCCCGAGAGCGTTCGGAGAGTCTGCTTCCCTGTTTCATTCTCCATTGGTCCTGCGTGATCATGCTCCTGATATTGCCGCAATCCCCTATGGACCAGCTCGAATGGCTCCAAAGACTCCTTCAGCCATTGGGTCGAATCTTCTGATATTGCCTCCCTTTTTATTCCGAACTGGCGGGCCTTGAATTGATCAGCGCAACGTTCGCCCTGCCGATCTGCGGGGAGGATCCCGTCTATCGGCGAGATCCTTTGGTAAACCCCTCTCATTTTGACCTGGTGATGATGGATCAAACGATGCTGTTCATGACAGGAGTTGATTTAGTATTCCTTTTCCGATAATCATCCCAGTCAAAATCATCTTCTTGGACAACCTTCCAGCGGAGAGGATTTTTCGTTAGACTTTTTTCTCGACAACCCATTGATTTCATAGACCCTCGTTTAATCGTTGGCCACAATTTTAGATTTACATCAAATTTATCTTATCCCTAATCTCAATTGGTAATCAGTGGAAGAGATTGCGATTGCTTTTTATCGGCTCATTGCCAGAGATCACTCGATCCTTTCCAGGAAGGCGACCGGAAAGGTGTCGAAGATTTTCGAAAGAAGAAGACCCCCTTCCTCCCCTCTTTCTTCCACCACGAGAGTCCTCCCGGTAAAAAGGTCCCGGTAATGGACTCCCCTTTCTTCCCCAGGAAGTTGAAGCCAGGTATCCTTCCAGACATCATCCCCCAGGGGCGGCTTCTCTATGCCTCTGGTTAGCCCAACCACCAGACGGGGGACTCCCACGAGGATGGTCTCATTCCCCAGCCTTCTCATAAAGGCGAGAACATGGCTCTTAGTCTCCCCCGCTGCCTCCAGGGGAACGTATCCCCCCTTCAGAAACAGGTCCGGATGCTGCCGGCGAAAGTTGAGAGTCCGGCTTATCACGTATAGCTTAATCCGGCCATCCCAGGCCGTCTCCAGGAGTTCCTGAGCCAGGAGAAACAGATCATCCCCGGATGCCTTTACCTTTTCCTTCAAGTCTTGCAGCAAAGCCTGTCGCCTCCGGTAGTCCACGGTTCGGCGGTTGTCCGGGTCCACCAGGCTGAGGTCCCAGAGCTCGGTCCCCTGATAGATGTCCGGGACACCCGGGCAGGTCAGCTTCAGGAGGACCTGGGACAGAGAATTCCACCGGCCCAAATACGCCACCCGCCGGGCGAAGGCCTGGAGGTCCCCGAGGAAGCGGTTCTTCCCCCGGGGCTCCAGCAGCTTGAGGACAAAATCTTTGACCGCCCTGTCGTAATCCTCATTGGGATTGACCCAGCTGGTGTGGACCTTGGCCTCCAGCGTGGCCTTCCGCATATAGGCCGCGATCCTCTCCCGAAACTGGGTGATTTCCTCCGACCCGAAGGCCAGGGGGGTTTCCGGACGCTCGACGGGCCACGCACCCACCAGGGTTTGGTAGAGGAGATACTCGTCGTTTCGGTCGGGGGCCGGCTGCCCGTCTACGAGGGTCTTCTTCGGGGCGTTCCACCGGCTCCAGCGGTTCACCGCCGCCCTCCACTCCCCCGGCATCTCCGAAAGAACATCGATGCGGGCCCGCACATCCTCGTTCCTTTTGGTGTCGTGCGTGGAAGTGGCGAGGAGGGTATGAGCCCAGTTCTGCCGCCGATCCTGATTCCGCCGGTGAAAATCTTCCGGGGAGATCCCGAATTTATCCGGACGCCCCCCCACCTCATTCATAGAGACCAGGCGGTTGTATATGTAGAACGCCGTATCCTCCAGCCCTTTGGCCATGACCGGTCCGGTGATCTGCTGAAACTTCATGACGAATTGGATCAGACCTTCCCGGTCCTCCCCGGAAAAGTGCTGCAGGTTGCGGAACAGGAGGGTATCCCGGATGAAGTCGAAGATGGACCTGGCCGTGCGCGGGTTTCGCCTTTTGGCCTCTTCCACCGCCGCTTCTATGTAGGCGGCGTCCCGCTCCCGGACGTTTCCCGGGCCGGTAAGGTAGGTTCGGTAAACGGGCAGGCAGGCGATCACTTCCCGGAGGACAAAGGTGAGGCTGTTCAGGGTAAAATCCCGGTAGGCCCGGTTCTTTTCCGATATCCGCTCCAACTGGTGGCTCAGGGCCGCCACTTCCCCGGCCAGAGACACCAGCATGATCATCTTCTTCCAGGTATTGACCAGGCTGCCAAAGGCGATTTGCACGCCTGCGAAATGAACGTAGACCCGGTCCATCGCCCTTTCGTTTCCGCCGTCCACAAAAAGGCCGTTCACCTCGTTGAGAAAATCATACCCCGTCGTCCCGTAAACCGCCCAATCTTCCGGCAAGAGCTCCGCCTCCCCGAGAATCTTCTCGGCCACTACATAGAGGGGCCAGGCGGGGGCCGGCGTTCTTTCCCGGATTTCTGCCAGCCAGGCTTCCGCCTCTTCTTCGAGTCGGGAGGCCGGTGTCTCCTCCTGGGGGGCGACGTGGGAGCGGAGGCGATGAATCAGGTAGTTCTTCTGAAGCTGGAGAAAGTAGCGCTCGGGGTTCCACAGGCCGTCGGGATGATCGATCCGCAGGCCGGTAACCTTTCCTTCGCCCAAAAGCCGGAAAACAAGGCGATGCGCCTCTTCAAAGACCTGCGGGAGTTCCATATGGATGGCCGCCAGGTGATTGATGTCGAAGAAGCGCCGGTAGTTGATCTCGTCCGCGGCCACCCGCCAGAAAGCCGGCCGGTACACCTGAGCGCTGATCAGAGAGTCCATCGGGTCGAAGCTGCGCGGGTTCCCCGCCCGCCCGTTGAAGGCCTGGATCGCCGATTCGAGGCTTCTTCTCACCTCCGGACTTTTCTGGCAAAGGCCGGCAATGCGCCGTTTGATGACTTCCTTTTCTCTTTGCCTCTCCTCCAGCTTTTCCTTGGCTGATTCGGTCCGGGACGGCAGGTAACCCAGCGCAGTCAGAATGCTCTGGAGTTCCTGGAGGTCTTCGTTTTCTTTTCCCAGGGTTCGGACGAGCTCCTCCAGCGGATGCTCCAGAATCTTGCTGTAGGTGCGGGGAGCGACCGGGAGCTTGTGCTCATGGTAATAAATGAAGAAAGCCCCCTCCTCGAGTTTGAGCTGGAACTTGCCGTCCTCCAGGACCTTGCCGTACTGATCCTCGAGGATGGGAAGGAGTACCTTGTTTCGCAGTTCGGGCTTCACCGGCTCGGGATCGATATCGAAAAAACAGGAAAACTTGGAGCTGGGCCCGTTTTCCATCACATCCATCCACCAGGGATTGTTCCCGCTGATCCCCATGTGGTTGGGGACGAAATCCAGGAGAAGGCCCATGGAACGGTCCCGGAGGAAATCGGAGAGAGCCTCAAAATCCTCCGGGGTGCCGACAGCCGGGTTGAAAGCACCGTGGTTGCATACGTCGTAGCCTGCTCCATCCACGTCGCAGGATTCGAAAAAAGGAGAGACATAAAGGTCGCTGATTCCCAATTCATCCCAATAAGGGACCAACTCCAGGGCCCGACGGAAGGTGAAGGATTTCCCGAACTGGACCCGATAGGTGGCCCGCGGGATCCTGGCTTGGAGGAAATCTTTCCCCGCAGCCTCTTTCTTCATTTCCATCTTTTCCCCGCTTCAATATTCCGCGGTGATTCTTTCGTCCCAGTTTGGATGGCGGCAGACCTTTCCACCCAACCCTCCTCGGCGCGGGAAAACAGGGCGAAGGCCCGGGGATGCAGGGTCAGGGAGAGTTGTTTCGTCCTCCGAGTCGAGCTCCCTCCGCCAAATCCCCGGGGGAACGGGTAGCGGGACGGATACCCGGGATTGATTGAAGTTGAAGGCCAAGAAAACCTCTTCTTTCCCCCTCCAGCGCCTGACCCAGAGAATTTTTTCTTTTTCCAACGCCAGCGCTTCCAGATTCTCCTTGCTCAAGAAGGCCAGAGGCGACAGCCGCTTCCGCAACCGGATCAGTTCCCGGTAAAATTCCCTAAGGATCCGGTGGGCTTCCTCCCCGCAGAGGGAGTGGTTTAATTTGCAGCGCAAAAAGGTCTCCTCGCTCTGGGGGTCCGGAATTTCTCCCTTCCACTGAAAGGCGTTGAATTCCTCCCGTCGTCCGCGGCGCACGGCTTCCACCAATTGAGGGTCGGAGTGGCTGATGAAATATTGGAAGGGGGCGGGTTCCCCGTACTCTTCTCCCATGAAGAGATGAGGGATGAAGGGCGAAAGGAGGACGGCCCCCGCGGCCATCTTGAGCCCCTCCCAGGGAACGAGGCAGGTCAACCGCTCGCCGAGCATGCGGTTTCCCACTTGGTCGTGGTTCTGGGAAAAAACGATGAACCGATGAGCCGGGATCGTTCGGGAGGAGTTCCCATGGCGTCGGCGGCGGTAGAGGGAATGCTCCCCGGCGTAGATGTACCCATTCCGCCAGGCTTTGGTTAAGTCCCGGACCTTCCCGAAGTCGCAGTAATAGCCCGCCTGTTCTCCGGTAAGAAGGGTATGAAGGGCGTGGTGGAAGTCGTCGTTCCACTGGGCATCCAGGCCGTATCCTCCCAAATCCCGCGACCGGATGGGGCGCGTATCGTTGAGATCGCTCTCGGCGATAAGATGGACCTGCCGGTCCAGATGCTCCGCCTGCTCCTTCACTGTCATAGCCAGGTCTTCCAGGAACGGTTGGGCGGAGAAATCCAGAATGGCGTGGATGGCGTCGAGGCGCAGGGCATCCACGTGATAGTCGGTGATCCAGGAAAGGGCGTTCTCGATGAAAAAGCGCCGGACTTCGTCGCTGTGGGGACCGTCGAAGTTGACCGCTTCCCCCCAGGGGGTCTTGTGGCGGTCGGTGAAATAAGGCCCGAAATCCCGGAGGTAATTCCCCTCCGGCCCGAGGTGGTTGTAAACCACGTCGAGAACTACCGCCAGGCCTTTCTGATGGCAGGCGTTGACCAGGGTTTTAAACCCTGCGGGGCCGCCGTAAGAGTCCTGGACCGCGTAGGGATAGACTCCGTCATATCCCCAATTCCGGTTTCCCGGAAACTGGGCCACCGGCATGAGCTCCAGGGCGGTTATGCCAAGCTCTCTCAGCCCGTCCAGATGGGCGATGACGGCCTCGAAGGTCCCCTGGGCAGTGAAGGTGCCCACATGGATTTCGTAAATGACATAATCCTTGAGGGAAAGGCCGAACCAGCAGGAATCGGCCCACGGGAAGGCCGGGTCGATAACCTGAGAAGGGCCGTGGACACCCTGGGGTTGGAAGCGGGAGGCAGGGTCGGGACGTTCGATCCGGCCGTCGAGGACGTATAGGTAGAGGGACCCCGGCCCGATATCATCAATCCTCCCCGTATGATACCCTCCTCTGCCGGCGTGCAAGGGTACGGTCCGCTCACCGGGAGAGACAATGTGGACTCCCACCTCTTCAACGAGGGGAGCCCAAACACAGAAATGGCATCGCCCTTCGCCCAAATAACTCGCCCCCAGGGGCAAGTCCTGTTTTGTCTGGTCCCTCATGGGCCCGCCACCCCCCCGGATCTGCGAAAAACTTCGGGCATCGGGGAATTGGGCCGCCCGGGCATGTCCGGGAGGCTTTCTTTCCCCTGAAGGAATCTTTGAACACCTTCCCCTCCGGAAAAGAGATTCCTGGTTTTCATGTAGCAGATTGGGCCTACCGTTCGCCATTGGGTAAATCCAGTATTTTGGAAGGGGCGAAACTGTATTTTCCCGGCACGCAGCTTTCCAGGCCCTGCAGGAATGAAAAACAGTGACCTGTTTTTGTGGCGATGGCTCTGACCGAAGGAGCTTGCCTCCGGTCAGCGATGACCCTCGACACCATTCAGGGAGAGGAAAGGGGAGAAAAGGTTTCACATCGGAGCTTCGGGGTAGCACTGCGGCCGCGGGAAACTCTCGATTAGCGTATCCCTTGCTGGACGGCAATTTGGGTCAACGCCTGCTGAATCAACCCCTTGGCCAGGGGACCTTTGTACTGGTTATCCCGGAGCGGCCGGGATTCTTGGAGGGCTGATTCTGCTGCCTCCCGGCAGAGGCTCTCGGATAATTTCTTCCCCCGCAGTGTCGATTCCGCTTCTTTCGCCCTCCAGGGAATGGTCGCCACTCCCCCGAGCACCAATCGTCCTTCCGTTATGGTATCCCCATCGAATCCGAGAATTGCCGCGACGCTGACTAGAGCGAAGGACCAGGCCTTACGCTCCATGGCTTTGAGGTAAATCCCCCGCGAGCCTTGGTCCGGAAGAGGGACTGCGACCTCGGTGATGAGCTTCCCGGGTTCGAGGATCGTCATCTGGCGCATCTCAGGCTGCGGCTCTTGATACAGCTCCTCGAGGGCGATTTCCCGCTCCCCTGTCGGGCCGGCGATCTTGATTCGAGCCCGGAGGGCCATCAACGGAGGGGCCAAGTCCGAGGGGTGCGGCGCATGGCATACGGCATTTCCTAGAATGGTGTGATAATGATTTTCACCCCTCATGGCCCAGCAGAATTCCCCGCCTTTGAGCCAGCAAAGGGAAAGGGAGTTGCGGTAATACCAGCAGCGGGGACGCTGGCAGAGGTTTCCGCCGACCGTACCCATATTGCGCAACTGGAGGGTCGCCGTGGATTTCAGGGCCTGGTGCAGGAGGGGCCACTGGGAAATGACCGCAGGGTGTTCTTCCACCGCCGAGAGCGGGGTCAAGGCCCCCAGACGAAGGCCCGGCCCCGTGGAGATGCCCTTCAAGGAATTGATCCGCTTGAGATCGATCAAGCGATCGGGCCTCCGGATTCCCCTCTTTAACTCCCCCACAAGGTCGGTTCCTCCGGCGAGAGCGGCGCTCTGAGGCTCCTGCAAGATTTTCAGAGCGGACCCCAAATCCCGAGCCTGGATGTGTTCAAAACTATGCATGGGGGTTCTCCCTCTGGCCGGGCCGCACCCCGGAATTCTTCCCGTGGCCCAATGCTTCCAGAACCTTTTCCCGGGTGATCGGCAGCTCTTTGATTCTGACTTTCAGCGCATCCGCAAGGGCATTGGCCACGGCTGCCGCCGTGGGTATGATCGGGGGTTCTCCCACCCCTTTGGACCCCAGGTTGTTCGCCTGGAGGTCGGGCCGGTCGACCATTTCCTGCTCCAATGCGGGAACATCGAGGCAGGTAGGGATTTTGTAATCTTCCAGGTTGCCGTTGACCACGGATCCGGCCCGCCGGTCGACGAACCTACGCTCCACAAGGGCAAAGCCAAGCCCCTGCAGGACGCCCCCGGTGATTTGGCTGGAGAGGGTGAGCGGATTGATCACCCGCCCGGAGTCGTGGACGGCCACAACCTTATCGATCGTTACCTCGCCGGTATCGGTGTCCACCTCCAGCTCGACGAACTGTGCCCCGAAGGTGTTCACGTTGGCCTTCTCCGGGTTGGGCTGCCGCGCTCCCCGGCCGATGATCATGAAATTCCTCACCTTGGAGAGAATATCCTGGATGGCCGCCGGCTTTTGCAGGGCGGGGCTGCGCAGGAATCCTTCCTGGATATCCAAGGACTCCCGGGGGACCTCCAATACCTGCGCGGCCACGTCCAGAAGCTGGCCTCTGGCATCATGAGCGGCCACCCGGACCGCCGGGCCGACGCTGGGCAGGGTCATGGAGCCGGCACTGATGGGAGCATAGGGAGCCATCTGGGTATCCCCCAGCTCTACGGAGATCCTTTCCATTTCCAATCCCAGCTCTTCGGCCGCGATCTGGGCCAGGACGGTTTTGGTCCCCGTGCCCAGGTCCTGGGTGCCGCTGATCACGGTTACGGTTCCGTCCGGGTTGATTTTGACCAGGGCATAAGCGGGCGGCCCGCCGCTCCCTCCCCAAATCTGGGAAGCTATGCCTCTTCCCCGGCGTTTGTTGCCCTGCCCTTCCAACGGGCGATCCTCCCAGCGGATTTTCTGAGCACCCGCAGTGTATGCTTCCCGAAGACCCTTGGTCGAGTAGGGCTTCCCGGTCGTCTGGTTGAGATCGGTATAATTCTTCAGCCGAATGGAAATCGGGTCCATCCCCAATTTTTCCGCCAATTCATCCATGACCGATTCCAGGGCGAAGGTTCCTTCCACATAGCCCGGCCCTCGGAAGGCGGAGAGCGGCCCGGTGTTGGTGAAGACGAGGTACTGCTCCGTCCTCACGTGGGGACAGGCGTAAAGCTGTCGCGCCGGCCCCCCGACCGCAGGCGCCCCCAGGGCATAGGCCCCGGCTGCGGTGTAGGCCCGGAGATGGAGGGCTGTCAAGGTCCCGTCCTTCCTGGCCCCCACCTTAAGGTATTGGGTGCTTGCCGGGCGGTTCCCGGCGGCCAGGTTTTCCTCCTGCCGGTCGAGGAGAATCTTGACCGGCCTCCCCGTCCTTTGGGCTCCGAGGGCGGCCAGAATCGAGTATTTGCCCATGAAGTTCTTGCTGCCGAACCCGCCGCCCATGTATTTTTTAATCACCCGGACTTTATCCAGGGGGAGGTTCAGGAGGGCCGCGGCCTGCGACCGGACCCCGAAGATATGCTGGGTCGAATCCCAGAGAGTCAACCGGTCCCCTTCCCAGAGGGCTACGCTTCCATGGGTTTCCAGGCAGTTATGCAGGGCCGTCTGGGTCTTGAAGACTTCCTCGACGATGACCTCGGCTTCCTTGAAACCCGTTTCCAGGCTTCCCCGCTCGTAAAGGTCCGGCCCTCCCCTCCAGAGGTTTCCGCCGGGATGAAGCCGGGGGGCATCGGGCCGAAGGGCTTCCTCGGCGTCGAGGACGAAAGGAAGGGGATCATATTCTACGGCAATCTTCTCCATGGCGTCCGCACATGTTTCCTCCTCTTCGGCAATGACGCAGGCAACCTCATCGCCTGCGTAACGGACGGTCGAGTCGAGGATATAGGTTTGCCCTCCGAAAAATGGGAGCGGGGGAATGTTTTGGTAGGTGAGCACAGCACGGACCCCGGGGAGACCCTCGGCTTTCTGGGTTTCGATCGCTTTGATTCTCCCGTGGGGAAGGGGGCTGCGGAGGACCTTCCCGTAAAGCATCCCCGGGAGGTGAATATCGGAAGTAAATCGAGCCTGGCCGGTCACCCGCTCTCGCCCGTCGATGCGCGCTTTGCCTTGCCCCACAAACTTCAGTTCCCTTCCGGCCTCCCAGGCGAAGAGTCCCTCTCCTTCCGCTACAATGGCTTCTTCGTAAAGGTGTCCTTCGAACTCGCTCTTGACTTTGATGACCTTGGGCATTAGGACCCCCCTTGGCGCTGGAGCTTGGAGACCGCCTGGACTGCCTGGAGAATCTTGGGATAGGCTCCGCAGCGGCAGAGGTTACCCGCAAGAGCCTCCTTTATCTCGCTTTCTTGGGGGCTCGGGTGAGCATCGAGCAGGGCTTTTACGGACATAACCTGCCCGGGCGTACAAAAGCCGCACTGGAGAGCATCTTCCTGGATGAAGGCCTGCTGAATGGGATGGAGGGACCCGGCTTTTTCCAAGCTCTCGATGGTCTCGATCGATTTTCCTTCATATTCAACGGCCAGGGCCATGCAGGAATAGACCGTCTTCCCATCGATGAGAACGGTGCACGCCCCGCAAGTTCCCTCGTCGCACCCTTTCTTCGTGCCCGTGAATCCCAAATCTTTGCGAATGGCGTCCAGGAGGGTACGGCGGGGCTCGACGAAAATCCTGTGCTCTTGACCGTTGACTTTTAGGGTAACAAGGCTTTTCCCGGGTCCCCGCCGAACGACTTTTTCTTTTGAATGATCCGCCGGAGTCGACATCTTTCCTCCTTCCCCTTCCGCTCCCCTTTTTCAAAGATGGGGAACGAAGGGGTTCCTTCAGATGGCCTTGCTCAGAGAAATATGGTGCCCTTTTTCAAAAAGTGTCATTAAGCGCCTAGGCTTTTCCGGGACCTTGCGCGGCGCAGCCAAAATCCCGATCCGTAGGGGCGATTCATGAATCGCCCCTACATCGGCCTCGCAAAGCATGTAGGGGCACGATGCATCGTGCCCCTACGCCCCAATGAAGGCTACTTCCTTCCTGCAAACATATTTGTAGGAGGGAGGCGCCAAACGCCTACTCCTCCAGGTCCATCAAGAATTATGCCAGAGTCCTTACCATCCCTCCTTCGATTCGGCATTTTTCAGTTCCCTGCGGCCCAAATCCGACCGCCGGAAAATGATTCGATTTTTTCCATGCTGCCTTCCGGAAATCCCCGTTAAGACCTCTTCCATCCCCTTTTCCCCTGCCGGGAAAAAATCTTGTTAGCCTTTTTATTCTTCTCCGAATCTCGTCCCCAAGACAAAATTCCCGTCCCGCAGGACTGAATCCTCTCTGACAGGAAGAGAACGATTGCCCGGGAAAAAGGCCT
>Ga0079037_100001684_pt1 | contig 11709 bp, 10 predicted proteins | sample Mud3Dept4metaG_FD_71479 | JGI IMG/M metagenome (GOLD analysis project Ga0079037, IMG submission 71479) | Freshwater wetland microbial communities from Ohio, USA, analyzing the effect of biotic and abiotic controls - Mud 3 Core 4 Depth 4 metaG | ecosystem: Environmental > Aquatic > Freshwater >... | reverse complement strand
TTGCGAAAAAACCTTCTTGATATCGCTGAGGTTATAACTGCAATAAAAGATCTCGGCATTATTCCCTGTGCAAGTCTCGGTTTGCTTTGCGAAGACGAGCTTTCGGTGCTGAAAGCGGCCGGGCTTGATCGATATCACCATAACTTAGAGACATCTGTTCAGTATTTCCCGCAGATATGCAGCACCCATGGGTATGCTGATAAAATACGTACAATCCATGCTGCCCATTCAGTCGGTCTCTCTCTGTGTTCCGGCGGTATCTTTGGCCTTGGAGAAACATGGCAGGACAGAGTTGAAATGGCATTTGCCCTGCGCAAACTGAACGTAGATTCTGTTCCGATCAATTTTCTGATTCCGATTAAGGGAACTGCTTTAGGAAAGAATAAACTCCTCCACCCCTTTGAAGCGCTGAAGATTGTCAGCCTTTACCGTCTGATCCTCCCCCGAAAAGAGATCAGGATATGCGGCGGGAGAATGCAGGTTCTTGGCGAATTCAACTCAATGATTTTCCTTGCTGGTGCCGACGGCATGATTACCGGCAACTATCTGACAACCTTCGGCAGGAGTCCTGAGGATGACCTGAAGCTTATCAAGATGTACGGACTTCGTATTTGAAATTTTCCGGGTTAGAGGTGGTCTGTTTCTGCTGCGATATGTTTGAGAAATAAGCCGTATAAATAGGGGACTGTTCTTTTCTTGTGGGTCACAATATAGAAATTTCTTTTCATCTGAATATCGGTGAGCTTTATTTCTTCGAGCAGCTTGTGCTCCAGTTCATCTGCAACGGAAAATTTTGAGAGAATAGAGACCCCGAGCCCTGCCTTAACAGCCTGTTTTATCGCATCGGTTGAGCCAAAAATTCCTGCAATTTTCAAATCATTCAAAGATATCCCTTCGCTTTCGAGAAATTTTTCTGCTTCCCTCCGGGTTCCGGACCCTTCCTCACGAAAGACCATGGGGAGAGCGACTACTTCTTTGAGCGTCATGCTGCCTTTGCGTGCCTCCAACGGCGCCGACACTACGATCAACTCATCCTCAACAAAGGGCATATAATCGATTTGCTCATTGCCGAGTTTCGCACCTACAATGCCCAGGATCAATTCATGTTTGGAGATACTTTCAATAATTCCTCCGGAGTCTGCTATAAGAATCTGAAAGGAAATTGCCGGATATTTTTTCTGAAATGCTGTCATGATTCGTGGTAATAGGTATACACCGGGTATTGTGCTTGCACCAATAATGAGCTTTCCCGTCGTCTCTTGCTTGAGCTCTCCGAGAGCGTCTTTCAGTGCGTCGGCTTTTTCAATGATCTCCGCAGACTGGCTGTAGAGAACCTCAGCCTCTTTCGTCGGAATAATGGTTCTGCCCATCCGGTCGAACAATCTGCATGCAAACTCATCCTCCAGTGACTTGATATGATTACTGACAGTTGGTTGGGTGAGGTGAAGATCTTCAGATGCCTTCGAAAAGCTTTTGTTTTTAAAAACCGAGGCAAATACGCGCAGTTGGTGTATATCCATGCCTGATTTTATCATAGAGAACATATGAAAAACTGCATTTTGGTTTGTGGATGATGCTATACGTTACATGCCACCCTGTAGCACAATAGTCTTCACCTCAAACTGTGGAGGATTCATGATGGTCTTTTTTACCGCACACTGGTCTGCAACTTTTGTCAGGGCCTGGTGATATTTCTCAGGAAAGGCCGGTGGAATCACAATCTCGATAACGATTTTTTCAAGCACCGTCTTCCCCTCCTCTGTCTTCCCATATTCGACGCGCTGAATCAGAGAAATATGCTCGGTCGGAATTTTGCGCTTCTCGCAGAAACTAAGTACATAAATGCCTGCGCACGTTCCTATTGATGCAAGAAAATGTTCATAGGGAGATGGTGCAGACCCTTCGCCACCATCCTTAACCGACTGGTCAGTATTAATGGTAAAGCCATTGAACACCGCATTAACTTTCTTTCCGCCCGGGAAAGTAATTTTGATTTCTATTGTCCCCTCCTTTGATGTTCTGATTGCATAAGATTAAGAAGTTTTTGCCTTTTTCAATAAATCTCTTGCTGTTTTCTTCATCTCATGCAATCCCCTGTCCCTGAGATTTCTGATCATTTTCTCTGAGGCAATACACTTCAGGAATTCTGTCCGCTTTCTTTTATCAGGAATCATCCCAATAGCATCTTGACGAATTTTCCTCAATGATTGCAGGTACTGCGAAAATTCACTCCCGTATACTTTCTCCAGTTCTTTCCGTATTGATCGTGAAAGAGCAGGGCTTATACCACTAGTTGAAACAGCTATATTCAAAGGCCCTCGGTTCATGGTTGACGGAACAATAAAGTTACATAAGTGAGGAGTATCCACAACATTCACGAGACAGGGGGCGTCCCGTGACACCTGCTCATTGACAACCGGGGAATCCGTAGCTGCAATCACAAGAAAAGCATTCTTGAGATCGCCATTCCTGTATTGTCGTGCAATGTGTGTCACGGTCTTTTTTTGCTTCGCGACCCCGATTTTTTTCGTGATTTCAGGACTGATAACAGTTATGTGAGCCCCTGCTTTCAGCAAGGGAAATATTTTCCTTTCAGCAACCTTACCACCACCAACCACCACAGCCTTTTTCTTTGAAAGGTTAACGAAAAGGGGATAGTAGACCGGATGAATAGGCGCATGTGAATACAGAGAACCAGATTGTCTTCGCTTCATTCCTTATGTTCGTGACGAAAGGTTCATAGACCAGATGTATCAGAACTGATCTGCTATTTCTTATTCAGAGAAGCAAGCCCTTTTTGCGCATCCTTAACCAGTTTATGTGACGGATACTTCTCAATGAAGCGCGTTAAATACTCAGAGGCACGGTCTGCCTTGCCAAGATTTTTATAGGACATGCCCGTATAAAAGAGCACCGAAGACTCTCCCTGGTATCCCGGGTACTTTGTCAGCAATCCCTCAAACCTCCCGAGTGCTGCCTGATAAGAACCTTTTTTATAATAGAATTCCCCGACAAGATATTCATATTCCGCGATAGTGTTCCGGCACTTTTCGATCTTGATATCTACAGCCTCTTTATAGGGGTTTCTCGGGAACATTGTTTTGAGCTTCTCGAACTCCTCAAGTGCCTTTGCTGCCCCGCCATATCCCCTTTCAGGGCTTTCTATCTGATTGAAATAGATCATGGCAATCTGATATTGTGCATAGGAAGCATACTGGTGGTCCGGATAAGAATCAAGGAACTTACGATATTCCGCAACGGCAAGTTCAGACTCTTCCTCTTTCACATAAGAGTCGGCAATTTTCAACTGAGCCAACGGAGCAAATTTTCTGGTCTGATCCCTGTTCTTTACCTCAAGAAAAGAAGCACGTGCCTTTTCATAATCCTTTTGCTCCAGAAGTTGATTAGCAGTTGCAAAAGACTTCTCCGCGTCAAATCTTTCAGCGGGTTTGACCGCCGGTTTTTTAGCACAGGCGAAGAAACAGCATATCAGGGCGATAAGAATTACCTGAATGTATCTTCCTCGTTTCATTGAACCGTATTATAGCATGGTAAATCCAAAGATCATAGGTGCAGAAAAAATGACGGAAGCGTGAGAGGTCTCAAGGATTCCAGGTGTCAAATGCATTTTGGAACCCAGAACCCTTGACCCTGGATACAAACCTTATTGCTTTAATTCCGCAGTACAGTGCGCGCACTTCACCGCCTTAATGGGAATAGCAGAGAGGCAAAAAGGACATTCCTTAGTTGTCGGTGCTGCCGGAGGAGCTTCCTGCTCTCTCTTGAGCCTGTTGATATTTTTTATCACCAGAAATACGGCAAAAGCGACAATCAGAAAGCTGATTATCGTATTGATAAATACCCCATAGTTTAATGTGACTGCGCCGGCAGCTTTCGCAGCGGCAAGAGATTCATATGGCCCGGGGACCTTGCCTTCCTTAAGAATGATAAACAGACTCGAAAAGTCAATGTCACCGAGAAGAAGCCCGATGGGCGGCATGATGACATCTGCAACGAAAGAAGTGACGATAGCCCCGAAAGAAGCTCCGATTACAATACCGACTGCCATATCGAGGACATTACCCCGCATGGCAAACTCCTTAAATTCCTTGAACATGACATCCCTCCTTTTCAGTTATTGCAAGAATTCCAATGATGGTTTATGTCTGAAACATTACATTCTATATACTACTTATACTATAGGTTTGAATCCGCGTCAACCCCAAAGGTGCATTTTTCTGGGTTAATCCGAAAAAAATGCAACGTGCCATTCCATCTATCAAATGCACTTATAAGGCTAAACAATATCGCAAGCATTCATGGTATTCTTAATGTGTGAATTTATCTTTTCTCCAGAAGCCAAGCCGGTACATAAATAATGAAATAAATGCTGTTTATTCTGATAAACCGGTTAAAGTTGCCCTTGTTTTTCCCGATATTTATGAAATCGGGATGTCCCACCTCGGGCTCAGGATTCTGTATACGATAATCAACGACCTTCCTTTTGTATCAGCAGAACGGGTCTTTTCTCCATGGGTTGACCATGAAGCAGAAATCAAGGCAAAGGGTATCCTGCTTTCTTCTCTCGAATCAAGACGGCCTCTCAGGGATTTCGATATTGTCGGGTTCAGTCTGCAATACGAACTTTCTTATACAACCGTACTCAACATGCTCTCCATGGGTGGCATCCCTGTTCTGTCGGAAGATCGTCTGAGTTCACCTTCATCTGGTTATCCGCTCATTATTGCCGGAGGACCCTGCACAGTAAACCCAATGCCGATGTCTCCCTTTATTGATGCCTTTCTTATTGGAGATGGTGAGGAAGCAGTCAAGGAAATTTTAGAAACCTATTATCGATGGAAAAATGAAGGAGATGGGAAAAAGGAATCTCTGCTCCAATCTCTTTCTCAGATTGAAGGCATATACGTACCATATAATCCCCCCATCCCCCCTTTTTTAAAGGGGGGCGAGGGGGGATTTGATCAATGGAGAAAAAGGAGTGTCAAAAGACGCATCCTTCCCTCTCTCGACAACGCCCCATATCCGGATAAGCCTGTTATCCCGTTTACCTCAATTGTCCACGACCGGATCAATATTGAAGTCTCAAGGGGTTGTTCAATGGGATGCAGGTTCTGTCAGGCAGGAATGATTTACCGGCCTGTCAGGGAAAGGAGTCCCTACAATGCCTTACACCTTGCAGAGACCTCTCTGAGAAATACCGGATATGAGGAGGTCGCGTTCACATCTCTCAGTGCCGGAGATTACTCCTGCCTCCTAAACGTTGTGAAGGGTTTCAATAAGAGATTCAAAAAAGACCTGATTGCTCTCTCCCTTCCTTCGCTCAGGGTAGCAGCAATCAATAACGCCCTTCTGAAAGAGATAAGCTCCGTCAGAAAGACAGGGTTTACCATTGCCCCGGAGGCCGGCACTGAAAGGCTGCGGAAAGTAATTAATAAAGACTTTTCTGACGGCGATTATGAACAGGCCCTCACAATTCTCTTCGAAGAAGGATGGCTCAATCTCAAGCTGTATTTTATGATAGGGCTCCCGACAGAGACAGACGCAGATATCGAAGGAATCCTCTCCATGGCTTTAAAGGCTTTGAAGACCGCGAGGCGGTATACAAAACGCTTTGTCAATATCAATATCGGTGTCTCTCCATTCATTCCCAAGGCCCATACCCCTTTTCAGTGGTGTGGACAACATCCTTCCGATGAGCTTCAGGAGAAGAAGAACTATCTGAAAAACAAGCTCATTAGAAAAGGGCTCAATGTTAAAGGACACGACATACGGATGAGCCTGCTCGAGGCTGCTTTCTGCCGTGGAGATGCGAGGATTGCCCAACTCATCGAAAAAGCGTGGTCATTGGGATGCAGACTTGACGGCTGGACCGAGGTCTTTGATTTTAGAAAATGGGAACAGGCAATGAGCCTTACGGGAACAGACGTAACTGCTTTCGCACAGAAATCCTTTACCTATGCTGATAGTTTGCCCTGGGATGCTATAGATGTCGGCATATCAAAAGATTTTCTGTGGAAAGAATATGAGAAGGCACTTTCCGGGGATATATCTACGGATTGCAGAAAAACCTGTCATCAGTGTGGACTCGATTGTAAAAAATCAATCCATGATCAGCAGCCGGCAGGAGAGATGCAAACACTGACTTCTGAGGAGTTTTCGCCTGTTATCCTTGATACAAGACCGTTCAAGCCGGTTAGAATTCGTGTGGAATTTTCTAAGACAGGCAGATTGAGATGCCTTTCACATCTTGAACTTGTCACCATGTTTCACCGGGCAATGAGAAGGGCCGGATTTCCCCTCGAATTCTCCAAAGGATTCCATCCGACTCCAAAAGTATCATTCGGACCTCCCCTCGGCGTGGGTGTCGCCGGGCTGAGAGAATACTTTGACATGGAGATCAGGCCACCGTTTGATTTGATCATGAACAAGAAAAAATTGAACGAAACTCTTCCGGATTCTATCTCTGTTAACGACATGTCAGCAATTCCTGCAGGAAATCCTTCACTTAATGCCTTTATCTGCAGATATGAGTATGAAATAAAAGATGTAGATGTCTCCTTTGTTCACAGCGTTATAGCAAAAAAAGAGCTGCTTGTTGAAAGGGAAAAAGGTACAATAAATATCAGGAATATGGTTGAAGAAGTCACCGTACTTGACGAAGGTTCTGTTTCATTGATAGTCATGGATCAGGGAGATTCCAAGGTAAGGTTGGGTGAATTAGTTCCTTTCTTATTTGAAAAGTCTCTCGAGGAACTCGACATAACAAGGGTAGCGCTCTACGGATGGAACGGTGGCTGGGTAAAGCCAATTGAACGGAGTTTACAATGGACAGCGAAATACTAATTAATGTAACGCGGGATGAAATCAGGGTTGGCCTACTCGAAGGCGGCCAGGTTGTTGAATTCTACATCGAGAGAAAGCGTGACGCAAGCCTTGTCGGCAATATTTACAAAGGGAAGGTGGTAAAAATCCTGCCCGGTATGCAGTCTGCCTTTATCGACATAGGGCTTGAAAAAGCTGCTTTCCTGTACGTAACCGACATTCATGCAGGGTTGGAAGAATTTGCTCCTTTTCTTGAGGAAGAAGAAAAGATCAACTCTGTCGAGGTAGTATCAAAGAAAGGAAGGCCTGATCTCACCATAGAAGAGCTTATTCAGGAAGGGCAGGAGATCCTTGTTCAGGTGTCAAAAGACCCTATCGGCAGCAAGGGGGCTCGGGTCACGTCCTATGTCACCATCCCGGGCAGATATCTTGTGCTTATGCCAAATGTCGAGCATATCGGCATATCGCGGAGAATCTCTGACGAGGCTGAAAGAACCCGTCTAAAGGCCATTGTTGAGAATTTGAAACCGAAGGGCTATGGACTGATTATAAGAACAGCAAGTGAGGCTTCCGGCGAAGAAGATCTGCAAAAAGACCTCGAATTCCTCCTCCTTCTCTGGGAAACCGTCCAGAAGAAAAAGGAACGGGTGTCTGCACCAACAATGCTTTACAGTGACCTCGACCTTGTCTTCAGGAGCGTAAGAGACCTTATGATACAGGACGTCAAGCGGCTTGTGGTTGATTCCGGAGAGGAGTATGAACGCATCAAGGATTTTGTGCGGACATACTTCGAAAAGCTCCTGGGAAAGATAGAACTGTATGAAGGCATTGAACCGATATTCGATGCATTCGGTATCGAATTCGATATATCAAGGGCCCTTGGAAGAAAGGTCTGGCTGAAATCCGGCGGATATATTGTCATTGACCAGACAGAAGCCATGACGGTTATTGATGTGAATACCGGCAAGTTTGTCGGCAAGGAGGAACTTGAAGATACGATCCTGAAGACCAACCTTGAGGCAGTAAAGGAGATCGCCTACCAAATCAGACTCCGCAATCTCGGTGGGATCATTATCGTTGATTTCATCGATATGGAGAAATATGAAAACAGGGACAGGGTATTCAATGCCTTTTCCGAGGCAATGAAGAAAGACCGCGCGAAGAATACCATCTCCCATATCTCGGAGCTTGGCCTTATCCAGATGACAAGGAAAAGAGTCCGGGAGAGCCTCGGCAGAACTCTCTGTGAGTCATGCCCGTACTGTGAGGGCAAAGCATTTGTCAAGTCTCCGAGAACACTCTGTTATGAAATATTCAGAAAAGTAACACGGCTCGCCAGCCACGGTGGAGAGAGGATCATTGTTACAGCCCATCCTTCTGTTGCCGATCTTCTGTCAGATGAAGAGCGTGCGGGGATTGAGGATATAGAGAACAGGTACAGCGTGAAGGTGACGATACGGGAGAGCCGCAGTCTGCATCAGGAAAATTATGAAGTCACGGTATTGTAAGAAGAAGGGAGAACAGCCTCGAAGTTTAGCTCCAGATTAGGTACTGCTGTCTTATTTGTCATTCCTGCTTGGCAGGAATCCTTCTTTAACACAGAAAGATTCTGGACAAGCCAGAATGACATTTTCAGGCCCCTTAACTCGTTTCATTGTCGCCTATCATAAGACCATGGAAAACAAAAAATTTCAAAATCTTCTGGATATCCTGAAAGAAATGCAGAGCGTTCTCCTTGCTTATTCCGGCGGGGTTGACAGCACCTTTCTCCTGAAAGCCATTCAGGTTTCAGGAATAAGCGCTCTTTCCGTAACCGCATCTTCCGAACTCATTCCGTACGGGGATGTTCTGACTGCTCAGGGGATAGCTGAAGAACTCGGCATAAAGCACAAAATTATCAAAACGAACATTCTGTCAATGGATGAATTTGTCAGTAATACGCCTGAGAGGTGTTTTTTCTGCAAAGACACATTGTATAAGGAACTGCAGGCTATTGCCCTGACAGAAGGTTACAGATTCATGCTTGATGGAAGTACTCTGAACGACATCAATGACTTCAGGCCGGGCAGAAAGGCAGCCCAGCGCTATCATGTAAGGAGCCCTCTTATTGAAGCTGATCTCTCAAAAGATGAAGTCAGGAAGCTTTCGCAACAATTAGGCCTTGCAACATGGGATAAGCCTTCATCGCCCTGCCTTGCCACACGATTCCCTTACGGCCGGCGCATCACAAAAGAGGTGTTAAACCGTGTCGAAATGGCAGAAAATTTTCTGAAGTCACTTGGATTCAGTGAAGTCCGGGTGCGGGACCATGGCTTTGTTGCCCGGATAGAAGTCAGACAAGAAGAGATCGATCTGGTTCTGGACCACGGGAAAAGAGATGCAATTTCTGCAACACTCAAATCTCTCGGTTATGCATTCATATCGATTGACCTTGACGGCTATCACAGCGGCAGCATGAACCGGGTATTGAAAAAAAGTACCTGACTATGGAAAACGCTTATTATCTGGACCAACTCTCAAAATGTGTTCGCTGTGGGAGTTGCAAGGCCTTCTGTCCAACGTATGACGAGGATTCTACCGAGACCATGGGTGCGAGGGGCAGGCTTGCGCTTCTCTTGGGTCTTGCATCGGGGACACTGACCCCTTCTCCGGCATTACATGAGCGTATTTTCAGCTGCACTTTGTGTGGTGCCTGCTCTGGCCAGTGTCCGCCCGGAGTTGATATTAAAGAGCTCATCTACCACGGCAGAAGTATCCTCAAAAACGATGATAAAAAGAGACAGTTCATCCGTCGCTTGGTTAAATTCTCCATAAAGAAACCAAACCTGAGCTTTCGATTACTTGGAATGACACAGCATCTGTTCATGCCATACCTTTTGAAAAAAGGCCTTGTTCCCTTTCACCTTGAACTGCCCGATCGTCCTCTCAGAGACAACGTCAAGGTTGTTTCCGTTTCACAGAGGAAGGGGCGGGTAGCAATATTTACCGGATGTATGGTGAACTTTCTCTATCCCAACCTCGGTGAATCCCTTATTAACGTATTACATACCCTTGGCTATGAGGTCATCCTGCCGGCGACTGAAGTGTGCTGTGGGGCACCTCTGCGAACCCTTGGACTTGAGGAAGAGGCACAAGAACTTGCCAGAAAGAATGTTGAACTGTTCAGCAAGCTGAATGTCGAAGCAGTTTTGAGCCTTTGTCCAACTTGCACTCTGACAATTCAGCGTGAATATCCTGCCCTCATCGGTGAAGGCATTCAAAAAGCTCAGGACATCTCAAGCTTCCTGGCCGATAAAATAGCATCGCCCGGATTTCCGGGACGCCCCTCACCGGCCAAAACAGTTCTCTACCATGACCCCTGCCATCTTAAATATGGCCTGTCAATAGAAAAAGAGCCCCGGGAAATTATCGAGAATATGGGGTTTGATTTAATAAAGACCGATGGGGATCGATGTTGCGGCTTTGCGGGTATCTTCTGCTTCACCTTTCAAGAACTTTCTCACAAGCTGCTCAATACATGTGTGAATGATTATGCAAAATCTGGAGCAGAGATGATCATTACCTCATGCCCTGGCTGTATCCTACAACTCTCCAACGGTTGCAAGGATAAGCAGGTAGTGCATCTTATTGAGGTCATCGAGAAAGCAATTGTACAGAAACCCGTTTTCAGTCTCTCCTGAAATATGCTTAGAAACTGTCTCAAAATTCCTTTTCATCATCGGTCCACACCCGATCGTCATTCCCGCCCCCGTCTTCACGAGGGTAAACTCCGGCGGGAATCTATGTTTTACAAGGCCTTCAGTGGACCCCCGCTTTCGCGGGGGTGACGGATTCTTCGCTAAATTACCTATTTTGAGATAGGTTATAGTCCAATTTCTTATTGTATAATGAAAACACTAAAATTCCGAGGAGGCGATATGAAGTTCTTCATAGATACTGCAAATATCGATGAGATTAAGAAAGCATGGGAACTTGGTGTCATTGATGGAGTCACAACCAACCCTTCGCTCATTGCGAAAGAGAGAAGTGACGCTGTTTCCTTATTCAGGGAGATATGCTCCATTGTCGATGGTCCCGTAAGTGCTGAGGCCGTGAGCCTAAAAGCAGAAGACATGATCCGGGAGGCCGAAACCCTCTCAAAAATCCATCATAATATTGTCGTGAAGATCCCGATGATCGAAGAAGGGATTAAGGCGGTAAAAAAACTGTCGGGCATGGGTATCAGAACAAACGTGACCCTTGTCTTTTCCGCAAGCCAGGCCCTCATTGCTGCAAAGGCAGGGGCATCATTCGTGAGCCCCTTTGTTGGAAGGCTGGATGATATCAGCCATGTCGGAATGGACATTGTCGGCGACATTATCAGCATATACGAAAATTACCTGTTCGAAACCGAGGTTATTGTAGCAAGCGTCAGAAACCCTCTCCATGTTGTTGAAGCTGCGCGGATGGGGGCTCATATCGCAACAATCCCTTATTCTGTTATACTAAATCTGATGAAGCACCCGCTTACTGATATCGGTCTTTCAAATTTTTTAAAGGATTGGGAGAAAGTACCGAAAAAATAGTGAGCGATTGCCAGAAATCAGTTGTTAGGTCAAATAGACTCTGAATATAAACTAATATTTCGTCATCCTCCGGCTTGCTTGCCCGCCGTACTTTTGGAGGGACCGGGGGATCCAGTCCCGGAAGCATTTGGGATTGATAAAATTAGATTCCCGACAAGCGGGAATGACATCAAAAGGAAGAATTAAATGCCGATTTATGAATATAAATGCACCGATTGCAGTGAAGACTTCGAGAAGCTCGTCTTTGGAAATCAGGAAGTTATATGTCCAAAATGCAGCTCAAAATCAGTGAAGAAGAAAT
>Ga0079037_100001683_pt1 | contig 11709 bp, 7 predicted proteins | sample Mud3Dept4metaG_FD_71479 | JGI IMG/M metagenome (GOLD analysis project Ga0079037, IMG submission 71479) | Freshwater wetland microbial communities from Ohio, USA, analyzing the effect of biotic and abiotic controls - Mud 3 Core 4 Depth 4 metaG | ecosystem: Environmental > Aquatic > Freshwater >... | reverse complement strand
GTGATGTGCCCGTTATTCTGCGGGGAAGGATTTTTCCCTGGTCGTTCAGGAATTTCTTGAGAAATTCAGGATCCTTATAGTCGATGTACTTGATCCTGTTCTTTTTGAAACGGCAGTATTTCTTTTTCTTGACCTCAACGGTAGGGGGAGTCAAATATCTGATTTCTGATTCATTCTGTGCCATACTTTATTCCTCCTTTAATTTACCTGTTTCTTTTTGTTTTCTCTTTTTCTCTGCGTAATCGACCGCGAATTTTTCCATTCTGAAAGTCAGGAACCTGATTATCCTTTCATCACGGCGATACTGGACCTCAAGTTTTTCCACGAGGGTTCCTGCGCCTTTGAATTCAATTAAATAATAAAATCCGGTCGATTTCTTCTGAATGGGATAGGCCAGTTTTTTCAGGCCCCAGTTCTCTTCATGAACGATCTCACCGTGGTTTTCGGTAATGACCTTCTTGAATTTTTGTACCGCTTCCTTCATCTGGTTCTCAGACAAAACGGGAGTTGCAATGAAAACGGTTTCGTACTGATTCAACATAGTTGCTCTTTATTAATTTTTTAAGTGATTTTGGCTCGCAAAAGTACAATTATTTTCCTTTTAAACAAAAATTAATATACTGAAAAATATCATTAATGCCACATGTTGTTCTTTTAATGTTATGTGAACCTGATAGTTTTCAACACTCAAACAGTCCGGAAGGCTTTTTAACTATATTTGCAGAACAATAATTTCGGAAGACAGATTGTTATCAATCTATGGAAAACTTTATTGTTTCAGCCAGAAAATACCGTCCTGCTACTTTTGACATGGTAGTCGGGCAGAATACTATTACGAATACACTGAAAAGTGCCATAGTTAATAAGCATCTTGCCCAGTCTTACCTGTTTTGCGGTCCGAGGGGAGTGGGAAAAACAACCTGTGCACGTATTCTTGCCAAAACTATTAACTGCTTCAATCTTAAGGAAAATGGTGAAGCGTGCGATAAATGCGAATCCTGTTTGTCTTTCAATACATTAAGATCTTTTAATATACATGAGCTTGACGCTGCTTCCAACAATAAAGTTGAAGATATCAGAAGTCTTAATGACCAGGTCAGAATTCCCCCGCAGATCGGTAAATACAGTATATATATAATAGATGAGGTGCATATGCTGTCTTCATCTGCTTTCAATGCTTTCCTGAAGACGCTTGAGGAACCTCCTTCACATGCCATTTTTATCCTGGCAACGACCGAAAAATATAAAATCATACCAACTATTCTGTCACGCTGCCAGATATTTGACTTTAACAGGATCAGGATTGAAGATATTGTTGGCAGGCTGATGTTTGTTGCAAAGAATGAGTCTGTTACAGCTGAGGAAGAAGCTCTCCATATCATCGCCCAGAAAGCTGATGGTGCATTGAGAGACGCTCTTTCCATTTTTGACCAGATCGTTAGCCTGTGTGGTAAGAAAATAACGTACAGGGATGTTATTGAAAACCTCAATGTTCTCGATTACGAATATTATTTTAAGACTGTCGATGGTGCTCTGAGAGGAGATATTTCAGTCGTTCTTATGACTTTTAACGAGATCCTGGAAAAAGGATTTGACGGGCATAATTTTGTGTCAGGACTTAACAGCCATCTGCGCGATCTTCTTGTAAGCAGAGATGAATCTACACTGCGTCTTCTTGAAGCTACTCCTGCTATCAGACAAAGGTATTTGCAGCAAACGACAGAGTGCCCGGTTGATTTTCTGTACAGAGCCCTTGAAATAGGGAGCAATTGTGATACAACCTATAAGAACAGCAAGAACCCCCGGCTGCATGTCGAGCTTTCGCTTATTCGTTTATGCCGGCTGTTGACTGAAGCCGGAGAGGAAACCGAAAAAAAAAAGCCGGAAAATAAGCAACTGACCAGGGCGGATGATGAATTACCCCTGCCTTCCAAATCTGAGATCGTGCGGGAGGCTGAAGATCTTAATAAAAGTGTTCCACGGAACGAAGAAGTTGTATCATCAAGACATATTCCGGTAATCGAGAAACCTCCCAGGACATTTTCAATTAAGGAAATTATTTCAGACGCTGAAGAATCATCCTCAGTAAGAACGGACCATAAAGATGGTGAAACAGCCACGGAAACTCATGCAGGAGGGAAAGCAGAATTCAATGAAGAGAATTTTACCAATGCCTGGAAAGGCTTCGTTGACAGCCTGAGAGGAGAAGGCCCGAGAATAATAAGCATGTTCAAATCACTACAGCCTGAGATGGAAGACAATCATACGATAAAGATACATTTATCCAATGCCGCTCAAAAAGATCTCTTTGTACAGAATTACAGGCAAAAGCTGACATCTTATATGGAAAATAAATTTCAGGTTACGGATCTCGATATCGAAACATCGGTTGACCTTTCGGAGTCAAATGAAGTTCTTTATACTGATGAACAAAAATATAATTATCTTCAGGCAAAATACCCAATTCTGAAAGAATTTAAAAAGGCATTCAACCTTGATTTCAGTTGAGGAATTATGAACAACAATTTAATTTATCTGTTAAAGTGGAAACCATAAATATATTGAAAAATGTTAAAGAAAAAAGTTGAAGACATCTGCAACAGGCAGGTAGAAAGAGAGGGTTACTCTTCAAACCTTTATCTGGCAATGGCATCATGGGCTGAAACAAATGGCCTTGCAGGCGTGGCAGGCTGGCTTTACGCACAGGCAGAGGAGGAGAAGATGCATATGCTTAAGTTTATAAAGTATATTAACGAACGGGGAGGAAACGCTGTGATACCTGCCTTTAAGAAACCACCGGCTGATTTTAAGAACGTGGAGGAAATGTTCAGGGAAGTACTGAAACATGAACAGTTTGTTACTTCCAGCATAAATGAAATTGTTGATCTGACTCTTGCTGAGAAAGATTTTAATACGCATAATTTCCTGCAGTGGTTTATCGCCGAACAGGTTGAGGAAGAATCTTCTGCACAGGCTATAATTGATAAACTGCGCCTGGGAGGCAAGAATTCCTTATACCAGTTTGACAGGGATATAATGGGTCTTAGGACTCCGGCAGGTGAAGGTCAGACTGCCTGATGAAAAGACTGAATTTATTTCTGCTTATTCCTGTCTTTCTTGTTTCAGCTCCTGAGCTTAACTCTCAGGGACTGGTTAAAAATTCTGTTATTAACGGCGTATGTTACGCTGGTGATAAGGTAAACAGAATTTATATTCCACCACCCGGCGAATTCTTCAGGAAATCCGGGACGGAAGAGACTGCGACAATTAAAATATACTATTCCGGCTTTTCCGATCCGGGTATTAAAGCAGTTGAATATGCAGCCTCAATCCTTAAGACTCTTCTGCCTGCAGATGTTAAGATAACTATTCTGGCAAAATGGACTAAAATCACAAGCACGGGAGTCCTGGCAAATTCATCTACCACAGGTTACTCAACAGGTTCGGGCATTGATGCTATGAAGCCCCATGCTTTATATCCTGCAGCCCTTGCAGAAAAAATTGCTGGTAAAAGCTTGAATTTTGACCTTGAAGGTGATATTGAACTGACAGTAAACAGCACAGTAAGCTGGTACCTTGGAACCGATGGTAAAACATCCGCGTTTAGTTATGACCTGGTTACAGTAGTTCTCCATGAGCTGATCCACGGACTCGGATTTTTTGACAGCATGTCTGTGGATGAATCGACAGGTTCATATGGAGCATCCTCTGTTCCGCTGATATATGACACATTCATCGAAAATGTTCAGGGAAGCAAGCTCACAGATACCCTGCTGTTTCATAATCCTTCAGCACAGCTTAAAGCAGAACTTACAGGCGGGAAGCTTTATTTCAACGGCCCTCTGTTAAAAAAATATACAACAGGGGAACGGGCCAAGCTCTATGTTCCTTCAACGTTTGATCCGGGCTCAAGCGTCTCACACCTTGATGAAGAATCAACTCTTGAGATTAACCAGCTCATGACCCCTTTCATAGACAGGGGAGAGGCCATTCATGATCCCGGATTATATGTAATGTCAATGCTTGGTGATATCGGATGGATAAATACAAGAATAGTCCATGACGCCCCCGGGGATACAGAAGAACCTCTCTCCGAGATAACCCTTTCAGCTGAGATAGTATCTGATACAATTTATAACCGCAATAAAGTTGGGGTGGTATGGTCATTGGACGAATTCAGCACAAGTGACACAATCCTGATGACCTCACCGCAGGCCGATAATAATTTCACTGCAGTGGTGCAGATACCATCGTATGAAACAAGACTGGAATATTATCTTTTCGTTGAGGATAATTTCCTTCGCATATACAGATCTCCATCTGCTATTGATGAATTCCGGCATTCTGTCTATATCGGAACAGATACAGTCAAGCCTGTTATTTCACATATACCATCTGATTATTATTTTGAAGTGGTCGATTCAGTGAAATTCAGAGTTGAAGCAACTGATAATCTGGGGATAGATACCGTTTATATAGAATATAAATTCAATGAGAGCCCTTTAAATTATCTGGGTCTGATTCCGCAAGGGAACGACGCATTCACTAATTCATTGAATGTCAAAGCCCTCTCAGTAACAAGCGACGATTCTATCCAATACAGGATAATAGCCGTAGATAAAGCAACAACTGCTAACCGGAAAACTCTCCCTTCCGACGGGTATTTCACAATTAACTTTGAACGTATAAATGCTGTCGCTGAAAGCTATTCAACGGATTTCAATAATGCTGCCGGTGATTTCTTTAACAACGGATTTGAAATTACAAAACCTGCTGGTTTTACCAGGTTTGGACTCCATACGAAACATCCCTATGAAAGCCCTGAAGAATCAGGAGATAGCATTGGATATACTGCCATGCTCAGAACTCCTGTTAAATTCGATGCCAGTGGCATGATCATCAGTTTCATGGAGCTGGTTCTCGTTGAACCCGGAGAAGCTGGCTCAGTTTTCGGAACTCAGGAATTCTATGATTATGTGGTTGTTGAAGGATCTAAGGATTATGGCAAATCATGGTTTCATCTTGCCGATGGCTATGATTGCAGATATAAGGACTCCTGGGAAACAGCCTATAACAGCGCTCTCCTGGACATGAACTCAGTCTTCATAGGAACCGAATCACTGTTTACCAGGCATTCAATATTCCTGAAGGCTTCTTCAAATATCAGTGCGGGAGACACCCTGATAATAAGATTCAGGCTCTTTTCCGATCCCTACGCCAATGGTTGGGGCTGGGGAATTGAGGATCTGCATATTGGTCCGCTGATAGACAATGTTGAAAATATCAGCTATCAGCAACCGGTTATTTATCCCAATCCTGGCAAAGGTTTAATTACAATCAGGCAGGCTGAAGGACCAAATATGAAACCCGTCAGATTCAGCATCTTCAATTCAACAGGCACCTGTCTGATGAACGGTAATGCAGAAGGAGGTGAAGAGATTATAATCGATATTACAGGATATCCATCAGGCATCTATTTTATTGTCCTTTATAACGATTACGGTATCCGGACGCTTAAATACAGCCTGATCAGGTAGAAAACAGGATTCAGAATTCCAAAACCAGAATCGGAAAATTAAATTAATTTTGCATGTTATTTAAAATACTGTAAGATTTTTAGGAATGAGTGTAATTAACAAAATCCTGGGTCTTTTCCTTGGGAACAAGTATGAGAGGGATATGAAGGAGATAAGTCCTTATGTCGAAAAGACCCATATTGAATTTGGAAAACTTCAGAATTTGTCAAACGATCAGCTGAGAGATAGAACTCTTGAGATTAAAAAACGAATCCTCGATTATATTAAGGAAGACGGGGAAGAGATCGTATCACTCAGGGAGAAGGCAGAAACCGAAGAAGATGTCTATAAAAAAGAGGAGTTTTACAACGAAGTTGATAAAATAGAAAAACGCATTACAGAAAAGCTTGAAATAATTCTAGACCAGTGTGTTCCGGAAGCTTTTGCTGTGGTAAAGGAGACAGCCAGGAGATTCAAGGAAAACGACGTGCTGGAGGTTACTGCCAGGCAGTACGACCGGGATCTGGCTGCAACCAGGGAAAGTATAATAGTAAAGGGTGACAGGGCTTTCTGGAATAACCGCTGGATAGCAGGAGGGAATGAGATCCTTTGGGACATGTTGCACTATGATGTCCAGCTTATCGGAGGCGTGGCTCTCCATAAGGGGAAAATTGCAGAGATGGGTACAGGTGAAGGGAAGACAGTTGTGGCGACACTTCCGGTATTCCTGAATGCTCTTGCAGGCAGGGGAGTGCATATTGTTACCGTTAACGACTATCTTTCCAAACGCGACTCAGAATGGATGGGTCCGATCTATGAATTCCACGGCCTTACTGTCGACTGTATCGACAAACACCAGCCAAACTCTCCGGAACGACGCAAAGCCTATAATGCCGATATAACTTTCGGGACCAATAACGAGTTCGGATTTGATTACCTGAGAGATAATATGGCAATTAATCCCGAGGACCTTGTTCAGCGAAAACACCATTATGCCATTGTCGACGAAGTTGACTCAGTGCTGATCGACGATGCCAGGACTCCTCTCATTATTTCAGGTCCGACTGCCAAAAGCGATACCCAGCAGTTTGATGAGCTTAAACCAAAAATCGAGAAGCTGGTTGGGGCTCAGAAAAAACTTGTGACGCAGATACTTGCCGATTCCAAGAAACTTATTGCCGAAGGAAAGGAGGAGGAGGGAGGCCTGCTTCTGCTGAGGGCATTTAAGGGTCTGCCCAAGAATAATGCCCTTATAAAATTTCTGAGTGAGGAAGGGAACAAGACCTTACTGCAGAAAACCGAGAACTTCTACATGCAGAACAACAGCAAGGAGATGCCCAAGGTGACTGACGAACTTTATTTCATTATTGATGAAAAAGCGAATTCCATAGAACTTACGGATAAGGGTATCGACCTTATTTCAACCTCGGTGGAAGATGCCAGTTTCTTTATTCTCCCGGATGTAGGCTCAAAAATTGCTGACCTTGAGAAATCAGGAAAAAGCGATCGTGAAAAGCTGATAATGAAAGATGAGCTTCTGCAGGACTATTCCGTAAAATCAGAAAGAGTCCATACAATGACACAGCTGCTGAAAGCATGGACACTTTTTGACAGGGATACGGAATATGTTGTTATAGATAACAAGGTTAAGATCGTCGATGAGCAGACAGGACGAATCCTTGAGGGCAGAAGATACTCGGACGGACTTCATCAGGCAATAGAGGCAAAGGAGAATGTGAAAGTTGAGGCAGCAACCCAGACCTACGCTACAATCACACTTCAGAACTATTTCAGGATGTATCATAAGCTGGCAGGTATGACTGGTACTGCTGAAACGGAAGCGGGTGAATTCTGGAATATCTATAAGCTCGACGTTGTGGTGATACCCACAAACAAGCCTGTTATCAGAAACGACCGTGAAGATATTGTCTATAAGACCAAAAGAGAAAAGTATAATGCCGTAATCGATGAGATCTCTAACCTGTATCGCAAAGGTCGACCTGTCCTGGTAGGCACAACATCGGTGGAGATATCTGAATTATTAAGCAGGATGCTTAAGATGAAAGGCCTTAAGCATAATGTCCTGAATGCAAAGCTGCACCAGAGGGAAGCGGAGATTGTTGCAGAAGCAGGCAAAACAGGAACCATAACAATTGCTACAAACATGGCAGGCCGGGGTACCGATATAAAGCTGACTGAGGAAGTGAGAAATGCGGGAGGGCTGGCAATTATCGGTACCGAAAGGCATGAATCACGCAGGGTTGACAGACAGCTGCGGGGACGATCCGGAAGACAGGGCGATCCAGGTTCATCACAATTCTTCGTTTCACTCGAGGATGAACTGATGAGAATCTTTGGTTCTGAAAGAATAGCAGGAATAATGGACAGACTGGGACTCAAGGATGGCGAAATGATCCAGCACCCAATGATCACAAAATCCATCGAGAGAGCACAGAAGAAGGTTGAGGAAAATAACTTTGGTATCCGTAAAAGGCTTCTTGAGTATGATGATGTGATGAACTCCCAACGGGAGGTCATTTATAAGAAAAGACGGCACGCATTGCTGGGAGAGAGACTCAGCGTCGATATAGCAAATTCGATGTATGACGTTACGGAGAATCTTGTTGACACCTACCACAGAGAGGGTGATTTTGAGGGTTTTGATTTTGACCTTATACGCTCATTCTCAATGGATTCTCCTATTCCTTCCCAGGAATTTATGAAAGCCGCACCCAGTGAAATAACTGAAAATGTCTACACAAAGGTACTGGATACATACAGGAGAAAAGTGGAGTCAATCTCCCAGCAGGCCTATCCTGTCCTGAAAGATGTTTATGACCGTATGTCGCATGTTTATGAAAATGTTGTTGTACCGATAACTGACGGAGTAAAGGTCTTCCAGGTTGTAACAAACCTGAAAGCCACGGCTGAATCCGAAGGAAAGGAGCTGGCAAAATCCTATGAAAAGACGGTTGTACTTGCCACAATTGATGATGCCTGGAAAGAGCACCTTCGCGAGATGGACGAGCTGAAACAGTCTGTACAGAATGCAACATATGAACAGAAAGATCCGCTGCTGATTTACAAGTTCGAGTCCTTTGAACTGTTCAAGAGTATGATCAATAAGGTAAATAAGGATATTGTAAGCACCCTGATGAAAGGTCATATTCCGACTCAGGATCCTGAACAGGTAAAAGAGGCTCAGCGTCGCCGGCAGGTTGAGAACCTGAAAACCTCCAAAAGTGATTTTTCACAATATAGTTCGGCCGGCGGAGGCGGACAGGACAGAAACCAGAGAACTGAACCGATTAGGGTCGAAAAGAAAGTCGGCAGAAATGATCCATGTCCCTGTGGAAGCGGGAAAAAATATAAGCATTGTCATGGACTTCAGCAACCTGCCGGAGTACCCAATGCAAGACCCAATGCATGAAAAGGGATTATCTGATCTCCTCCACTGCCTTCTCGATTCGCGAATAGATAGTCTTGCTTACTGGTACCAAAGGAAGCCTCAGGTTGTTATGGCACAGATTCATCAGGCTGAGAAAAGCTTTTATTCCCGATGGATTGCCATCAGCAAAAAGAAGTTCTATGATTTCAAGAAAACGGAAATGAATCTCACGGGCAGATTTAAAATTATTTTTCAGGGCATGATTTACGAGTTCACAACACTCTGAAGGATAGGAATTTGCAAGAACCGAGATCACCCCTGACCCACCTGCGGCTATAACCGGGATTGTCAGCATATCATCTCCCGAGATAACAAGGAAATTCTCAGGTTTCCCCTTAATTATTCTCATTATCTGCGCCATATCACCTGATGCTTCCTTTACCGCAACAATATTATTACATTCACTGGCAAGTTCAAGACAGGTATCTGACGAGATATTGCTGCTGGTCCTTCCGGGAACATTATATATAATCACCGGCAAAGGACTGCAGGTAGCAATAGCCTTGAAATGCTGAAACAGACCTCTCTGCCCTGGTTTATTATAGTAGGGTGCGACTGACAGTATTCCCTCTACTCCGGTAAGATCCAGCTCCCTGATGGAATTTATTATCTCCTGCGTGTTGTTGCCACCTATTCCTGCAACCAGGGGAACACGACCGTCAATCGTTTCAGTAACATATGATATTATAGCCTGTTTTTCATCTTTTGTAAGTGTCGGTGCCTCACCGGTCGTACCCATCGCAACGATATAATTGACACCTCCTTTTATGACATGATTAATAACCCTTCCCAGGGCTGCAAAATCTATGCTCGAGTCGTCCTTGAATGGTGTTACGATTGCAACACCTGTTCCTCTGAATTTTTTCATGATTTATGATTTATCAACTTTTTTCGTCGTTCCTGAATTTATCATTTCGAGATAATGAACTACCTGATCCAGATAATTCCCGACATGAACGGGCTTTTTCAGCTCCATCATTAAATCAAAGATAGAAGTGTTATTCTCCGAATCAAATAGCCCGACTTTAAAACTGGCTGTTGATAATGACGATATGTAATAAAGCGGGAATTTCTTATCAAAATTAACATCGATCAGGACATCAAAATTGGTATTGATAAATGCATCAGACTCTTCTGAAACCGGTTTATAGAAAAAACTAAGTTCTTTCTTCCTGATGCATGACAGGAACCTAATGGCCGTTAACCGGTCAGGCAGCTCATCGCCGGCCCAATATCCAATTATTTTGACATCGATATTCCTTTCATGCATTCTCTGGTGGAACTTTGACAGGCTGGTGAAATCCTCACTTTTTGAAGCATCCCAGACAATTCCGATTTTCCTGATACTTTTCATGTTTGAATAATGTACTCTTCTTTTTATCCTCGCAGTTTTTTTTGAAAGGATCAGATTAGCGATTTTATGCCTGGTTCCTACGAATAATTCCATTTTGCAAACCTAACTGTTTTTTGTTAAATCCTGCAGGCTGTATAATTAATCTTCATTAATTAATTTAAGGAATTCAGCTTCACTTATCAGAGCAATTCCCATCTGCAAGGCTTTCTCTTTTTTTGACGGACCCATGTTTTCTCCGGCCAGGATAAATGAAGTTGCCGGGGAGAGCGATGAGACATTCTTCCCTCCGTTTTTTTCAATTATCTCCCTATATTCATCACGTGAATGTTTTTGAAAGACACCTGATATAAGAATTGATTTTCCTGCCAGCCTGTTGCTTACAACCGATTTTTTTTCTTCTTCTGTAAATTTTAATCCGGATGATTTAAGACGGTTTATTAATAGTATATTATCCTCATCGGCAAAGAATGAAATAATGCTTGAGGCTATCCTTGGACCTATCTCCCTGATGCTTGTAAGTTGTTCATGATCGGCATTCATAAGATCATCGATGGATTTGAACCTGTCCGCGATTGTCCTGGCTACTGTCTCTCCTACATGCCTGATTCCAAGCGCGTAAAGGACGCGATGATATGGGACCGACAAAGATGATCTGATACTTCTGATTATATTGAAGGCTGATTTTTCACCAAGTCGTTCAAGCGGGACCAGTTGCTCGGCCTTAAGTTCATACAGGTCAGCAAAATTTCTTATTATCTTTTTATTGAACAGCAGATCAACGGTCTCCTCACCAAGACCCTCTATGTTCATCGCTTTCCTGCTGATAAAGTGTTCAATCCTTCCTTTCAGCTGTGGAGGACAATGCAGATAATTCGGACAAAAATGGTTTGCTTCTCCTTCGTTCTTAACCAGTTGAGTTCCGCATTCAGGACAGTTTGAGATAAATTCCACCTTTTTGCTGAGTTCATTCCTGGATGAAAGGTCAACCCCGGTAATTTTCGGAATTATTTCTCCACCCTTTTCGACATAAACGCTGTCATTTATATGAAGATCAAGAAGTGCTATCTGATCAGCATTGTGCAACGTGGCACGTTTTACTGTTGACCCGGCCAGGAAAACTGGTTCAAGATTGGCTACAGGTGTCACTGTCCCGGTTCTTCCAACCTGGAATGATACAGACAACAATTTTGTGGTTGCCTGTTCTGCCTTATACTTATATGCAATTGCCCACCTCGGTGATTTTGCCGTATATCCTAGTGTTTCCTGCAGCGCAAGGGAATTAACCTTGATGACAACCCCGTCAATGTCAAAGATAAGCTTCCTGCGTTCAGTCTCCCACTTGTTTATGAATTCCAGTACATCTTCAATGCTGCTGCACAGTTTTATGCTGT
>Ga0079037_100001680_pt1 | contig 11712 bp, 9 predicted proteins | sample Mud3Dept4metaG_FD_71479 | JGI IMG/M metagenome (GOLD analysis project Ga0079037, IMG submission 71479) | Freshwater wetland microbial communities from Ohio, USA, analyzing the effect of biotic and abiotic controls - Mud 3 Core 4 Depth 4 metaG | ecosystem: Environmental > Aquatic > Freshwater >... | reverse complement strand
CAGTGGGCCTGGGTCTTCGTACACGCCGGTCCCGATGGGAAGCTCGACACGCCGGACGACATCACCAAGGTGAACGAGATGCACGTCCAGGTGGACAAGCTCCATCACTTCCAACTCGAGTCGAAGGACGTGATCCACTCCTTCTCGGTGCCGGTCTTCCGGCTCAAGCAGGACATCATTCCCGGGCGCGTGATCACCGGCTGGTTCACGCCCACCAAGACGGGGACCTTCGACATCCAGTGCACGGAGATCTGCGGAATCGGTCATGCGCTGATGCCCGCTCGGATCACGATCGAGACCCCGGCGCAGCACGCGATCTGGATGGCAGAGAACTCGACCCTGGCCGTCGCCTCGGTCACGACGCGCTAGCCGGCGGAGGATCTCGATGGCAACCGCCCCCGTTTCGCATTCCGATTCCCACGGTCCCGGCCATCACGCGCCGGGCTTCGTCGAGAAGTACCTCTGGTCCACCGACCACAAGATGATCGCCATGCAGTACCTGTTCACGGGCATGGCGATGGGCCTGATCGGCGGCTTCTTCGCCTACACGTTCCGCATGCAGATCGCCTTCCCGGGTGTCGACGTGCCGGGCTTCGGCGTCGTCTCTCCGAACGAGTACAACCACCTCATCACCAACCACGGCGCGATCATGATCTTCTGGGTCGCGATGCCGGTGTTGATTGCGGCCTTTGGCAACTACCTGATCCCGCTGATGATCGGCTGCGACGACATGGTGTTCCCGAAGCTGAACCGGCTCTCGTACCAGATCTTCCTGCTCTCGGCGCTGATCCTGATCGGATCGTTCTACGTGCCCGGTGGCGGCTTCGCGGGCGCCTGGACGATGTACCCGCCGCTCTCGGCCAAACCGGAGTACGGACTCACGCCGCTCGGCTCGACGCTCTTCATCGTCGCGGTCGCGCTCGAATTCGTGGCCTTCCTGATGGGCGGCATCAACTTCGTCACCACCGCGATGAATTCACGCGCGCCGGGCATGCGCATGTACGACATCCCGGTCGTGGTCTGGATGATCGTGGTCGCGAGCATCCTGTTCATGGCGTCGGTGGGACCGCTGATCGCGGGCGCCATCATGCTGCTCTTCGACCAGAACCTCGGCACCGCGTTCTTCAATCCGGACAAGGGCGGCGACCCGGTCCTCTGGCAGCACCTGTTCTGGTTCTTCGGTCATCCCGAAGTCTACGTGGTGCTGCTGCCGGCTGTGGGCATCGTGGCCGAGATCATCACGGTGATGAGCCGCAAGAAGCTCTTCGCCTACCGGACCGTCCTCTACACCACCTTCGGCACCGGCGTGCTCTCCTTCATGGTCTGGGCGCATCACCAGTTCATCGCCGGCATCGATCCGCGGATGGCGAACATCTTCACGATCACCACGCTGCTGATCTCGATCCCGATCGCGGAGATGATGTTCGTCTACATCGCCACGCTCTACGGCGGATCGATCACGCTGAACACGCCGATGCTCTGGGCGCTCTCGTTCATCGCCGAGTTCCTGATCGGCGGCGTTACGGGCATCTTCCTGGGCGCCAGCGGCACGGACATCTACCTGCACGACACCTACTTCGTGCTCGCCCACTTCCACTACACGTTCTTTCCGATCGCCATCATCGGAACCTTCGCGGGGCTCAGCTTCTGGTTCCCGAAGATGTTCGGCCGGATGATGAACGACACGCTCGGCAAGATTCACTTCTGGGGAACGATCCTCCCGTTCAACTGCATCTTCATCCCGCTCTTCGTGCTGGGCGCGGCGGGCGAGCACCGGCGCATCTTCGACTACTCGTTGTTCCCCGAGCTGGCGCGGCCGGAGCTGCGGCACCTCGATCAGTTCGCGACCGTTGCACTGCTGATCATGCTCTCGTTCCAACTGGTGTTCTTCTACAACCTCGTCACGAGCCTGCTCTGGGGCCCGAAGGCCGAGAAGAACCCGTGGCAGTCGAACACGCTCGAATGGACCGCGGATTCGCCGCCGCCGCACGGCAACTGGCCCGTGCTGCCGACGGTGTACCGCGGCCCCTACGAGTACAGCACGCCGGGTCGCGACCAGGACTTCTGGCCGCAGAACGTCCCGTGAGCCGGAGAGGACCCGTCGATGTCCGCTAGCCCGATCGCCACCACCCGCACCGCCGCAGGCATGCCCACCGGCCGCCTCGCGGTCTGGTGGGTGATCGCCTCCGAGATCGTGATCTTCGGCGGTCTCCTCGGCTCCTACATCATGTTCCGGCTGTCGCACGATGCCTTCGCCGCGCAGGCCGCGCACACCAATACGTGGATCGGCGCGGTGAACACGCTCGTGCTGTTGACCTCGAGCCTGTTCGCGGTGCTCGGTCACAAGGCGGCCGACGCGGGAGACGGTCCCAAGGCAGCCAGGCTGCTCTACCTGACGGCGGGCGGTGGCCTGCTCTTCGCATCGATCAAGTTCCTCTACGAATGGCCCCATGAGATCCACGAGGGTTTCACGATCTCATCGGGCACCTTCTGGTCGTTCTACTACACGGCGGCCGGCATCCACGCTGCGCACGTGATTGCGGGCGTCGTGATCATGTTGATCATCGCGCCTCGAGCGAAGCGGAACCTGGACCTCCACCGCGTCGAGCTGATCGGGCTCTACTGGCACTTCGTCGACGTGGTCTGGATCTTCCTTTTTCCGCTGCTCTACATCGCGAAATGAGGACCGCATGAGTCTCCACGATCACGCGCCCGTCGAACCCGGTTACGAAGTGCACACCCACCACGGCGACTACGTCCGGATCTGGGCGATCCTGGTCGTGCTGCTGGTGGTGAGCGTGGCGGGTCCCTTCTTCGGCCATCCCCTGGTCACGCTCGTCACCGCCTTCGGCATTGCGGTGGTGAAGGCCTATCTCGTGGCCAAGAACTTCATGCACATCAATGTGGCGCCGCGCTACGTGGCGTACCTGGTCGGCACCTGTCTGATGTTCATGCTGCTCTTCTTCGCCGGCGCAGCGCCGGACGTGATGAAGTCCGACGGCACGAATTGGAACAAGCCGGCCTGGGTCGCCGCCCACGAGGCGGCCGTGCACGGCGGTGCCGGGCACGGAGAAGCGGCGCACCACGAGTAGGGATTCTGGAGGCCTGCTTGGCGATCCAGCGCAGTGGACGCATTCACGTCGTCGCCGAAGCGCGCACCCCGCAGCTTCTGCCGAGCGGCGTGCTCGGCATGCTGATCTTCGTGTTCGCAGAGCTGATGCTCTTCGGCGGGATGATCAGCGCATTCACGATCCTCAAGTCGGCGGCGGCCGTGTGGCCTCCCCCGGGTCAACCGCGGCTTCCCTTCGAGCAGACCGGCATCAATACGCTGCTGCTGATGGCGAGCGGGGCGATGCTGGTCTTCACGCGACGCCTCTTCCAGCGCGACCGCGCGAAGGCGCGCATCCCGCTGGCGATCGCGATGGGACTCGGCGCCGCTTTCATCGCGCTGCAGGGTGTCGAGTGGGTGGCGTTGCTGCGCCAGGGGCTGACACTCACGTCGAGCAGCCTCGGCTCGTTTTTCTACCTGATCATCGGCCTGCACGCACTGCACGCGGCGGTCGCGCTCGGCGTCCTCGGCCATGCCTGGCTGCGCCTCCAGCGCGGCTGGCTCGCCTCGAGTCAGCTCGCGACCGCCGAGGTGCTCTGGTATTTCGTGGTGGGCGTCTGGCCGCTGCTCTACCTGGTGGTGTACCGATGAGCGCAAGAATCCGCCGAACGCTGGTCCCGCTCGCCCTCGCGCTCGCCCTCGCGACGCCCCGGATCGCCGCCGCCTGCGCGGTGTGTCTGGGCGGCACGGGTGGCGGGACGCAGCGCGCCTTCGCGATCGGCACGCTCTTCCTGTCGGTGCTGCCGCTCGCGGTGATCGGCGGGGCGATCTTGTACCTGCGCCATCGCGCGAAGACGCTCGAGCGCGAGGCGAATGCCCGCCGCGTCGCGACGCCGAGCGGCCTCGTCAGTCGATCAGCTTCGTCGCGGTGATCAGCAGCCCGACGCCAGCCCCGCCGATCATCCCGGCGAGGATGCGGCGCGCCGCCGACCAGTCGTCGGTGAGCAGCGCGTAACCGAGACCGGCTCCCAGCAGCGTACAGCCGATGAAGATCGCGCTGATCACGGGGTGTCGTCGTACCAGGTTGCGCATGCTTCCTAGATCACGATGTTCACGAGGCGGCCCTTGACCACGATCACCTTGCGCGGCGTCCGTCCCTCGAGATGGCGCTGCACGTTCGCGTCGGCGAGCGCCGCGGCGCGCAGCGCGTCGTCGCCCGCGTTTGCCGCGACCTCCACTTCCGCGCGACGTTTGCCGTTCACCTGGACCGCGATCGTGACCGTCTCCGCGACCAGCAGCGCGGGGTCGGCCGCCGGCCACGGCGCGTAGGCGATCGACTCGCGATGGCCGAGTCTTTCCCACAGTTCCTCGGCGATGTGCGGCGCGATCGGCGCGAGCAGCCGCACGAACGCATCGGCCGCGTCGCGCGCGATCGGCGCGTCGCGGGCGATGTCGCGCACGAACACCATCAGCTTCGCAATGGCAGTGTTGAAGCGCATCGCCTCGACGTCGTCGCTGACGCCCTGGACCGTCGTCGCGAGCAGGCGCGCCTGGGCGGGCGTTCCGATTCCCTCCGGCAGCGAACGCGCCGGTTCGCCGGGCGCATCCTCGTCCACGAGCAGGCGCCAGGAGCGCTGCAGGAAGCGGAACACGCCGAGGATGCCCTCGGTGGTCCATGGCGCTTCCTTGTCGATCGGGCCGAGGAAGAGTTCGTAGAGTCGCAGCGAGTCGGCCCCGAACTCCGCGACCACCTCGTCGGGATTCACGACGTTGCCGCGACTCTTCGACATCTTCTCGATCACTTCCTCGAGCTCGAGGCCGGGGATCGAAGCGTGTTGGAAGCCGCCGTCGCCGCTGTGCTGCACCTGATCATTCGGCACGAAGCGCGCTCTCACCGGGCGACCGTCCGAACTCGCGACGCTGCCTTCGCCGGACGCTCGCACCTCGCGAAACGAGTAGCGGCGCGGGTTGACGCTCGGGTCGTCACTGATGTTGTCGTCGAAGTAGCGATAGCTGGCGCCGAGGATCATCCCCTGGTTCACCAGCTTCTGGAACGGCTCGACCGTGTGTACCAACCCGAGGTCGTAGAGCACCTTGTGCCAGAAACGCGCGTAGAGCAGGTGCAGCACCGCGTGTTCGGCCCCGCCGACGTAGAGGTCGACGGGCATCCAGTAGCGCTCGGCTTCCGGAGAGAACGGCGCGGTGTCGTTCCTGGGGTCGACGAAGCGCAGGAAGTACCAGCAGCTACCGGCCCACTGCGGCATCGTGTTGCGATCGCGGCGCGCGGGACGACCGGTCGCCGGATCGGTCGTCACGATCCAATCTGTCGCGCGTTCGAGCGGCGTCTCGCGGTCGCCCACCGGGCGGAAGTCGTCGAGTTCGGGAAGCCGCAGCGGCAGTTCGCTCTCGCCCACGAGCTTCACGCTGCCGTCTTCGAGGTGCAGCACCGGGAACGGCTCGCCCCAATAGCGCTGCCGGCTGAACAGCCAGTCGCGCAGCTTGTAGGTGACCGCACCTTTTCCGTGACTTTCCGATTCGATCCAATCGATGATGCGTCGCTTGGCTTGTGCCGTCGGGAGTCCGCTGATGAATCCCGAAGCGACCGAGACGCCTTCGCCGGTGCTCGGGAGTTCCTGACCCTTCACATCGACGACTTTTCTGATTGGAAGTCCCCATTGACTTGCGAATTCGAAGTCGCGCTCGTCGTGGGCGGGCACCGCCATGATTGCGCCGGTGCCGTAGCCGGCGAGCACGTAGTCGGCGATCCAGATCGGGATGCGCTCGCCGCTGCCTGGATTCACCGCGAAGGCGCCGGTTGCGACGCCGGTCTTGGTCTTCGCGTCGGCGACACGCGCGCGTTCGCTCCTGCGCGCGGCGGCTTCGACGTAGGCCGCGACGGCCGAGCGCTGCGCGGGCGTCGTGATGACACCGACCAGCGCGTGCTCTGGCGCGAGCACCATGTAGGTGGCGCCGAAGAGCGTGTCGGGCCGCGTCGTGAAGACTTCGATCGCGAGATCCGTGTGATCGGCGACCGGAAAGCGCAGCTGCGCGCCCTCGCTGCGGCCGATCCAGTCGCGCTGCATCTTCTTGATCGGCTCGGGCCAGTCGACGCCGTCGAGATCGGCGATCAGGCGGTCGGCGTAGGCGGTGATGCGGAGCATCCACTGCTTCATCGGCAGCCGCACCACCGGATGGCCGCCGCGCTCGCTCTTGCCGTCGATGACTTCCTCGTTCGCGAGCACGGTGCCGAGCGCAGGGCACCAGTTGACCGCCACTTCCGCTTCGTAGGCGAGGCCGCGCTCGAAGAGCTTGCAGAAGATCCACTGCGTCCAGCGGTAGTAGCCGGGATCGGTGGTGTCGATTTCGCGCGACCAGTCGTAGGAGAAGCCGAGAGCGTCGATCTGGCGCTTGAAGGTCTCGATGTTGCGGCGCGTGGTGACGCGCGGGTGCGTGCCGGTTTCGATCGCGTACTGCTCCGCCGGCAGGCCGAAGGCGTCCCAGCCCATCGGGTGCAGCACGCTGAAGCCGCGCATGCGCTTGAAGCGAGCCAGCACGTCGGTCGCGATGTAACCCTTCGGGTGGCCGACGTGGAGACCGGCGCCGGACGGGTACGGAAACATGTCGAGCACGTAGTACTTGGGCTTGCGCGGGTCGATCTCGGCGCGGAAGGTGGCGTGTTCCCGCCACGTCGCCTGCCAACGGGGCTCGATCCGTTTCGGGTCGTACGGCATGGGGCGTCACGATAGCGTCCGGATCTGCGCTTCGGAGCTAAGCTGCGCGACGTGAGCGACAAGTCAGCGCAGAGTCTTTCGCCGCGGGCGCAGCAGCCGCCGCGGCCCGAGACGCCGCCGGAGTCCGAGGACTTCGCCGAAGTCTTCGTCGTCTCCGATGGTACCGGCGAAACGGCGGCCGACACCGTGCGCGCCGCGATGCTGCAGTTCCACGCCCGATGGCGCATGCGCACCTTCCCCGACGTGCGCAGCGCCGCGCAGGCGCGCAACCTGGTCGAGGCGGCTGGACGCGTGGGCGCGTTGATCGTGTTCACCGTGGTGAACCGCGACGCGGCGCAAGTGCTGCGCGATCACGGCGCCTCGCTCGGGGTTCCCTGCGTCGACCTGCTCGGGCCGCTGATCTCGAACATCGCCGAGCACCTGCACGCCGAGCCGCGGCTCGAGCCGGGTCTGCTGCACGGACTCTCGGACGCCTATTTCAAGCGCATCGAGGCGGTGGAGTTCGCGGTGCGGCACGACGACGGCGCGAATCTCCATACCCTGCACGGCGCCGACATCGTGCTCACGGGCGTGTCGCGCACCTCCAAGACGCCGCTCTCGATGTATCTCGCGCAACGCGGCTACAAGACCGGCAACGTGCCGCTGGTGCCGGGTGTCGAACCGCCGCGGCAACTCTTCGATCTGAATCCGCGGAAGGTGTTCGGCCTGGTCGGCGACGTCGAGAACCTGACCGCGATGCGCCGCGCCCGCGCCCGTTCGATGCACAGCGGTGCTTCCAGCCAGTACGCCAACGCCGAGGCGATTTCGCGCGAACTCGACGAGTCGATGCGGCTGTTCCGCACGCGCGGTTGGCGCGTGATCGACGTCTCCGGTCGCGCCGTCGAAGAGAACGCGTCGCGCATCCTCGAGCTGGTCCAGGCGTTTCCGGGCGCTGCTGGGGGCGACGGAGCGGAATAGCCGAGACGGCGAAGGCCGGATCGCTGGCAGCGACCCGGCTCACGTATCGTGCAGGCCGAGCTTCCTCTCGCGTTCCTCGTGCAGGCGCATCGCTTCCCGCTGCTCGTCGGAGAGCAGCGCCGTCGCCACCCGCGGTCGCAGGATCGAGTAGAAGGTGGGCACGATGATGATCGCGCCGAGCATGTTCACGATCATCAGCAACGTGAGCAGCTGCGCCATCTCCGCCTGGAAGCGCAGATTCGAGAAGGACCACAGCACGATGCCGCCCACCACCGTGGTGGCCGTGAAGGAAACGGCCATTCCCGTGGTGCGCACGGCGCGCCGCACCGCTTCGTCGATGTCCGAGGTGCCCGCCACCTCCTGACGGATGCGGTCCACGATGTAGATCGCGTAGTCGACGCCGATGCCGACGCCCACCGACTGCACCGGAAGCGTGTTGATGTTGAGACCCACCCCGCGGATCGCCATGTACGCCAGCGAAACCAGGGTTGCCGTGGCGATCTGCAGGAAGATGATCCCCCCGCTCGCGGGGGACCAATACGTGAGCGAGTGCAGGACGAAGATCACCGCGAAGATCAGCGTGATGTTCGCGATGTGGCTGCGCTCGACCTCGTCGTTGATCGCGGCGAGGATGCCCATGATGCCGCCCGCCATCACGAACTGGACGCCGCGCGTCCACGAGTTCGTCGGCTGGTACTTCGGGGTCGGCTCGACCGATTTCAGATCCTGGACGATCAGATCCTTGGTGTTGACGGCGACGGCGCGGATGCCGTGCTCCTGGCTCTCCCAGTAGGTGTCGACGTCACCAGCTTCCCAGTCGGCGAGCGTCTTCGGCCACGAGAAGTACTCGCCTTCCTCGACGGAATCCCGTTCCGACTCGTAGTCGGCGATCGCCTTCTCGCGGAACTCGCCGAGCCACGCCGGTTCCCCTGCATCCACCGGGGTGACCTCGATCGCTTCGTAGACGCCGTCGCTTTTCTTCACCTGTACGTGCAGCGTGTGGTTCCGCGGCGGCAGCAGCGGGCCGAGCATGTAGTACCAGATGTCGGTCAGCTTCTGGCGGCTGAGGAAGGGCGTGTTCTTCAGGGCGTGGTCCATGTCGAGGCGAACGATCACCTCGCCCATCGGGTTTTCCTTGATGAAGGCGTCGGCCGCCAGCACCGCCCTGTGGATCGTTTCGCCCTTGTGATCGGGATAGTAGAACGAGACGTTGGCGTCCTTCGAGTCGTCGGTCATGAACGGGCGCAGGAAGCCCGGTGCGCCATTGGTGCGGAGCTGGAAGATCACCGTCCGGACGGTGCCCGGGTGCTCCGGCACGAACTGCCACTTGGGATCCCCGTAGTGGTTCATCCGCCAGTAGCCGCGGATGATCGGCGCGATCGAGACGGACGCGCCGAGGTTGGTGTAGGACTGCATCCAGCGCTCGAACTCGGTCATCCGCTGGATCGGCAGCGGATCGGCGCTGGCGTTCTCGCGGTCGCCGCTGGTGAAGACCACCAACGAGTCCACCCCGCCGAAGCGTTTCGCGATCTGGTCCGTGGCGACGTTGAACGGGTGATCCGGCCAGAGCAGCGGCGAGCCCGGTGTTACTTGTCCGATCTTCGAATACATCAGCGTGATGTAGGTCGACGTGATGAAGAGCAGGATCGTCCCCACCCCCAACACGTACTTCCACTTCGGATGCGTCGTGATCCAGCCGACGAAGCGCATCGCCCGGACCATGGCCGTGGGCAGGAAATGCTCGTGCTCCTTGGGAGCGGGCAGGTAGGAGATCATGACGGGGTGGAGGATCTCCACCGTGAACAGGATCGACGTCACCCAGAATGCGCCGAAGACGGCGAGGTCGCGCATCTGCGGGATCGACGTCACGAGGATCACCAGCAGACCGCCGACGTCGACCACGATGCCGAGCGTGCCGGGCACGATCAGTTCGGCCATCGCAATCGTTGCGGCTTCGATCTTGGCTGCGTTCTGGTCGGCGTAGCGCGGCGCGAGGATCTCGAAGTCCTCGAAGAAGCGCTCCGCCATCTGCACCGTGTGCGAGACGGCGCGCGCCGTGATGATCATCGGGATCACCAGCACGAGTGGGTCGAAGGTGATCCCCGTCCAGCCGGTGAAACCGGTTCCCCAGATCACCGTGATGATCGCGGCGACGAACGGGATCAGTACGCCGTGCAGCCGCCGGAAGTAGGCGAGCAGCAGCGCGAAGATCACCAGCGTCGTCAGAACGACGTAGAGCCCGATCTCGAAAGCGTGCTTGATGATCCAGCCGACGTGAACCGGTTCACCCGAGACGAAGATCTGGAGGTTGCACCCCTCCGGCCAGTCCGCGCGCGTCGGGACCGTGACGACCACACGCTTCACGGCGTTCCACATCGACTCCAGGTAGCCGGGATTGGTCGCCGCGGCGCACGCCTTGTCCTCGAACTCGGTCTTGATCGCCTGGACGTGGTTGAAGACCGCCTGGTAGACCTGGGAGTTGCTGAGGCGGTCGGTGATGAAGCCCGCAGAGATCAGCGCGCCGTGTTCGTCCCACGACACCAGACGGCCGTAGATGAAGGGCGGGTTCTGTAGGACCACCTCCCGGAGCTTCTGCGCCTCTTCGAGGGTCTCCGGCACTTCCTTCATCAGCACGTCGGAGGTGATCGAGCCGTCGGGTTCGATCTGGATGGCGCGCGTGCTGGAATGCGCGAGCGAACGCACCTGGTCGTGGTTCACCGGGTAGGGCGGATAGCGGCGATCCAGCTCCTTCAACACCTCGGCGTCGGAGACACCTTCCTCGCTCAGCTTGTCGCGCAGCGCTTCGCGATCCTCGTTGTGCGAGTCGTAGCCGACGCCGTCGAGGCGCCGCGTGATCTCGTGGAGCCGCTTCAACGTGTCCGGCGTGAAGATGTTGCCTTCCTTCACGACCACGCCCATCGCGACGAGCGACGAGGTGCCGAACTTCTTGGCGAACTTGTCCTGGGCGTGGATGAACGGGTGCTCGGGCCATTGGGCACGCGCGGATGTGTCGACGCGCACCACCGGCCCCGGCAGTTTCATGTCGAAGCCGGCCAACACCGCGTTCACGATCGGATAGAGGAAGAAGAGCGTGGTGCAGATCAGGAAGATCACGATCGGAAAACGGTTTCGCACCACCCAACGGGCGAAGACGAGAGTCCGGGTCTGACGCGCGTGCGACTGCGGAGGAGTTTCCGACATGGTGGCCTCTCGTGTTCGGGTCCCGGCGACGGCCCTGCGTCGTGGGAGATGGACGCTCGAACGCCGCCCTGCCTGCAATGCGATCGTGCCCGGCGATCGCGGCGTGCGTCCGGGGAGAGACCACCACCAACGGGGGGGAGGTCGGCAACCCGCCGGAACCTTATTTCGAGAGGCGGTCCCGGGTCAAGCTCTTGCCGTCCGAGTCGAGGTCGGTTAGGCGGGCGCGAGGAGGAGATCCCGATGAGCGATCGGGCCCGAATCTTCGCGACGCGATCGCTGGCGGGAGCGCCGCTCGCCGGTCTCGCGCATCGCTGTGACCTCGACGTCTGGCCCGCACGCACGGCGCCGACGCCCGAGCAGCTCGCCTCGCGATCCCGCGACGCCGACGGCCTGCTCTGCCTGCTCACGGACCGCATCGACGCCGCGCTCCTCGAGCGCTGCCCGCGCCTGCGCGCCGTGTCGAGCGTCTCGGTGGGGGTCGATCATGTCGATCTCGACGCGGCGACGGCGCGGGGCATCCCGGTCGGCCACACGCCGGGCGTCCTCACCGAGACCACCGCCGACCTGGCGTTCGCGCTGCTGCTCGCCGCGGCCCGCCGCGTCGCCGAGGGCGACCGCTTCGTGCGCGCCGGGGAGTGGACGCCGGATCGTGTCTGGGAGCCGGACCTGCTGCTCGGCCGCGATGTCCACGGCGCCACGCTCGGGCTCGTCGGCCTCGGGGCGATCGGGCAGGCGATGGCCCGGCGTGCGCAGGGCTTCGGAATGCGGGTACTC
>Ga0079037_100001678_pt1 | contig 11718 bp, 6 predicted proteins | sample Mud3Dept4metaG_FD_71479 | JGI IMG/M metagenome (GOLD analysis project Ga0079037, IMG submission 71479) | Freshwater wetland microbial communities from Ohio, USA, analyzing the effect of biotic and abiotic controls - Mud 3 Core 4 Depth 4 metaG | ecosystem: Environmental > Aquatic > Freshwater >... | reverse complement strand
CTCAGGCAGTATGTGACAGGTTTCTTTACGAAGAGATAAAGCAAGCAAGGTATTGCAAAGCGATTGTTCGGAGGTTTTCAATATCATCTCTTTTACATCCGTAATTTCTTTTCTCTTTGTTAAGAAAGATTCAGGTGAGAAAAAATTCTTAATACTCTCTTCAGCGTACTTTTCCACACCGGTATACTTTATGCTTTCAATTGCCCTCATCCGTTTTTCTTTTGCCTCAGGTGTATCGGCAATACATTGAGTATCACTCAATACAAGCGCATCAAATCGTTCCTGGTGCTTGACCATAGCATTTAGTGCAATGTATCCTCCCATGGATAAACCACACAACATGGCTTTGTCAATCTTCAAGGCATCCATTAAGCCAATGAGATCGTTGGCAAAAAGATCAATAGAAAAACCCTCAATACCTGCATCGGAGTTTCCATGTCCGCGGATGTCGTACATAATCAACCTGTAATTATCCTTTAACGGCTCCACCTGCAAATTCCACATTGACTTATTAAATGGAAAGCCGTGGATGAAAATGATTACCGAAGATCCATCCTGTCCTATATCGGTGCAACTAACGAAAAGATTATTTATAATCATTTTGAAATTGTTTACAGAGTAAACATTGGGTCGTTATCTCACCTCCTTTATAATTCATCCTTATCCTCATCCAGATTGTTGTGATCATCTCCTCCAATACTGTAATAGTTATTCTCCTCATCTTCATTCCCGATGTTTTCCTGTTCATCATCCAACTCTGAACCTGGAATATCCATATTAATGCCATATTCATCATAATTGGATTCTTTCTCAATATTTGTCCGGACTTTATTTTGTTTATCCGTTTTTTTCATTTTGGAAATGTCCTCAGGATCAATGTTCCTCTCTTCCTTAAATTTATTGTAGATATCTTCACTATCAGGATAAAATAGGTATCCCTGCAGATTGTCCTTCTCATAATTGTTTGGCATATGGTCAGGAGGATTAGTATTCAGAACCTTCTTCATCTTTCTTAATATTTTTTCTAATTCTTGTTACTTGGTTGTTCAAGTTTCATTGTCATGTCAGCCTGACCTTTATTAATTAGTTCAACTTCACATAAAATCGATACTTCATCACTTACTAATAAACCTCCTGTTTCAATTGTTGCATTCCAGTCTTCAAAGTTAATCCCTCCGGTACAAAAAATATTTACATAATTCCTATCTTGATTTACATAATTTACATATTTTTTGACCTTGGCAGACCGGAATTCTTAAAATCTAAATGGATTTTCAGATTTTTTAAAAATTCAACCACTCAGAATTGTATCTTCAATCAGAAAGTACATTTAATATTAAAAAGTCTTTTACACGGTTGCAACATTGGTCCGCCTGCCTGCCAACTGGCGGATTCCAGGAGGTTCTCTAACATTGGGACTTCCGTTTGAAGCTCCACCTTCTGTTGATAATCTTCTTTGTCAAATAGTTTTTCCGAATAATCAGATTTAAAAATTAGTCAAATTATTAAAAAGCCAAATCAGTTCTTGGAAATGGACTAAATACAAACTTCCAGAATTGTGCTGTTTCGGGAAAGTAACAGACCTGCTGATTTAGTGGCAACTCCCTCAAAAAAACCTCTTCTTTTTGATTTTAATTTCCTTTATACAGATTTCTGAAATATTAAAGCCCTTTGCATGCTATCATTCAGGAGCGCAGATAAGCTCCATTCGATAATAGCTCTTTGCGTAATTTTTCAACATCTATTTTGGAAGGAGCCATACCATCCTTTACTGCAATTTTTGCGGCACGTCCGGCAGCTTCACCCGTAGCCATACATGGAGCCATCACCCGTATTGCCGACATGGCCTCGTGCGTAGTTGAGATGCTTCGCCCTGCGACCAGAAGGTTTTCCACTTTTAGCGGTACTAATGAACGGTATGGGATATCATAGCAGTCACCACTCCATTCCAAAGTACAATCCCCTCCTACCGGATGATGTATGTCCAGAGGATAGCTGGCTACTGCAACTGCATCATCGAACCTGCCGCAGCTTAAAATATCATCTCGTGTCATAACATATTGCCCGACTATCCGTCTTGTTTCACGGATACCAAGAAATGGAGCCGTCCTTGAGAGATAGGAATTTTCAAATCCGGGAACATAATTATAAAGGTATTTAAAAATATCCCCTATCTGTTGCCTTGCGGTAATCTCTCCTTGAGTGAGGCTGGCTGGATCGGTACCATTAACTCCGTTTACCCGGGTCATGTTGATCCATGCCTCGCCTTTTCGCAGACCAGTAATTATGATGGTCCGATCTGTTGGCAAAGACAATCCATCTTTTTTGGCTTTTTGGATAAGACTTCTCAACCCCACCACAATAAACTGCTGGTTTTGACCGTAATATTCGGCAGGGATAAAATCAGTCAAATAAGTATGTGGTTCTTCGGCAATGCTTAAACGAAGTTTTTCTGTGTCAACATTTTCAAGGCTGAACATCAATGTTGGAGGTTGTACTCCTCCATGTTCATCGCCTTGTTCACAAGGAACGCCTGCCCGAAAAGCAACATCTGCATCTCCTGTACAATCAATAATTGCTTTTGCAAGAATTACTTCCCTGCCTGCTTTACTCTCGATGATAATCCCATGAAGATGATCCCCCTCCATAACAACTCCGGCAAAAAATGTATACAACAGTATATTCACGCTGCATTCTTTGAGCATTTCAAATGCCACTGCTTTTACAGCTTCCGGTTCAACTAATGTAATACTCATGTGTAGAGGACATGGTCTATGTTTGCTTGCGGCGTTCTGTGAAACCAACCGGTCAATAAATTTTTGTGGAAGCCCTGATATGATTTGATTTCCTTTTTGCCCCAAAAATCCTAAAATCGGTAATCCGATAGTCATATTACCTCCCAAAAAACTCCGGCTTTCAATCAGGGCAATCTTTAAACCATTATCGGCAGCAGCCTGTGCAGCAATAATCCCTGAAGGGCCGCCTCCGACAATCAATACATCCACATTTAGCCTTACAGGTAAAGTTTTTTCTGATTCTATTATACTTAACGTTTTATTTTTCATATCTGTTCTATATCACTCTTAAGTTAACTATTAACCATATGCAAATAAATGTCATTAAACGGTTATATAAGAAAGAAATCCGCTTATTTATACCGTAAATATTTTCTTAAAATTACTTATACCAAATTTATAAATCCTTGCTACCACAGTTTCATTATAACATACTTATCCTGTCCTGTCAGGCAGTTGGTAAATGTTACATCTGTTCCAGAAGGTATGTCAATCCTTAGTACCTGGTTGGCAAATACCGGTACGGAATACATAAATTTACCAAATTTGATAGTATAGGGAATATCTGATTTATTACATATCTCGATTGTGTTTTTCTCAGGATTGATGATTTTTACGGAAATAGATTTCCGGATAATCTCTTTTATATACTCTTCTTTGCCGGCCAGCTGGTAATTAAAATAAGCGAGCGTACGCCCTTTAAATAAGGCTTCGCGGATGCCTTCAACGGAGCGTTCCTTTGCAAAAACCAAAGTCATCGGGCGCTGAAGTTTTTCGCGGTATGAATTCGCACTTGCGTAGTGGAGATCTGTATTGGCAAAAAAGGCGAGTTCGTATTCATTGCACCAATCCAACACCTTTGGATATAGTTCGGATCCGTTGAAGACTTCAGCACCATGAATTTTCTTTTGTGTAATCAGTACTTTGTGGATTGGATACAACGTACTGGTATCATTGGGCCATCCCGGATGGTTCCAGAAAAGAAATGTTTCCTGCCTGACTGCTTCATTAATAGCATCAATCTCATCCGGGACATCCATTTTACTTACATCCTGAACAAAAAGTGCATTGATGTGGCCAAATGGTTTTTTGCGGGTTATTTCTGCCCCCCTGATAACAATCAATCCAATTTCATTCCCCTTTGCCAGGGCTATATCACCTGATTTATTTAAATCAATCTGAAGAATATCCTGATTCTTTCTGACTTTACTTTCAATATGATCAGTAATGGCAATAGCATCCAGCCCGTCGTTCCATGCTTCGATTACCCTCATCGTCGGCCAGACATGCCCGTCGGAAAAAACAGTGTGCATGTGGAAATCGCATTTCAATGTTTCATAGCCTTCCAGATCAGGAATGTTGATATGATACCGGTAGCTCAGCTGTTTCATCTGTACCAACCCCGGAATTTCATGAACATCTGCATTCTGAATTTGTGCACTCGCTTGCCCTGACAGGCCTGCAATAAAATACGCCGTAACTAAAATTAATTTATTGTATTTCATAATTTTCACTCTATTAGTTTGTATTTAATGATTCAGATTGAAGCTTTGAATAACTTTTGTTTTTTGATGGTATTTCCGGTCTTACCATTGTCCATAATAATATTGTCACCAGTGGATGAATAACTGCCATAACAATAAATATCCATTCAGGGCCAATACTCCCCATAAAATGTCCGATCAGATAATTAAAAAGGACAGCTCCCACGGCACCAACTCCACCGCAAATTCCCAATACACTTGCCACATTTTTTACAGGGAAAGTTTCAGCAATTACCACACTTAATGTGAATAACCAACTAAGAGCCACTGCGGCGATGACACTGAATTTAATAAGAGTAATAACAATACCCCATTGGTGTGGCAGCAAAACCAATGGTGCAAAAAATGCAACAAATGTTAACATGATTTTGCGGGCACGTAACGGCTTAGAACCATGCCGTACCATTAAGTCGGACCATGCTGAAGACCCTATCCCTCCAATGTTTGCAATCAGGAATGGGATCCATCCAATCATACCAAGTTGAGCAAGTGTCAACCCTGATTCCTCCTGAAGAAATCCCGGAAGCCAAAACAAACAAAAATACCATACCGGGTCACTAATAAAACGAATGAGTAAAATCCCCCACAAACTACGCCTGCTCCAAAGCTGTCCCCATGTAAAAGCTTCAGTTGTCGGAGAATCTGTGAGAGAGGTAGCTTCCTGTGCAATTTTTTGCGGTGGGTCTCTGTAAATCAGCCACCAAATCAATGCTAAAAACAAACCAATTAAGCCCGGAATAATAAATGCTGCCCTCCAGTTTAATGATAAAGCCAACCATGCAATAAATGGTGGAGCTATGATGGCGCCAATAGAACTTCCTGCAACGCAAAGACTATTGGCTGTTGCCCTTAATTTCCCTGAAAACCAAATTGTAATTACTTTTACCTGTGCAGGGAAACTGGTTGGCTCAGCAAGACCCAACAGACTACGGAAAAAACCAAATTGTGCAAAAGTCCTTGCAATACCACCTCCAATGGAGGCTAAAGACCATGTTATCACACCGATAAACATCATCTTTCGAGCCCCAATCCGATCAACAAGCCAGCCCGACACAGGGTACATTAAAGCATAACTAATGGTGAAAATATTTACAATTAAAGCATAACCATCATCACCGAGATCAAACTCTTTTTTCAGTAAGGGTTTAAGAATGGAAAGTATCTGCCTGTCTAAATAGTTAAAGACAATAACGAGGAAAATTATTGCAATAATAAACCAACGCCTTCTTTCAGGATTTAAAAATAATGACATATCAATGGATTAAATAATACTCTCTTCTATTTATGTTCTTCCTTTCGTCCTGTCAAGTAAGAGATGATTAATAGAACTGTTGTTGTCCTGACTTTCGAGACAGCTCCATCAATTAATAGCCTGGATTTTGTTCCAGGTTTGGATTTGCATCACGTTCCTGCTGAGGGATAGGCCAAACCTCATCTTTATTCACTTTGAAAATAACATTCTGTGTGGTAAAATATTGCACTGCAACGTCATAATTATAGACCGGAGAATAATTTTCATCGATGTATGACAAAACTCCCTTTGGGTACGCATTACCTGCCCTATTTAAATAGATATATCCATTCATAATCTGCGGGGCCAAATTCCATCTGCGGATATCATACCACCGTAATCCATCATCACACAATTCTATTTTACGTTCATAACGTAATGCTGTACGTAACTGAGCTTGTGTCATATTTCTTTCAAGTACAGGCATACCTGCTCTCTGACGTATCTGATCGATTACATTATATACTGTTGCGTCAATATCATTTGATTCGATTTTGGCTTCAGCATAAAGAAGTAATAATTCAGCGTAACGGAATATCCCCACGCTCAGGTCAGAAACTCCTCTCGATGAATTCGTTTCATAGTCTGCATTATCCGAATGCTTTCTCCAAAGATATCCGCTAAATGAGCGATATGCATTCGATGCATCGGTATTGGTAACCGACACAGGAATAGTGCTTTCTCCATTAATTACAGGCCAGTAGTTATTTACTTTTTTATAAGACGTATTTGGCTCATATTGATATCCCATCAGTCGTGAATGCGGACGAGCACAGTACATATCGAGTCTGGGATCCCGATTGGTAAATGGTACAGCCGGATCATATAATGGCGATTTATCAATAGGAAGCCCGTCGAGGCACTGATATGAATCAATGAGATTCTGTGTCGGACCAAAATAGCTGCAACCTTTACCCAAACGGGAACCCATGTAATAACCTTGATTATGCGTGTTACCGGTAATTGTCTTGTTATATTCAATTACCCATATCCATTCCTTACTGCTGGAATATCCGGCATATCCAAATATATTTGAACATTCAGGTTCTCCGATATCATGAGTTTTATTACAGTAGCTCAATGAATTATCGAAAGGGGTCAATTCATAAATTCCTTTTGATAACTCGATTCCTTTTGCAGCAGCAGCGGCTGCAACAGTATATTGTTCGCTGTACAATGCAACACGAGCCAAAAGCAGATATGCAGCTACGCTTCCTACCCGCACATTGCCATATGCTGATTGAGATGGCGGCAGATGGTCAGCCACAGCTGTCATTTCATCAATTATCCATTGTTGAACATCACTTTTAGCTGTACGTGGTAAATCACTATCATCTAATCCCAAAGAATGAAAAAACAATGGGACGTCTCCATATAACTCGATTAACTGAGAATAACAATAAGCACGCACCACACGCAATTCTGAATCAATCTGGTAATATATATCTTCCGGTATGTCAGATTTAATATTTTCCAGATTATCAAGGACAGTATGACAAGCTGCTATTGTTTTGTAATGATACTCCCAGGGTTTTACAGCTAAAGCATTGTCCGTTGTCAAAGAACTTGTAATTGGCGATGTATAATTAGTCCCCGGACGAGCATAACCGATATCCGTTATATTATCCATCACATGCAGAATCTGGGTACTTGCCGCATCGCACAAAGAGAGCCCTTTATAAGCAGTGTATAAGCCCATCGTTGCTTCTTTCTCTGTTGCAGGGAAAGTTCCTGTAGTCGGTCCATTTAAGGGAAAGCGATCAAGATCACATCCTGTGAACAGCAAACTAATCAAAGTTATTCCAAAATATATTTTTCTTTTCATAACAGTTTTAGTCTTTTAAAATTTTAAATCAACACCAAACGAAAACACTTTAACCTGAGGATAATATCCACCACTTCCTAACAATACCCCATCTGGTGCATCTGCATCATAGTTGATTTCAGGATCATAACCATTCCAGAAATTGGTTACGGTAAGCAGATTTTGTGCATTTACATATACCAACAGATTGCTGATCCCGACATTTGTAAGCAAATTTTTTGGTAGATCATAACCCAGCTGCAGGTTTTTTAACCTCATATATGCAGCGCTCCTCATCCAGTATGTTGAATTTTGATTATTATTCGTTGAGGTTATTGAAACCCTTGGAAATTCTGCATCTCTGTTTTCTTCAGTCCAGTAATCAAGTTGCCATGTTTTTATAGCACTTGACATTGCGCAGGGAATTACATAGTGTGTGTTCAGATAACCATCAACTTTGCCAACTCCCTGAATAAAGGCACTCAATCTGATGCCTTTCCAGGCGAGATCCAGATTCATTCCATATGTGAAGCGCGGTACAGTACTTCCTATAACTACTTTATCATCATCAGTAATTTTTCCATCAGGAACAGGATTTTTATCTGCATCGAATGCTCCGGCGATATCTTTATATTTTATGTCACCCGGAAGTAATTTTCCAAATTGTACCGGACCATTATTAATTTCATCTTGCGATTGATATAAACCATCAGCAATGTAGCCATATATGGAGTTAACCGCATAACCTTCCTGCTGACGTAGCAGTGTGCCGGAGCTTTGTCCGCGCATATCTGTAATAACGTTAATTACATCAGAAAAATTTAGCCCTAAAGACAGTTTGAAATCATCCCATTGGTTATAGTAATTTGCACTGAAATCCCACCCTGTATTGCGAACTTTTGCAGCATTCTGATAAGGTGCATTCAGTCCTGTCAACTGTGATGTGTATAATGTCAATAAAATTCCATCTGTATTCTTTCTATACCAATCGCCTGTAAAACTAAAATGGTTGAAGAAATTGATATCTATTCCGACCCCTGTCATCTGGGTTTCTTCCCATCTTAAATCAGGATTTGCCATATCACTTAAAGCAACCAATTGGTAAATCTGTTTGCCCATTGAAATGCTTCCAACAGACAGTTGAGATATATAAGGGTAATAGGTGCTTCCAATATTCTGATTGCCAAGTTTTCCCCATGATGCACGTATTTTCATTTCATCAATGAAATATTTGGTTCTTTTCATAAATGATTCTTCTGAAATACGCCATCCGGCTGAAAAAGATGGAAATGTTGCCCACCGGTTGGTGCTGCTAAACCGGGAAGAACCATCAAGTCTTAAATTAGCCTCAAACAGGTAACGGTCTTTGTAATCATAATTTAACCTGCCAAAGCCAGAAACCAGGATCCATTGGTCATGAGTTCCATTATTATCTTTTGTCTCATTATTAGCACCCGCAGTAAGCACTTCATACGTGTCATAGGTATAATCGCGTCTGTAACCCATAAGGTATTTCTCATCATAAGTCTCCCTCGATGTGCCAACAATAAATTTAAAAGAATGATTATTATATTTGTTAACCGTACTCGCAAAAAACTGATAGTTACCAAAAAAATAACGATACGCTGTTTCTGTCAGGTCTGTAAAAGTATATGCTGCACCGGCTTCGCTACCGTCATCATTGTATGTCATTACACTTTTGGAAAAAGTATGAGCGTTTCTTGTTCTGTATCTTGGTGCAAATACACCTGTGAGAGTTATCCATTTCGCAGGTTTTATATCAACAGAAAGATTACCAAGAAACTCGATGTTGTTCGTTTTTCTGTTTCCTCCTTCTTCGATTAAGCCAATCGGATTAATTTTAACCCAACCTTCTGACCAGAGACCATTGCGTTTTATCGGAATATTGGTAGGCATACGACCCAGATAATTCCATATATCACCTTCAGTTGCAATTTGGAGTCGGTCGCCATTGCTGAACGATAAGTCAACTTTCATTGATAATTTATCATTCGGTTTGATATCCATATTATTGCGAAAAACGTAACGTTTGAATCCCGTGTTTTTTATTATACCGTCCTGACTGCTATAACTCAATGATGGCATCACCTGTATTTTATCTGAACTTGCCATTAATGAAACAAAATGATTATGAGTGAACCCGGAGCCGCTGAGCGTTGCTTTTTGCCAATCATAGTTGGAAGGATCTGCTGCAAATTGTTCCTTAAATTCAGCAATTTCCGCTTCGCTATACAAATTATATCCATTATCATTCATATTTGCTTCGTTATAAACATTCATAAATGTTTCACCATCAGTAACTTTCGGAACATCGGTCGCTTCCTGTTTCCCGATATACCCTCGATAGTTGACTGAAAATTTATCTTTCGAAGCACGTTTGGTTGTGACCAAAATAACTCCATTGGCGGCACGTGAACCATAGATGGCTGCTGATGCCGCATCTTTCAACACCGAAATTGATTCAATGATATTGGCGTCAATCATGTCGAGCGAACCGACAGTAATTCCATCAACCAAAATGAGAGGAGAGCAATCGGAACCCCCGAAAGAGCTTATTCCACGAATACGTATCTGGCCTCCATCGCCTCCTGGCGAACCAGATTGAGTGGTAACAGTCACTCCCGGAGCCATTCCCTGTAATGTGGCTGATGTTGAAATAATAGGACGCCGTTCCAGTTGCTCAGCTCCAATTGATGACACAGAACCTGTTAAGTCTTTTTTCTTCGATGTTCCGTAACCTATTACTACCACCTCTTCCAGACCAATTGCCGATTCAGTCATAGCGACATTAATCTGGGTTACTGTCCCAATATTGACTGTCTGGGATTCCATCCCGATAAATGAGAAAGTCAGACTTTTTGAACCGTGTGGAACTTCAATACTGTATTTACCATCAACATCGGTCAGCATTCCAATCGATGTTCCGGTAACAACAACGTTAACACCAGCGAGAGGTATTCCCTCCTTTCCTGTAACAATACCGGTAATTTGTTTTTGCTGTTGTTGTGATGATTCTGAAGCGAGTGCATGCATAACTCCTAGAATCAGGAGTAATGCAACATAACACATAATTAAAAGAGTTTTTTTCAGAGAACGGTAAAACAACTCCCTGAAAGATTCAGTTTTTTTCATCATATTTATAGCTTTAGTTTTAAAATATCGGTTTTTTTGCAAAATCGTTTACTAGATTTCTATATTTCTTAACTACTTTTAAAAATATAATTAATTTGACAATTTTCAAAATCGCAATCTTATGATATAGCTCTGAAATTCAGAGATGCAAATATTTACTTAACGTGTTTAAGTCAGCGTATCATATATTACATAAACTCTGTTTCGAATCAGAAAAAACTGAATTCCATTTTAGTCCTTAAATAAAACTAACCTTAAAATCATAATATCCCATGAAAGCAATGGTACTGACGGATCTTCTAAAGATTGAAATAGTTAATAAGCCTGATCCGAAAATAAATATTCCTGCCGATGTGCTTGTTAAAATGAAATCAGTAGGAATTTGTGGTTCCGATATTCACTATTATAAGCATGGAAGGATTGGAAATCAGGTAGTTAAATTTCCTTTTACACTTGGTCATGAAGGTGCCGGAATTGTTGAGGAAATCGGGAAATCTGTAAAAAATGTCAAACCCGGGGATAGAATTGCAATTGATCCCTCCATTTCCTGCTTTTCCTGCGACCAGTGCAAAGCAGAAAGATTTCATACATGCAGGAATATCCGGTTTTTAGGTTGTCCTGATCAGGCTGAGGGCTGCATGTCTGAATATATCGTAATACCATCTGCAAGTTGCTTTCCTCTGAAAAAAAATATATCTCTTGATGAGGCTGCCCTGTCCGAACCGTTATCAATCGGACTATACGCCACCAGGTTGTTTAGCCCGCTTAAAAATGCCCGGGTGGGGATCCTTGGATCGGGTCCTATCGGAATTAGCGTCATGCTGTCAGCAGTTCATTATGGTGCCGATAAAGTATATATGACCGACCTGCTTGATGAACGTTTATCCCTCGCTTCAGCTATGGGAGCAAACTGGACAGGAAACCCTGAAAAGGAGGATATTGTAAGTGAGATACTCGAAAGAGAGTCACTCCAACTGGATGCTGTCTTCGAATGCTGCGGAAAACAGGAGGCACTGGACCAGGCTATCTGTCTGCTTAAACCCGGGGGTAAGCTTGTGATAGTGGGGGTACCTGCTTTCGAAAACTGGGTAATTGGAACTCATGAAATCAGGAGGAAGGAGTTATGTTTTC
>Ga0079037_100001677_pt1 | contig 11719 bp, 10 predicted proteins | sample Mud3Dept4metaG_FD_71479 | JGI IMG/M metagenome (GOLD analysis project Ga0079037, IMG submission 71479) | Freshwater wetland microbial communities from Ohio, USA, analyzing the effect of biotic and abiotic controls - Mud 3 Core 4 Depth 4 metaG | ecosystem: Environmental > Aquatic > Freshwater >... | reverse complement strand
GGCTGGTCCTGGGAGCCGTCGGCGACGTCCTCATGCACGAGGCCGTCAAGGAGTCGGCCGCCGCCCACCGCGGAGCGCCGGGCATCACGGACGAGGGATTCGGGTGGCTCTACCAGCCGGTGGCGGACCTTCTCGCCGCGCCCGACATCACCTTCGCGAACCTCGAGACCCCGATCGCCCCGCGGACCGGCCGGGGCTCCCGCCCCTTCGTCTTCAACGCGCCGCCGGCCGCGGTCCGGGCGCTGCGCTCGGCCGGTGTCGACCTGGTGAGCGTCGCCAACAACCACCTCTTCGACCAGGGGCGCGAGGGCTTCCTGGAGACGCTGCGCGAGCTGGACGCAGCCGGGATGCAGTGGGTGGGGGCCGGCCCGCCGCCCGCCGAGGGCGGCCCGCGGCTGGTCTCCGCCAGCGGGATCACCCTGGCCTTCCTCGCCTACGCCCGATTCTTCAACGACACCGGCAACGAGTGCCCCCGCGTCACGACCGCCGGCCCCTGCACCCGGGCGGCGCTGCTCGACCCCGAGCGGGCCGTCGCCGACGTGCGCGCCGCCGCCGCCGCCGCCGACGCCGTGGTGGTCTCGCTCCACTGGGGCGACGAGTACGCCGCGCAGCCCCGTGCGGAGGACGTGGCGCTGGCCCACCGCCTGGCCGACGCCGGCGCACTGGCGATCCTGGGTCACCACCCCCACGTGCTCCAGCCGGTCGAGCTCTACCGGCGCCGCGACGGCGCGACCGCGCTCATCGCCTATTCGCTCGGAAACTTCGTCTCCAACCAGTCCCGCCTCTTCGTGCAGGGCGTCACCCCCGACCGAGCCGGCGCGACGCGCGACGGGGTGCTGCTGCGGATCGAGATCGCCCGGCGCGACTACGGGAGGGGGGTCACCCGGGTGGAGCTGGGCGCGGTCGAGGCCCTGGCCTTGTGGACCGAGAACGACACGGTGGAGATCGACCGCACCCGCGAGCCGCGGGCCCGGCCCTCCATCCGGGTGGTCTCGCTCGACCGCGCCCTGGCGGAGGTCCGCGCCGAGCTGGCCGCGCTCCCGGACCCGGTGCCGCCGGCCGATCGCCCCCGATACCTCAAGCTGCGCCAGCGGGAGCAGCTCTACCAGGCGCGCCGCGCGGCGGTGGCGGCGGCGGTGGGCGAGGATCTCCTGCGGGAGGCGCCGCGGGCCCTCAACCCTCCCGCGACACGATGACCTGACGCGCCGGCCCGGTGTCGGACGCGGTCAGGTCCGGGACCTGGGGCACCTTGAGCTCCACCAGCTCGATGGACAGGGCCCGCGCGAACTCGAAGATGCGGTTGTCCCGGTAGAACTCCCCGAAGACGATGCGCCGGACCCCCGAGTTGCCGATGAGCTTGAAGCACGGCCAGCAGGGGGAGGCGGTGGTGTAGATGGTCGCCCCCTCGATGGCCACTCCGTTCTTGGCGGCCTGGATGATGGCGTTGGCCTCCGCGTGCACGGTGGCCACGCAGTGGTTGTCCTCCATCATGTGCCCGACCTCGGTGCAGTGGGGCAGCCCGCGGATGGACCCGTTGTAGCCGGTGGAGAGGATGGTTCGGTCCCGGACCAGGACCGCGCCGACGTGCTTGCGGTCGCAGGTGGCCCGCGTCGCCACCACCCGCGCGATGTTCATGAAGTACTCGTCCCAGCTGGCGCGGCGGTCCATCGTGCCTCCGGTCAGGAAGGGCCGCCTTCCCGGGGCGGCCGTGGGAAACATCCTAGTCGAGGGGGCCGACAAGGGACCCGGGCGGACGGCCTCAGTCCTCGTAGCGGCGCCTCAGCAGGTGGAGGATGGCGTCCTGGGCGCAGGCGTCGCAGTACCCGTACCGGTCCCGCATCACCCGCAGCGCCGCCTCCATGCGGGCGCGGGTCCGCTCCTCCAGCGCCGGGCGCTCGTCCGAGAGGTAGCGCAGCAGGTTCTCCTTGCTCTGCCGCAGCTCGCGCTTGCGCTCCTCGAAGTAGTGGTCGCGCAGCCGCCGCAGCAGGTCCGGGAAGATGGCGGAGAGGTCGATCTCGCTCTCCGCCGGGTGGTCCAGCCGGTGGGCCCCGATGGCGGAGATGAGCTGGCGCCGGAAGTCGCCGCGGTCGTTGCCCGGAGACATCACCACGTTCTCGAACTCCACCATCTGCCGCTCGTCCGGCGGGCGGTGGTCGCCGGTGAGCCGGTCCCGGATCTTCTCGCCCTTGACCCAGTGCGACACCTGGGCCACGTAGCGACCGAAGAGGTCCCGGTACTGGCTCTCGGAGACCATTCCCATCGCGTCCCGGATTTCCTCGTCGACGGCGTCCAGCACCACCTCCTCGGCCACCCCGACGAAGGCGGCGTGGGCGTGGTACCCGTCCACCGGCTCCTGCTGCAGGAAGTCGTGGCCGGTCGGGTCCCGGCAGATGGCCTCGAGCTCCTCCAGCACCGCCGCCGGGGTGAGGCAGGCGGAGCGCCTGCTCTGCGCGGCGTTGAGGAGGGCGGTCTTGATCTCCCGCGCCGAGGCGCCGCTGCGCCCCTCGTAGTTGGGGTAGATGTCCGACTCCCGCCAGAGGTCCTGGACGTGCTTGCGGAGCTCGCGGGCCTGCGAGAGCGACAGCCGGTCGGGGGCCGTCCCGTGGTCGTAGAGGCGCAGCTTCTCGAGGGGACGGAGGCCGTCCACCAGGCCCGCCAGCGCGCCTTCGTAGCGGTCGCGCAGGGGCTTCTTGAGCCGCGTCAGCACGGCCCAGGTGGCGGCCGCCTCGGTGGCGTGCGGGGCGACGTGCTTCCCCACCGCGGCCCGGGTGACCTGCCGGTCGTAGATCTCCTTCTCCTGCGTCCGCCGGCGCAGGTAGGGGACCCGGACCAGCTCCAGCCGGCCCCGGAAGGAGGAGAACTCCGCGGCCTCCTGGAAGGCGGCCAGCTGCGTCTCGTTGGCGGTGCCGACGAGGACCGCGTCGAGGTGAAGGAGGAAGCTGCCCAGGGCCACCCGCCCGGTCTCGCTGACGCCGAGGAGGTACTTGAAGTTCTCCAGCGGCCGCTTGAGGAGGTCGGCGAAGTCGAGGATGCCCCGGTTGGCGGCCACCAGCGGCCCGAACGGCTCGAGCAGGGTCAGCGACTGCAGGGCGGGCGGGAGGGCGCCGTGGCTGCGGTCCGCGGTGACCTGATGGAATCCGGCGTCGACCGAGAGCTGGGGCTCGACCGTGACGGCCGCCTGCTGGTAGCGCGCCGAGACGTAGAACCGCTCCACCTGGACGTGCCGCAGCACCTTGAGGTAGTCGCCTCGGTACGCCCCGAGCAGCGCGGTGTAGATCTGGTGACAGGAGTGGCAGGGCTCCCCCTCCAGCAGGTGGTCGGAGAGGACGAACTCCTCCGCGCCGCCCTCCGCGCCCGGGCCGCACGCTGCCTCCAGGATCGCCCGCCGCTCCGCGCGCGGGACGAGCAGCAGCGGGTGGTCGCGCAGCGGGCAGGCCAGCCGGGCGTCGAGCGCCTCCCCGTCGAGGTGAGCGTAGCTGCCGAGCTCGCCCGGCGCGCTGCCCGAACCGAAGCCCACCGTGCCCCCGCCCTTCAGCTTCCGCTCGCTGGGGAACACCCAGTGGTACCGGTAGAGGGCGCCCTCCGGCGTCCGGGAATAGGCCTCGGTGGCCCTCACCAGGGCCTGCACGATGGAGGACTTGGCCGAGCCGTTCGGCCCGTGGAGCAAGATCAGCTTGTCGACGCGCCGGGCCCGCACGAAGTTCCCGAGCGCCCGGTAGATGGCCTGCTGGACCTCCTCCTGCCCGGCCACCCGCACCGCCCGGCCGGTCGGGTCGAACTCCTGGTCGAAGAGTCGGTACCGCCGAAAGCTCCCGACCGGGGTCTCCACCTCGACCGAGCCGTAGTGGTCGAGCACGTCGCGGAGGTACTGCGCCGAGCTGCGCCCCTGGTGCCGCGGCGCCGACAGGAAGACCGCCAGGTACTCCTCGAAGGAGAGCAGCGAGCGTTGCTCGACGAAGGCGGACTTCACCTCTCCGCCCACCTCCGTGAGCTTCCGACGCGCCTCCTCCGAGCTTCCGCCCATTCAGGCTTGCATAACCGCGTTCCGCCCTCGCCGCCGCGCCGGAAGCTGGCCCCCGGCGGCTCCCGTAGTACGCTCGAAGCACGGCGCCATGAGCGACTCGGACCCCATCATCGGCATCGATCTCGGCACCACCAACTCCTGCGCCGCCGTCGCCACCGGCGACGACCAGGTGAGGCTCATCCCGCACAAGGGGGGCGACCCGGTCATCCCCTCCGTCTTCGCCATCGACGACCGCGGCCAGGAGCTCATCGGCCACGACGCCAAGCGGCAGGGGCAGCTCAATCCCCGCAACACCCTCTACGCCACCAAGCGGCTCATCGGCCGCCCGGCCACCGACGAGGTGGTGAGCCGCGTGCAGCGCTCGGTACAGTACCGGATCGCGGCCGGGCCCGGCCGGGAGGTGGTGGTCGAGTGCCAGGGCCGGACGCTCCAGGTACACGAGGTGAGCGCGCGCATCCTGGGCCGGATCCGGGACGTGGCCGCCGAGCACCTCGGCTTCCCGGTCCGGCGCGCGGTGGTCACCGTGCCCGCCTACTTCACCGACCGGCAACGACAGGCGGTGAAGGCCGCCGGGCGGCTGGTGGACCTCGAGGTGGTCCGCATCATCAACGAGCCGACCGCGGCCGCCCTGGCCTACGGGTTCGGCAAGGGGCTGCAGGAGCGCCTTCTGGTGTACGACCTGGGCGGCGGAACCTTCGACGTTTCGATCATCGACGTCCGCGACCGGGTGTTCGAGGTGAAGGCCACCGGCGGCGACATGTTCCTCGGCGGGATCGACTTCGACGAGGCCATGGTCGCACACGTGCTGGCGGACTTCCGGGCCAGGCACGGCATCGACCTCTCCGCCGACCCGGTGGCCATGCAGCGCATCCGGGATCAGGTCGAGCGCGCCAAGATCGACCTCTCGACCCGAGCGGAGGTCCACCTGGCCGTCCCCTTCGTCACCATGACGCCCCAGGGCCGGCCCCTCAACCTCGAGATGACCATGGACCGGCCGCTGCTGGAGCGGCTCTCGCGGCCGCTCGTCGAGAGGACCCTCGAGATCGTGGGCCAGGTCTTGGCGGAGGCCGGCGTCGGCACCCACCAGATCGACCAGGTGTTGCTGGTGGGCGGCCAGACGCGGATGCCGCTGGTGCAGGAGCGCCTCACCCGCCTCTTCGGCAAGCCACCCGGCAAGGGGGTCCACCCCGACGAGGCGGTCGCGGTCGGCGCCGCCCTCTACGGCTGGTCGCTGCGGGCCTCGAGCACCGAGAAGCTCCAGCTCCTGGACGTCATTCCCATGGCCATCGGCCTGGAGCAGGCCGGCGGGCTGATGCACGTCGTCTTCCCCCGCAATGCGCCGATCCCGAACGCCCGGGCCGTGGCCGCCACCAACTCGGCGGAGGGGCAGACCGAGCTCGTGGTCCGGATCTTCCAGGGAGACCAGGCGCGGACGGAGCGGAACGACCTCCTCGGCGAGTTCACCTTCAGCGGGGTGCGACCTTCGGCTCCGGGGGAGGTGCGACTGGAGATCCAGTTCGAGGTGAGCGTCGACGGGATCCTGAGCATGAGCGCCCGCGACGTCGACAGCGGGCGCCTCATGCAGACCACGGTCCGGGTGGCGGAGGGCTGACGGCCGTCTCAGCGCCGGGGCCCGCCCGCCTGGCCCGGGGCGGCCGCAGCGCCGTGCCCGGCTTGGCCGCCCGAACGGGGAGGCGCCGCACGGGCCGCCGGCTGCGCCTGCGCCGGCGGGGCCACCGCCGTACGGCCCGGGGGACGAGCGGCCTGCGCCGAAATGGCGCTGCGCGGTCCGGCGGCCGGTACCGCCGCCGAGCTCCGTCCCGGCGCCGACGAGGCCGCCGAGCGCGGCTCGGCGGGCCGCCCCGCCGACCCCGGGGCCGGCGCCGCCACCCGCACGGCGGGCCCGTGCGCGGCCGGAATCGGCGCCGCGCCGGAGGGGGGTCCGGTCCCGGCGCGAGCGGGCCGGTAGACGGAGACCGAACCTCCGGGCGCCCCGGCGCCCCGCGCCGCCGTCTGCGGCGACGACGCCGGGACGATCCTCGACACCGGGACGGGATGGCCGGTCCGCCTCTCGACGAAGGCCCGGTTCGGGCCTCCCCAGGCCGGGGCCGCGGCGCCGAAGGCCACCGCGCGGGGCGGCGCCGGAGCGGTCCTCCCGAAGAGAGCCGGGTGCTGGCCGGGCGGGAAGGCCACCCTCGGGACGGGAACGCCGAAGAAGGAGCGGCACGGGACGAATGTCCACCAGGAGTAGAAGGTGGGATAGCTGGTCGCGTAGAGCGACCACCCCGGGCCGAGCGGCGCCCAGCCGATGGCCTCCTCTCCGTAGCGCCAGGTCACCCAGGCCGGCGCCCACCGGGTGCCGGGCACCCAGAACCACCCGTAGTAGGCGTCCCAGCCCCACCTCCCGTAGTGGTAGGGGCCCCACCCCCAGGGCTCGTCGGAGACCCACAGCCATCCCTCGTCGGTCCACTCCCAGTGGCCGTCGTGGTAGGGCCGCCATCCCCGGGGCACGTCCGGCCGCCACACCAGCCCGTAGCTGCCCACCGCCATCCAGCGACCGTACGGCGCCAGGGCCTCCTGGAAGGTCGAGAGCGTGACGGCGGCGCCGGGTGCGGGAAGGTCGACGACCACGTCGACCCCGGCCTCGCCCGGGACCGGTCCCGGCGGAGGCTCCGCCTGGCCGAGGACCAGGGCCGGGAGCAGGGCGGTCGCCAGGGCGATGAGCGCGCGCACCTTCACGCCGATGCCATGGCCCAGCAATGCGCGTGCCCGGCCCAACCGCCCGGAATCACGGGGACCGCGCCGGAGATCCCGGGGGGCGCGGGCGTCACACTGTGAACGGCCGGCGCCTAGGCGAGCTTCTTCTCCTTCTCGAAGGAGAGGAGGGGCGGCTCCTTGTTGACGATGACGCCCTCGGTGATCTTGCACTCCTTCACGCCCTCCCGGTAGGGCACGTCGTACATGATGTCCAGCATGGCCTGCTCCAGGATCGAGCGCAGGCCGCGCGCGCCGGACTTGCGCCGCATGGCCTCCCGGGCGGTGGCGCGGAGCGCCTCCTTGGTGAAGGTGAGCTTCACCTTCTCGATCTCGAAGAGCTTCACGTACTGCTTGGTGAGGGCGTTGCGCGGCTGCGTGAGGATCGTGACCAGGTCGTCCTCGGAGAGGTCGCTCAGGGTGGCGATGATGGGAATCCGGCCGACGAATTCCGGGATCATGCCGAACTTCACCAGGTCGGTGGGCTCGATGCGGGCCAGCAGCTCCCCCAGGCTCGCCTCCTCCTTGCGCTCGATCTTCGCGCCGAAGCCGAGGCCCTTCACGCCCACCCGGCGGCGGATGACCTGCTCGATGCCGCAGAAGGCGCCGCCGACGATGAAGAGGATGTTGGAGGTGTCGACCTGGATGTACTCCTGCTGGTTGTACTTCTTGCCCCCGCGGGGGGTGACGTTGGCCCGGGTGCCCTCGACGATCTTGAGCAGCGCCTGCTGCACGCCCTCCCCGCCCACGTCGCGGGTCGGCGAGGGGTGCTCTCCCTTGCGGGCGATCTTGTCGATCTCGTCGATGTAGACGATCCCGCGGGCCGCCTTCTCGACGTCGTAGTCGGCGTTGTGCAGCAGGTTCTGGATGATGTTCTCGACGTCCTCCCCGACGTAGCCGGCCTCGGTGAGGCTGGTGGCGTCGGCGATGGTGAAGGGGACGTTGAGGAAGCGGGCCAGCGACTGCGCCAGCAGCGTCTTGCCGGACCCGGTCGGTCCGATGAGCAGGATGTTCGACTTCTGCAGCTCGACGTCGTCGCCGGGCCGGCCGGTCACCGGCCGCTGGGGCCGCTGCGCCTTGCGCGAGTAGACGCGCTTGTAGTGGTTGTAGACCGCGACCGAGAGGACCTTCTTCGCCCTCTCCTGTCCCACCACGTAATCGTCGAGGAACGCCTTGATCTCCGACGGGGTCGGCAGCGACATCGCCGGGCGGCTCTCGTCGCGCTCGGCCTCCTCGGCGATGATGTCGTTGCAGAGCCGGATGCACTCGTCGCAGATGTACACGGTGGGGCCGGCGATGAGCTTTCGGACCTCGCGCTGGCCCTTGCCGCAGAACGAGCAGCTCAGGTTTCCGTGGTGGTGCTCTTTTCGGCTCACGTCTTCCTCGAAGCCCGATGCTACCCCAAAGTCCCCGACCCCGACAGGACGCGGCGGCCGGTGCGTCGAGTATAGCCGGCACCCCGACCGCCCGCCCGTCAGCCGCGGCCCGCCAGGCGCTCCAGCGCATCGGCCAGGGCCTCCGCGCGCTGCGTCACGGCGGCCGGGACGGACTCCTCCTCGCCGCAGGCCTCCGCCAGCCGCCGGGCCTGGACCGCCAGCCGCTGGAGCCGGGCCTCCGGGGCGGGCGGCTCGGGGCGCTCCGCCGGGCCGAAGCGCGCGTCGAGGGCCCGGCTCACCGCCGCCCGCGTGGCGCCCCCCTCCAGCACCCCGCCCCGGAGGTCGCGGTACCCCTCCTCGGAGAGCCGGCCGGCCGCCTCGGCGCGGGAGAGCACCTCGATCACCTCGAAGGCCGGGACCGCCCGCCCCTCCCGGTCCCGCGCCACCTGGGGCTCGTGGCGCTCCAGGAAGCCGTAGGACCGGGTGAGCTTCTCCGCCGTCTGGCGCCGCAGGAACAGCTCCTCCGAGCAGTAGCGCTCGAAGCTGGCGTAGCCCCACTCCCGCCACAGCTCCTCGCTCCGCACCTGGCTGAGGAGCCGCGCCAGCTCGACCCAGGAGGACTTGAAGCGGCGGGCGCTCTCCAGGACCCGTCGCCGCAGCGTCCCCTCCGGGAGGTCCTCGATTCGCGACGAGAGCCGGTCGACGGCCCGGGTCATCGCGGGCCCACCCGGAAGCTGAGCGCCACCGCCGGGCGGGCACCCGGGAAGGGGCGGAAGCTCCAGCCCTTCAGCGTGCGCAGCAGGCAGTCGTACAGCTCGCCCCGCTTGAAGCGCGGCTCGTCGACCCAGAGCTGCGCCACCCGGCCGTCGTTTCCGATCACGAACTCGATGGGGATCTCCCCGGCGAAGCCCGGCGACCGCTGCGCCTCGGCTCGGAAGCACGGCGCGAGCGTCCGCTGCTCCCGGCCCACCACCGCCTGGATCGACGCGGCATCGTACTGGGTCGCCACCAGGTCGCCGGTCGGTCCGCCGGCGGCGGCCTGCGGTCGAGGCGCTGCGGCGCGGCGAGCGGCCGCCGGCCCCTCGGCGGGGATCTCCACCTCGTCCCCCCCGGCCCGGTGTCGCCCGCCCCCGACGCGAGCCGGCGACGCGATGGCGATGCCGTTGCCGAAGTCCTCCAGCAGGGCGCTTCGGCCGAGCCACGGCTTGTGGGTGGCGAGCCACCAGGCGCCGTATCCGCCGCCTCCCAGCGCCGCCAGGCCCAGCGCCACCGCCAGCGCCGTGCGCCGCAGCCGGCGGCGCCGCTCCAGCGCGCGGGCGCCGGTCACCTCCCGCTCGACCCGCACCTGGGCCTCCGCCTTCTTGGCGTGGACCACGAAGGCCGGGATGGACCCCAGCGCCTGGAAGGCGCCGTCGTCGCCCGACACCATGGTCCCGCCGTCGATCTCGCCCCGATAGAGCATCTGCAGCAGCTTGGGGGTGGAGACCGGCCCGTAGACCTGCCCGCCCTTCTTGAAGAGCCACTCCAGTCCGGCATCCGGCCCGGGACCGTCTGGGGGGGGGTCGGGCGGCTGCGGGCTCATCGGGTCGGTCAGGGGTCCTGGCGCGCCCCGGCGGGGCGTGGTGAACTTAGCACGACGTGGAAAGAGGCCGCTATGCTCTGCGCATCGCCTACCACGGCGCGGCGTTCCGCGGCTTCCAGCGCCAGCCGGGGCTCCCCACCGTGCAGGAGGCGCTCGAGTCGGCGCTGTCGGGGCTGGGCATCCGAGCGCGACTCGAGGTCGCCGCCCGCACCGACGCCGGCGTCCACGCGCTCTGCCAGGTGGTGACCTTCCGGTCGCCTCGGGCGCTCGATCCGGAGGAGCTCCGCACCGAGGTCAACCGGCGGACGCCGCCGGAGCTGATGTGCCTCGAGGCCTGGCGCGCCCCGGCCGGCTTCCACGCCCGGGCCACGGCGCTCTCCCGCCGGTACGTCTACCTGGTCGGGGTCCCGCCGCCGGACCCGGTCGCCGCCTTCGCCTGGACGCTGCCCGACGAGCGGGCCTTTCCCGGGGTGAGGCGCGACGGGCTCGACGCCGGGGCCATGCGCCAGGCGCTCGCCTCCGCCCTGGGCGAGCACGACTTCACCGGCTTCGCCAGGCCCGGAGAGCAGCGCGACCCGGTGAGGACCCTGCTCCGGGCCGAGGTCCTGGAATGCAGCTGGGCGCCGCTCTACGCGGTCGTGCTGGAGGGGCGCGGATTCCTGCGCGCCATGGCCCGCAACCTGGTCGGCACCGCCGTGACGGTCGGGCTCGACCTGGCGTCGCCCTCGCGGATTTCGGCCATCCTGGCGGCCCGGGAGCGATATCGCGGGGTCCGTGCCCCCGGATGGGGGCTAACGCTCGCCGCGGTGAACTACCCGCCGGGGTCAGGTGGCTCCCGGGCCCCGCCGGACTAGTGGTTCTCGGCCTCGTCGAGCGCGACGTGGCCGTACTTGGCGAGGAGGTCGGAGACGGCCTCCCGGAGGTAGTCGGACTGGCGGATCCGGGTCGCTCGGGCCAGCCGGCGAAGCCGGTCGGCAAGGTCGGGCGGCAGCCGGACCAGCATGGGCTCGAGGCGGACGTTGCTGGGCGAAGTCGGCTGGATCAGTTCGGCAGCGTGTCGCATGTAGGCTCAGACCTCCCTTTGGCTACGTTTGCCTACACGCTACCACCTGATACCCAACTGTCAAAAAATAGGCCTTGACAAGCTCGATGGGGAGCTACGGCGCGCCTCAAGGCCAGCGCGCCTGGACTCCCGCGCCCAGCCCGGCCCCCACGCCCCGGAACTGCCCGAAGGCGGTGGCGAAGCTGAGGGTCGCGAACAGGCCCCAGGTCTCGTCGAAGTCGTACTGCGCACCGATGGCGGCCATGGGGCCGATGCCGAAACGCGGGTAGACCCCGGACCAGAGCCCGACCTCGAAGTAGGTCTTGAACTCCTCGCTCCCGAAGTACCCCCGGTAGCGGGCGTTCAGGGCCGCCTGCGTCCCTTCCGGCATGGAGTCGGAACGCGGAATCCAGGTGGCCCCGAAGACCAGCTCGTTGCCGTCCCAGACGTCGAACGAGAAGGCCAGCTGCAGGTTCCACTGGAACGCGCTCCGGCTCTGCCCGCCCTGGACCGTCTGCTGGGACCACCCGTAGCCTCCGGAGAGCAGCAGGCCGAACTGGTCCCGATGGTCGAAGCGGGGCTCCAGGGCCGGCGCCGCCAGCGGAAGCGCCAGCGCCGCCCCCGCCAGGGCGGCCCGGAATCGCGCGGAGACCCGCCCCCTCACGCCCCGACCACCGGAAGCGACGGCCCGGCCAGCTCGTTCAGGCGCCCGGAGCGGAACGGCTCCAGGTCGAGCACCGCCAGGCGGAAGCCGGCCTCCCGGAGCGCCGCAGCCAGCGCGACCCGGCGGGCGAAGGCCAGCGCCATCTCCTCCGCCGCGACCTCGATGCGCCCCACCTCGCCATGGTACCGGACGCGAAAGCTCCGCAGGCCCGCCGCCCGGACTCCGGCCTCGGCGCGCTCCACCTGCCGCAGCCGCTCCGGCGTGACCTCGGTGCCGT
>Ga0079037_100001674_pt1 | contig 11720 bp, 11 predicted proteins | sample Mud3Dept4metaG_FD_71479 | JGI IMG/M metagenome (GOLD analysis project Ga0079037, IMG submission 71479) | Freshwater wetland microbial communities from Ohio, USA, analyzing the effect of biotic and abiotic controls - Mud 3 Core 4 Depth 4 metaG | ecosystem: Environmental > Aquatic > Freshwater >... | reverse complement strand
CCTTCTTCGCGGCGGCGCTTTGCTCCATCAGCACGACTGCGGCGGCGGCATCGTTGATGCCCGACGCATTGCCGGCGGTGATCGAGCCATCTTTCTTGAACACTGCGCGCAGCTTGGCCATGCCTTCGAGGCTCGCGTCGGCGCGCGGGTGCTCGTCCTTGTCGAACAACGTGGTGCCTTTGCGGGTCTTGAGTTCGACCGGCAGGATCTGTTCCCTGAAGTAACCTTTTTCAATCGCGTTGATCGCGCGGCGATGGCTTTCGACCGCGAGTTCGTCCTGCTGCTCGCGCGTGATCTTCCATTTCTCGGCGATGTTTTCGGCGGTGATGGCCATGTGCACGGTGTCGAACGGATCGGTCAGCGCGCCGACCATCATGTCGACCGTGCCGCCGTCGTTCATGCGCTGGCCCCAGCGCAGGTTGGGCAGCGTGTACGCGGCGCGGCTCATCGATTCGGCGCCGCCGGCAACTGCGAGGTCCGCATCGCCGAGCAGGATCGCCTGGGATGCGCTGACGATCGCCTGCAACCCGCTGCCGCACAGGCGGTTTAACGTCAGCGCCGGTGTTTCGTGAGGCAGACCGCCTTTGATGCACGCAACCCGCGACAAATACATATCCTTGGCTTCGGTGTGGATCACGTTGCCGAACACGACATGGCCGACTTCCTGCGGGTCGACTTTCGCGCGTTTCACCGCTTCCCGCACTACCTGTGCGGCGAGCTCGGTCGGGGCGAGGTCTTTCAGGCTGCCGCCGTAATCACCGATCGCGGTGCGTACCCCGCTTACTACTACCACTGCGCGTCCGTTGCCCATGGCAAGCTCCTTAAGTCATTGATCGCAATAAAGGTAATCCGCCCCAGTCTACGCCTGCACTGGAGCAGTGTCGAGATTGTTGCTGCGGCACAGCAATCGAAAGCATTGATGAATGATGAGCGCAAGACCGTGCGGTCGTGAACGCCGTGCGCGCAGCGATTGCCGCTCAGTTTCCGTATGCGACAATCCCGGTTCATTGGATACTGTTCGCATGCAAGATACCGTCGCGCGCCACCGGGTGGTTTACCTCACCTATACGATCCTCGATCAGAACGGCGAGATTTTCGAGCAATACGATCTGCCGGTCGGCTACGTGCACGGTGTCAACGGCCCGCTGTTCGAGAAAATCGAGCGCGCTCTCGAAGGCAAGGAGGTCGGCGATCGTGTTGAGGTCACGCTGCCACCTGAGGACGGCTTCGGCGAGCATAAGCCTGAGCTGACTTTCACCGACGACATCGACAACGTGCCCCCCGAACACCGCCGGATCGGCTCGCAAGTGATGTTCGAAAACGAGCGCGGCGAGCAGATGGAGCTGCGCGTCACCCGCATCGCGGACGGCAAGCTGACCGTGGACGGCAATCATCCGCTCGCGGGACAGACCGCGAAGTTCGTCGTCACCATCGTTAGCGTGCGTGCGGCGACACCGGAGGAGATCGCGAACGGCATGCCGGCGGACGGTGGCGCCACGCCTCGACTCCATTAAAGCCTTGCCGCCAAGGAAGGATGTGTTTTTCTTACGGCATCCTGCGGCGTTCAACGCGTCTTGGGCTTCAGATCGGTGCGCCGGTACAGCCGGTAGCGCTCGGCGTTGTCACCGGGCCGCGCGCCTTCCCAGATCTTCTGCCACGCCCCGAGCGGCACGTATTCCTCGCCCGCCACGCCTTGCACGAGCGTCAAATCGCAGTCGCGCTGCCGCGCGGGATCGTCGACACGGTAGGTGATAATGTTGGCGAAGTAGTGCAGCATCGCGCGCTGCGGCTCGCCGAGGTTCTGGCTGGCGATGCATTGATATTGCGGCGGCAGCGTTTTCTGCAGGTCGGCGATCATCGAACGGTAGCTTTTGCCGGCGTCGACCCAGCCGACGAACAATATCGCGAGCAGCCCCCAGATCATGGTCATGGTCGCGGCCCAGGCGATCACCGGCCGTTCGCGGCTTTTTTTCAGCCGCAGCAGCAGCGCGATCCAGCCCGCGGTATAGAGCGCGGCGAGCATGAACGGCAGCCATTTGAATCCGGGCCCGTAGCCGGGCTGCAGCGTGTGCAGATGGGCGTGCAGCTTGGGCGGTATCGCAAGTTCGAGTGCGGTCCAGTAGAACCACGCGGCGATGACGAAGACGCCGCCGCCCATCACGCTGAACCAGTAGATCAGGTTTGCTACGCCGCGCCGCAGCGTGTCGGTCGCCGGCGTTGCCAGCAGCGCAAGCGTGAGCACCAGGGGCAGCGCGTACAGTTCACGCGCATCGGCAGACGCGCTCAATACGATGAAGGTCACGACGAAGCCGGTGAGCGGCAGCGCCAGCGGCGGCTCGAGGATATTTTTCAGGCGCGCGCGCCACAGCGTCCATCCTGCCAGCGGCAGCGCCGGCAGCGCGTACCACGGCAGAATACGCAGGTAATGCGCGGTATCGGCGGGCGGACCGATCGCGTTGGTGCCGAGGAAACGCCCGAAATTGTTGACCCACAGCCATTCGGTGAACAATTCCGGCGCCTGGTGATAAAGCGCGAACGGCCAGATCAGGAGCCAGGGCGCGCAGGCGAGTGCGGCGACCGCCAGACATAGCAGGTGGCGGCGGGTGCGCCACGCGGGATACAGCGGCAGCAAAGCCGCGGTAATGCCGAGTACACCGGGCGCGAGCAGGCCTTTCGAGAGAAAGCCGATGCCCACGCCGGTGCCCAGCCAGAAGCCGCCGAGCGCGGGGCGTTTGAGCGCCACCGCGAGGCCGTAGAAGCCGGCGGCAAAGCCGGTCAGCAGCGAGACGTCGGTGATCAGCTGATGGCTGCGAATCAGGATACCGAGGCAGCCCATCAGCGTCAGCATCGCAAGCCAGCCGCGATTCGCGCCGTAGAGCTCGCGCGCGGCACCGGCGATGAACGCAAATGTGAGCGCCATGTACAGCCCGGTGGTCAGGCGCGCAGCGTCGTGCAATGCAAAGGGCGGCGAGAAGATCGATGCGATCGCCGCTGCGCTCAGGTAATACAGCGGCGGCTTTTCGACGAACGGCTCATGCGCGAGCATCGGCACCACCCAGTCGCCGTTCTGCAGCATGCTGTAGACGAGACCGAAAGTGTAGGCCTCATCGGGTTTCCACGGATCGTGGCCGACCAGGCCGGGCAATATCCACGCCGCCGCCAGCACCCAGATCCAAAGCAGGGCGATCGGCTGCTGTCCTGCGTCCTGACCGCTAGCGGCTGGTGTCATGATCGGATTTCAGGAAAGGCATTTATCTGCGGTTTCGTATTGTTCCATTAAGCAAGCTTGCGCTGATAGAGCTGTTCGAGAATGCGCAGCGGCGCGCAGGACTCATCCTGCATCGCCGTGACCGGCAGATAAAAGGTCTGCTCCAGCAGGAACTGGCCGGCGAGCGCCGCGTGCATTACGCGGTCGGTAAAGACGATCCACGTCGATTGCGCCGGAAACCCGACGCGCGTCCTGGATGCCGACTGCTGGTAGGCATCGTCAAGTTTCGCCTTGTCATGAAGGTTCAGCATGATGTGATCGTAAGCGCTGCGGCGTCCTTTGGTGATGCGCATGCGCTCGAGCAGCCACGCGCCGCCCGGCCATTGTGGCGCCACGCGGTCGCGAAAGCGCTGCGCGACCGCGTCGAACGGCTCGCCGAGTTCCCACACGCGCGGCTCGCCGCGCGGATTGATGTTGCAGAATACGCGCAGAATGCGCTGGCCCTGGTTGGGCCGCGAAGCAAAGGCGTCGACGTGCAGCCGCGTGTCGTCTTTGGTGCGCGAGCTCTCGCGGCCGCGCGCTTCGACCGGCCGGAAGCTCGCGAGGCCCCAGCGCAAATGGCTAGCGTAGCCCGGGCACACACTCGAGACCAGTTCGCGCGCCTGCTGTGCATAGCGCGCCATCATCGACGCGAGTTCCCGGCGGTCGGTGCCTGCCGCGGAAGTGTGCCTGATTGCCGCGGTGGCCGGGTCGTAACTCACGTTTTTCGCCTTGCCGTCCGACCATGCCGGCGACAGAAAGCGCTGCTCATCGCCGGTCAGCGCAAATTTCAGCCGCGGCAGAAACAGCACGTTGCCGGTTTCGAGTTCGCGCGTGGCCTCAGCGGCGGCAGCGGGATCGAGCGGCTGATGCCACTGCGCGAGCTCGAGTGTCGTGAGCCGGCTCATTATTCGATGACTTTCAGCGGCTGGCCCGCGGCGGGCTCGCCGCCCGGATACAAGCCGTTAATCAGCCGCAGGTGCGATAGCGCGTTCTTGCCGAGTGGCGAGGCGCGCGCGAGATCGAAAAAAGTCGCACCGCGCGGCGCGTTGATGACGCGCAGCGTCAGCGGCCGCGCCAGTTTGCGGTCGGCGTCGCTGATCGGCCGGAAGCTCGCGATGGCGGCGTTGATCTCGGGCAGCGCGCGCTGCAACGCCTGCCCGTTGCGTGCCTGCCCGCCGATCAGAAACGCGGTCTTGCCGAGGAACACGACGGCAACGCGCGTCGGCAGCCCCTGCATGCTCGTCGTGGTGAGCGCGGCGGGCAGACCGTTGAGCGTGGTTGGCGTGACCTCGGTGCCGACATTGCCGCGCAGCGCTTTGCGCAGCACCTCGAGCGGGGTGCCCTGAGCCCGGCCTGCGGAGTGCAACTCGATGATCGCGTCGTTGCCCGGATTCGCCGCTGACACGCGGTCGGGCTGGTTCTTGATGCGCCAATTGCGCGGGAAAGTGAGCGCGAGGCCGAACTCGGCGTGATAGAAATTATCGTTGCGGATGATGCCCTGCGCCGGGCTGTCGGCGAACACCATGCGGTCGATCCGGCGTAAAAACTCCTCCTGATTGACGCGCGCGCTGCCCGGCGCGGGCCGCCCGGCTTCCGCGACAACCTGCTGCAGGCGCGTGTCGCTGTCGGGGTGGGAGGCGAACACGCCGTGATAGGCGCGCGGCTGGCGGCCTTCCGACTTCGCGACTTCGGCGTCGAACAGTTCCTGGTTCTTGAGCACAGCGACCACCTTGATCATCGCCTGCGGATCGTAGCCGGTGCGCGCCAGATACTGCGCGCCGAGCCGGTCGGCCTCGAGTTCGTGCTCGCGGCCATAGCCCGACAATAGCACGTTGCCGAGCAGGCCGATCACGCTGTCGCCCGCCTGATTGCGCAGCCCGGGAACGAACACCTGCAGCAGCGTCGCGCCTACGCCGGCGGCCGTCGCGGCGCTGATCTGCTGCACGCTGTGGCGCGCCGTGACGTGGCCGATCTCGTGGCCGAGCACACCGGCCAGCTCGGCCTCGGAATTGAGATAGGCGAGAATGCCGCGCGTGATGTAGACATAGCCTCCCGGCAGCGCAAACGCGTTGATTTCCGGCGAATCGACAACGACAAAGTGGTATTGCAGGTTCGGGCGGTGGCTTGCGCGGCCCAGCCGCTGACCGACCTCGTTCACATATTGCTGCAGCGCCTGGTTGTCGTAGACGCCGTACTCCTGGCGCACTTTGGCGTCTTCCTCGCGGCCGGTCTGGACTTCCTGCGACTCGGACATCGTCACGAAGTTGGGGTTGCCGGTGACGGGATTCTGCGCGCAGTCGGTGAGCGTCAACGCGAGCAGAACCGCGCCGGTTGCGGTCGCGATTATTGATTTCATGGGCGTGATTTTAGCGGCTGAGTCATCAAAGAACCACTTGGACGCCCGATTTGAGTGCGCCTCGCACCAATAACGTGCGCAGGACTGCGAGATGGCAGCGAACGGGTCGCGGGCCGAACGGCGCGCGTTGCCTATTTCATCAATATAAACAGTTTTTTGAAGTGAAAAACCCACGTGACGACGAGCGCTGGTATGCATTCTGCTATTCAAGACGTAATTCATTTTGGCGGAGGCAATCATGGCTGGATTCAAAAACCCGTACGACCCGAATATCAAACTGTCGTCCGGTTGCGGCTGCGGCCGGCATGCGACGCAGGCAGAGCACGCCGCGGCGGTCGAGACCGATCAGCTCGCGAGCGGCAGCGAGGCGCTGCACGCGCGGGTCGTCGAGTCCGCCGTGATGCGCGCGCTGTTTCCGCAGGACGAATTGCGCCGGCGTTTCCTGCGCGCGGTGGGAGCGGGCACCGCGCTGTCGGCAATCTCGACGTTTTTCCCGCTCGGGCTCGCCAAGGAGGCTTTCGCTCAGACCGGAAAACTGGAGAAGCCGGCGGTCAAGATCGGTTTCATCCCGATTACCTGTGCTACGCCCATCATCATGTCGTTGCCGATGGGTTTCTATTCGCGCCAGGGTCTGAATGTGGACGTCGTCAAAACCGCCGGCTGGGCCGTCATCCGCGACAAGACCTTGAACAAGGAATACGACGCGTCCCACATGCTCTCGCCGATGCCGCTGGCGATCACGCTGGGCGCCGGTTCGAACCCGATTCCCTATACCGTGCCGGCAATCGAGAACATCAACGGCCAGGCGATCACGCTGGCGGTCAAGCACAAGGACAAGCGCGATCCCAAGCAGTGGAAAGGCTTCAAGTTCGCCGTGCCCTTCGACTACTCGATGCACAACTACCTGCTGCGCTATTACCTTGCCGAGCATGGAATAGATCCGGACAAGGACGTGCAAATCCGCTCCGTGCCGCCGCCCGAAATGGTGGCGAACCTGCGCGCCGATAATATCGACGGCTTTCTCGCGCCGGACCCCGTCAATCAGCGCGCGGTCTATGACGGCGTCGGCTTCATCCACACGCTCACCAGGGAACTGTGGGAAGGCCATCCGTGCTGTGTATTCGCCGCCAGCAAGGAATTCGTCACGACCATGCCGAACACGTATCGCGCGTTGCTGAGGGCTATTGTGGATGCCACCGCGTTTGCCGCCAAGCCCGAAAACCGCCGGCAAATCGCGGAAGCCATCGCGCCGGCCAATTTCCTGAATCAGCCGGTGACGGTGATCGAGCAGGTGTTGACCGGCAATTACGCGGACGGGCTTGGCAATATCATCAAGATGCCCAACCGCATCGACTTCGATCCGTTCCCGTGGCATTCGTTTGCGGTGTGGATCATGACGCAGATGAAGCGCTGGGGCCAGATCAAGGGCAACGTCGATTACGCCAAGGTCGCGCGCGAAGTGTTTCTCGCGACCGACGCCGCGAAAATCATGAAGGAAGCCGGCATGAAGACGCCGACGACCACGACCAAGAAATTCTCGGTGATGGGCAAGGAGTTCGACCCGGCGAAACCCGACGCCTATATCGCGGGCTTTGCGATCCGGAGGGCCTGAGCGATGTCAGGTTCGGGCCGTCTTGCGGCAGCCCTGCTTTCTTTCCTGCTGTTTGCGCTGTTCGTCGCGGTATGGCATGTGACGACGCTTCCCGGCGGTGGCGGGCAGGCTGCCGACTCGGAGTATGCGAAGCTGGTGGGAGCTGCTGCCGCGAGCGGGCAGAAATCCGCAATGCCGTCGCCGAAGGACGTGGCGCTCAAGCTGTGGGAGCACGCCAAGGATCCATTCTACGTGCGCGGCACCAACGACCAGGGCATCGGCATCCAGATCTCCTACTCGATCGGACGCGTGCTGCTGGGATTCGGATTGGCCGCGCTCGTCGCGATTCCGCTGGGTTTCCTGATCGGAATGTCGCCGCTCCTCTACCGCGCGTTCGATCCGTTCATCCAGGTGCTGAAGCCGATCTCGCCGCTCGCGTGGATGCCGCTCGCGCTGTTCACGATCAAGGACAGCGCGACCTCGTCGATTTTCGTGATTTTCATCTGCTCGCTGTGGCCGATGCTGATCAATACCGCATTTGGCGTGTCGGCGGTGAGGCGCGAGTGGCTCAACGTCGCGCGCACGCTCGAAGTATCCGCGTTGCGCAAGGCGTTCCAGGTGGTGCTGCCGGCGGCCGCGCCCACCATCATGACCGGCATGCGCATTTCGGTGGGCATCGCGTGGCTGGTGATCGTCGCGGCGGAGATGCTGGTCGGTGGCACCGGCATCGGTTATTTCGTGTGGAACGAATGGAACAACCTGTCGATCAGCAATATCCTGAGCGCGATCCTGCTGATCGGTCTCGTAGGCATGCTGCTCGACCAGGTCCTGGCCCGCCTGGCGCGTGCCGTCACCTATCCGGAGTAACGGTCCGTGAGCGCTGAATTCCTCAAGGTAGAAGGGCTGTCAAAGTCGTTTGCCGCGCCGCGCGGCGGCCCCCCGCTGGTGGTATTCGATGAGGTCAATTTCGCGATCGACAAGGGCGAGTTTGTCTGCATCATCGGTCATTCCGGCTGCGGTAAATCGACGATACTCAATATCCTCGCCGGGTTGGACGACGCGAGCGGAGGGGTCGCGATCATGGGCGGCCGCGAGATCGCCGGTCCGAGCCTCGATCGTGGCGTGGTGTTCCAGGGGCACGCGCTGATGCCATGGCTGACGGCAAAAAAGAACGTCGCGTTTGCGGTGAAGTCACGCTGGCCCGATGCCGACAAGACCCGGATCGACGAAATCTGCCAGCGCTATCTCGACCTGGTTGGTTTGACCGGCGCCGAGCACAAGAAGCCCGCCGAACTGTCGGGCGGCATGAAGCAGCGCGTCGGCATCGCGCGCGCGTTCGCGATCGAGCCCAAGATGCTGTTGCTGGACGAGCCGTTTGGCGCGCTCGACGCGCTGACGCGCGGCGTGATCCAGGATGAGCTGCTGAAAATCTGCGCCGCGACGCACCAGACGGTGTTCATGATCACGCACGACGTCGACGAGGCGATGCTGCTTGCCGACAAGATCATGCTGATGTCGAACGGCCCGCGCGCGCGCATCGCCGAAATCGTGCAGAACACGCTGCCGCGCAACCGCAGCCGCCACACCATCCACAAGGACCCGCAGTATTACCCGATCCGCAACCACCTCATCGATTTCCTCGTGAGCCGTTCGAAGGATTTCACCGCACAGCCGCCCGAGGATTACGATCCCAGGCATCCGCCGCTGGTCACGCCGGGACTCGCCACCGCATCCGCATTACCGGAAACGCTGATTTCACCCCGCGCCGCGACGCGGAGCGTCGTGGTCAGCATGCGCAATTAGCACTCAACCCTGAAAGGAGGCATGCATGAAACCCTCGAACAAGACCGAAGCCGCATATCTGGCTGCCGCGAGTTACGCGAAACCGATGTCGCGCACCGACGTCACCGAAATGGTGGTGATGGCGAAAATCAAGAAAGGCCTGTCATGGCCGAAGATCGCCAAGGCCGTGGGGCAAAGCAAGGAATGGACAACCGCCGCGCTGCTGGGCCAGATGCAGATGACCAAGCCGCAGGCGGAAGCCGCCGGCAGGCTGCTCGGCCTGCCGCCGGATGCCGTGCTGCTGCTGCAGCAGGTGCCGTACAAAGGCTCGCTGCCGACCGCGGTGCCGACCGATCCGCTGATTTACCGTTTCTACGAACTCGTGAATGTTTATGGCACGACGTTCAAGGCGCTGATCCACGAGGAATTCGGCGACGGCATCATGAGCGCGATTGACTTCAAGATGGATTTATCCCGCGAGCCGGACCCCAAAGGCGACCGGGTCAGGATCGTGATGAGCGGCAAGTATTTGCCGTACAAAACTTACTAAATGCGGATGCTCCACCCTCACCCCAACCCTCTCCCGCCCACGCGGGAGAGGGAGTGTTCCTTCGCCCCGCTTAATGCGTGGAGAGGGCGCAGGGTGAGGGGAAATAAAGCGAGCCTTGGCTCGCGTGATACAATTTCATCGTCATCAGGAATAGCCGTCCTACCCCGGTAGGAACGCTCGTCAACATACCTGGCTTTCAGCCATGGAAGCCTTCCTCACCTCTACGCTGGTGGTCGCGCTCGCTGAAATCGGCGACAAGACCCAGCTCTTGTCGCTGGTGCTCGCGGCGCGCTACAAAAAACCTGCGCCCATCACTGCCGGTATTCTGATCGCGACGCTTGCCAACCACGCACTCGCCGGCGCGCTCGGCGCGTGGATACGTTCGCTGCTGGCGCCGGAAGTGTTGCGCTGGATCGTCGGCGGCTCGCTGCTGGCGATCGCGGCATGGACGCTGAAGCCCGATAAATTCGAGGGAGAAGTGCGCGATGCCTCGCGTTACGGCGTGTTTGCGCTGACCTGTGTGGTGTTCTTTCTGGCCGAGATGGGCGACAAGACCCAGATCGCGACCATCGCGCTCGCCGCCAAATACGATGCGCTCATGGTGGTGGTGATCGGGACCACGCTCGGCATGATGATTGCCAATGTGCCGGTGGTGTTGCTGGGCAGCGCCGCTTCGCACCGTATTCCGTTTCGCGCGGTGCGGATCGTCGCGGCGTTATTGTTCTCCGTGCTTGGAGTAGCGGCATTGCTCGGCATCGGCGGCTGAATCGCATCACCAAATGAAAAGGCGGCCGCAGCCGCCTTGTTCGATGGCGCCAATACTGCAGTTACGTCGTGACGCTCTTGCCAGTGGAAGTCGGCTTGCGCGCGTATTTCTGCTTGAATTTCTCGACGCGTCCTGCCGTGTCGACGATCTTCTGCTTGCCGGTGTAGAACGGGTGGCAGTCCGAGCACACCTCGACGTGCAGCTCGCGCCCGAGCGTTGAGCGCGTCTTGAACTTGTTACCGCAACTGCAGATGACGTTTATCTCTTTGTATTGCGGGTGAATTTTTGCTTTCATGGCGTTTGCCTCTGGATTGCTGCCGGATGCGAAAGGCGGCAATTATCCCTTACCGGGCGAGGACTTGCAAGTGTCAGAACGGCATGCGCCACTGGCCGGGGCGCCACGTCTCGAGCAGCGTGCAGCACCGCAGGATTTCGGCCTTGCCGGCTGCCGGTGGCACGCTGCGAAAGATGGTATTGGGCGAGCTTTCCCCTTCGCCAGTCATTTGCATCGCCACGAAATAAACGCCGCCTTCGCGCGTCTCGATTTCAAGCCGTCCCTGGTCGGGGCCGAAGGCCGTGATGCGATTGCGTCCCGGCCTTACCGCAACGCGGAAATAAGTGGCCGGCAACGACTGACCGACGACTCGATCGTCGACCCACAGGGTGGAGGTTGCGCTGCTGGGAGTGTCTGCGCGGTACAGATAGACGATCGCGGCCCGGGGGGCGGATTCGAAGCGCTTGGCTGCGGCGTCGTCCTGAATCGGGGCTTCCGGCGTCGCGGCGCATCCGCTGAGGAGTGCGAGTAACGCAACCAGCGCCGCGATCACTGAGGTTAGCCTAGCCCCTGCGCATGGAGTCGAAAAAGTCCGCATTGTTTTTCGTGGATCTGAGCTTGTCCACGAGAAACTCGGTTGCTTCCAATTCGTCCATCGGGTAGAGCAGCTTCCTCAGCACCCAGACTTTCTGCAGGATATCGGCCTTGATCAGCAGTTCTTCGCGCCGCGTGCCCGAGCGGTTGACGTTGATCGACGGGTAAATGCGCTTCTCCGCCATGCGCCGGTCGAGATGGATTTCCATGTTGCCGGTGCCCTTGAACTCCTCGTAGATCACGTCGTCCATGCGAGAGCCGGTGTCGATCAGCGCGGTGGCGATGATGGTGAGCGAGCCGCCTTCCTCGATGTTGCGCGCGGCCCCGAAAAAGCGTTTCGGCCGCTGCAGCGCGTTGGCGTCGACGCCGCCGGTCAGCACCTTGCCCGAAGCCGGCACCACGGTGTTGTAGGCGCGCGCGAGCCGCGTGATCGAATCGAGCAGGATCACGACGTCCTTCTTGTGCTCGATCAGGCGTTTGGCCTTTTCAATCACCATGTCGGCGACCTGCACGTGGCGCGTGGCCGGCTCATCAAAGGTCGATGACACGACTTCGCC
>Ga0079037_100001673_pt1 | contig 11728 bp, 14 predicted proteins | sample Mud3Dept4metaG_FD_71479 | JGI IMG/M metagenome (GOLD analysis project Ga0079037, IMG submission 71479) | Freshwater wetland microbial communities from Ohio, USA, analyzing the effect of biotic and abiotic controls - Mud 3 Core 4 Depth 4 metaG | ecosystem: Environmental > Aquatic > Freshwater >... | reverse complement strand
AAGCTGTAGAAGATTGGCACTATTGGGTGCGGATGGGATACGAATTTGGATGAAAGGCAGCCCAATCGGGTAAAGGGGAGCCTTAACACCCCAACCCCCACACCAGCCTCCCCGCGTGTCGGCACAATGCCGTGGGTCGGCAAAGGGTGGTTCACAGAACCTACCGCACCGTAGTCGAGAAATGGATATTCACCACAGCTCCTTGACAGACAGAAGACCTCTTGGGGGGAAAAGTCGGGACAGAACCTCCTGATCTTTGAGCGGTCGATCTACCATCTGATTTTCCCGGATCAAGTCCGGGGCAGCCTCTGGCTCACAGCTTTGCGCTCCCTCTTCCTTCGGACTCCCCATCTTGGGGATGCCCTTGCTTACGGCTAGTACTTATGTTAATGATATAAGCCAGTAACCGGATTCAAGTACATCGGTCTTGTACCCTATAAGTTCACGTCCGTGCCGGGCGTACACAACGTTTCTAACCGAATTTTGTTTCCTCTGCGCTACAACAAAACCGTTTAGCTCTGGGTTAGGATCAAGAAGATGAAAAAAGAGGACGCTTCGTCAACACTTCAAAAAGCATTGATACCACTCCTAATAGAGAAGCTGTGGCCAATAATTCTTAGTGTAGTTCTGTCGGGTTTGGCCTATTTCTGGTCATTCGGTGCAGAAATTGTCTCAGACACGCGATACACAAAATACTCGCTTGTATTACTATTGAGACGCTGAACCGGGAACGAGTCAGCCAGTTAGCCGAAAAATACCAGCTTTCGGTGCAGGAAATCAAAGCCGGGAAGCGGCGCGGGAAAATCATCTGTGCCGACGGCTACGAAATTGCGGACATCGGCCTCCACAGAGACCTGGCTGAATTCCAGTATGACATCCGCGGAAACACAGTCTTTTTCAGAAAACTTGACGGCTGGTGGCTGGAGGCACTAAGAAATGCTGAGGAATTCAGGCTCCTCGGCGAAAAGATGGCAAACCGCAGCGAGTTTTGTCGGGGAAAGATTTGCAGTGGCGGCTTCTTTGGCTTAGCTTAGGATGTTATGAGCCTCACGCAAAAAGCAAGAAGTAGAAAAATGCAGATTCTATGCAATGTTAGGGTAGAGTCTTGCCAACTGGTGGCGAACATTCTATAATTGTCGTAGAGATCAATAACGTTGTAGGCTCTAAGGGGGCTTTTGGTTTTGAGCGGGCTCATCGGGAAACTCATTATTGGTGTCAGTGCGCTGGCAGTAACTTGGTCATTTGCTGGCTTTGTCGTTAAAGGTCTTGGTCCACTTCACCAGGCTAGGGAGGAGTATTATGCAGAGGTCCAAAAAGTAAACGCTTTGATAGAAGAAAATGTTAAGTTGATTGAGGAGATTAATCGGTTGATCGACGATCGCGGCTATATTGAGCAACTGATTAGAGAGAACTATGGTTATGTGAGGGAAGACGAAGTCTTTTATCAATTAGGGGGTCAGGAGCTGAAAGGCAACCGATAGAAAGGAACCAAGTTGCGTTGTGGGGAACTCCTTTTACCTTCTTTCCCTGGGCCAAAAAACTCCTGCCGTGTGCGGCTTGCCAATGGTCTCTCCTGCGCTAACCTCCTTTAAACTCATGCCTACCCCCTTCATTTGTGGCCCAGATTAGTGCATAAAACCATTTCAAAATCTGGACCAGTTTTCAGCGGCCAGGTCAAGAAGACTCAAATCTTATGCCACGTTAGGGTTGACTGTTCCTGCCGCCCCGGATGGGTTCCAGCGGAACAGGTTTAGTGGTCGAAGCCGTAGCAAGGCGTTGCATTCTTGAGTGGCCACTCTACGCTACTGCTGAAACCCCAAAAATAAAAAGCCCCCGTCAAGGAATCTTTACCCCTGACGAGAGATTAAAACAAGAGGTTTGCTTTACTTGATAGATTAGCATTATCCTTGACACACAAAAGCGAGTTTTCTTATGCTCCTGAGCATCTAAAGCGAGTTCTTTCATAACAACCAAAGTGGTGATCCTATGTGCCGCGGCATTTACTCTTGCCAATCACGTGGAAACACTGCCGTACATTCCGGGTCTACCGGGATGTTCAGATCTCAGACAACGCAGTAATCGATATTTTTTTCTGGATGTCACAGCATGTCAGTCTCGAACCCTTTCGTTGGTACATGGAAGCTGGTTGCTTGGGAAGTCACGCAGCCCGATGGTACGGTTCACTACCAATATGGTAAGGATGTTGTCGGGTACTTGATCTATACGGCCGATGGGTATATGTCCGCCGAAATCATGGATCTTGATCGCCAGCAAAGTGATCCGTATTTTCCGCTCGAAATCGCCGCCGCCCAGACCCTCCCAGATCCGGATCGGGCGCGGGCCTACAGCACCTACTTATCCTATTGCGGAACCTACACAGTGGAGGGAGATACCGTAACCCATCACGTGAAAGTGGGATTGATCCCCAGTTGGACGGGCTCTGAGCAGCCTCGGCACTTTAGGTTTGAGCACGGCTGCCTGATTATTGGGGAGGGAACCCAGAAACTCATCTGGGAAAGGGCGCTGAAGCATGCCTGAGTTCAGGAAACTTGCGAAAGGCGTCTACGCCTTCCTACAGCCGCCTTTGATCTGCTACAGTAGTGCCGGTGTGATCGTTGGCGACGAGGATGTGATCGTAGTCGATAGCTTGACCAACGCCGCCATGGCCCAGAGCCTGTTGACGGAGATCCGTCGAGTTACCGACAAACCCATCCGCTTCCTGATCAATACCCATTCCCACTTTGATCACGTCTACACCAATCATTTTTTCCCAGAGGCCACCGTCATCAGTACCCATCGGGGGCGCGAGGAGACGAAGGCCAACCGGAAGGCCCAAGATAAGCATGATGCGCTCTTCGCCAAGCTTTTTTCTGATGTGGATTTAAGGGGTGGCCGCTACACCCCTCAGGATGTGACCTTCAGTGGCAGTCTGTTCCTCTATCAGGGAGAACGTGAAGTCCGTGTGCTTGAACTGGGCGTGGGGCATTCCTAATCGGACGTGGTGGTGCATCTGCCTGGAGAGAAAGTCGTCTTTTGTGGCGATATTTTTATGAATGGGCTACCGCCGCTGCCCGGCGAGGGTCATGTCAGTCAGACCATCGCCCACTACAAAGCGATCGAGGCCTTGGAGGCCGAGACCTACGTAGCTGGACATGGTGATCCCGGAACCCTGGTCGATGTGCGCGCCCAACGCGCCCAACTTGAAAGCCAGTTTCAGCATGCCAGGGAATGTTTTGAGCAGGAAATGAGCTACGACGCGGCTCTAAGGGCTTTTGCCGATGATACCATTCCCTTGGATTTCCAGAGGTTGATCGTCCTGGCCAGCTACTGGGAATTCACCGGCAAGCGGCCCGAGAGCACCGACCCGGCCAGTCAGACCCACATGACCCTGTTGCAGGGCATCGCCATCGAAGCCAAACTGCGGGTGGGTAGGAAAGGGTGTAGGTAAAGTCGAGCTTTGAATGCTCGGTTTTTGTTTTTCGAAGCTCCGATCGGCTTGTGTGAGGATCGTTCGATCTTTTCTGCAACGGCTCGGCAGGCATCTCTGAGGCTCTCCGATCTGCGTCTGAGCGTTGGATTCTCTTGGGTTGGCTTGCTGTCAACTCTTCACAACCAAATCTCCTCTCCCCGGATGGCGAAGACGCAGCCCCTATACACCGAGCGCCGGATGGATTGTTCAGGCTCGCAGCTCCCTCCTTCCGACAGAGGCGCTGATCACCTCGACTTGATTTGAAGCAGCCTGTCACTACCCCGAAGTGGTACTTGCTCCGTGTGTTTCTGAGAAAACACGGAGCGTGATAGGAATGGAAACAAAACCTGCATCGAAACGGCAGCTGGCCTATATCAGGCGGCTGCAAACTGTGGTCGGCGAAGCAGAGCCGGAGATAACCGAGCAGATGAGCGTCTCGGAAGCCTCCGAGATAATAAGCGAGCTCATCGAAAGATCGCGGCACAACGGGGTAGCGGTGCGGCAGATAAACGAGCCGCGGCTCGGCATGGCCATGAAAGAGTGTTTTCGGCAGTGGTCTGCCCTGGGCAGAAGCATCCATGACGAGCGCAGGAAGGCGTTCATCGACTACACCATCGACACCTACAACCTCTTCACTGAGATTGCCGAGAAGCTCGGACAGGCTCAGTGATTGAGCCTGCTCTTTTTCTTTTTCAAAGCCCCTTAAGATGCTTTTGAAGGATAAAGGAGCGTGATAAGCATGAGCAAAGCTCAACCTCGGATGAAAGAACAAGATCCTGTCCGTGTCTGACGGTTCTGCGGAAAGGAATACGACTATTACAGACGGGATGAATCCCGGTTGGGCGTATGCCCACGGATGCGGAGCTTCTTTTCGGAATGGTGCAGCAAAGAGTGTTTTTGGAAGGACTTTTTGGCCCATGCCAAGGCGGAGATGGCTGAGGCCAGAAAGAAAACCATTTAGGGCTGACTCCCCATGAGCACAGGCAGCCCGTAACTGAATCCCGCTCTGTCCATTTCGTGGAAAAGGACAGAGGTGATACCGATGCCGACCAGAATAACATCTATGGAGCAGCTAAAAGCCGAGGCCGAACAGGGCGCAGAGTTCTTCATCCTCCTCAACCTCGGCCTCCGAAGCAGCAACGATATCGTGTGGAATGCGGAAGCGAAGAGATTCCACATTTTCAACCATATCGACCAGACCGAGCAGCACCTCACCGAGCGACAGGTTATGGACCGGGACTTCACTAATCTCGGCTACGCTATGAAGAAAGGCGCACTGTTCAAGGACGATTGAACCATTGACCGCCCAAAGAGAAATCTTACCACCAAGATTGACTTTCTCTTGCGATGACTGAGGGTGGGAAAGGCGGGGTTGAGGCTCCTAAGCAGAGGAGAAGTATCGAGATGCTCGATCCGTGTTTAGTGGGAAAAAACACGGAGCGAGGTGGTGCACGTCGAAGAAAAAACACTGAGAGACCAGCATCGAGAAATTAGCTTGAGCAGATAAGTCAGCCGAGAGGCGAGATTGGAGATGTGGGACCGGAGCGAGCCGTCCAACGAAAACGTGCCTAAAGCCGTCTATCGAAGTCATCCTGACCGACAGGAAATGCGGCCTTTAAGATACCTAACCAGAACTAGGCTTTTGTCGCCCTCCGTCAACGCTCTCATCCCCTTCTTACGGATCTCTCTACGCAATTCTTTGGCGGGAATCTAAGCGACAACATAGGGATCAAAAGGTGCGCCATGCAATAGGTAGCGGTTGGGGCCGGAGTCATCCAGAGACCAGAGCGCTTCTGAAACCCTGATTTTGGGTTCCTCCGGGATGTCAACCACCAGCAACACTCCGTTTCGTCCTTGTGCATAGTGCAAAGCGGTCAGAGGGCAGTCCGTGAAATCCGTACCCATGAGCAGTTTCTCTTTGTCAATCTGCTCTGCCCGATATGGCTGAGTCATGCCACGATACAGTCGCATTAGAGGTCCATTTTATCGCGCTTGTGTATTTCCAGTTTGCATGAAGGGTTTACTGAGCCTCATCCCCTTTCTTGCGCCTTCTGCAACTCCTTCAGGTTGTTCCGTGCCAAATCGTAATCTGTTGGTGCCAATCTTACCGCCTTCTCGAGTATCGCCCGCGCCTCTTCTAGGTACCCGGCCTGGCAGAGGGTCCAACCAAGATCGTTCAGATGTTGGTAATTTTCGGGTTCAAGGTCGCTTGCACGGCGCGCCGACGCTACGGCCTCTTCCAACAAACCCAGTTTGCTTAAAGTGTAACTCAATCCCCCGTGGAAAACCGCTACGCTTGGAAAGGCTTTTATCGCAGCCGTATAAAGCTCACGAGCACGGTGGTAATCCTTTTCACCCAGAAGGAAGTCCCCCGCTTTGTCAATGATAGTCGGCAGGTCCATTTCATCCGCAGGGAGAGTTGTCAAGGCTAGGAACAGATTCATCGCCTCGTCCTTACGCGCCAATTGATACTCAATTGACCCAACAGTGAGCAGCGCGGGTGAGAAAAGCGGATCGATGGCGAGGGCTACGACACCACCGGGCCAGTGTTGCTCCCTTAATCTTGTCTGGCCAGCACGCTCCATAGCATTGTCGAACAGGCGGTCTGCTATCGAGGAATGGTATGCAAAATCAGCGGCCATACGCCGCTCCTCAGCCGACTTGTGTGTGTACTCCGTACGCAACCACGCGAGATACTCGTCCTTCTCAAGGCATTCCCGAAACGGGTACTCATTAAGCGTAATACATCGGTGGGAATTCATTCTCCTTCGTTCTCCAATCTCACGGCCAATCGCGCTTCCCAACCATCCAGGCATCTGTCGTCAGTTGGCATCTGCCAGAATAAACCATTTATCATGTTTTCATGCGTCGAAGGATAGATAGAGATGAGAGTGATGTCAACCGGGTTCAAGAAAACAGAGACAGCCAAGTCTTGAGAGAAAGCTCCCCAAAAGGAGCCAGGAAAGAGCCTTAGCTCCTTTTGGATCGGCAAATCGGCAACGACAAGTTTGCGCTACCGGAGGAGCTTCGACTTTGATGAGAGAAGAGGCTTAAAGGACAAGAACATTATCCGGAGAGACAGGAATGGAACACCAATAGACCTTCAGAGGTCTTTACCTAGAGCGGTACGGTCATTCATAGGTGCTCTTTAGAGGACATCATCCCCGAGCCATTAAGTCTGGAGGTATCTGTCTACGATGAATGGCGCGGCAAGCAGTCCCCCTTAGAAGCGAGGGAATTACCTATGAGCCACGGAGCTCCATGGGAAGAGAACTCGATTCACTCGGCTCTGAGAAATACCGCATTCCCAGTAGAATGGTCAAAATGCCAAAGAGCATCAAGGACAGCCGGACGCTTCTGTTTTCCCTTGACTCCTGCTCGCTCTTGTTCTTTACAGGCATAGCGAGAATCGTCCGGCTATATCGATGGGCGAGAAGGATTCACAGATTAGGGAAACCATGACGAAAAAGAGCAAGAAAGAAAAACAGGTAAGAAAGCGCAAAGAGGCCCTCAAACGAAAGAAAGCCAAGGCAAGGGCCTTACCCAAAATCCTCAGGGATGAAGCATTGTTAGAGGCTCTGAACACGCGGCACCCGTTGGTGGAATGTCTCATCAACGAAGAATGGCAGGAAGAAAAAGTGGCAAGTATCCTCGTGATCCGGGATGGATCGGGCGGTCTGGTCTTTGCCAATTACCTGGTGGACCTAGCGCAAAGAGGGCTGAAAGATGCCTGGGGGAATTTCGGTGCTTCCCGGAGCGACATCGAGTTGATCAAGTCGAAGTCGTCGCGAGCCGGGTTTCCCTTGGTTCCGTGCGACCAGAATCTTGCCGAAAAGATCGTCCATGGAGGAATCGCATGGGCCAGAAAATGGGGTTACAAACTGCCCCGAGAATGCCAGGTCTGGACCAGGCTATTGGCCCCCCCACCCCCATCCGAAATTGACCTCGGCCTTTTCGGAGTGGAAGGCAAGCCCTTATACCCCTCAGCCGACCTAGACCAGGATGTCTTGGACGAGGAACTCCTGTCCGATGATCTCCAAGTGAGTGAGGAAGGGTTCACAAAAGAGGCCTTAGCCCGAATCGGTGATATCAAACATGCTCTGGTCCGTTTTGCTAAAAGCCTAGAGTTCACCGATGAAATGAACCTGGCCTTTGAGAAACGACGAGGAGAACCGAACCCGCCTGATTCTGAAGAGGATTGGATCGATTTCTTCGATTGGTTCATCCTGGAATATGAACTGAAAGAGGGCGGGACTATTGCAGATCTTTTCTTGGAACACTATGAAGAAATCATGAGCAAGGACGTGCGCGAGCTGGTTCTGGGATGGCAAAATGTCATCGAAGGGTTGTTTGAAGTGAAAGGGGTCTCCGGCTATGCTATTGACATGAAGAACCTACTCAATGAAAGGGAATACCGCGTGTTTTCCACCGCGCTCCACGATGATCATGGTTTTCGGCCTGGGGACTTTCTTTACGCAAGGGTTGTTCCAGTTATGGGTTTTCATCTCTTTTCCGGGAATGTTAGGTTGTTGCAGGGGGATGGGAGCAGCGGCGAAGCCTTCCGTGCGAAGGTCTACCGGGAAGCCATGGAGATGCAAGCAAGAAATCCGCGACTTGCGTTCATAGACAACCCGGAGAAGCTTCAAAAGAGCAGGGATACGGTCCGCAAATACCATGAGGCCTTTGTCCGGCACTTTGGCGCGAATGAAATGATAGGTACAGGCAAAAGCATCCTGTTACAATACCGGGGGTTTTTTGAATACCTGGCTCGTAATCTGCGAGATCCCAATAAGGAGGACGGAGTTTCTCCTTACTCCCCAGAGGTGGAACTGCCGGATGAGGTTTTGGCAAGCGACGATGTCGGTATGTTATGCGATCCTGTGGAAGGAATATTCTTTCTGATCGATTATGGACGGTTTATCGATGTGTTTCGCTCGCCGGAGCAGCATATGGGAAAAGCAAAAGCAGAGGAACTTGTGGCAGAATACCTTACGTCGGATTCCATTTCCGACGTTCCCTTACGCAGAATGGCCGAACGCTTTCCTTTGAACTTTAAACGAGTCATTGAGCAATTTCAAGACGAGGAAGGATCTTATCCAACGGACATTGAAGATCTCATGTGGGAGTTCAAGCCCTGGACTTTCAAGAAACTACCTCGCATAGTCACTGTGCTTGACGGCCGTATGGCAAGCCTTGCCAAGAGAGCAGAACAAAAACCTACCTCTTTGGTCAGCCGGGTGAAGAGATGGTTTTCCTGATTTTGGGCTACATATCCTAGAGATGGGGGCTGTTCTAACCATGTGACGGCCGGATGATTCGCCAACCATCCAAAAGATGGCTTTGTCGATGGGCTTCAGACCTTCGGTTTCCCTCCAATCTGCCATCCAAGCTACAGGGTTTCTGGTTCTTACCCTGGCAGGACTGACTCCTGCTGAAGATGCCAGCCTTTTGCTGGACGCACGCCTCAACCTTTAAAAGGGGACCGGCCTGCGGGCCTTTTGCTCGCCGCAAACCCCAATTTAAAGGTTCTCCCCCCTGACGGGGTCGGCTGAAAACTTACATACCTGGCGCTGAGGAAGCTTCCTTTTTCCTCAGACTCCGTCCCCCGCAGACTACGCTCCCTCTCTGGTGTACCAGGGTGCCAGAGAGGGAGCGTATGACTCACTCCACGAGGTGCTTAACATGAAAACCGCAGAACATGTCGGTTGTGAAGTAGATAGCTGGATTGCAGAAGAGGAAATGCCTGTCAGCGCACAGCTGAAGGTCATCCGACTGAATGACCCTGATTACGGGCTTACGGAAGATGAGCTCGACGAGCGCAACGAGTTCATCCAGTGGTACCTCATGCAGGATTATGCCCCGCTCCTGTCCGTGCCCAGGCAGGCACCCGACGCAGGCTTCTTCATTTCGGAAGTCGATGTCACATCGCCAGACTACAGCGCGTTCAGCACGCACGATTTCCTGGACAGCTTGCAGCCCTTCAACAAATACGGCTATGCCATGAAGAAAATCATGGAGCGCATCCGTGACCTTGCCATCCTGCACTCGTCACTGAGCACCGAGGAGGGCAGGCGCAATACGCAGCGCAGATACGAGGCCTTCCTTGAAGCGAAGTTCCGCACCAGGCTCGCTCACTTTATCGAGCGCTGCCAGCTGACCGATGACCCTGTGAGAAGGCTCGACCTGAAGCTGAAAATTGCCGAACTCAGCCGCAGAACAACCGAGGCGAAAAGGATATGGGAGCGGTACGCTCCCTGGGACCGTTGAGTCGTTGAAGTTCGGTACTCTTTTTGTCCCCTCCGGCGGAAAGGTGAGCTTGCTTATAAAGGTTTCGCTTTTTTTCCATCCCTCTGTACAACAAGGGGGTGATTGAAGCGCAGACTTTGTCATTTTGGGGCGGGTCAGAGCCGCCAATCTACAGGCTCAGGATTTGACAGGACGGCCACGGGAAGGTATGCGCCGGTTCTACCTTCCCCACATGTGAATGTCCTCCTTACATCAATCCGATTTCCAAGTAACGTAAAGAACACCTGTGTCCAGTTCACCTTGATACTCAACGCGAACTCCGATATAGTCCAAAGCTGAAAAAGGAAGTTCTTATCACATCACCTCACTTGTCCAGTTCGACCTCGTGGCCGATCTCGAAAGAAGTGAATCCATCCACGCCGAAATGCTCATGGATCAGGAACAGCGTGTCCAACAGTTTCAGCTTCTGCATATCCGTCATGTCGTGGAACTGCTTGGGCTGGGGAAGCCCCTCGGTGAGGTGTTGGCCGATGCCGATGACCGGGCCCTCGTTGATTCCGTGGGTGTACAAAGGTACACGGTCAGGTTGCTTGAGGTTGAGGGCCGCAAGGATCCGTTCTCTGCCGGTCATGGGGTTCGCTCTCCAGGGCTGTACGATCACCCACAAGCGCTTCCAAGAAGAACGCTCCCTCAGCGCAGCGATCCCCTTCCGGGGTGCTCCGAGGAAAACGTCCGCCTGGAACTCGACGAGGGGTGGATGGGGTGGTAAAGGCTCGTTTACAGCGGAAGGGATGATGTTTTCCATTGCCTCTTCGTTGCCGGAGGGGTGGTTTCTTCTCATTCTCCACGTTGAAGCAACAGCTCCCTCCGGTGAAGAGATCCCCCCGTTTATTTCTCGTGACGATATCCGTCTGTGAGTGTTTTGAGAAAGACAACGATGGCGTTTTCCTCGTCCTCGGTGAGCCCAAGCTTACCGAGTTCTTGGGTGTTGAGGTTCCATGAGACCTCGGGCTCGGGCCAGCAATTGAGTCCGGGCTTAGGGTCGGTCGTGTCTTTACACTTGGGGAGCACGTCTCTCGTGTTATAGAAATGGACGATCTCTTTCAGAGTTTTGAAGTAGCCGTTGTGCCCGAAGGCCTTCACAAAGGTAGAGGATGGCCGCTGGTCCACGTTTCTGAGCGTTGGGACTTTGAACTTCCCCATCTCCGGCTCATAGACGGAAGCCTTGTACCCCGCTTCTTTCAGGTACCCACCCAATCCCTCATCCACGAAAGCTGCGCCAGGTGGGTTCCATTTTGGAGGCATGGCATAGAATGGATTCTTGGAGTTTTTTGGTACGCCGATATTGTCGTAGGTAAAATCAGTGAAGAGTGGAGAAGCGCCCTTCGGTCTCGGCGTGCTCGGATGGCATTCCGCGCATTTGGCTTTACCTTCATAGAGATTGAGGCCTCGCTTTTCCTCCTCCGAAAGATTTACCTTCTTCCTGAGCCAATAGTCGAACTTTGACGTGAACGGATTCGCTTCCTTTGATCGTTCGTAGGCAGCGATGCTTTTTGCAATCTTGTCATAGGTTGCAGACACGCCTTTCCCAAAGTCCAGCGATCCTTTTCCCCAGACCCTCTCAAAGAGAGGAGCGTAGGAAGAATTCTTGATCTTGATGCAGACAGCCCTTGCGTCCGGGAGGTTCTGTTCAAGAGGATTGAGGAATGGCCCCTGAGCCTGTTCGGCAAGAGGGTCCTTCAGCCGTTTGCCAGTTGCCCTGCCATCCCAGAAAATACCACCCACCCAGACCTTCTTCTTTTTGTCGAAGTGAAGGATGGGGCTTTCTCCAGCATAGGAGGACGCAGGCGGTTTCCTGTTGCCGAACCTGCCCTTTTCAGCTCCTTCATAGACTGCGCCACCCTCGTTCAGTTCCTGGTCAGGGCCTGTGAAGCCGACCTCAGGTCCATGACAGACCGCACAGGACTGGCCTTCAGGGGAAGAAAGGGTCTGGTCAAAGAACAAGAGCTTGCC
>Ga0079037_100001672_pt1 | contig 11733 bp, 8 predicted proteins | sample Mud3Dept4metaG_FD_71479 | JGI IMG/M metagenome (GOLD analysis project Ga0079037, IMG submission 71479) | Freshwater wetland microbial communities from Ohio, USA, analyzing the effect of biotic and abiotic controls - Mud 3 Core 4 Depth 4 metaG | ecosystem: Environmental > Aquatic > Freshwater >... | reverse complement strand
CCTTCGCGCATCACCCGGGCGGGATCTGAGATCAGCACCCGGAGCCGTGCGTGGCCACGGGCGAGCACGAGACGCTTCAGCGGCTCGAGGAACATGTCCTGGTCGTAAATCAGGGGCTCGAGGTTGGGAGTGTAGATGGACAGGGACCGGTTGGCGCGCTTCGCGATTTCCGCGACGGCGGCCCGGTACTCATCGAGCGTCGAGAGGATGCTCCTCGTGCCCGTGCTGTCCAGCCTCGTTTCCATCTCGTCGTTCGATCCCCAGGCTCATCCGCACGTGCGGAATGCCAACTTCGTCGAAGGCGGGCCCTTCGGCCCGGAACCCCAGCCGCTCGTAGAATCCTTGCGCGGCCACCTGAGCGTGAAGATAGACCCTAGTGAAGCTGGATTCTGTGGCCTGGTTCACGAGGTGGGTCATGAGCAGGCTGCCGACCCCGGTGCCGCGGTACTGTGGCAGCACGGCGACGCGACCGATCTTACCGGTGGGTTCGAGCCGTCCCGTGCCAACTGCATCACGTTTTTCCGTGACGGCGAGGACGTGTCGGGCGATCGGGTCGATGTCGTCCCACTCTTCGGACTCGGGGATCCGCTGCTCATCGATGAACACGCTGCGACGGACCGACTGCAATGCAGGGCGGTCTTCTGCCCACGTCGCAGGCTGCAGCACGATGCCGGTGGCGACCGTCATCGGGGGCCGCGCGTCAGACGCTGCGGGCCAGGCGTGCCGCGAGGCCGAGATAGGTCGCCGGCGTCAGTTCGAGCAGGCGCTGCTTCTCAGGGTCGGGGATCGACAGGCCGGACACGAAGGCGGCCACCGCGGCCGCGTCCACGCGCTTGCCGCGCGTGAGCGCCTTGAGCTGCTCGTACGCCTCGGGCACGGCGTGGCGGCGCATGACGGTCTGGATGGGCTCCGCCAGCAGTTCCCAGTTCGCGTCGAGATCGGCCGCGAGCCGCACGCGATCGACCTCGAGGCGGGCGAGGCCGCGCGACACCGACTGGATGGCGATATCGGTATGGGCCAGCGCCACGCCGATGTTGCGCTGCACGGTCGAGTCAGTGAGGTCGCGCTGCCAGCGCGACACCGGCAGCTTGTCGGCCATGAAGCGCAACAGCGCGTTCGCAATGCCGAAGTTGCCTTCGCCATTCTCGAAGTCGATCGGGTTGACCTTGTGCGGCATCGTCGAGGAACCGACCTCGCCGGCGACCACTTTCTGGCGGAAGTAGCCGAGCGAGATGTAGCCCCAGAAGTCGCGGCACAGGTCCAGCAGCACGGTGTTGCAGCGCGCGAGCGCGTCGAAGTACTCGGCCATCCAGTCGTGCGGCTCGATCTGCGTCGTGTAGGGGTTCCACTCGAGGTCGAGCGCCTCGACCAGGCGCCGGCCCAGCGCCACCCAGTCCACCTCGGGTGCCGCCACCACGTGCGCATTGAAGTTGCCGACTGCGCCGTTGATCTTGCCCCGGATCGGGACCCGCGCGAACGCCTCGCGCGCCTGGCGCAGTCGGTGCACGAACACGGCCGCTTCCTTGCCGAGCGTGGTCGGCGTGGCCGGCTGGCCGTGCGTGCGGGACATCATCGCGTCGTCGGCATGCGTATGTGCCATGGCCCGCAGCGCGTCGGCCAGGGCATCGAGTCGCGGCAGCAGCACGGCCTCGCGTGCCTCGAGGCACATGAGCCCGTAGGCAAGATTGTTGACGTCCTCCGAGGTGCAGGCGAAGTGCACGAACTCGAGGCGCGACTTCCAGGCCGGGTGCGTGCCCAGCCGCTGCTTGATGAAGTACTCGACCGCCTTGACGTCGTGATTGGTCTCACGCTCGATCGCCTTGACGGCGACGGCGTCTGCATCGGCGAACTGCGCGACGATGGCGCTGGCCGCACCCAGTTCGGACGCGGACAGGCCCTGCAGTTCGGCGAGCCCGCCGGGGCCCGTCAGTGCCTGCAGCCACGCGATCTCGACGCGCACGCGCGCGCGGATCAGTCCCGACTCGCTGAAGATGGCGCGCAACTCGGTGCAGCGCGATGCGTAGCGGCCGTCGACGGGGGAAATCGCCGCAAGGGAGGTGAGGCTCATGCCGGCATCCGGAGGTGTTACGATTCGAAATGATACCGCAGGCGCCCCCTCGCGGCGCCTGCGCACCCTCTGGGAGCGCATTTTCATGTCCGCAGACGACTTCCGCGTGGAGCGCGACAGCATGGGCGAGGTACGCGTCCCGGCGCAGGCGCTGTGGGGCGCGCAGACCCAGCGCGCGGTGCAGAATTTCGCGGTCAGTGGCCTGGTCATGCCGCGCGGCTTCATTCGCGCCCTCGGGCTGGTGAAGTGGGCCGCGGCCGGCGCCAACGTCGAGCTCGGCGAATTGGACAAGGTACGTGGTTTCGCGATCCAGAAGGCCGCGCTCGAGGTGGCCGAGGGCCGGCACGATGCCCATTTTCCGGTCGACGTGTTCCAGACCGGCTCGGGCACCAGCAGCAACATGAATGCCAACGAGGTGATCGCCCGGCTCGCGACCCAGTATGCGGGCGGTACGCAGGTGCACGCCAATGATCACGTCAACCGCTGCCAGAGCAGCAACGACGTGGTCCCGACCGTCATTCACGTCAGCGCCGCGCTTGCCATCACCGAGCAGTTGCTGCCAGGACTCCGGGAGCTGTCCGAGACGATCGCGCGCAAGGCGGGTGACGTCGGCGAGGTCGTGAAGACTGGCCGGACGCACCTGATGGACGCGATGCCGCTGACGCTCGGCCAGGAACTCGGTGCATGGCGCACGCAGATCGAGGACGGCATTGCGCGGCTGCAGTCCTGCCGGCCGCGGCTGCATGCGCTTGCGCTCGGCGGCACCGCCGTCGGCTCGGGCATCAACGCGCCGCAAGGGTTTGCCGCCCTCGCCGCGGGCCAGCTGTCGCTGCGCACCGGACTCGACCTGCAGCCGAGCCGCAACTTCTTTGCCGCCATCGCCGCGCAGGACACGGCCGTCGAGCTGTCCGGCCAGCTGCGCACCGTGGCGGTATCGCTGATGAAGATCGCGAACGACCTGCGCTGGATGAACAGCGGACCACTCGCGGGCCTCGGCGAGATCGCGCTGCCCGCGCTGCAGCCGGGCAGCAGCATCATGCCGGGCAAGGTCAATCCTGTGGTTCCCGAGGCGGTCGCGATGGTCGCCGCGCAGGTGATCGGCAACGACGCCACGGTGGCCGTGGCCGGCCAGTCCGGATCGTTCCAGCTCAACGTGATGCTGCCGGTGATCGCGCACAACCTGCTGCAGAGCATCGAGCTGCTCGCGAACGCTGCGCGCGCACTCGCGCGCAGCGCCATCGCGGGGTTCACGGTCAATGCGCGGCAGCTCGCGGCAGCGCTCGACCGCAACCCGATGATGGTCACGGCGCTCGCGCCGGTCATCGGTTACGAGCAGGCCGCGGCCATTGCCAAGCGTGCATTGGCCGAGGGTCGCCCGATCCGCGAGGTGGCCGCCGAGATGACCGATCTCGACGAACGGCGCCTGGCGAAGCTGCTCGATCCGGCCGCGCTCACCCGCGGCGGGGTGCGTCGCGGCGGGGCAGGAGACTGATTGGCCAGTCGCACACCCGGCCTGCAGCGCCACGAAGTCGAGCAGCGCCTGCGCGGCACTGCCCCGGGCGGGGATCCGCTCGATGCGTGGATCGCGGGGCTGACGCCCGAGCAGACCAGCGGGCTGCGCCGGCAACTGCCGGCGAGCTTTGCGCGGGCGGCCGTGATGGTGCCGCTCGTCGAGCGGCCCGAGGGACTGACGGTGCTGCTCACGCAGCGCGCGTCGCATCTCAAGAACCATCCCGGCCAGATCAGCTTCCCGGGCGGTCGCATCGAACCGCAGGACGCCGGGCCCTGGGAGGCGGCGCTGCGCGAGACCCGTGAGGAGATCGGGCTGGAGGCCAGCTTCGCCTCGCTGGCAGGCTACCTGCACGATCACATGGTGCTCACCGGCTACCTGATCACTCCGGCGGTGGCCTTCGTGCAGCCGGGTTTCACCCTCAAGCTCGACCTGACCGAGGTCGAGGACGTCTTCGAGGTGCCGCTCGAGTTCGTGCTCGACCCGGCGCACCACGTGCCGCGCCAGCGGCTGTTCGCGGGCCACGAGTTCCTGACGCACGACATCCCCTACGGCAACCGGCACATCTGGGGGGCGACCGCCGGCATGTTGCTGTCGTTGTGTCGCCTGCTGCGGGAGGGCTGACGCGTGGCCATCGAGCGACTGCTGGAGATCATGAAGGCGCTGCGCGATCCCGAGCGAGGCTGTCCGTGGGATCGCGAGCAGACCTGGGCCACGATCGCGCCGCACACGATCGAGGAAGCCTACGAGCTCGCCGATGCGATCGAGCGCGTCGACGCTGGTCATGTGCGCGACGAACTCGGCGACCTGCTGTTCCAAGTCGTGTTCCAGGCGCGCATCGCGGAGGAGCAGGGCCTCTTCGACTTCGACGCGGTCGCGGCCGCGATCAGCGACAAGCTCGAGCGGCGGCACCCGCATGTGTTCGGCACGGCCATCGTGCGTTCGGCCGCCGAGCAGACCGCGGCGTGGGAGGAACACAAGGCAGCGGAGCGGCGCGCCGCCGGCGGCCCGGTTGGCGCACTCGATGGCGTCGCGCTCGGCCTGCCGGCCCTCACGCGCGCCGCGAAGCTCGGCCGCCGCGCGGCGGGCGTGCGCTTCGACTGGTCCCGGCCCGCCGACGTGCTGGGCAAGATCGAGGAGGAGTGCGCCGAGCTCGAGGGCGCGCTCGCGGCCGGACACCACGCTGCGGTGGAGGAGGAACTGGGCGACCTGCTGTTCAGCGTGGCACAGCTGGCGCGTCATGTCGGCGCCGATCCCGAGGCCGCACTGCGCCGGGCCAACGCGAAATTCGAACGACGCTTCCGGCACATGGAGACCTTGCTCGCGGAGCAGGGTCGCTCGGTGGGCGAAGCCGGCCCAGACGAACTGGAGGCCCTGTGGGCGAGGGCCAAGCAGGAGTCCGGCTGAGCGAGCGCCTGGCGTCGTTGCGCGCGACGCTCGGGCTGTGCCAGCTGCGCGATCGGCGACGCCTGGCCGGCTGGCTCGGACAGCTGGCGCGGCGCGGCCGCGCGCTCGACCTGCGCGAGCTGGAGCGGCTCGAAACCCAGGTGCGGGCCTCGGCCGAGCGGGTTGCTGCGAGGCGCGCGGCGCTGCCCGTCGTTCACTACGACGAAAGTCTGCCGGTGCACGCGCGCCGAGCGGAAATCGCCGCCGCAATCACACGGTCGCCCGTGACGATCGTCAGCGGCGCCACCGGCAGCGGCAAGAGCACGCAGCTGCCCAAGATCTGCCTGGAGCTTGGGCGGGGAGCGGCCGGCATGATCGGCCACACCCAGCCGCGCCGCATTGCGGCCCAGACGCTGGCCTATCGAGTCAGTGCCGAGCTCGGCACCACCCCGGGCGAGCTCGTCGGCTACCAGGTGCGCTTCGTCGACCGCACCAGCCCGCGCACCCTGGTCAAGCTGATGACGGACGGCCTGCTGCTGCGTGAGCTCGAAGCCGACCCGCTGCTCGAGCGCTACGACACCCTGATCCTGGACGAGGCCCACGAGCGCAACCTGAACGTGGACTTCCTGCTCGGCGTCTGCCGGCAGCTGGTCGCGAGACGGCCCGAGCTGCGGGTGATCGTCACCTCGGCCACCATCGAGACGCGTCGCTTCGCCGAGTATTTCGGCGGCGCGCCGGTGATCGACGTCGAAGGGCGCAGCTACCCGGTCGAAGTGCGCTACCGGCCCGTCCGCGAGGAGGAAACCGAGGCGCCGTCACTGCCCGAGGCGGTGGCCGCTGCGCTCGATGAGCTGCGCGGCAACGCGCAGGGCATCGACGGCGATGCGCTGGTGTTCCTGCCGGGCGAGCGCCAGATCACCGAGACGCGCGAGTTCCTCGAGCGGTCGGGCAATCGCGACTGGGATGTCTTCCCGCTCTACGCGCGCCTGTCCGCGGCGGAGCAGGAGAGAGTGTTCGAGCCGCATCCACGGCGTCGTGCGGTGCTCGCGACCAACGTCGCCGAGACCTCGCTCACGATTCCAGGCGTGCGCTTCGTCGTGGACGCCGGCCTCGCGCGCGTCAGTCGCTACAGCCCGCGCGCGAAGTTCCAGCGGTTGCCGATCGAGCCGGTGTCGCGCGCGAGCGCCGAGCAGCGCAAGGGTCGCTGTGGTCGCATGGGCGAGGGAATCTGCGTCCGGCTCTATGCCGAGGACGATTTCGCGGCACGGCCCGAGTACACGGACCCGGAAATCCTGCGCACCAACCTCGCCAGCCTGATCCTGCAGATGGCGGCCCTGGGCCTCGGCGCGCCGGAGGACTTCCCGTTCGTGGATCCGCCGGACACGCGACTGCTGAACGACGGCTACCGCCTGCTGCAGGAACTGAGTGCCGTGGATGGCGACCGGCGCATCACCCGCCTTGGTCGCCAGATGGCTGCTTTGCCCGTGGACCCGCGCCTCGCACGTATCCTGCTCGAGGCGGGCCGGGCGCAATGCCTGGCCGAGGCGCTGGTGATCGCCTCGTTCCTCAGTATCCAGGACCCGCGCGAGCGGCCGGCCGACAAGACCGAGGCCGCCGACCAGGCCCACGCACTGTTCGCCGACGAGCGCTCCGATTTCGTCGGCGTGCTCAACCTGTGGCGGGCTGCGCGCGAGCAGGCGTCAGCCGGCACGCGGACGATGCGGCGCTGGTGCAAGGAGCATTTCCTGTCGTTCGTGCGCATGCGCGAGTGGCGTGACCTGCACGAGCAACTGGCGGAGATCACTGCCGGGCAGGGGCTCAGATCCAATGCGACGCCGGCGCCCCACAACCTGCTGCACCAGTCGATCCTGACGGGTTTCCTCGGCGGCATCGGCGTGCTCGACGAGGGACGGGTGTACCTGGGCGCGCGCGACGTGCGCTTCGTGATCGCGCCGGGCAGTCCGCTTGCGAGGCGCACTCCGCACTGGATCGTGGCGGCGAGCCTGGTCGAGACCCAGCGTCTGTACGCGCGCATGGTGGCGCAGGTACAGCCCTCGTGGATCGAGTCGGCGGGCGCGCATCTGGTGCGGAGAACCTATGGCGAGGCGCAATGGGTGGCCGCCCGGGGCATGGTGATGGCCCGCGAGACCGTCACGTTGTATGGGCGAGTTCTGAGCAGCGGTCGCCAGGTGAATTTCGCGACCATCGACCCGGCGCTGGCTCGCCGTATGTTCGTCGAGGAGGCGCTGGTACGGGGCCAGTCGGCGCTGCATTGTGAGTTCCTGGAGCGCAATGTCCGGGCGCGCGCCGAGCTCGAGGGTCTCGAAGCGAAGCTGCGTCGCCGGGACCTGCTGGCCGCTGACGACGCGCTGGTGGACTTCTACCTCGAGCGCATCCCGGCCGACGTGGCCAGCACGCGCGCCTTCGAGCGCTGGTGGCGCAACGAGCAGCGCCGCCATCCGGCGAGGCTCGACCTGCCGGCCGAGGTGCTGCTCGCGGGTGCGGCGCCGGCGTTCGATCCGGAGGATTACCCGGCACGGATCGACGTGGAGGGCAACCCGTTGCCGCTTGCCTACCGGTTCGACCCGACGGATCCGGACGACGGCGTGACCCTCGAGGTGCCGCTGCCGTTGCTCGGCTCGCTGCCGGTCCGGCGGCTCGAGTGGCTGGTGCCGGGGTATCTGCAGCAGAAGCTGGTCACCGTGTTGCGCGGGCTGCCCAAAGACTTGCGCCGCAAACTGGTGCCGATCCCGGTCGCTGCGGCGCGGCTGAGGGTTGCGCTGGCGCCAATCGGAACCGGCAGCCTGTTCGAGCGCCTGGCGGAGCTCGTGACCGCCGAGACTGGCGCGCGGGTGGAACCTGCCGAGCTGGCGTCCATCGCGCTGCCCCCCTGGTTGCGGATGAACCTGCGCGTGCTCGACGCCGAGGGCCGCGAGATCCGCCGCGGACGCGAACTCGAGGCGCTGCGCCAGGAATTGAGAGTGCGCGCCGCGCGCGCGGCGCGGCCGGAGGCTGCCCAGGGCTGGGAGCGCGACGGCGTGCGGCGGTGGGACTTCGGCGAACTTCCCGATGAGCTGCGAATCGCGACGGGCCGCGTGACGCTGCGGATGTTCCCCGGGCTCGAGGACACGGGCAACGCCGTCCGGTTGCGGCTGTACCCGAGCCCGGCAGCGGCACAGGCAGCGACCGGGCACGGAGTGATGAGGCTCGCTGCGCTGGCCTCGTCGCAGCAGCACGATCTCGTCGCACGCCAGTGCGCCGCCGATCGCGAGTTGGCGCTGCTCACCGCGGCAGCAGGCTTCGACCGCAGGCTATTCGCCGAGATCGCCGACCGCGCCGTGGCGAACGCTTTGCGACTGGAAGAGCTGGGCATTCCGCATGCCGAAGCGGCATTCACGGCGCGTCTCGACGCGGCGCGCGCAGGCATCACCGACCATGGTGAGCAGGTCGCCCGTGCCGTCAAGGCCGTGCTGCTCGCGGTGAAGGAGGTGCGCGCGTCACTCGAACACCTGCAAGGGCCAGTGTTCGCGGCCGGGCGCGAGGCGGTGCTCCGTCAACTGGCGACGTTGCTCGCCCCGGGCTGGGTGCGGGACACGCCAGCGGCGGTGTTCAGTCAGCTGCCCAAGTACGTGAAGGCGGCCGCACGGCGCGCGCAGCGGCTGCGCGACGACGTCAATCGCGACCACCGGCTGGATGCGCAGGTGGCACCGTTTGCCGCCGCGTGGCGGTCACTGGTGGCCGCGGCCGGGCCGGACGGACCCGGCATCGAGCTCGACCGGCTGCGCTGGATGATCGAGGAATTCCGCCTGTCGCTGTTCGCGCAGGACCTGCGCACGCTCGGTCCCGTCTCGGCCAAGCGACTCGAGGCGCAGGTCGCGCTGGCGCGTGCCGAGGCAGCGGGCGGCTGACGCGCCGCCCGCTGCGCTGCGGTCACTTCCTGTCGAGGAACGGCTTGATCAGGTCCATCGGCAGCGGGAAGACGATCGTGGTCGCCTTCTCGCTCGACAGGTCGGAGAGCGTCTGCAGGTAACGCAGCTGCAGCGCCTTGGGATCCTGGCCGAGCGTCTGCGCCGCCTCGACCAGCTGCGCGGCAGCCTGTTTCTCGCCCTCGGCGTGGATGATCTTGGCGCGGCGCGTGCGCTCGGCTTCGGCCTGCTTGGCCATGGCGCGGATCATGCTCTCGTCGAGGTCGACATGCTTGATCTCGACGTTCGCCACCTTGATGCCCCAGGCGTCCGTGTTGGTGTCGAGGATGTGCTGGATGTCCACGTTGAGCTTGTCGCGCTGCGAGAGCATCTCGTCCAGCTCATGCTGGCCGAGCACCGAGCGCAACGTGGTCTGCGCGAGCTGGCTGGTGGCCTCGAAGGGATTCGCCACCTGGATGATGGCCTTGGCCGGGTCCACGATGCGGAAGTAGATGACCGCGTTCACCTTGACCGAGACGTTGTCGCGCGAGATCACGTCCTGGGTCGGCACGTCGAGTACCACGGTACGCAGGTCGACCTTGACCATGCGCTGCACCAGCGGGATCAGGATGATCAGGCCCGGGCCCTTGACGCCGGTGAAGCGCCCGAACGTGAAGATCACGCCGCGCTCGTACTCGTTCAGGATCTTGAAGATCTGCGTGGCGATCACCGCCAGCAGAACGACGACGAAGGCCAGGACCGGCAGGTTGGTCATCTCGATGTGCTCCTAGATCAATTCACTTGACTCATTCGCGCGCCGGCTCGACCTGGATGACGAGTCCCTCCACCTTGCGGATGGCTAGACGCTGGCCGGCCCGCACCGGCGAGTTACTCACGGCCGTCCACAGTTCACCGTGCACCCGCACGAGCCCCTGCCTGTCGAAGTCCTCGACGGCCTCGGCAAATTCGCGGGTCAACGCCTCGGCGCCGCTCACGACGGGCCGACGCCGGGCTCGTACCGCGAACGAGACGATGGCGAGCAGCACCAGCGCGCCTGCCAGCGCCATCGCGCCGATCAGCTGCCAGGCGACCGAGAAACCCGGCACTTCACGGTCGAGCAGCATGACCGAGCCGATGACGAACGCGACGATGCCACCGAGGCCGAGCGCGCCGAAGGAGGGCACGAAGGATTCCGCGACGATCAGGATCACCCCGAGGGCGATCAGGGCAAGTCCCGCGTAGTTCACGGACAGCACCTGGAAGGCGAACAGCGCGAGCAGCAGGCAGATCGCACCCACCACGCCCGGCACGATGGCTCCCGGGCTGTAGCCCTCGAGGAGCAGGCCGTAGATGCCGATCAGCATCAGCAGGTAGGCCACGTTCGGGTTGGTGACGAGTGACAGCAGGTTGGTGCGCCAGTCGGCCTCGACCTCGTGCAGTACCAGCCCCGCGGTGCGCAGTTCGACCTCCTGCGCGCCGAGCTTGACCTTGCGGCCGTCGAGCGTGCCGAGCAGTTCAGGGAGGTCGGCCGCCACGAGGTCGACGACGCCCGCGGCCAGTGCCTCATCGGCCGGCAGGCTGGCGCCGTCGCGCACAGCGGCCTCGGCCCATTCGACGTTGCGCCCGCGCAGTTCGGCGAGCCCGCGGATGTAGGCGATCGAGTCGTTCAGCGCCTTGCGCTCCGTGGCCGAGCCGGCCGGCGGCTCCGCCGCAGCGCCGTTGGCGGCCTCGCCATCCTTCGCCGGCGGTTTGCCGTCGGCGGGTCGGCTGCCCGGCGCAGCGGGGCCGCCGATCTGCACCGGGGTGGCAGCACCGAGGTTGGTCGCCGGAGCCATGGCGGCCACGTGGCTCGCGTACACGAGGAAAGTGCCGGCGCTGGCCGCCCGCGCGCCGCTCGGTGACACGTAGGCGATCACCGGGATGTCGGACGCGAGGATGGCCTGCACCATGTCGCGCATCGCCGTGTCGAGTCCGCCGGGCGTGTCGATCGTCACCAGGGCCACGACAGCGCCGCTGTCGCCGGCCTCGCGCAGCTTGCGTACGAAGAAATCGCTGGTTGCCGGACCGATCGGCCCGGAGACCGGCAGCACCACGCCGCTCGGGCCCGCCGGCGGGGCCGCTCCCGCCAGCAGGATCCAGCCGGCGGCGAGCAGGGCTGCCGCAGCCCAGGCGCGGCGCAGCAAGGTGCCATGGGCGCTCATGCGCACATGATATCAGTCGACCGCCGTCCGGGACCGTCGCCGTATACTGACCGTCCGGGTGTCGTGAAAGTGGACGAGGGCGCGAGTCGCATGTCGAAGCCTGCTGCCGTGACGGTATCGTTTCTGGCCTTGCTGCTGGCGTCCGTCGCAGTGGCAAGGGCGCAGGCGTCGCCTTCCGCCGTCATCGAAACGCAGGCGATACGCTCCGGACTGCACGTGCTGCGCGGGACCGGTTGTAACGTGGTCGTCTGGCACGGCCCGGAAGGCGTGCTGGTCGTCGATTCGGGCAATGCGGTTTCGGCGCCCCAGCTCCTCGAGGCCATCGGTCGGACGGCGGATGGCTCCGTGCACTTCCTGGTCAATAGCCACTGGCACCCCGACCACGTCGGTGGCAACGCCGCACTGCGCCGCGCTGGAGCGCTGGTCATCGCGCACCAGCAGACGCGTGCGCTGATGAGCGAACGGCAGGCGGTCCCGGCCTACGATCTCGACGTGCCCGCCGCCCCGCGTGATGCGCTGCCGTCGGTCACGTTCGACGACACGCTCACGCTGCACCTGAACGGCGATCGCCTGGAGCTGATGCACGTGCCGGGCGCACATGGCCAAGGCGACCTGGTTGCATGGTGGGAGACCGCGAACGTGGTCCACGTCGGGGACGCCTAC
>Ga0079037_100001671_pt1 | contig 11735 bp, 11 predicted proteins | sample Mud3Dept4metaG_FD_71479 | JGI IMG/M metagenome (GOLD analysis project Ga0079037, IMG submission 71479) | Freshwater wetland microbial communities from Ohio, USA, analyzing the effect of biotic and abiotic controls - Mud 3 Core 4 Depth 4 metaG | ecosystem: Environmental > Aquatic > Freshwater >... | reverse complement strand
GAGTGCGTCCCGCACGTGGATGCCCGCGACCGATCGCGCCGATCCCTTGACCCAGCCGGGGTCGCCAGGCGCGAATGCAATCACGGGTCGGTGGACCCGGTCCTTGATCCGTGACGCAACCAGCCCGATCACCCCCTGGTGCCAGCCTTCGTCGAACAGGCACAGGCCCGCGGGCATGCGTCCCTCGAACGACGCGGCAAGCGTGTCGATCTTCGTCAGCGCCTCCATCTGCATGCGTGTCTCGAGTTGCCGCCGATCGCTGTTGAGCTGCGACAGGCGCGCGGCGAGTTCGCCCGCTTCGACCGGACTCGCCGTGAGCAGGCATTCGATGCCGAGCGCCATGTCCTCGAGTCTTCCGGCGGCGTTGAGCCGCGGGCCCGCCTGGAACCCGAGGTCCTGCGCGATCACGCTATCGAGCTTTCGTCCTGCGACCTCGAGCAGCGCACGCAGGCCGGGAGCGCAGCGTCCGGCCCGGATCCGGCGCAGGCCTTGAGCGACCAGGATGCGATTGTTCACGTCGAGCGGGACGACGTCGGCGACGGTACCGAGCGCAACGAGGTCCAGCAGGTCTGCCGGATTCGTCTCGGATCCGGCCGGGACCATGCCCGTATCGCGCATCCGCCGGGTCAGCGCGGCCACCAGGTAGAAGGCCACGCCCACGCCGGCAAGCGCTTTCGATGCGAAGCGTTCCCCGGGCAGGTTCGGATTGACGATGGCCGCGGCGTCCGGCAGCGACCTGCCCGGCAGGTGATGGTCCGTCACCAGCACCGGGATTCCCGAACGGGCCGCCTCCGCCACGCCTTCCAGCGACGAAATCCCGTTGTCCACGGTCACGATGAGACTCGGCCGCATTTGCACCGCGACCCTTACGATCTCCGGCGTGAGTCCGTAGCCGAACTTGAAGCGATCCGGCACGAGAAAGCCCGGGTCGTCGAAGCCGAGGCGCCGCAACTGCCGCACGACGACGGCAGTGCTCGTCGCACCGTCGGCGTCGAAGTCGCCAATGACGAGCACCTTTCCTGCGCTGCGATGGCAGGAGAGCAGCAGGTCAACGGCTGCCTCGACTCCGCCGAGCGAACTCACGGGTAACAGGCGCTCGAGGCCGAGATCGAGATCCTGCGCATCCTCCAGGCCGCGTGCGGCGTACACGCGCCGCAGCGCAGGATGCAGGTTCGCGGCGGTTGCAGGCAGGCGCTCTTCGGCGACCGGGCGGCGCAGGATGCGGCGACCGGTCACGCGAGAGCCTCGGACAGCGGTCGTTGCCGGCGCCAGAAACGATATCGGGCGCGACTGCTCACCTCGACCGATCGCTCACCGAGCAGCATTGAGATCATCGCGGTGGCTCCCTGCACCAGTCGAGCCTTGGCCGGTGCGAAGCACGTCGCTTCGGCGAACGCCAGCGCGGTTGCCGAGTCGCCGTCCGGTGCACCCGCAGGGGCCACGAGCGTGTCCGTGTCACTCGCGCCCGAGGCCGCAAATTCTTCCAGCGATCCTGGCGAGGCGCCGTGCAGACGCCACAGCCCCGTGAGCCATGCGTCGTCGGTGTACAGCGGCGGCAGACTGGCCGGACATACCTTTCCCAGGCTGCCGATGCCCCACAGCCAGACGGAGTTGACGGCAGGCAGTCGGCGCTGTGCCCGCGCCATGTTGACTGGATGATCGTGCAGCAGCATCTGGATCTCGTTCATCAGCGACCGGACACGCGCACCGTCCGGTCCACCCGGCATCAGGTCGCGCAGGTTGCGACCCGAGGCATCGTCCGGCTCGACACTGGTGCACTCGAGCGGTTGAGCGCACTCGAGATGCCAGCCGTCGTTCGCGCCCGACACGTGCAGGCGGAATCCACCACCCGCGAGATGCCGGTTGATGTCGCCGACGAGTCTTGCCGACTCGTCCTCGTCCAGAGCGAGACGCCCGGGAGCCAGCTGCAGATGGTCGATCGCGGTGAGCAGGTGCACCGGCCTTGCGCAACCCCAGGTGCCCTCGGGAGAGACGGCAGAATACAGCGACCGACTGCAGGGACCGGCCGGGCAAGCACGCAACATCTCGCGTCCGGCGTCGAGGCCGCCGAGCAACCACTCGCGCCAGGCGCGAACCTCGACGACGCTGGATTCGCGGCGCCCCACCAGCCACTCGCCAGCGGGCGACCGCGGGCGCTCCGCGGCCTCGAGCATGTCGGCATCTGGCGCGCAGTCGAGCCACGGCAGTGCAATCCGCAGGCGACCCTGGCGGCGTTCTTTCAAGCAATGATCTCCCGGGCGCTGGGTTGCGAGGCGCGAGACCTGACGGGCCCGCATCCGGTATGTTACCCCGATGAGGTTCAATCTCGACCAGCCGACGACGGCCAACGTCGTGCGCGCTTACGGACCGGGGCTCGTTCGCGTCGGTGAGCGGTCGTTCAGCCACAGCGTCATCGTCACGGCCTCGACGCTGCTCGAGGACTGGCGTCCCCGACGCATCTCGGACCTGCAGGAGTCCGACCTCGGGGAACTGCTGCGGCTGCGCCCGGAAGTACTGCTGATCGGCTCCGGAGCGCGACAGGAGTTCCCCCGGCGCGCCACGCTGGCCGCGCTCTACGCTGCGCGGCTGGGATTCGAGATCATGGACACCGGAGCCGCCTGCCGCACCTACAACGTGCTGGTGGCCGAGGGGCGCAACGTCGCAGCGGCGCTCATCGTCGAGGAGGCAGCCTAGCCACGAGACACATCCGGCAGCACGAGGACCGCACGAAAGTCGTTGACGTTGGTCCGCGTCGGGCCCGTGACCACGGAGTCTCCGAGCGCACGAAAAAAGCTGTGCGCATCGTTGTCGTCGAGAAATCTGCGCGGATCGAGGCGCAGCGCGGCCGCGCGCAGCAAGGTGTCCGGCCTCCAGACGGCTCCAGCGACGGCCTCCATGCCGTCCACTCCGTCCGTGTCGCCAGCCAGCGCAAAGACGTTACCGTTGGCACCAAGCGCCATTCCAAACGCCAGCAGGAACTCGACGTTGCGTCCGCCGCGACCATGGCCACGCACCGTCACCGTGGTCTCCCCACCCGAGAGCAACAGGCATGGAGGCCGTACCGGCTGTCCTTCGCGCAACACATCGGCCACGATGACGGCCATGTCGCACCCAACGACCCTCGCCTCGCCCTCGAGACGGTCCGAGAGTACCCACGGCGTCACGCCATTGGCTCGCGCGAGTCGCGCAGCGGCCTCGAGCGACTGCCACGGCGCTGCGACGACCTGGTACTCCGATGCACCCAGCCGCGGATCGCCCGGCTTCACGGACTCCCATTCGCCACGGCGCAACGCCTCGACCACTCGCGACGGAACGTCGATGTCATGGCGTTCAAGCACTGCGAGCGCGTCGGCACAGGTCGTCGGGTCGGGAACGGTAGGCCCGGAGGCGATATCGAGCGGCGCATCTCCAGGCACGTCGGAGATGGCGAGCGTCACGAGGCGTGCCGGGTGGCAGGCCGCCGCAAGACGGCCGCCCTTGATGCGCGACAGGTGACGCCGTACGCAGTTGATCTCGCCTATCGTGGCGCCCGAACGCAGCAGCAGGTTCGTCACGAGCTGTTTCTCCGCAAGCGCGAGCCCATGCGCGGGCAACGGCAGCAGAGCCGAGCCGCCACCCGACAGAAGGCACACGACGAGGTCTTGCCCGGTGAGTCCCTCGACGAGTTGCAGGATGCGTTCCGCCGCCTGCAGTCCTGCGGCCGTCGGGATCGGATGCGCCGCCTCGAGCACTTCGATGCGAGGGCAGCGCTGTGCGTGACCGGTCGCCGTCACCACGACGCCGGCGAGGTCCGCCTGCCAGTGCCGGTCAAATGCGAGCGCCATGGCAGCGGCCGCCTTGCCGGCACCGACCACCAGCGTGCGGCCGCGCGGTGGCGACGGCAGCCAGCCGGGGACGCAGTTCTCGGCACGCGCCGCCTCGATGGCAGCTTCGAACGCAGCGCGCAGCAGTGTTTCAGGCGTCATTGGGCCCGCGGCCAGCTCATGCCGACGGACGCCTCAGCTCAGCCCCTTCAGCAGAGGCACGAACGTGACCGGACCGAGCACCTCGCGCTCGAAGGACTCACCGCGACGAGTCACACGCAGCAGCGACTGCTCGCGATCGGGCCCCACCGGCATGATGAGGCGGCCGCCGTTGCCGAGCTGGTCGAGCAGCGCGGCCGGGATCGCCATCGACGCGGCCGCGACGATGATTCCGTCGTACGGTGCGTACGGCGGCCAGCCTTCGAATCCGTCGCCGTGCCGCATGAACACGTTCGCGATCTTGAGGTCGCGCATCGCTCGACGCGCACGCAGCTGCAACGCCGCGATGCGCTCGATGCTGTAGAGCGTGGCGACGAGCGGCGCAAGGACCGCGGTCTGGTAGCCGCAACCGGTACCCACCTCGAGGACCTTGCGCGGCGCTCCACCCTCGATCAGCGCCTCGGTCATGCGAGCCACGATGTACGGCTGCGAGATCGTCTGCCCGTGCCCGATCGGCAGCGCGGTGTCTTCGTATGCGCGGCTTGCGAGCGCCTCGTCCACGAACATGTGGCGCGGTACGGCGCGGACGCGCTCGAGCACGCTGGGGTCGGCAATCCCCTGCTCGCGCAGCCGGATGATCAGCCGGTCGCGCGTGCGAGCCGAGGTCATGCCGATGCCGGACATGCGCGCGCCGGTCAAGAGGCCCTTCCGTTCATGGCTCGCGCCCACGCAACCAGTCGTCCACCGCGGCGAGCGCCGAGTGACGCGTGAGATCCACCTGCAGCGGAGTCACCGAGACGCAGCCGTTCGCCACCGCGTGAAAGTCAGTGCCCTCGCCCGCATCGGCGCCCTCGCCGGCCGGGCCGACCCAGTAAACCGGGCGGCCACGCGGATCGGTCGCGCGCACCACGGCCTCCGAGCGATGCCGATGCCCGAGCCGCGTCACGCGCGTGCCGCGCAGGTGCTCGTAAGGCACGTCCGGCACGTTGACGTTCAGGATCATCGAGCTCTCGAGCGGGCTGCGCAGCACGCGCGCGACGAGCTCGCTGGCGACCCGCGCCGCGGTCGCAAAATGCCGGCCCTCGCGCACGACCAGCGAGACCGCCATCGTCGGGAGTCCCAGGAAACGGCCCTCGACCGCCGCGGCGACGGTTCCGGAATAGAGCACGTCGTCACCGAGGTTCGCGCCGTCGTTGATACCGGAGACGACCATGTCGTGGTCGAAGTCGAACAGGCCCGAGACTGCGAGATGCACGCAGTCGGTCGGCGTGCCGTTGACGTAGTACATCCGCTCACCGTACGAGGAAACCCTGACCGGCACGTCCAGAGTGAGCGAATTGCTGGCGCCGCTGCGGTTGCGGTCGGGAGCAACCACGGTGACCTCGGACAGCGGGCGCAGCGCGTCGGCGAGGTGCTGGAGACCCTCGGCGCGATAGCCGTCGTCGTTGCTGACCAGGATTCTCAAGCGCGGCACCGGCAGAAAAGTCGCCGCACTATACTGCAAACCACGCGCGTCATGAGTCCTCGCCGCCCGTATCCTGGGTCCACGCATCGCGCAGCAGTTCGTGGAGCACGGCCGTCGCGAATGTCCCTCTTGGCAGCTCGAATTCCACGAGCAGCGCACCGGCCTCATCCGTCCAGCGCAGCGACCGCACCGGGAGCCTCAGGCTGCGCCTCTCCTGCTCGAGTCCTGCGCTCTCGAGCATTCGCGCCAGCCCCGGCTCGCGACCCACAACGGCATCCTCGACCTCGCGAGCTGCGCCGGTCGCGGCCGATTCGCCGCGACCCCACATCGGGCCACTCGGATGCACGTCCATGCGTCGGCAACGATCATCGAGCAGCGCGTCGATAGCGGGGGCAGCGAAAAAGCTGCGTCGGCCGTCGAGCATGACGGCCTCGCCCGGCAGCAACCGGTTCCAGTCGCCGCGGCGGACGCGTTCCTCCACCATCCGGTTGAAGATCTCGCTGCGCGCAGCCGACAACGCGAAGCCCCGCTGGATGCGATCCGTCGGTGCGTCGCCGCCTTGCCCCCAGGACCGGGCGCGCAGAAGATTACTCTGCCCCCGCCCGAAGCGCTGCGGCCCGAAATAGTTCGGCACCCCCTCTTCGGCGATGACACGCAGCCGCGCGTCGATCGCGCCGGCATCCCCATCGGTGTCGCGGATGCGGATCGCGAACCGGTTCCCGCGATGCGAGCCCGGCCGCAGCTTGCGTCCGTGCCTGCCGGCCGACAGCACGCGATAACCCTCGCCCGCAAACCCAAGGCAGGCATCGAGCGGCGCCGAAACCGGCCATGGCAGCGAGTACGCCTGGCGGGTAACGGCATGCCGGTCCTTCTGGCCGCTGTAACCGACGTCGCGGGCCGGCACACCCGCCGCCCGCGCCAGTTGCGCGGCCACCCATCCGGTGTTGGCGCCACGCTTCTCGACGCTGAGCAGAACATGCCCGCCTGCGCCATCCGGCTCGAACCCGAGCTGTTCCTCGACGACGAAGTCCTCGGGCGCGACGCGAACGCGCCCGCCGAGTGGTGGCAGGCCGTGGGCTGTCGCGAGATCCATGGAGTCAGTGACCGTGCGATCCGTCGTCGGCATGGGCAAGCAGGACGATCGCCTGTGCCGCCAGCCCCTCGCCTCGGCCGAATGCGCCGAGGCCCTCGCTGGTGGTGGCCTTGATATTGACCCTGTCTGTCTCGCAGCCGAGATCGTCAGCGATGTGGGCCCGCATCGCGGCGCGGTGCGACCCGACGCGCGGCGCCTCGGCGATCAGTGTCAGGTCGGCGTTCACGAGCCGCCAGCGACGCTCGTGCATCAGCTTTGCGCAGTGACGCAGGAACAGGCGGCTGTCGGCGTCCTTCCAGCGCGAATCGGTGTCGGGAAAATGCTGCCCGATGTCGCCGAGCGCCATCGCGCCAAGCAGTGCATCGCACAGCGCGTGCAGCAGCACGTCGCCGTCCGAATGGGCCCGGATGCCCTGCGACCAGCGGATCTTCTCCCCACCCAGCGTGACGTGGTCGCCAGGACCGAAGGCGTGCACGTCATAGCCTATCCCAACCCTCATCGCTTCCTCCCCGACCGCAGGATCGCTTCCGCGATCCGACGATCGTCCACGTTCGTGAGCTTGATGTTGTCGGCGCGACCGCGCACCAGCAGCGGCCTGAGCCCCAGCATCTCGATGGCCGACGCCTCGTCGGTGACGGCGCGCTCTCGTTCGAGGCAGAGCGCGAGCGCACGCTTGAGCAGCCCGTAGCGGAACATCTGCGGCGTGAGCGCCCGCCACAGACCCTCCCGTGCGGCGGTGCGCGCGCTGCGCCCGCGGCCGTCGTCGCACTTGAGCGTGTCGGCGACCGGGACCGCGAGCAGTCCCCCGACGGGGTCGTTGCGGGTTGCCTTGATCAGTCGCGCGAGGTCTTCGCGGTCCAGGCACGGACGCGCCGCGTCGTGAACGATGACCCAGTCCGTGTCATGCGCCCGGTCGGCCAGCGACTCGAGCGCGTTCGCGACGGACGACTCGCGACGATCGCCACCACGGCAAGTGCTGACGCGCCGGTCCCGTGACTCGGCGAGCCCGCGCCAGCGGCGGTCGCCCGGCGCAAGCGCAACGACGATGCCGTCGAGCGTGGATTCGAGGAGCAGCGTGCCCAGCGACCAGGACAGCACCGGACGACCGAGCAGACCGACGTACTGCTTGGGTATCCGGCCGCCGAAACGCTCGCCGCGACCGGCCGCCACGACGACGGCCCAGCGCCGCGCCCGCACGCTCATTTCTGTTCGGCCTGGGCGGTCCGTCGCTGTGTGGCCGGGGCCTCGCCAGCACCCGGCGCCGGCGGCACGACCTGGAAGAAGGTCTCGCCGGCGCCAATCATGCCGAGGTCCGTGCGGGCTCGCTCCTCGATCGCGGCCCTGCCTTCCTTGAGGTCGCGCACCTCGGCGGCGAGCGTCCGGTTGCGCTGCTGCAGTCGCTCGTTCTCCTTGGTCTGGGCCTCGATGGCCTGCTGCGTGCGCCAGACGTCGCGCATGCCGGTCGGCGACACCCACAATCGGTACTGCAGGGCCAGAACGGCCGCGAGCAGCAATGCCGCGATGATGCGGATCGTCATCTGCCGCCCGCAGCGCAAGGCACCGGGAACGCGTTACGCCCGGCGTAGCTTGCCTGAGAGCCGAGCTCTGCCTCGATCCTCAGCAGCTGGTTGTACTTCGCGATACGGTCGGACCGGCAGAGCGATCCCGTCTTGATCTGCGTAGCACGGGTCGCCACCGCGATGTCCGCTATGGTGCTGTCCTCGGTTTCTCCCGAGCGATGCGAAATGACCGACGAATAACCGGCCGTCGTGGCCATGTCGATCGCCTCGAGCGTCTCGGTCAGCGTGCCGATCTGGTTCGGCTTGATCAGGATCGAGTTCGCGATGCCGCGCGCGATGCCCTCGCGAAGGATCTTCGTGTTGGTGACGAACAGGTCGTCGCCCACGATCTGTATCCTGCGGCCGAGGCGCTGCGTGAGGATGCCCCAGCCGTCCCAGTCGCCCTCGGCCATGCCGTCCTCGATCGTGATGATCGGGAAACGGTCCACGAGGCCGGCGAGGTAGTCGACGAACTGTGCGGACGTGAACTTGCGTCCTTCGGACTCGAGGTCGTAGACGCCATCGCGATAGAACTCGGACGCCGCGGCGTCGAGCCCGAGGAATACGTCTCCTCCAGCCTTGTAGCCCGCCCGCTCGACCGCCTCCATGATCGTCTCGAGCGCTGCCTCGTTCGACGGGAGGTTCGGCGCGAACCCGCCCTCGTCCCCGACTGCGGTCGCGAGGCCCCGCTCATGCAGGACTTTCTTCAGAGTGTGGAAGATCTCGGCCCCGCAACGCAGCGCTTCGCTGAAATTCGGCGCGCCGACCGGGAGCACCATGAATTCCTGGATGTCCACGCTGTTGTCTGCGTGCGCGCCGCCATTGATGATGTTCATCATCGGCACCGGCATGACTTTCGGGCCGGATCCGCCCAGCAATCGATACAGGCCCAGCCCCGCCGCGCGGGCGGCTGCGTGCGCCGTGGCCAGCGAAACGGCCAGCGTCGCGTTCGCGCCGAGGCGCGACTTCGTGTCGGTGCCGTCGAGCTCGATCAGTCGACGGTCCAGCCCGGCCTGGTCGCACGCGTCGCGCCCGAGCAGCGCCGAGCGGATTTCACCGTTCGCGTTGGCGACGGCCTTCAGCACGCCCTTGCCGAGGTAGCGCTTCTTGTCGCCGTCACGCAGTTCCACCGCCTCGCGCGTGCCGGTCGAGGCGCCCGACGGCACTGCCGCACGCCCCATGACCCCGCCCTCGAGGTGCACGTCCGCTTCAACGGTTGGATTGCCGCGAGAATCAACGATCTCGCGCGCCTTGATGTCGACAATCTTCGTCATAAGCTCGATTCCTCGTAGGGCCGCGATTTCGCCGCGGCATCGATTTCCTTGAGTACAGTGAGCAGCGAGCGCATCCGGTCGAGCGGCCATGCATTGGGGCCGTCCGACAGCGCCTTCGCCGGCTCGGGATGGGTTTCCATGAAGATGCCCGCGACTCCGGCCGCCACGGCCGCCCGGGCAAGCACCGGGACGAACTCCCGTTGCCCGCCCGACGCGGTGCCCTGCCCGCCGGGCAACTGCACGGAATGGGTCGCGTCGAAGACCACCGGCGCCCCGGTGGCGCGCATGATCGCGAGGCTGCGCATGTCCGACACGAGGTTGTTGTAGCCGAAGCTGAAGCCACGCTCGCAGACCATCACCTGCTCGTTGCCCGTCGAACGAGCCTTCTCAACGACGTTGGCCATCTCCCACGGCGACAGGAACTGGCCCTTCTTGACGTTGACGGGCCTGCCCTGCGAGCACGCGTTGAGGATGAAGTTGGTCTGACGGCACAGGAAAGCCGGCGTCTGCAGCACGTCGACGACTGCGGCGACCTCGGCCAGCGGCGTGTCCTCGTGCACGTCCGTCAGTACCGGGACGCCGACCTGGCGGCGCACCTGCTCGAGCACCCGCAGACCCTCGGCGATGCCCGGGCCGCGGAAGCTCGACTTCGACGAGCGGTTCGCCTTGTCGAAAGATGCCTTGAAAATGTACGGGATCCCGACTTCGCCCGCGATCTCCTTCATCCGTCCCGCCACGTCGAGCACCAGCGCCTCGCTCTCGATGACGCAGGGTCCCGCGATCAGGAAAAAGGGCCGATCCGGCCCGACTTCGAATCCGCACAGTCTCATGCGCCCGCCGCGACCGGCAGCTGCGCAGCACGATGATCACGCGCCGCCCGGATGAAACCCGTGAACAGCGGATGGCCGTCGCGTGGGGTCGAGCGGAACTCGGGGTGATACTGGCTCGCGATGAAGAACGGGTGGTGCGGCAACTCGACGATCTCGACGAGGCCGTCGCGCGAGAAGCCCGAGAAGCGCAGCCCGGCGTTCATCAGCTTCTGCAGGTAGTTGTTGTTGAACTCGAAGCGGTGGCGATGCCGCTCCCGAATCGCGTCGGCGCCGTATATCTCGTGCGCGAGCGAGCCATGGGAAACGCGCACTTCCTGCGCTCCAAGGCGCATCGTGCCACCGAGGTTCGACTGCTCGGTACGCGCCTCGATCGTGCCCTTCTGGTCCTGCCACTCGGTGATGAGCGCGATCACCGGATGTGGTGTGCCGCGGTCGAACTCCGTGCTGTGCGCGCCCTCGAGTCCGGCAACGTCGCGTGCGAATTCGATGATGGCGAGCTGCATTCCCAGGCAGATGCCGAGGTACGGAACACCGTGCTCGCGCGCATAGCGGACGGCCTGGATCTTGCCCTCGATGCCGCGCTCGCCGAAGCCGCCTGGCACCAGGATGGCGTCCGCGCCGTCGAGGCAGTCGGTACCGCGCTTCTCGACGTCGGTCGCCTCGATGAAATCGAGCTTTACGCGCGTGCGCGTCCTCAGGCCCGCGTGCATCAACGCCTCGGTCAGCGAAATGTAGGCGTCCTTGAGGTTCACGTACTTGCCGACCATCGCGACGCTGACCGTGAGGTCCGGGCTGCCCTTTGCGGCGACCACGTGCTGCCATTCGCCGAGGTCCGCCGGCGGCGCGTCGATGCGCAGCTTCGCGCACACGATCTCGTCGAGCGCCTGCTCGTGCAGCAGCGACGGGATCTTGTAGATGTCGTCGGCGTCCACCGCGGAGATTACCGCGCGCTCCTCCACATTGGTGAACAGCGCGATCTTGCGCCGCTGCTCCGGCGGCAGCGGATCCTGGCAGCGGCAGAGCAACACGTCCGGCTGGATGCCGATCGAGCGCAGCTCCTTGACCGAGTGCTGCGTCGGCTTGGTCTTGATTTCGCCCGAGGTGGCTATGTACGGGATCAGCGTCAGGTGCATGTAGAGCACGTTGTCGTGCCCGAGCTCGATTCCCAGCTGGCGGATCGCCTCGAGGAACGGCAGCGATTCGATGTCGCCCACGGTACCGCCGATCTCCACCATGCAGATGTCGGCGTCGCCGGCGCCCATGCGGATGCAGTGCTTGATCTCGTCGGTGATGTGCGGGATCACCTGCACGGTGGCGCCGAGATAGTCGCCGCGTCGCTCCTTGGCGATGACCCGTTCGTAGATGCGCCCGGTCGTGAAATTGCTGCTGCGGCCCGTCGTGGTGCGGACGTAGCGCTCGTAGTGACCGAGGTCGAGGTCCGTCTCGGCGCCGTCGTCGGTGACGAACACCTCGCCGTGCTGGAACGGGCTCATCGTGCCCGGGTCCACGTTGATGTACGGGTCGAGCTTGACCATTGCGATCTTGAGGCCCC
>Ga0079037_100001669_pt1 | contig 11740 bp, 12 predicted proteins | sample Mud3Dept4metaG_FD_71479 | JGI IMG/M metagenome (GOLD analysis project Ga0079037, IMG submission 71479) | Freshwater wetland microbial communities from Ohio, USA, analyzing the effect of biotic and abiotic controls - Mud 3 Core 4 Depth 4 metaG | ecosystem: Environmental > Aquatic > Freshwater >... | reverse complement strand
GGTGGACGCCTATTTTCTCCATCTGGCGGTCACCTTCTTCCTGGCCATGATCCTGGCCAGCAGCTGGGACATCCTGGCCCGGACCGGACAGGTCTCCGTGGGGCAGGCCGGGCTCTTCGGAATCGGAGCTTACACGGCGGCCCTCCTCTTCAAATGGATTCACCTGTCTCCGGTCTTGGGGATGCTGGCGGGAGGGGTGATCTCGGTCGGCGTCGCCGCTCTGCTCGGGTATCTGACCCTCCGGCTCCGGGGGATTTACTTTTCCATCACCACCATCGCTTTTGCCGAAGCCCTTTCGGTCATCTGGCTGATGACCCCGGGCGTGACCGGGGGGGCCATGGGTCTCTCCACCCCTCCTCTCTTCGGAGGAGACCGGCAGCAGGCGTACTACCTGATCCTGGGAATTCTCATTTTTTGCCTTTGGGTAGTCTGGATGATCGAGGCCACCCGGCTCAATTTTGCCTTTACCGCCATCCGGGAGAACGAAGAAGTGGCCAACGTAATGGGCATCAATCCCACCAAGTACAAGGTCCTGGCTTTCATGATCAGCGCCTTTTTTACCGGTTTTGCCGGCGGGTTTTACAGCCACTACAACACCTACATCATTCCTTATGAAGTTTTCGGCCTGGGCATTTCCATCGCCTGCCTGGTCATGCCCATCTTCGGGGGCCTGTACACCATTGCCGGACCGATCATCGGCACCGTGATCGTCAAAGTCATCGAAGAGTATCTCCGGGTCACCGTTTCCTACGGCCACCAGATCGCCTACGGCTTGATCCTGGTTCTGGTGGTTCTGTTCATGCCAGACGGGGTCATGGGGATCTGGCGAAACAGAATTTTGCCCCTGTTCAAGCGATTGTAGGGGCACGATGTCCGGGGAAACGCGGGATGCTCCTACGGCACCTAACTTACTTCTTACGGTTTTCTTATGGCGCTTCTTGAAGTCAACGGATTAACCAAACACTTCGGCGGTCTGGCAGCCGTTCAGAAGGTGAGCTTTGCGATCGATCGGGGGGAAATCGTCAGCCTGATCGGACCCAACGGGGCAGGCAAGACCACCATCTTCAACCTTCTTTCGGGAGTCTATCCCCCGGACGGGGGAGAGATTAGGCTCGGCGGAGACGACCTGGTGGGTCATCGGCCCTTCGAGATCTGCCGGCGTGGGGTGGGAAGAACCTTCCAGATCATGCAGCCTTTCCCCCATATGACCGTCCTGGAAAACGTGGTCACAAGCGGCCTTTTCGGGCAGGTCCCCCGGGTTCCCATGAGGAAGGTGGAGGAAGAGGCTATGGACCTGTGCCGGTGGGTAGGCCTGGGGGAGAAAATGGGAATATACCCAAGGAGCCTGCCGGTGGCGGATCAAAAAAGAATTGAAATCGCCCGCGCCCTGGCCATAAAGCCGAAACTCCTCCTCCTCGATGAAGTGATGTCCGGTCTGACCCCCACGGAAACCGCCGAAGCCATCAGGCTGGTCCGCCAGCTGCGGGAAAGGGGGATCACCATTTTCCTGATCGAACATGTCATGAGAGTGGTCATGGGGATCTCCGACCGGGTGATTGTTCTGCACCACGGGGAGAAGATTTCGGAAGGACCTCCCCAGCGGGTGGCCCATGATCAGAAGGTCGTCGAAGCCTACCTGGGGGAGCAGGTCGAGAATTCCGAGGGGTGATTGTGCTGACGCTGGAACAGATTGACGTCTATTACGGAAATATCCAGGCCCTTTGGAAGGTGAGCCTCGGGGTCGAGGGGGGAGAGATCATCGCCATCGTGGGGTCGAACGGCGCCGGGAAATCGACGATTCTCCGGAGCACTACCGGGCTGATTAAACCCCGCAGGGGCTCCATCACCTTCGACTCGTGTCGAATCGATGGCCTCAGTCCGGATGAAATCGTTCGCCGGGGAGTGTCCATGGTACCGGAAGGGCGGGAGCTCTTTCCCCGGATGACGGTTCGGGAGAACCTGGAATTGGGGGCGGCCTACATCGATCGGGCCTACCGCCAGGCAATAGAATCCCTGGATTGGGTCCTCACCCTTTTCCCGGTCCTTCGGGAACGTTCCAAACAGCAGGCCGGGACGCTGAGCGGGGGGGAGCAGCAGATGCTGGCCATCGGCCGGGCCCTCATGTCGCGGCCCAAACTCCTCATGCTGGACGAGCCATCCCTGGGCCTTGCGCCCCTGCTGGTGGCGGGTGTTTTTCGCACTGTAAGACAGATCAACCAGGGGGGCGTGACCGTTCTTCTGGTGGAGCAGAATGTCCGCCAGAGCCTGACCCTGGCGCACCGAGCCTACGTGCTGGAAAACGGGCGGATGGTCATGGAAGGGGAGGGGAAAGAACTCATCGCCGACAAGCATGTGAAGGAGGCGTACCTGGGACTTTGAGCGATTGCGGAGTTCGGATTGCGGAATGGAAAAAGGCAGAGATGAAAGATTGGAAAATGTAGGGGCACGCGGCCGCGTGCCCTTGCTCCGGTCGAAGTCAATAAAAAAAGTTAAGGGTGGAATGCGGAACAGGGATTAAAAAATGCGGATTCCAAGTTGACGATTGTTGAAGGGAGGGCATATGAAGACCGAATCCGCGATTCATTTTGAGGTAGGGAAGAGGCTGGACATCCGCGAGGTGGACCTCGAACCCCCGCGGACGGGAGAAGGGATGATCAAAATGGCCGCCGTCGGCGTGTGCCACAGCGATCTTCGGGTGATCAGCCCTACTTGAACGGGAAAGTCGCCCCGACGGTAAACCCGTAATCCGGCGCGGCGCTGTTCAGGCCTGCGTTGATTGCTGCATCGAGAACCGCCCACCCCACCTTTTTTTTCAGCCCAAAATTGAGGAACAGAGGATCGTCCTTGCGGTCCGTATTGAGTTTATTTAAATACCGGACCTCACCCACCACGCTCCACCCCTTCAGGAATTCATATTCCGCCGCCGCCCCGGTGCTGAGAACATCGCTTTCCCCCGGGTCCCCGATGAGAAAATAGACCAGGTCGAAATGCAGGGCAGCCTTTCCGAAAGACTTATCGAAAATGGCCCCCAGGGCATAGTCTGCCCGGCGTGATTCGGTGTGTTCCCTCCAGGTCTGAGTGGGCAATTTCACCAAGGGCTTGAGGGCGAAAGCCGGATAGTACTCTCCTTCTTCCCACAGCTGGTACTTCAAATAGACGAACAAATCGGTCCAACCATCCAGGCGCCCCCCCTCATGGACATCGTCCCATAAATACCCGATGGTACCCCCGATCTCCATTTTCTCGATCACGCCGTATTTCAATTGAACGGAAGGGATATAATATTTGTCCCGATTGTCTTCCCGGTAAAAGTCGAACCCCAGCTCCATCTCGAAGGACCCTATTTCGACGCTTTCCGTATCTTCGGTAAAGAGAGGCCGGGCGGCGAAAAGAGGATGGGGGAACCAAAAGCACAGAATCAGGAGGAAAGGGAGAAAACAACAGCTTTTTCTCATGCCCAAGGGCCTCCCCCTCTTTCTTCCCTTCAAATCTTTTCGTGAACCTCCAGCAGAATCCAGGGGTGAGGATTTTCCTGAATGAGAGGCCCCAACAAATGAATTTCTGATTCTTTCCCGTTCACCCGGGCCTTTCCCCACCCTCTCCAGGTTTCTTCGGAAAGCTGTCTCCAGAATCCCTGAAAGTCTTCGCGGGGGATCAGAATCCCCTTCTGCAACAGAAGGGGTCCGACCTCGGGGAGGAGAAGATTGAAAAGCTTGATAAGGATGACTCCCTCTTCCGGCTTGGTCGACTGCCCTTGTTTTCGTTCCTCCACCCGGCTCCTTAACCCGGCAAAGGGACTTCCCCTGCGCAGCACCGCCCCGGCCAGTCCCGGCAGAGCGGCGGAGAGGGCCAGCGTCGAACCATCCCGAATCAGAGTTTGGTCGAGATCGTCGACGGATTTTCCATCCAGGAAAATGGTTTTCACCCGGTCCCGGACATATTCAACGCTCAAGCCAAGATGATCCGAGAGGAATGCCTGCACACTTACCCCGACCCGGGCCTTCGCCCTGAATCCTTTTTGCAGGATTGGAAAAAAGGAAGAAATCTGGTCGGGGGATAGATGGAATTCGACGGAGAGAAAAGATTGAGAACAGTTTTCCGATGTATGGGGAGAATATTTTTCCATGCAGCATTTGAAGAAAATTTTGATTCCGGCCGGGGTGTAGGGACGATTCATAAATCGCCCCTACTTTCGTCCTACCAGTTAAAGACCTGGTCCAGCTCTTCGTCCTTGACCATGAAAGTCAGGTTGTGGGGAGACAAGGTCTCTTTCTTGAAGAAGTCCGGGAGGCGGTCCTGCTTGGCGGTCAGTCCCGCCCGGAGGTTGAATTCCCGCTCCGTCTTGAGAATCTGCTTGCCGAGAGCGGTGACGTCGTCGGCGGTCAAGTTCAGGCCGTAGAAGCCATTCAGGAGGTCGATCAGCGCCTGGAAGGTCTCGGGCTGGTCCATGACCGCAAAGGCGATAAAGAGACACATTCCGGTGGAATCGATGGCTGCCGTGGCAATCTGGAGGTTCCGGGAGAGCTCCACCTGTCCTTCCGGCTTCAGTGGGTCCACATACCCCCCGACCTTCATGATGTTGGTGGCCACGGCGTATCCGGCGGTGTGATCAGCGCCCTGGGTGCTGGTGGCATAAGTCACTCCGATCCCCTGGATTCCCCGGGGATCGTAAGCCGGAAGAGCCTGGCCCTTCACGACAGGGACTCTTTCCACCCCAAACACTTTTCCGGTGACCGCCGCCCCGTTTCCGAGAATGCGTCCGATGGGGGAGCCTTTACCCACTTCTTTCAGCAGGTTGATGGATGCCTGCCCGTCGCCGAACTTGGCCAAGCCGGCTTCCATGGCCACGCCGATGGTGGCCCCCATCTCAATCGTATCCACGCCGATATCGTCGCAGAGGCGGTCCAGTTGGGCGATCACGTCCAGGTCGTCGATGCAGCAGTTTCCGCCCAGGGCCCAGACAGTTTCATATTCAGGCTGTTTGGTGACATAATGCCCGTCTTTATCGACGAAGATTCCCGAGCACTGGATGACGCAGCCGCGGTGGCAGCCATGGGTGGCCAGGCCTCCGCGGGAGGTTTCGGTCTGGGCCTGGGTTTCGCCGCTGATCTTCTGGCAGGTGTCGAAGCGTCCCCACATGAAGTTTTTGGTGGGGTAGGCCCCGGCTTCGTTGATCACATTGGTGAGAACGTTGGTCCCGTAAGCTGGAAGCCCCTCCCCGGTCACCGGGTGCTTCTTCAAACCCTCGGCGAACTTTTTATTGGCTTCCCGGAATTTTTCCGGATTCTTGGGAGTCCGCCTTTCCGTTCCCGCATCGCTGACCACGATGACTTTGACTCCCTTGGCTCCCATCACCGCCCCGACCCCTCCCCGTCCGGCATGGCGGGTGGGCCGGAGTTCCATATCGGTAAAGGCGATGGATGCGGCGCTCATCTTCATCTCTCCGGCCTGGCCGATGGAGATGCAGCAGATCTTCTCGCCGTGGTCTTTCTTCATCTTTTCCACGAGGGCATAATTTCCCAGCATGCGGAGGCTGTTGTCCGGAGATACCTTGACCCCTTCCTTCGAGATGAATACTTTATAGAGGGTGTCGTCTTTGGGTTTTCCCTCCAGGATGATGGCCCCATATCCCAGCATGGCCAGGACCTGGGACGGCTGCCCTCCGGAGTTGGCTTCCTTGATGCCTCCGGTAAGGGGGCTTTTGCATCCGACGGATACCCGGCCGGAAATGGCCGCCGGAGTTCCGCTCAGCAAGCCCGGTGCGATCACCAGTTTGTTGTCCTCTCCCAGCGGGTGGCATAGGGGGGGAACTTCTTTGGCCACGATGGCCGAAGTCAAACCCCTTCCTCCCAACCCCTCAAACTGCCCCATGGGCTCTTCGCTGACCTTGGGACCCCCGGCCGCCCCCATGTTGATTCGCAGAATTTTCATCCCTGATCCTCCTTTCTGAAGATGTATTCGCTCAGCAGATCGAATTCCTAGCCGCCGGCTACAGGGGGGAAAGCCCCCACCCGGTCTCCATCTTTCAACACTTCATCGCCTTGCGCGTGAATTCCGTTCAAAAAAATGATCTTTCGAGCCTCCGGGGGGATGGCAAACCGAAGGAAGAGTTCCCGGATGGTGGTCCCGGGTTGGACTTCCACGGTACAAGAATTGCCTTCTTTCCCTTCCGGCAAATATCGACCCAGAGAAGCGTAAAGGCGTAATTCGATCTTCATGCTTTGGCCTCGCCATGGCTCGGGCCGGGAGAAGAGAGGCCTGCAGAGAAATCAAGCAGATCTCCGCAGGCAATCCATGGGCTTCTTGAGGAGGATCCTTTTCATATTTCCTCCCGGAAGGCGAAACTGTACGAGAAATTGAGACGCCCGAGGGAAAAAATCCAACTCATGATAGCAGGACTGGAAAGCTTGTCAAGCCTGATTTCGGCCTGATTTCGGGATTGCCCAGCTTCACTTTCAAGGGTCCTTTTTCTGCTCCAAACCAAGCTCGTGGCCCGGAAGTAAGGGCGTTGCGCAGAAAAAGCATCGGCGGGGAAAGAATTCTGCCCGGAGATCCTGCTTGGCTTCCGCAGAATGGGGCGAGCTTCTCGGGCGCCCCTACATCGGAATCCCCCTGTTTTCGGAGAAAGAATGGCCTGCCCGCCCGGTCCAAGAAATGAGGCGTGCCTCATGATTTTTGCGTGCAATCCCGCCAAGGGCGGGACTTCCGGGTCGGGCATGGATTGAAATCCAATCCCCTTTATACCTACTTGGAGGAAGGTGAAGGTGGACAAGTTGATTTCGGGGTGATCACGTGCCTTCAATGGCTCTCTCGGGACAGATGTCCGCACAGGTTCCGCAGTCGGTACAGAGGTCCGGGTCGATTCGGGGACGTCTTTCTCCGTCGGAAATTGCGTTCAGGGGACAGACCGACAGGCAATCCCCGCAACGGGTGCATTTTTCGGTGATTTGGTAAGCCATTTTATAAATGCGGAATTGGGAATGCTGAATGCGGAATAAAAAAACGACGGATGACCTTCCGTATATGCCTATTCATTCCGCATTCTACATTCCGCATTCCCAATTCAGAAGTTCTTCCACATATCTTCGTCGGTGTAAACCTTTTCCTTCTGCGCATCAATACCCATAGCATCCATTTCCACGTTCCTCCGGTCGCTCAGATCGCCCAGGAATTCGGAAAAGGTCTCGTGCTGGATCAGGGCGTCCATGATCTGGCTGGTTCCGGTCCAGATGATCCCCAGCCGACAATCGCGCAGGTATCTTTCCAGGGGATAGACATTGGTATAACCGATCCCACCCATGACCTGCATCGCCGTATTGACGATGGACCAGGTCGCTTCGGTGGCGAATTTCTTGGCCTCGCTCACCAGCCTCCGGTGGGGCATTCCCCGGTCCACTGTCTTGGCCGCTCCATAGGTTAAGCCCCGGGCGGCGTCGAGACGGGTTATGGCATCGGCAATCATGAAGCTGACCGCCTGAAACTTCCGGATTTTTTGCCCGAAGGCAACCCTTCGGTCGCTGTAACGGATGGCGATCTCCAGAGCGGCCCGCCCGCCGCCGATGGAGGCAGCAGCGGAAGTCAGACGTTCCGGGATCATCATCCGGTCGAAGATCAGGCCTCCGTACCCCAACTGGCCCACCACGTTTTCCTTGGGAACCCGGCAGTTTCGAAAAACCAGCCTTCCCACCCCGGTGCCCCTGCAACCCAGCAAGCCATAAATATGCTCCACCTCGACTCCAGGGCCCTTTTCCACGATGAACATGGAGATCCGCTGATGGGGGGGGGCTTTGGGATCGGTGTTACAGTACACTGTGAAATAGTCGGCGGCTTCAGCCCCCACCACGAACCTTTTCTGCCCGTTCAGGATGAAGCTGTCTCCATCGCGGACGGCGTTGGTGGTGGCCCCGAAGAAATCGGACCCGCCCCGAGGCTCGGTGAGGCCTTCTTCGGGAATCTTGGTCCCGGTGATCATCGGCCGGAGGTACCGCTCCCTCTGATCTTCCGTTCCGAAGACATTCAGCGCTTCTCCCACGATAGAGGTCATGACGAAGGCGCATCCCAACGCCATCCCCAGGACCCCGATCTCTTCTTCGGCGACCACCTCGGCGGTCCAGGGGAGTTCCCTGCCACCGTATTTCTTCGGAAACCTAAGCCCCCGCAGACCCCGCCGGGCGAGCTTTTCGATGAACTCGTTGGGGAACTTGGTTTCATCCCGGTCCATGGCCCGCAGGAGGTCAGCCGGTACTTCATCCCTAACAAAACGGCGTACCTCGTCGCGCAGGGATTTTTCTTCTTCGGTCAACAGGGCGTCGTAAAGCATGGGAGCCTCCTTTGTCTGATGCGGCCCCTGGCTTTGCCCAAGGGCCAGAAAAAAGAAGAGTTTGGCTATCCATTTCTTCCGCAACCGCCGTCCCATAGTAGAGCTTTTTGGGGGAATAAGTCAATTCATACTCATTTCCAAATACAAGCTGAGATGAAGCTTTTTGCCAATGAAATTCAGCAATCCGCCCGGGTGGAGGGAAAGGCGAATCTTTTTGGAAAGCATAGCATCCGAACCATTGAAGGATAAAAACCTAATAAAATTATTAGGTTTAAATGAAGGGAAAAACAATGATCAAAAAATATATAGCCCTTTCGATCGTGGGTCTGGCGAGTTTATTTTGGATTGGGATGGCAAATGCTGCCTCTCCGGTTATTACATCCCATTTTGCCTCCTCAGACTTGAGGCCGGGAGACAATTGGAAGATTTATCTCAAGGCTTCGGATTCCGACGGGGACATGAAATATATCGTGGCAACCGTAAAGCAAGCGGGAGTCGGTGTTTACCCCGTCAGCTTAACGAGGATCCGGGAGGAGAACCGGAAAGACCTGTCGGGTTATGTTTATTTAAATACCATGGGAGGTTCCGGCTACTCTTCTCTCTCCTTTTATAGTCTCACCCTGACCCTCTGGGTACAGGATCGGGCCGGGAACTTTAGCGATCCCGTTGAAGTCCCTCTTACCTTCGGTAGCCGGGTGGAGGCCCAAGCAATTCCTCCCGCGGGATCTTACCAAGAGCAAGACCTTGGACCGGTCATGATTTTCCTCCGGTCCATGAGCGCCCAGAATGAAACCGGTATTTCCGGCCTGTTGCCCTGACCACCGATTCCCCCTTACCCCTCAGATGATTGGGGGGTAAGGGGTCTTGGAATTTCTTCAGGCATCTCAATCTGAGTTTTAAGGCAAAAACATCCAAATTCGTATAGGGGTTTATTTTTGATTTTTCCAATGGCCGGGAGTATAATTTAAAATATTATTGCTAGCTGAGCAAGCCACCTTGGATCGGACAGTAAATTTAGATAAAGGAGGGAAGGAATGAGAAAATTTGGCCTATCGGCATTGGCCGTACTTATAGTTCTCAGTGGATGTGCCACGATTCCCGTTTCTCCGATTTCTTCCGGAGACATTCCTTCATTCAAGGGCACATGGGAAGGGTCCCGAGAAATGATCTGGGGCCGGTATAGGTCCTACGACCCAGCGATTATGGAAGTCCACAACGATTCGATTCCTTTAAAGGGAAAATTGACGGTTCTGTTTATGGAAGGAACCGACACCCGGGTTTTCCAGTTTGACAACGGGACCATTGACTCTAAAGGGAATTTGGTCCTTCCCTTGAAGGAGGATACGAAAGCGGTGCTATCTTTGCATAAAGGGGAGAACAAAATGAAGCTCGATGGGTACTACCATTACGGTAATAACATAGGAAGGTTAACCCTGGAGAAAAAATGAACCGGACAGGGGCCGGGGAATTGGGATATTAAAAAGAGAGGTGTAAATCCGATGAAAAACATGATTTCGGCCGGGATAGTAGTTCTTTTGTTGATGGCGGGTTGTGCAACCATAAAGAATGTTGAAGAAAGGGAAAAGACATACGGCAAGGAAGCTCCGGTGATCACCGAGAATTTTGCCTCCAAACAGTTAAGGCCCGGGGACACCTGGAAGATTTACCTGAAAGCCTCTGATCCGGGAGGAGACATTTACCGGGTCGTGGCCATGGTGAACCAGCCCGGGTTGGGGCTCTACCCCGTGAGTTATACGAAGGTTCCGCAGGAAAACGGCAAGGAGCTCTCCGGTTATATTTATCTGAATACGCATGGACCCTACGGAGTGGGCTGGCAGAATTTTCTTAGCCTCTCGGTTACTATTCAGATTCAGGACCGAGCGGGGCATTTCAGCGAGCCCGTTACTTTTCCTCTGAGTCTCCAAAACCGGTACACCCAGGAGCCTCCTCCTACCGGCAAGTTTAAGGAACAGAGTCTGGGCCCCATCATGGTAGTTCTCAGGGACCCGGCGGGGGATCAATCCGACGGTTTCTATTAAAATCGGACCCTGAGGAAGCAAGGAGTTTCTCGCCCCCGCATAGGATCCGGAGGCGAGAAACTACCGTTCCGAAATTTTCGGGTTGTCGACTGGTCCTCCTTCGGATTCAAAATCCTTCCTTCATCACACCCAGGTTAGAAATCCTCAAGAGCATTTTAGGGCGGCTAATCTTTTTCTGATAAAGATTGAATTCGAGCCAGGTCTTCGGGCGAGTTCAGATTCAGGAAAGAGGATAGGGAAGGATCGAGAGAGGTGATTTCCCCGGCAGGAACTTCCTTCTTCTTGACCCGATGGAAGAAGTCGAGGATCTTTAAATTCCCTTTGCTCAACAGGTCTTCGATAAAAGGAAGGCATTTCTGAGAATAGACGGCATGAAGAGGTTGCAGCCCATCATCGGTACGGGGAATGACGATGTCGTAACCAGGAGAGAGCCACACCAGGTGAGAAATGAGTTCTTTATTCAAAAAGGGCATGTCGCACGCCGTCACGAAGGCGTGGGAAAAGGAGGCATGGAAAAGACCGGTGAAGATCCCTCCCAGAGCACCCCTTTCTCGGTAGAGATCGGTAACGATGCGCAGATCCAGGTCCAGGTAATCGCGGGGTGAATTCGTGATCAGCAGCACCTCCTCGAAGAGGCCGGTGAAAATGCGTTTGATCCGGTCGATGATCCTTTCGCCCTGGACCTCGAGAAAAGCCTTATTTTGACCCATGCGGAGGTTCTTACCCCCTGCCAGGATGATTCCCGTAGTTTTCACGAACGCAGCCCGGATTGATCACCTTCTTCTTTTCTTCAAGGTTTCCATTTCTTTCTGCAGTGTGTTGTTCTCCGCCTGCAGGTTGGATACTTTCATGTTGAGGTCCGCCACCTGGCTGTGGACTCCGGAAAGCTCTCCGCGCAGGCGGGCGGTCTCCATTTTCAACTTTTCGTTTTCCGCGGCGAGGTCCGCCGCTTCCTTCTTCAATTTTTCGTTGGCCGCCTTGAGGTCTTCTTCGCAACCCCCGGATAGAAGGCCCATCAAGAGGAAAACAGCAAGGAAGAGAACCCCCCCTCTTTTCTTTTTGTTCATCAATCCACTCTCCTGTGGTTTTTTGAATAGATATATTCGGGGATGGGGGAAAAGTCAAGGACCTCGAATCTAATAATCTGGAATTTGGCCTTCGCCGGAGTGAAAAATTTTATGGGATTACGACTTTTTAGGAATCCGTCATGAATGGAAGGCTGAAATTTAGCATTCAGTCAGCTTGGGAATCGGCTTTCAGAAGAGAATCTCCAGGGTCTCCTCCACCGACTGGACGCCGACCATTTCCATGCCTGCAAGGTCCAGGGCCATACGGGTTTGATTGCTTCGGGGGAAGAGGCACCGCTTAAAGCCCAGCTTGG
>Ga0079037_100001668_pt1 | contig 11741 bp, 13 predicted proteins | sample Mud3Dept4metaG_FD_71479 | JGI IMG/M metagenome (GOLD analysis project Ga0079037, IMG submission 71479) | Freshwater wetland microbial communities from Ohio, USA, analyzing the effect of biotic and abiotic controls - Mud 3 Core 4 Depth 4 metaG | ecosystem: Environmental > Aquatic > Freshwater >... | reverse complement strand
CCGGACTCGAGGTGCACGAACTGGTACTCGGCAACGAGGGCGCATTTCGGCCGGATTCTGCGACCCGTGCTGCATTGCTGCACGTCTGGTCCGTGATGCACGACTGCATCGAACGCGGCTTCGGCGGTTCGGGAATGTTGCCCGGAGTGCTCAAGGTGCGGCGGCGCGCTGCGCGTCTGCACCGTCTGCTGGTCGAGTCCTCGGAACCGCGCCCGCTAGATGCGATGGACTGGGTCAACGCGTACGCACTGGCCGTGAACGAGGAAAACGCGGCTGGCGGGCGTGTCGTCACCGCGCCCACGAATGGGTCCGCGGGCATCGTACCTGCCGTCATTGCGTACTACCTTCGCTTCGAGGCGGGCGCGAGCGACGATGGTGTCGTGCGCTTCCTGCTGGTCGCCGGGGCGATCGGCATGCTCTACAAGCGAAACGCATCGATTTCCGGTGCGGAGATGGGCTGCCAGGGCGAGGTGGGGGTCGCATGCTCGATGGCGGCCGCTGGGCTCGTGTCGGCGCTCAACGGCACCAACGAGCAGATCGAGCATGCGGCCGAGATCGGGATGGAGCACAACCTCGGGCTGACGTGCGACCCGATCGCCGGCCTCGTGCAGATTCCGTGCATCGAACGCAACGCAATGGGGGCAGTCAAAGCAATCAACGCAGCGCGCCTGTCGATGCGCGGCGACGGCACGCACAAAGTGTCGCTCGACCAGGTGATCGCGACGATGCGTCAGACCGGACGCGACATGTCGGTGATTTACAAGGAGACGAGCCAGGGTGGGTTGGCGGTGAATGTGCCGGAGTGCTGAGGATAGTGAATAGGGGATAGGGGGTAGTGAAGAGGCGGTCCTCATGCACATGCGGGTTATCCATCGACGTATGAAGTTCGCTTCTCCACTACCCCCTGATCACCAGTCACTACCCCCTTTCTTCCGCCCTACGACGGAGAGCCATCGATGAACAAGCAGCCCCAAGTCGTCATCGTGACCGGAGCGTTCGGCGCGCTCGGGACCGCAGTTGCGCGCGCGTTCGCCGGGCAAGGGGCGCACCTCGCATTGCTCGATGTCGCGCCGCAACCTCCGGCCAGAATCCGCGAGGAGTTCGGCCCGGAGCCGTTGCTGTTCGGGGGCGTGGACCTGAGCGACATGGAGGCCACGCGACGCGTCATGTCGGTCGTCACGATGCACTTCGGCGGCATCGACGTGCTGGTGAACGTGGCCGGCGGATTCCGCTGGCAGACGCTCGAAGGCGGCAGCATCGAGGCCTGGGACGATCTCTACACGATGAACCTGCGCACGGCGGTGGTGTGCTGCAAGGCGGCACTGCCGTCGCTCGTCGAGCGGGGGCAGGGGCGCATCATCAATATCGGGGCGGGCGCGGCGCTGAAGGCGGGTGCCGGCATGGGGGCCTATACGGCCTCCAAGGCCGGGGTACAGCGACTGACCGAAAGCCTGAGCGAGGAGCTGAAAGATCGCGGCATTACCGTGAACGCCATCCTTCCCGGAACCATCGATACGCCGCGCAACCGGTCCGACATGCCGGACGCGGATTTTTCCCGGTGGGTGCCTCCGTCGGCGGTCGCCCAGGTGATCGTGTTCCTGGCCTCGGACGCCGCCAGCGCGGTGACGGGCGCGGCCATCCCGGTGTTCGGGCGCGGTTAGCCGACGTTCTTCGGGTAGTCGAATTCCGCGTCCCGGCCGCTCTCCCAGTGGAGTGCAGCCCAGTTGCTGACGCCGAAAGTGGCCGTAAAGACCGCGCAGGTCGGCATGTTGTCGATGCGGTCGCCGGCCGAGAGACGGTTCGCGAAATCCGTGATACCCGGGTTGTGGCCGACGACCAACAGGTGCTTCGTGGCGGCGCCGAGCTCGCGGACCACGGCCAGCATGTCGACCGGTGAGGCAAGGTACAACCGCTCGTCCTGACGGACGTGCTCGACCGGCACCTTCAGTTCTCGAGCCATGATCGCGGCGGTCGAGAGTGCGCGCACGGCGGGGCTCGAGAGAATCAGGTCCGGCTTCAACTTCCGGGCCCGCATGCGGCGCGCCATCTCCGGCGCATCGCGCTGGCCGCGCTTGTTGAGCGGCCGATCCCAGTCCGGCTGTCCCGGCAGGGACCAGTCCGATTTCGCGTGGCGGACGAGCGTCAGGCGTTTCATGCGCCCTGGACCTCGACGCGGCCGTCGACGACCCGGGTCGCGTAGCTGCGCACCGGCTCGTACGCCGGCGGGGTCAGCGCGGCGCCGGTGCGCAGGCAGAAGCGGGCGCCGTGCCGCGGGCAGATCACCTGGTGGTCCTCCAGCGCGCCGCCGGCCAGCCCACCGCCGTCGTGCGTGCAGACGTCGTCGATTGCGAAGTACTCTCCGTCCACGTTGAATACCGCGACGAAAACCCCGTCCACCTCGACCGTGGCGTAGTCGCCGGGCGGAATTGCTTCGGCGGGCGCCACCGGAATCCAGCTCACATCATCCCCGTCTGCAGGCGCGCGGCCTCCGACATCATCGACTGGTTCCAGGGCGGGTCGAACACCAGTTCGACGTCCGCACGCTTGACCGTCGGGATGATTTCGACCTTGTCGCGCACGTCCTCCACCAGCACTTCGCCCATTCCGCAACCAGGTGCCGTGAGCGTCATCGTCACCGACACCACGCGGCCGTCGGGCTCCGACTGCACGTCGCAGGAGTACACGAGCCCGAGGTCCACGACGTTGATCGGGATCTCCGGGTCGTAGCAGGTCTTCATCTGCTGCCAGGCGAGCTCGCGCACGTCGTCGTCGCTCGCGTTGGGCGGGAGGTGCGGCACGTCGGCGGTTTCCTTCCCGATCGCATCGGCGTCCTTGCCCGCGATGCGGAACAGGTTACCCTCGACGTACACGGTAAAGCTGCCACCGAGAGCCTGCGTGACGAAGCCGTCCTGTCCCTGGCGCAGCGTCACGCTGACGCCGGCGGGAACCATGATCGCTTCCACGTCCCGCGTGAAGGTCACAGGCTCGTTGTCTGCTCGATACACGGTCTCACTCCGGGGGAGAATTCATTCGGTGGAGACAGGTGCCGCCTCGCGGTGCAGCGCGGCGTCCAGGGTATGCCAGCAGAGGCTCGCGCACTTCACGCGGGCCGGGAACTCGCGCACGCCCGAGAGGGCGCCGAGCTTGCCGAGACTCGCGACGTCCACCGTCGAGTCGTCCCGCGTGAGCAGTTCGTGCATCGACGCGAACAGCCGCTCGACCTCGGGCACGGTCTTGCCCTTCACGCTCTCGGTCAGCAGCGACGCGGAGGCGACCGAGATGGCACAGCCGCTGCCCTGGAAGGCGACGTCGCGGATCGTGTTGCCCTCGAGCTTGACGTACAGCGTCAGGCGATCCCCGCAGAGTGGATTGAACCCCTCGGCGTGGGCATCCGCGTCCGGCATCGGCCGGAAGTTCCGCGGATTGCGGTTGTGGTCGACGATCACGTCGCGGTAGAGGTCCTTGAGGTCCATCAGCCGAGCATCTCCTGTGCGACCCGCAGCGCGGCGACGAGACGGTCCACTTCGGCGTGCGTGTTGTAGAAGGCGAACGACGCCCGCGCCGTCGCGGGGACACCGAAGAATTCCATCACCGGCATCGCGCAGTGATGGCCGGTGCGGATGGCGACACCCTCGTGGTCGAGGATCGTACCCAGGTCGTGCGGGTGGACGTGATCGATCGTGAAGGAGACCACGGCCGCCTTCTCTGGCGCCGTTCCGACGATCGTGAGGCCCGGGATTTCCAGCAGGCGCCTCGTGGCGTATTCGAGCAGCCCGTGCTCGGTGGCGGCAATCCGGTCGAGGCCGAGGCCGCCGAGATAATCGACGGCGGCACCGAGGCCGATGGCGCCCGCGATGTGTGGCGTACCCGCCTCGAACTTGTACGGCAGTTCGTTGTAGATCGTGCGCTCGAAGCTGACGGCCAGGATCATGTCGCCGCCGCCCTGCCACGGCGGCATCCCGGCCAGCAGCGCCTCGCGACCGTAGAGCACGCCGATGCCCGTGGGTCCGCACATCTTGTGGCCGGAGAAACAGTAGAAGTCGCAACCGAGTGCCTGCACGTCGACCGGGAGGTGCGGTGCGGCCTGGGCTCCGTCCAGCAGGACCGGAATTCCCCTGCGCCTGGCCGCGTCGATGTATTGCCGCACCGGCACGATGGTCCCGAGTGCATTCGAGACGTGCGTGAGCGCGAGTAGCTTGGTGCGCTCCGACAGCAATGACGTGAACGCGTCGAAGTCCACTTCACCGGTGCGGGTGATCGGAATGACCCTCAAGCGGGCACCCGTCTGCTCACACACCATCTGCCACGGCACGATGTTGGCGTGATGCTCGAGCCAGGAGATCACGATCTCGTCCCCCGGCTGCAGCCGTGGACGGGCATAGCTCTGCGCGACGAGGTTGATGGCCTCCGTCGTGCCGCGCACGAAGATCACTTCGCGCGTCGAGCGGGCGTTGATGAAGCGGCGCAGCGTCTCGCGTGCGCCCTCGAAGAGATCCGTCGCCTCCTGGCTCAACGTGTGGACGCCGCGATGCACGTTCGCGTGGTTCGTCTCGTAGTAGCGCGATATTGCGTCGATGACGGACTGCGGTCTCTGGCTGGACGCCGCATTGTCCAGGTAGCACAGCGGCTTGCCGTGCACCTTGCGCGCGAGCACCGGGAAGTCCCGGCGGATCGCTTCGATGTCGAGCGGGCGTGCCACGCGGGGTGTCGCCATGGCCGGGGCGTGTGCGGCGCTCATGCGCTGTTCTCCAGGAGGCGGTCCAGCCGCCCGTCGAGGGCGGCGTGGACCGCAGTCGCGAAACGTGGCAGGTCCATGCGGGAAAGCACCGCGCCGGCGAAGGCTCGCGTGAGCGCGCTGCGCGCCTCGACCGCCGTCAGCCCGCGGGAACGCAGGTAGAAGAGGGCGGCCGGGTCGAGTTGGCCGGTCGTGGCGCCGTGGCTGCATTGCACGTCATCGGCATAGATCTCGAGTTCCGGCTTGGTGTCGATCTCGGCCCCGGGCGTCAGGAGGAGGTTGCGGCTCGACTGTCGCGCATGTGACTTCTGCGCGCCCGGGTGAACCACGGCCTTGCCGTTGAAGACGGCGCGGCCGCGGCCGGCCGCTACGCCGCGGTAATCGAGCAGGCTGCGCGTATCGGGTGCGAGATGATCGACGAGCGCGTGGGTATCCAGGTGGCGTGATCCGTCGGCGAGGAAGACGCCGGTCAACTCCGTCGCAGCGCCGGGTGCCACGAGGCGCGTGTTAAGGTCGAGGCGGGCCAGGGACCCGCCGAGCTGGGCATCGTGCATCAGGAACGAACCGCGCTGGCCGACCGTCGCGTCGATCCTCTCGATCTGGAAACTCCGGCCGCCCTGCGATTGCAGGCGATAGAGGTGGAGGGCGGCGTCGGGGCCAACCTCCACGTCCACGAATGCATTCACGAAGCGTTCTGCCGCGTCGTCGCCCTGGTGGTCCAGGATGATGCGCGCGACGCTCCCGGCAGCGGCACGCACGAGGATGCGCGGGTGCGTCATCTCCGCTGCGGCGCCGGTCGCAAAGAGGACGACGTGCAAGGCATCGTCGGGGCGCGCGCCCGGGTCGACGTCGATGACGAGCAGGTCCGGGCAGAGCGCCGCGTTCAGGGCCGCGAACCGCTCAGTGCCGCCGCCACTCGGCACCCGCAGCAATGCCCCGAGCGGCTCACCGTCGCGCATCGCCTGTCCGAGAGAGCGGACACGCAGTCCCGCGGGCAGCCGGTCGAGCGTCGCAAGGCGAGGTTGGAGCACTCCGTTCAACATCACGACGACGTGATCCGCCAGGGGGGCCGGCAGGTCCGCGCGGTCGGGAAGCGAGGCCGACGCGTCCGGAAGCGCAAACTTCCGGGTCTCCAGCCGGCGCAGGCTGGTGTATTTCCAGGCCTCTTCCCGAGCAGCGGGGAACCCGACCTCGGCAAATCTCGCAAACGCCGCCTTGCGGAACGCCTGCGTGCCCGATTCGCCGAGGCTCGCGGCCTCATATGCCGCCCGGTAAGGCGCGAGTGGCTCGGCGTGTGCGACCGCGCTCATGCAACCTGCGCCTCCTGCCGCACCCAGTCATACCCGCGCTTCTCGAGTTCCAGTGCCAGGCTCCTGTCACCGCTCTTCAGGATCCGGCCGTCGGAGAGCACGTGTACGTAGTCCGGCTCGATGTAATCGAGCAGCCGCTGGTAGTGCGTCACGAGCACGATGGCGCGCTCGCCACTGCGCAGGCTGTTGACGCCGTTCGAGACCACCCGCAGCGCGTCGATGTCGAGACCGGAATCCGTCTCATCCAGCACGGCGAGTTTCGGTTCGAGCACCGCCATCTGCAGGATCTCGTTGCGCTTCTTCTCGCCACCCGAGAAGCCTTCGTTCACGCCCCGACTCAGGAAACTCTCGTCCATCTGCATGAGCTTCATCTTGTCCCGCACCATGGACAGGAAGTCGAACGCGTCGAGTTCCGATTCGCCGCGCTGCTTGCGCACCGCGTTCAAGGCCGCCTTCAGGAGGTAGGCATTGTTTACGCCCGGTATCTCGACCGGGTACTGGAACGCGAGGAAGACGCCCGCGCGGGCCCGGTCCTCCGGCTCCATGGCCAGCAGGTCCCGTCCGAGGTATTCAACGGTGCCCCGGGTGACCTCGTAGCCCTCCCGGCCCGCCAGCACACTGGCCAGCGTGCTCTTGCCGGAGCCGTTGGGCCCCATGATGGCGTGCACTTCGCCGGGGCGGACCGCGAGGTTGACTCCCTTCAGGATCTTGCGGGCGCCGATCTGTGCGTGCAGGTCGCGGATGCTGAGCATGTCCGATGTCTCGTTGTCTGGTTCAGCCGACGGCGCCCTCGAGGCTCACCGACAGCAGGTTCTGGGCCTCGACCGCGAACTCCATGGGCAGTTCCTTGAAGACCGCCTTGCAGAAGCCGTTCACGATCATGTTCACCGCGTCCTCTTCCGAGATGCCGCGACTGCGGCAGTAGAAGAGCTGGTCGTCCGCGATCTTCGAGGTGGTCGCCTCGTGCTCGACCACCGCGCTCGGGTTGCGGATCTCCATGTACGGGAAGGTGTGAGCGCCGCAGCGGTCGCCCATCAGGAGCGAGTCGCACTGCGTGTAGTTGCGGGCGCCTTCGGCCGACGGGAGGATCTTCACCAGGCCGCGGTAGGTGTTCTGGCCGCGGCCGGCCGAGATACCCTTCGAGACGATCGTGCTGCGCGTGTTGCGCCCGATGTGGATCATCTTCGTGCCGGTGTCGGCCTGCTGGTAGTGATTCGCGAGCGCGACGGAATAGAACTCACCCACGGAGTTCTCGCCGGTCAGCACGCAGCTCGGGTACTTCCAGGTGATGGCGGAGCCGGTCTCGACCTGCGTCCAGCTGATGCGCGAACTGGCGCCGCGACATTCGCCGCGCTTGGTGACGAAGTTGTAGATGCCACCACGGCCTTCCTCGTCGCCGGGATACCAGTTCTGCACCGTCGAGTACTTGATGTTGGCGTCGGCGAGCGCGACGAGCTCCACCACGGCGGCGTGCAGCTGGTTCTCGTCGCGCATCGGGGCCGTGCAGCCCTCGAGGTAGCTCACGTGGCTGCCCTCGTCGGCGATGATCAGGGTGCGCTCGAACTGGCCGGTGTTGGCCGCGTTGATGCGGAAGTAGGTCGAGAGCTCCATCGGGCAGCGCACGCCCTTCGGCACGTAGACGAAGGAGCCGTCGGTGAACACCGCGGAATTGAGCGTCGCGAAGAAATTGTCCGTGTAGGGCACCACGCTGCCGAGATACTTCTCGATCAGCTCCGGGTGATTGCGCACGGCGTCGGAGAACGGGCAGAAGATCACACCGGCTTTCGCGAGCTTTTCCTTGAACGTCGTCGCAACCGAGACGCTGTCGAAGACCGCATCGACCGCCACGCCGGCGAGCCGCGCACGCTCGTGCAGGGGTACGCCGAGCTTCTCGTAGGTGGCGAGCAGCTTCGGGTCGACCTCCTCGAGGCTCTTCGGGCCATCCTTCCTGCGCGGCGCGGAGTAATACGAGATCGACTGGTAATCGATGGGGGCGATGCGCACGTGTGCCCAGTCAGGCTCCTTCATGCCGAGCCAGTGGCGGTAGGCCTTGAGGCGCCAGTCGAGCATGAACTGTGGCTCGCCCTTCTTCCGCGACACCAGACGGATCACGTCTTCGTCGAGGCCCGGGGGCAGCGTGTCGGAGTCGATGTCGGTGACGAAACCGTGCTGGTACTTCTGGCCGACGATTGCGTCGAGGTCCTGCTGCTTGGTGGACATGATTCAGGTCCTCACAACCGTCCGGCCGGGCGCTGCGGGGAAACCACTCGGACGGCACCGGACAGTTCCGGTCGCCAGATGGCCACCGCCTCCTGGCCCGACAGTTGCGCCAGGCTGATCCCGTCCAGCGAGCTGCGGATCGCGGCGTTGATCCTCTGCCATGAGCCTCCCGTGCTGCAGATGGTCTCGAGGTCGCAGGCGCTGTGGTTGCCGCTGCACTCGGTGATCGCAACCGGGCCCTCGATCGCGTTGATGATCGACGCCGCACTGATGCGCGACGCCGGGCGAGCCAGCTGGTACCCGCCATGGGCCCCGCGCGCGGAGGTCACGAGGCCGGCACGGTGGAAGCTCTTCAGCAGCTTGCTGACCGTGGGCAAGGCGAGACGCGTGTGCTCGGCGACCTCGCTGGCCGTGCGCCGCCGCTCGGGCGGAGCGGCGAGGCAGGCGAGTACCACTGTCCCGTAATCCGTGAGTTTGCTGATGCGCAACATCTGGGGCTCCTCAATTGGGACAATTTTAGTCCTATAGAGCCAATCACGCAAAATCCAGACGGGGTGCCGCCGGGGGGCACCGAGCCAGCTGGTTGAACCTGCTAGACTTTCCGCAGTCGAATCAGGCGTTGGCTACGGCGGTCGGACGCCCAAGGTGGGAGGATCATCATGAATTGCAGGGAACTCGAGTCCATCGCGGGTGCAATGGTAGCCAGGGGCCGGGGCATCCTGGCGGCCGACGAATCGAGCGGCACCATCAGGAAGCGTTTCGACGCCATCAAGCTCGAGTCCACCGAGGAGGCCCGACGTGCCTATCGGGAATTGCTGTTCACGACCCCGGGCATCGGACAATTCATCAGCGGCGTGATCCTCTACGACGAGACCCTGCGCCAGAAGACCAGGCAGGGCGTGCCGTTTCCGGAAGTGATCGCGAGCCAGGGCATCGTGCCGGGCATCAAGGTGGACGCGGGGGCCAAGCCGCTGGCAGGTTTCCCGGGGGACACCATCACCGAAGGCCTGGATGGGCTGCGAGAACGCCTTGCGGAGTACCACAAGCTCGGCGCCCGCTTCGCCAAGTGGCGCGCGGTCATCGACATCGGGACTGGCGTCCCGAGTCGATTCGCGATCGAGGCCAACGCCCACGCGCTGGCCCGCTATGCTGCCCTGTGCCAGGAGGCAAACATCGTTCCGATCGTCGAGCCTGAAGTACTCATGGATGGCGGCCACACCCTCGCTCGTTGCGAGGAGGTCACGGATGCGGTGCTCGACGCCGTGTTCGGGCAACTCTTCGCGCACCGCATCCACCTCGAGGGAATGGTGCTGAAGCCAAACATGGTCATCTCCGGCAAGAAGTGCGCGGATCGCGCGAGCCCGCAGGAAGTGGCCGAGGCCACCCTCCGTTGCCTGAAGCGACACGTGCCCGCGGCTGTCCCGGGCATCGCGTTCCTGTCCGGCGGCCAGAGCGAGGCAGAGGCCACTCAGCACCTCGCCCTGATGAACAAGCTGGGCGGCGTTCCCTGGGCGCTCACCTTCAGCTACGGCCGCGCGCTGCAGGAGAGTGCGATCAAGGCCTGGGGCGGGAAGGCGGACAACGTCGGTGCCGGCCAGGCCACCTTGCTGAAGCGAGCGCGGCTCAACGGCCTGGCTCAACTCGGCAAGTACGAGCCATCCCTGGAAGCAGCCTGACGCTGTCCGCGAACTGCCAAGGTGAATAATCACGTGGAGCCCGCCGCCGGCGGCCGGCCAGTTGCGGGCGGTGACAATGTCGCGCTCCTGCACGGCGTCCACTATTCGGTGGATACGAAGGCCGTATTCACCGGGCTCGACATCGAGATCCGCCGCGGCCAGGTCACGGCCATCATGGGCCCGAGTGGCACCGGCAAGACGACTTTGCTGCGCCTGATCACGGGGCATATCGCACCGGATGCGGGCGACGTCATCGTGGACAGCCAGAATGTCCCGCGGCTGAAGCGGCGTGAACTCTATGCCCTGCGGCGTCGCATGGGGATGCTGTTCCAGAACGGCGCTCTGTTCACCGACTTCGACGTGTTCGAGAACGTGGCCTTTCCGCTGCGGGAACACGCCCGGCTGCCGGAGCGGCTGGTCCGCGGTCTCGTGCTCACCAAGCTGCATGCGGTGGGTCTGCGCGGAGCGGCCCGCATGATGCCCCAGCAGCTCTCCGGCGGCATGGCGCGGCGCGTCGCGCTCGCCCGCGCCATCGTGATGGATCCCGACATTCTCATCTACGACGAGCCTTTCGCCGGCCTGGACCCGATCTCGATGGGAGTGGTGATGCGCCTGATCCGCTCGCTGAACGACGCGCTCGGCATCAGCAGCATCGTGGTCACGCACGACGTTCGCGAGATCTCGCAGATCGCCGACGTGAGCTACATCCTGTCGGAAGGCGGGGTGGTGGCGAGCGGCACACCGAAAGAGCTGCACGACCATCCTTCGCCGATCGTCCACCAGTTCATGGACGGCCTCGCCGACGGGCCGGTGCCGTTCCACTACCCGGCGCCCGACTATCACGAGCAGTTGCTCGGAGCGGGCGAGGGCGCTCGATGAATCTGCTGCGCGAACTCCTGGCGAGCCTGCAGGATTTCCTCGCGCGTGCCGGGGCCATGACCCGGTTTTTCGGGCGCCTGCTGCTGTTGTCGCCGGCCGGGGTCGTGCGACCCCGTCTGATCGTCGAGCAGGTCTACAACGCAGGCGCGCTGTCGCTCGTCATCATCATGACGAGCGGCCTGTTCGTCGGCATGGTGATGGGCCTGCAGGGTCACGACCTGCTGCAGCGCATCGGCTCGGAGGACTCGCTCGGCACCGGCGCCGCGCTGACACTCCTCAAGGAACTCGGGCCCGTGGTCACGGCGCTGCTGTTCGCCGGCCGCGCCGGCACGGCGCTCGCGTCCGAGATCGGCCTGATGCGCGCGACCGACCAGCTCTCGGCGATGGAAATCATGGCGGTGGACCCGATGCGACGGGTGATCCTGCCTCGCTTCCTCGGCGGCGTGATCTCGATGCCACTCCTGACCGGCATCTTCGTCATGGTGAGCATCTTCGGCGTCCAGCTCATCGGCGTGCAGTTCTTCGGCATCGACCAGGGCCAGTTCTGGTCACAGATGCGCAGCGCCGTCGAACTCGAGGACGTCCGGGAGGGTCTCATCAAGGGGCTCGTGTTCGGCGTCGCCTGCAGCCTGATTGCGGTGTTCGAAGGCTACAATGCCGAGTCAACTGCCGAGGGCGTCGGGCGCGCCACCACCCGGACGGTCGTCATCTCCTCGGTGGCGACACTGGTCCTCGACTACATCGTTACCGCCATCCTGCTCTGACCCGAGGCGACCATGCGTCAGTCCCGTGCCATCGACGTTTCCACCGGCTTGTTCGTGCTGCTGGGCATTGCAGCCATCATCTTCCTCGTGACCCAGATCTCGAACCGGGAGATCTCGCTGCGTGATGACTCCTACCGGGTCCGTGCCCAGTTCGAGA
>Ga0079037_100001664_pt1 | contig 11749 bp, 17 predicted proteins | sample Mud3Dept4metaG_FD_71479 | JGI IMG/M metagenome (GOLD analysis project Ga0079037, IMG submission 71479) | Freshwater wetland microbial communities from Ohio, USA, analyzing the effect of biotic and abiotic controls - Mud 3 Core 4 Depth 4 metaG | ecosystem: Environmental > Aquatic > Freshwater >... | reverse complement strand
CACCTTGAGTTCCAGCTCGGTCATCTAGACCTCCATCACCGGCACAAACCGGTTGAGTTCATCCAGCAGGACGTCCTGAACTGCGGTCAGGGCGTCTGCCAGCTGATTTCCAAGGTCGATGTCTGCTAGCTCCCGCTCGCACTCAGGGTCGCCTGAGAGCTCCGGGTCGTCGTGGAACATTTTGTAGACGTGGTTGTACATAACTTCAACCATCACGTCCTCATCCGGCTTCTCAGGATGAACGATCTTTTCCCACACCTCCTCGTTAATCCCCTCCAGGTACTGCTTGACGTACCTGTGGATTACCTTCTTCACCATCTCCTTCAAGACCTCGTCTTCATGCTGGTTGTACACTGTTTTTCCTTTCTGAAAGCCACTCAGCTTCCGTGTAAGGGATGATCGTGCCTTGAATGAACATGCGGTGGTGATGGTTAACTGAGTGTTCAAGAGCTTTCCCGATGGCTTCGATGTCTGGCTTATCCCAGTCACCATACTCACACTCCATGCCTGGATTGGTAAATCCTTCACCTACGCCATCAAAAGCTGCGTTGCAAACTTGACATCTTGCTCTAACACTGACCCTCCAGTACTCAGATTTCTTACGCATCTTACCTCTCCTTCACCAGGACGTCAAACTTCTTGAAGAAGGCCCGAATGACATCCTTGTCCCAAGAATCCAGCTGAGGATCGCTGGGCATCAGGATGACGCTTGGACAACCGATCTTGGACCATTCAGCGTAGAGATCCTTCACCACTTGGTCGACGTACATTCAATTCTCCCTTCGCTTCCAATACTCGGCCTTCGAAACGCGGTGGGGGTGGTTGCAGACTCGGCACTTGCGGGATCCAATGTTGGGAGGATAGTGCATGCGCTCCTTGAAGCACTCATCGCAGGCACAGATTCCGCACCTAGCACAGACGTACTCAGTCTTCTTGATTTCCTTAGACATCGCTGACCTCCCTAGTGGCTGATGCTGCGACTGTAGTGAAGGGCTCTCGCCATTGCTTTGCTGTTCCCGTAAGACTTGAAGAACTCGTACATGATCTCCTCGTTCAACTTATCTACGAGATCATCAGGAAAACACGCCTGCTCGGCGTGGGTGATGCCGAGGTCGGCGAGACCTTGGCCGGCCCATGCGTCCTGGGCATCGTCGGCGGCCTTAGTCATTTGGTAGGCAACGGTCTGTGCAAGGATCCTGATCTGCTCGTCAGTCATGACTTACCTCCTAGCCCCGAAGGGCTGTTAAAGAGCATTGTTTGTCCATATTTATCCATATTAATAATATATCATCCAGAATCGCCAAAGTACAATAGCTTTTAAACAAAATAAACATAGTTTACTGATGGTAACCACCAGATGTAAAGCCAGATACACGAACTATTAACGCAATGTGAAAACTAGTATAACAGAGTTTACGTTTTTGCAAGAAAAAACGAAAACGATCGGTGTGTATTTGAATTTTATTATTCCTGGGGATTTTCAGCAAATGCTCAGTTAGCCAGATACCCCTATTCTACTATATATAATTATTATAACTATTAAAAAAAACCGGTTGAGTCAACGTAGTAGAACTAGACGATCAGTGTACTAGAGCCTCTGCTGTAAATCCTCAGGAATTTAAAAATTCAAATACACTCTGTTCGCGCACGATTTTTCTTGCACAAACGTAAACTTCTGTTTACTCCTGTTATTCAGCGTAAAGGGCTTGCTTACAAAACTGTATCTATCAGAATCTTCTGTGATTTTTGTAATTATTTTAATTATTAAAATTTAGTAACAATAGTAACAAAAGATTGTACTTGGTTGTGCCTAGAATGTATATTAGAACACGGAGGTATTGTAACCGTGCCTTTTCCTAATTTTCCAGCTAAGACAATGATGGAGAGAGCTGCTGAGAGCTCTGTTTTAGCTCTTACTCCTAATACTGAGGTACAGCTTGAGCATTGGAAGAAACTTACAAGTGACCCAAGGTTAGAGCCATTTAGTTTAATGGTTCAAGTTGAAGATGCTGCCATTGCCATGCATTATTTACAAGGTGTAATTGATACAAGCCCAAAAGGCCGTGCCATAGCAGAGAAATTAATTGATTTTTATATGAGCGATGTGGGGTTTAAGAGTGGAGTGCACAGCGCGCTACGTCAATTAGATATTGCCAAGTGTGACTATGACGAGTATCTAATACGCAAATGGCTCTCCTTCTGGCCCTTCGTGACCATGCTTATAGCTAGGAAGGTGCATAACTCCAAGCACAGAGTGGACAGCGCGACTTTAGAAGCCGCGATAAACGGCTCACACCAGGACCGTAGGTTGTTTTACGAAGTCTTTGGTGGCTTGAAGAAGGACGAGGGCCGAGGGGGCAGTACGACGCTTATCTTCATTAACGACAACATGCACCGCCCTCAATTTGAGAGTGAAGCTCGAAAAGCCGCAGCCGTCTTGATAGAAAGGGTGGCAGACCTTGAGGAGGACTCTGCCCCTGAGGCTATAGAAGCCTTAACGGACCTGTAATGAGAGAGAAGAGCTTTAAAAGCCACTACGGACTGCACAAAAGGGGCGGAGCCCTTTCGAGCTCCGCCCCCGTGGCTTACTGCAGGTTCTCGACGATCTCGAAGTCGTGGTGCTTGTTCAGAAACTCATTGAACCACGCCTTCGGCAGGACCTCGTCGCTCATCTTGCTGGTGACCTCCCACTTCACCTTGAGTTCAAGGACCGCCTCAAAGAACTCCTCCTTCGTGAACATGCCCCGCTCAAGGGCCCAGTCAAACAACTGGTGCTTGAAGGAGGTGGGGCGGTACGGGTTCTTGGTCTTCGTGACTCTGAGGGTGACGTTCTGCAGCTTGTTCATCTCACTGTCCTCCAATTGCTCGAGACGACATGTCTCGAGATTCACAGTACTAATATACAGTCCTTTACTGCCAAAGTACAACTCTATTTGTGCATAATCCTCCTTTCTCTCCCCTATGGCGAGGGAAGCTTGAGAAGAGAGAAGAGCTTCCAAAGCCTGCCCTCCGATGAAAAAGGGGGAGCGCCCCTACTTGGAGCGCTCCCCGGTGTACTGCTAGTTGAGCTGCAACCTGTCGATCAACTGCTCTTCCTGTTCCCTCTCTATCACGTAGTTGAACTCCTTTCTGGTGCACTCCGCGAAGTGCATGTAGATGGCCTCGATGACGACTTTGACGATCTCCTGGGCGTCCTCAAGCGGGATGTCGCCACACTTACCACACCGCTGACACTTCGCGTGAAGAGCTTCAGCGATTGCGGGCTTGTCCGCTTCGAACATCTTGGTGATCGCATCCCTGACGTGATAGGCCATCAGGACTCCAGTCTGCACGCTGATCTTCATCTCACAGTCCTCCTGTGTGGGGTGCACCCTCTCGGATGCACCCCGGTTATAAGGCTACTCGGTGACCTGCTCGAAGTCGTGGTGCTTGTTGGCGAACTCGTTCCACCAGGCCTTGACCAAGATCTCGTCACTCATCTTGGACGTGACCTCCCACTTAACCTTGATCTCCAAGAGGGCGGTCTCGAACTCGGCCTTCGTGAAGGTGCCTTGCTCCAAGCACCACTTGAAGATCTGGTGCTTGAAGGACGTCGGCCGGTACGGGTTCTTGGTCTTGGTCACGCGGACCCTGACGTTCTGCAGCTTGTTCATCTCACAATCCTCCATGTGAATAGATACCTCCATTGTTATCGGCACACTCCTCTAGAGAGGAGAGAGAATAGAGAAGAGAGAGAAGACTATCGCCTCCTTCTGACAGCACTGCGGGCGCCTGCTCCCCACCCGCTACCTGGTCTACTCAGGCAGCTCGATGCCGAGTGCTGCGCACTCAGCTGCGAGCTCGTCCTGATCGTACCAATGATCGCTACACCGCCACTCGTGGCGGATCTCGTCGCGACCATCTGCGTACGAGTACAGGACGTTCACCTGCCCCACTGCGTGTTTCCTGCAGCGGTGCGCACGACTCGTGCGATCCCGGTGATCCGAGCAGTACCAGAACTCGCAGATGTGGACGCTCATGCCTATCACCTCCTTCCAGATACGAGTACAGGTATCCGAGAGGAGAGCAGGCGCCCAATTTTCATAAGCCCCACGCGTAATTCCTACACGTGTTTATAGATGGGCTCATAAGTATGCGACACGTGCAGAGATTTCGGCCCAATTTTTTTCCCCGGAGTTTTCAAATGCCTACAAACACCGTCAACGACTGGATTTTCAACACCATGATGGCCGCTAGAAAATTGTACTCCCGTACCATGTACCCCGAAGAATACGGCCGCCGCGAAGCCGAGAGGGAATTGCACCCCGAACGAGAATCCATGTACCGCGACCCTTCCGCCTACCAACGCGAGGAGACCGATCCCCTAGGAAAACCTCACATCGTGGGTCCCGATGAAGTTCTACGGCCATATTCGGCTAGTGGTTATCCACTTTACCCTCTCGACAAACTTCTACCAAATCCTCCCCAACCTGTTGAGTACCGCGCCGAAAAGCCCTTCGAATTCAACCCTCTTGACTGGATTGATCTTCCGGCTAGTTCGACGCTAGCTATGGGCAACATCATCGGCGATCCCGAAAAGTTTAAGCTGCTTGCCAAATTTAAAGAACTGTTCATTAAGACCAACAACCGAGCGCCGAATCCTGATGAAGTTAAAAATTTCTTCAATTCCGCTGACTATGCTACGGAGATCGCTTCCCTGGAGCAGCGGGCCTTCGGGGAGCGTCGAATCAACCCCGAACTTCGCGGCATCTTCGAGCGGGCCCAGGTTGAGGGCTGGTCTAGAAACACCCTCGAAACAACTCTATCGGACCTCGGGTATGACCCTGGTGATTACGGGGACGCCGTCACTCGGCTAACAGGGGCAGTTGATGAGATGGCACCGCCCATTCCCGAAGGGGGCGTCAGGATTTCTAAGCTCAGGAACGTCCCGGAGGAGGGGATTGATCCGGTTACGGGGCAACCTATTGAAGATAACATTCTTAATAGGGAAACACCCTTCCGCTTTGAGAGTGGGAAGAATCCCAAGAAGACTGACATCCTAGGAGACCCGGAGATTCTGCAACCTGAGGAGATGAAGGACCTTCAGCGATATTTTGAGAGCAATCGAATCTATCAGCACCTACCGGATAACGAAGGCATTGTTTTTAATGATGCCGATGAGATGTTGGCCTTCGTCCAGGATCGACTACAGGAGCGGGACCTTAATTACTCAGCTAAAGCAGCTTATAATGAATTAGCAGATGACTTTCCACAGCTACGTGAGTTCATGAGAGAAAGCATTAATGATGCTCGACCTCTCACCTCTGATGAACTCAGAGAAAAAACAAGAAGCATGATTAAGACTCAAACTAAGATGGCTGAGGAAGCAGGGCCGTTCATGGAATTGGGTGTCTCACCTGAGTTTGTGCTGGGTAAAGACAGAGTCGATTTATTCGGGCAGTTAGATGAATGGGTTATGGCAGATTCAGAGATTACTAGGGAACAATTACTTAAGAGATTTGAGCCGATTTTAAAGAAAATGAAAGCCACAGTTGAAGAACGAGATCAGTTAAATAAGGATATTACCTGGTTCCTTACAGGACAGCATCTTAAATGAAGACCTTCAAGTTATCTGACTTCTACAAACCGCTAGAGAAACAGAGGTTATTTCATGAGTCTCCAGCGAAATACAAGTGTTACATGGGTGGAGTGGGCTCGGGTAAAACCACGGCGCTCGTTTGGGAAGTCATCCTTCTTTCAATTGAGTTCCCAGGAAATTATGGACTTGTTGGACGTTATACCTATCCTGAGCTTCGAGATACAACGATGTTTGAATTTTTCAATACCTGCCCGTCTGAATTTATTGCTGAACATTCAAAAACGGAGCATAAAGTTACATTTTTCAATGGATCTACCATCATCTTCAGACACCTCGAAGAGCCTGATAAGCTTAAGTCCCTCAACCTCGGATTCTTTGCAATTGACGAGATGACGGAGACTCCTGAAGATGTCTTCCTCATGCTTCAAAGTCGTCTTAGACGAAACAACGTCCCCAGACGCGTGGGCTTTGGCTCCACCAATCCGGAAGGACACGACTGGGTCTGGCACAAGTGGTGTGTGGCTCACAAGAATGATCCTAACTATCTATTTGTTAGAGCACCAACTTATGAAAACAAGTATCTTCCGGCGGATTACGTAAGCGATCTCGAGGCTAGTTACCCGGAGCACTGGCGGAAGCGGTACATTGAGGGAGACCCGACGGCTTTTGCTGGGCAGATCATCACGACGTGGGATGATCAGACGCATATTATTGAGCCGTTCGATGTTCCTAAGGACTGGAATCGAGCTGTGATCTTGGACCATGGTACTAACAATCCCACGGCGGTTTTGTGGCTAGCGGTTCATCCTGAAGGGTTCAAGGTTGTTTATCAGGAGCACTATGAATCTCAGCAGGTTATCGAGCACCATTTTAAGAAGATCGTTGAGTATACAGGTCGAGATGACATCAGCATCTATATTGCAGATCCAGCAATCTTCAACAAGACCCTTCAGGATCCAAAGCGAGGAATTCACTCAGTTGCCGACGAATATGCTGAGTTGGGACTGCACTTTATTCAAGGAGACAATGACGTTAAGTCAGGAATCCAGAAGCTAATTGAGCACTTTAATATCTGGCCACAACTTAAAAACCCCTTCACTCAGAAGCAGGGAGCACCGAAGATCTTTATCACTAGGAACTGTGAAAACACCCTATATGAAGTACCGCAGTATCGATGGAAGGACGTCAAAGTTAGAGGAAGGTACCGATCTAAGCCTGAAGAGCCAGAAAAGGCGAATGATCACACGGTTGATTGTATTAGATACGGATTGATGGCTGATTTAAAGCCCACTAAGGTAAAACTTAAGGGATTTGCGCCGTTTAAGTCCAAGGAAGAGAGGATGTGGGATAGCCTTGAGAAGCGTAAGAAGGAAAATGCTCGTAGATTAAGGTACGGAGCTTACGGAGGATTTTAAGATGCCCTGGACACCTGGATCTTTCAAATCACGGCACAATAAAAAGCTTTCACCTAGAAAGGCAAAGATCGCTTCTAAAGTAGCAAATAAGGCGCTTGCCCATGGAGCATCTGAAAAGAAAGCAATTATTGCAGGTAATGTGGCTGCTAAAAGGGCTTAAAATGTTTGGAAATCAAAAGTTAATTAAGGAACTTAAAATTGTACAAGCTAAACTTGATAACGTATATTTGATAAATGATGAAATGTTGAATCGAGTTAAGGAATTACAAGGCGATGTTTTCTACATAAGAAATCTTCTAGACAAAATCGTTGGTTCAACTGAAGAAATTACCCGCCGGAACAACGATTTTCAAACCTATCAAAAGAAGCTTACAGACGCTATAGGCAACATTGTAGATGGTTTGCCTGAGCCTCCTGCTGGGCTCACCGGACGAGGTAGGAGTTGAGACTTACTGAAACCATAAAGTCCGACATTGCTTCGGAGGTAATGGAGAAGCATAATCGGTGGAGACTATTCAAATTACCTTATGAAGGAAACTTCTTTCTAAACCTTGCATTTTACTACGGATTCCAGTGGACGGTATATAATATCGTTACGGCAGAACTTGCAGAGATTGATAATCCTGCAGGTACAATTCGCATTACAAGCAATCAGATTCAACCTAGGATCCGTAATTTACATGCAAAGATGACCAAAAACCGTCCAATTATTGAAGTTACATGTAATTCTTATAAAGATGATGCTATTTTTGCTGCAAATGTTAGTAGAAAGTTATTAGATCAGTTCCGAGAGGACCATAGTGAGGATGAAAAGGACTCTGAAACTATTAATTGGCTCTTAATTGCTGGAAATTGCTATCGAAAGATAGGATTTGACCCCACAGAGGGTCAATCCCTTGCTCTAGAGATGGAAAAATATTATAATTATGCTACTGTTGATGAAGAAACTGGTCAACCTGAGGAAAACGAGGGTTGGCAGGCGAACTTAGAATCACTGATGCAGCGTTCTGACATCTCGATGGGTGATATCTTCGATGAGGTTATTCCACCTTTTGAGATTTTACTTCCAGAATGGGTGACGTCACCTGTTATGGTGAACACTCAAGAGATTATGCATGTTAAGTTGATGCCCGTTTCTGATATTAAGATGAAGTGGGGAAAGAAAGCTGCAAAAATTTCCCCGATGAAGGACATTACGATCAGCAGTCAATTTCAGCGTCGTCTTCTTGGTATGGCGAGCCCTGAGATTTCAGGCTCGTACGGCATTTCTGAAGCTCTTCTAAAAGATGAGGATGTTACGTATGTCTTCGAATTATGGAAAAAGCCGAACAAGAAGTATCCAAGGGGGCTTGTTACTATTGTCGCTGGTTCTGGTCCTGACAGCGTTTTGTTTGCTGATGACAACCCTTATTTAGAAACTTTAGAGAGTGTTGGATTTAAGGGTGGGTTGCCGTTTATTCAGTATCGTGGGATTCAAGCACCAGGAAGAGCTTGGGATATTTCACCGGTTGAGGGAATGAGACCTCTTCAAGTTGAGTACAACAAGTGTATTTCAGACATTGTTCAGAATAGAGCGACAATAGGTCGCAATAAATTAGTAGCTCCGCGCACTGCAAACATTGACGAAGAAGAGATTGCTAACATTCACGGCCAGTTTTTACAGTACAGTGGAATCATGCCTCCTCAGGTTGTTCCCGCCGTTCCTCTTCCTCAACAAGTTGATCGAGAGATTGAGCGCAATCGTCTCGATATGGACACAATCTCGGGTAGCCATGAGGTATCTAGGGCTGAGGTTCCTTCAGGCGTTAAATCTGGCATCGCGATTAATTATTTGCTTGAGCAAGATGATACCACCTTGGCTCCGATCATTGGTAGTTATGAAATCTCCAAAAAACAACTCGCAAGGGCAAAGTTAGCTCTTGCTAAGCAATTCTTTACGGAACCTCGCTTTTTAAGAGAAATCAACTCTGATGATCCTGAGGAGATCGCTTCGTTTACTGGAAGTGATATTACTACCACAATTCGCTTAGTTACTGGTAGTGCTTTACCTAAGAGTCGTGCTGCACTTCAAGCTACGTACCTTGATCTCTGGGATCGTAAAGCTATCGTCGATGAAAATGGGATGCCGGATACTCATAAGTTATTTAGATTACTTAAAGACGCAATGGGCATTGAGACCTTTATTGAGGAAGATAACCTTGACATCGGTCGTGCTAGAAGAGAGAACTTGATGCTTATGCGTGGGCAAGAGATCATCCCGCAGCACTGGGAGAACCATCTTGTTCACTTCATGGAGCACAATCGGTTTAGGAAGACTGATCGATTCTACACTTTACCGCCTCAAATTCAACAGAACTTTGAAATGCACGTCGTTATTACTATGCAATTCTTAGCGCCACCTACCAAGACTCCAGGAGCTGAAGAAGCCGTGATGCTTGGCGCTGGAGGAGCGGGTGGAGGTAGTTCTCCCGCTCGCAGGTCTCCTGGAATGATCGATCAAGGCGTCGGAGGACAATTAAACAATCCGCCTAGTCCAGGAGGTCTGAGATGAAGAAGTTGTATAACAATAGTGCAACTCCGGTAGTTATTCAGTACGGGCATACTTCCTATTATGTTGGGGCATATAACTACGTTGAAGTTGATGATGGTGTTTTAGTGCACATTCAACCACCTATTGTTGGTTATACTTATACTGAGGTTAGTGAGGGAGTGGATACTGCTGCACCAGTTTATGGTGCAGCTCCGTATCCTTCAATTATCGACATCACTGATGCCTGGACAGAGTGCGCAGAATCTGCTACTCCGCACGTTCATTTAAATGGGAAGTGTGAACCTATCTTACATGCCTGGGATGTAGCAGCAGTTCCGCAAGCTGATGTACTAGTTTGTCAGACTAGTATCACTGCTGCAGATACAGCGTGTGATGATGCAATTACTGATATAGATTCTGCACTTTCTTCACTCAGCGTTATTCTTGGTATAGTTGAAGATCCTTCAACTGAACATACCGCAGCTGATTCAGCTGTAACTAGTTTAAATGCTGCTAAACTACATCTTAATCACGCATCTAATGGAGTTATTGCAAAGCTTGAAGATATTGCTGCCTATTTAAATGTTGTACTTACGGACTCTGACTTAGATGCGATGACTGAAGCTGAACTTGATGCGTTTAATGCCGCAAATGGTACAACTGGTGTAGATTATGCTACTTCATATGCTTCTAAATTGGCAGCTGCTAAAGTAAGACTCGCTGAAATTACGAGCTAAGGGGGAGAGAAAAGTGCGAAAGTTGTATAATCCTACAAACAATCAGATTGTTGCTTGGTGGGGGCACACCCCGTATCCTATCGCTGCAAAGCATGCTATTGATGTTGAACCTGTTGTTGCAGAGGCCGTTTTAAAGCATGGTGATTATAAGGATCTTGTTGATATCACCGACGATCCAAGTTACATGTATGATGTTAACACTGGTGTAACTTTAAAAAAGAGTGGAGATACTACTACAGTAGAAGTTGACACTGTTAAAGTTGACTCTCCTAAGCCTTGGGATGATGAAAATTGGGATCCTAATTTTGCATCGGTAGACGATTTGAAATTATACGCAATTGCTTTTAATCTGAAAATTGACGCAGCGGTCTCAGAATCTATCCTGCGTGATATTGTGATCGAACATATGATGGACAGTTTTTGAGTTAACTGCAAACAAATTCAGGTTTTAAACCTGGGAGGATTTCATGGCACTCACACTTATGAGAGATGGCAAGCCTGTTGGAACTATCGATGGTGATAATTACAAAAAGAGTGATGGACAGGAGTCTAAGCTTACTTTAGAAGATGCGCCTGAGACTATCGACGTGCCATTAGATGGTGGAGAACCCAGGCGCACTCCTAAGAAGGAAGTTAAGGAAAAAGAAGAAAGTGACGAGGTTGTCGAGGAAATTACGGAGGATGAAGAATCTCAAAGTGCTGATACTGAGCGCTTAGCTAGCATTGAAAATACTCTTAGAATCTTGATGGACAGGCTTAATCCTCCTAAAGATAACCGTCCTAATGATACGCTTGACATTGACGCAATTCCAGATGATCTTCCAGCTGATAAAGATCCATTTGGGATTGCTAAAACTCTTAAGAACGTAGCCAAGTCCCTTAAAAGCGTGAATGAACGTGTTAGTCGCCTAGATCAACACACTGGATTTACAGAAGCTATGAAACAACTCGAAGTTGAAAAGGGAAGATTTGACATTTATAAAGACAAAACTTTAGGTACTATGGCCAGTAAATTACTTGAAGCTGAACTCGCAACTAATAGAGTAGACCCAATGACTAAGATTGTTGCTAAGGTCGCCAAAGATGTTGGCAAACTTGCGGTGGCATCTACTGTGAAGCGTGCAGATAAGAAGAGAGAGGAAGCGGAGAAAGTACCTAGTGCTTTACGTACGAAGGATGGTACTACTCCAGCGATAACTGTTAAGAAACCGCAAAATATCTCCGAAGCTTCGGCGGCCTATAAGGCTTTCCGCGAAGCTCGGGGTAAGTTACAGAAAGGATAAATTGACATGGCCCTTACGGGTGGTTCTGGTTTAGGTAATCTTGACTATACTGAAATTTCGTTTGCTTTAAAGCACTTTTATCTTCCTGGTATGGAAGAGCAGAAGAACAATGCTCGAGTTCTTCTTGCTAACTTACGGCGGAATGAGAAGGATGTTTCTGGTGACTACGCCTACGTTCCAGTTTTGCTTGGTAGGAACTGGGGCAT
>Ga0079037_100001663_pt1 | contig 11749 bp, 12 predicted proteins | sample Mud3Dept4metaG_FD_71479 | JGI IMG/M metagenome (GOLD analysis project Ga0079037, IMG submission 71479) | Freshwater wetland microbial communities from Ohio, USA, analyzing the effect of biotic and abiotic controls - Mud 3 Core 4 Depth 4 metaG | ecosystem: Environmental > Aquatic > Freshwater >... | reverse complement strand
AGGTCCGTGTACGGATCCTGCATCGAGTCCATGTGGCTCGTCTGCCCCGCGAGATTGAAGAGGAAATCCTGACCCTGAACCAGATAGGGCATGCTGTGCTCATCCCGGACGTCGGAGATGTTGATCCGCACTTTATTCTCGACGCCGGCCACATTGAAGAGGTTGCCCCCGTACTCCGGAATCAGGCTGTCCACCAGCAGGACCTCCGCTCCCAGGTCGATTAATCGGAGTGCAAGATTCGACCCGATGAAACCCAAACCCCCTGTCACCAACACCTTTTTCCCTTTGAAAGCTTCTTCAAGAGGAGGCATGTTCACTCTCCTTGCCGGCAGGAGTCGCCTCCGGGGTGTTCCTGCCCGGAGAGACGGGACCCGGCCCGGCGGCGTGAGTCAATTCCCAAAGCTTGGCGTACTTCATAAACACATAAAACATCGTCGTGGTGATGATGACAAGACCCGGCACGCCATCTCGAAAACCCGATTTGAAAAGGTATTCCTTGATAAATCGGAAGAACGGACGGAAGAGAAGGTCGAGGAGGCGGCACCGCTTCCCGTCTTGGAACATCTCTTCCGCGGCTGTCCTGGAGTATCGATCCGCTCTCTGAATCTGCTCGGAGATATCACGGTACGGGTAATGCAAGTACGGATGGATCAGCGAATCCACCTTCCCGCGGACAGCCACCTTGGCGAAGAGCCCCCCTTCCCACCTTCCTTTATCTCTTTGATAGAGGCGCACCTCACAGTCCGGGTACCATCCTCCGTACCGGATCCATTTCCCCATGAAATAGGTCCGGCGGTGAACGATGAACCCGTCTGTGCCGTTTCCGTTGGCGTTCACGATCCTCCGGATCTCCTGTGCCAGTTCACCGGGGATCTCCTCGTCTGCGTCCACAAACAGGACCCATGGATGGGAAGTCAGGTCGGCCGCGTGCTGATACTGGTCGCGGAACCCCGGCCACTTCCGCTGGAACACCCTGTCCGTAAATTCCCGGCAGATCTCCACCGTCTTGTCGTCACTGAAAGAATCCACGATCACGACCTCATCCGCCCATGTGACGCTCTCGAGCGCCTTGCGGACGGTTCGCTCGTTGTTGTAGGTGATCATGTAGACAGAGAGTTTCGGTTCGGACATCGGTTCAGCGATCCTTGATCATCAGGAATTCAACACCTGCTCGCAGGCCTCAAAGACGTCTCCTACAGTGATCTGTTTCATGCACTCCCTTTCCTCGCAGCCTTTGAGGTAGCACGGGACACACGTCATGGCTTCTTTTCGAACCAGACGGCTCCGGGTGTTCTGGGGCCCCACGTAAAAAGGGTCTGTCGGCCCGAAAATTCCAACCACCGGGATATCCAGGCTGGAAGCGAGATGCATAATTCCGGAATCGATGCCCACAAAGAGGCTGGCCTTCTTCAAGACGGAGCACAGGTCCCGCAGCCCTACCTTCCCGGCGAGATTGACCATCGGATACCGTTTCTCATCCCGGCCTTTTCTCCTCGCAATGTGGATCAACTGCCGAATGGACTCCTCGTCGTCCTTGCCGCCCACAATCACGGGATCCAGGCCGTGTTTTTCCTTCAGCAGGAGGAGCAGATCGGCAAACTTCTCTTCGTCCCAGGCCTTGACCTGTCGCCGCGCCGAGGCCCCCGGAGAAACGACGGTGTATTTCCCCTGAATCGCGGCCATCCCCGACGACGCCACCCCGCCCGTGTCTCCCCGGGGGGCAAGGAACAGAAGATCAACGTAATCTTTCTTCGTGACATTGAGGTTCAGCCGCTTCAAGAGCTTCGCGTTGTTGAACCAGCCGTGGTGGCCTTCAACCTTTTCTTTGATGTGGAGACCGAGGTCCCACGGAAAGTTCGAAAACCCCGCCTTGACCTTGGCCCCGCTGAACATGGCTAAGAGCAGGCACTCCGCAGAGTGGGCCAGGGTGATCACCAGATCGTACCGATTCCCACGCAGATCCTTCAACAGCGAGAAGAAATTCTTCCTCCCCTTTCTCCGGGGAATCACCCGGTCGACAAAAGGGGAACCCTCCAACAACTCCTGGAGGTGCGGCCTCAGGATGGAGTGGATCGTCGCTTCCGGAGCGTTTTCTCTCAATGCCCTCAGGAGGGGAAGAGAGAAAACAAGGTCCCCGATCTGGTTTAAATGGATCACGGCGATCTTCTTGAATCCCATGCGGCAACCTACAGGAAGAAATTGTCGTCCTTCACGGCTTCGATGTCATGCACCTCTTTTCCGGAATGGATGATCTCCTCGAGCCACCAGTTGGCGTGATGGTAGAAACATCCCACCTCCTTGCATTCCTCCTCGGCATCAAAATCCAGGATGGATCGAGCCGTGTTTTCCAGGCTCCGGTCGAAATCGAGGTAGCCGTCGTCTCCGGCGATCTTGGCTTTGGAGATCCCCCTGAAAGCGGGACAGTGGAAGACGCCCGCCGGTGTAACCACGGTCCTGAAGAACTGCATGTGGCACCGTTTCGGCTGTCTCTTCAGCTCACGGGTATCCTCGTTCAAGAGCGCCTTCAGATTCACGCTGTCGAGAACCTTCACGTGATCCCCTGCCCGCGCCTTTGCCTTCTCCAGATTGACCCGGATCTTCTCCGCAATCTCCGCCTCTTTTTCTTTTTCGACCTGATCGAGCAGAGACTCCCGTTGGGACTCCCTCAACCGGACCAGGCACGGCTTGAAGGAAACATAGTCGAAACCGTATTTCCTCGCCAGGTCCACGGCCTCGGCCATCTCTTCAAGATTCGGACTGAGCCGGTTGCCGTTCACCTCGATGTCCTCCCACACAATCACGAAGGAGTACCCCAGTGAGAGCGTGGGATTCTTTTCCTTCAGTTTCTTTGACTTCTCGAGTATCCGCTTCAGGGTAAGCCTGGTTCGGGGGCGGTGCATCTCCTTGAAGGTGTCTTCCCTGGCCGCGTCGATTGAAATCCTGACCCAGTCCTTCTCCTTGAGGAGGTGTGCCACGGCCAGAATCTTATCCAGCTTCGAACCGTTGGTCACGATTCCCAGCTGGAGGTCCTTCTCCTTGATCTGTCTGACAACGTCTTCGAAGTCAGGGTGCAGCGTCGGCTCACCCCCTCCGACCAGAATGACCGACCGGAGCCCGTTCGCACGGAGCACATCCAGGGTCTGGGTGATCTCCTTCAAGGGGATCGATTTGCCCCGATTGAGGATCATGGAATCGACGCAATGCGGGCAGGCAAAGTTGCAGGCCAGGGTGAGATCCAGATTGATGGAGAACGGGCCCAGCTTCGGGATCGTCCGGGCGGCGGAGCCTTTCCCCAGATCTCTTTGCCACAAGACATAATCCCTGAGCCGGTGGATGACGGATTCCTGCCTCAACTTCGAACTAAAATCGTGTTCCCTCGCCTTCAGTTTTTCCATGCGTCTTTCTTCCCGATCCCGACACAGCCATCATAGATTTTCTTCAGCAAAACGGTGTTGTTCAAAATGTGCGAAGCCCCCACGACAGGATCCACCCCGTCTCTCACTGCCCCGATGAAATTCCCTACGGACTGATCGAGGGGATCGACGATCTTGACCTGCCTGGCGCCGTGCTGAAAGCTGATTTCGTAGTTGCCCGGATCGATCCTTCGGCTCACGACCCTGTCGTTGAATCCGAATTGAAAATCCCGGGGCTGTGTTTTCCGGGGCGCCAATCTCAGGGTAACATTGCAGTCCCCTTTCCCGGACCCGTACGTGAACGTAATCACCCTCTCGTTTTCCCCGTGAGATTCGAAGCCAACCTCCCCGACTTCGCCCACACCCAGCGAGCCATAGAGAAGACTCAATGGATGGGGAACGGACTCGGGAATCATCTCTTCTCCCGGAGCAAAGGGGGACATGAGAACATAAAACCGGTTCGTCCGATTCGAGTCGATCCGGCCGCACATCTCCTCGTAGGTCTTCAGGGCAAAGACCCACTGCGAATTCATGGCCACCGTCGCCTTCTTCCGGCGGGCCTCGCCAAGAAGATCCTTCACCGTCTTCTCCACGTCACCGGGGGGTTGCCAGACAAAAGGTTTTTCACAGAAAATGTTCACCCCCGCCTCCACGCACTTCAGCAGGTAATCGTAATGTGTCCGCGACGGGGAAGCGATCACCACGGTGTCGGGTTTCTCCTTCTCAAGCATCCGCTGGAATTGGGTGTAGGGAGCGGCCTCGATCCCGTATCTTTTCAGGGCAACCGCTGCCTCCTGGCTCGTCGTTTCCGTCGTGCCGAGCACGGATGTCACATCGGCTCCGTGGGCATGAAAATATTTCCCGATGTATTCTCCGATTCCGTTCCTGTTTCTTCCTGCGCCTATGATCGAAACACGCATCTTCCTAATCTCACGAGGGGGTTTCTCATAAGGGTCATCTCACCCTGGCACGGGCGGCCCTTTCCCGTTCTGTCTCTCTGACCACTTCATCATAGACGCGCAGCGTCTGCACCATATTATAACCGGGGGGAACCTGTTCCATCCATTGCCTGGTAATGCTCCGTGCCTTCACTCGGGCCCCCTCGTCAAAATAGCGGGCAATCGACTCTGCAAGAGCGTTGACATCGGCAGGGTCTTCGATCACCCTTCCCCCTTCTTCAGAAACGATGGCGTCCGCGGCTCCGTTAAAACGCGTGGTCACCACAGGGAGCCCGGTTGCCAGGGCCTCCAGCACCGTCAACGAACAAGAGTCGTAGAAGGTCGGATGCACATAGATGTCGCTGGCCGCGTAATACTGCTCTATGCCTCTGACAGATCCCAGGAACTGAACGAGATCTGAAACACCGTGTCGCCGGGCCTTTCTCCGGAAGCGATCCGCCGGCCCGCGACCCGCAACCAGCAGCAGGAGGGGTTGGGTTGGAAACCGCTGCCGGAGCAGGCCCATGGCGGCCATCAACGGTTCCAACCCCTTGAGACGGTAGTTGTTTCCCACAAAAAGGAGAACCACCGTTTCGGGAGGAATGTTCAGGGCCGCCCGTTTCTCCGCCCGGTGGAGTTCACGATTCCTCGGATGGAATCGATCGAGGTCAACGGAGTTAAAGACAACCGTGACCTTTTCTGCAACATTCACGTACTGCCGGGCGATGTCCCTCTTGATCATCTGGGATATGGCGATGATCTTCTTGACCCTGGGGCTGAGGTACTGGCGCCTCTGGATCCAAAGGGTGAGATGGTGCCTGGGCGACAGCACCAGCCTCAGCCATCTCCAGAGGGAGTAGAACCTGCTGCGGATGGAACGAAACTCCTGCCTGAGGTAGGCCTGCTCCACACCCCCGTGGGGATTGAAAACATTCATGGAAAGGGTCAGCCCTGCCCCATGGACGACGTCAAAGGCGTCTCTCCTGACGAGTCGGCCCGAATTGAGCAGGAAAGAGAGCATCCTCAGGCTTCGGGGCCAGCGCACCACGGGGATGAGGTGTACCTGATAGGAGGCTGCAGGATCTTTTTCCCCCTCGATGGCAAAGACATGGACGTCGTGCCCCCTTCGGGAAAGCTCACCTGCCAACCACACAAAGTAACTCTCTCCCCCCTTCGACGGAAGAAACCAGTCCAGCACGATGGCAATTTTCAGTCTGCGTGAAAACCCGTTCATCTCCATAAGCCAAGCTTCACGGATTCGGCGTCTGTTGAACCATCCTCCGGTGTCATTGATTTTGGCCGGTCGCGGCATTCAGGCCGCCAACATGCGTCAGCGGCCACCCCCGGCACAGAACTGAACGCGTGCATCACAGGCCCGATTTCACCGTTGAAGCATACACCATCGTCATTTATTTTTCAATGGTTAACCGCTTTTCTGAGCGAAAATTCATCTCCTTTCTTAAGGATTTTCGGACGGCAAATTAGGAGGCCCCATTACGGGCGATGATTGCAGCTAAGGGCGGCGACGTGTTACATTTCTGCTGACCGTCTTGCAAGACCAGGAAAGAAAGGAAGGCTGAGAGGGTGAATGCCCGGAAAGGGTGGAATCCAGTCAAATGATTCATGTCATCGAGCCGACACTCGAAAGTGAGACGGGACACTGCCACAGCTTCGTCTCCAGTCTTTGCGCAGCTGCACAAGGATATCCTCTTCGTCTCTGGGTCGGGAAGAAGGCCCACGTCGGTTTCGCGCGACCCGGCGTTCAGGTCGAAACCTACTTTTTTCGGTCCGTTCGGAAATTACAGGCTTTCTTTCTGTACCGCAAACTTCTTCGCGAGGAGGGACGTATTTTTGTCGCCACGGCCAGCCGTACGGACCTGTTCCTCCTGGAGTGGGCCGCCCGCGGTCCTATCCCCACCGGCAAGGTGTATCTTTTTTTTCATTGGTTCAGGCATTCGGTAAAAAAGAGGAACTTCCTTGCGAGAGTGGCAAAACGCCAGAACAACTTTATTATTCTCGGACCGACCGAGTCAGTCGTTAACGTTTTCCGCGCCTGCGGTTTTGAGAACACCAAGGTGGTCCCTTATCCTGTCACGCCTTCGGCTTTTCAAGAGTCCGCGCCTGCGGTTCAATTTGGGCACCTCCTCTTTGCGGGTGCCGCCCGTACAGACAAGGGGTTCGACAAGGTCGTGGGTCTGGTGGACCTGCTTGCCCGACTGGGGAAATCGATACCCGTCAAGATCCAAGGTTCGGCAAAGCATTACGGTAAATATGAGCCGCGAATTCGGGAGGATTTGCATCGACTCGCGAAGGCCAATTATCCCTATCTGGAAATATTCTCAGAAACACTGACAGAATCGGCGTACCGGGAGCTCTTCTCGGGAGGAATCTGCATCCAGCCTTACGACGTCGCGGAATTTGCTGACCGAGTCAGCGGCGTCACGCTGGATGCGCTGTCTGCGGGTTGTCCGGTCGTTACCCTCAAAGGCACCTGGATGGCGCGGGTTGTCGAGAAGAGTGGCGCCGGCGTGGCTATCGAAGAAGCCCGCCCGGAGGCGCTTCTCGCGGCAGTGGAGACGGTCATAAGCGACTATGCCCGCTATCGGCTCAATGCATATGAAGCCGGCACGGGGCTCCAGACGGAAAATAGTGCGAGCCATCTCTTCAACATCCTGACCTCCTGACCGCCTTACCCTGTTGGCTGCACTCTCTCCGCGGGGAAGATCCCATTCCGAATCAGTCCCCCGTTCCATGTCTCGCGCCAAGATCATCCACGCAGAAGATCGTTGACCGCCTCGAAGACGTCATCCACCGCAACGGCCTTAAGACACGTAAGCTCCTCGCAGGCCCGGTTTCGGCATGGGTTGCAGCCGACGTCTTTCCTCACCAGCCGGTGGCGGCCGAAGGGGGCATTCACCTCAGGATAGGTCGGGCCGAAGATGGCAACAACAGGAATCCCCATCATGGAGGCGACGTGCATGGGACCCGTGTCCCCTCCCACATAAAGATCGCAGCGCCGGAAGATCTCTGCCAGTTGTGTTATCGATCCCGTTTGAGGCCCGAGCACGGACGGTTCCGTCATCTCCTTCTGAATCGCTTTGACCCACTCCAGTTCATCGGGTCCCCAGGTGAAAAGTACGGTGGCATCCAGATCCCGGACCAGCCGGTCCGACAACTGGGCGTATCGGTCCAGCAACCACCTCTTGTACCGCGTCTTTTGACTCGTCCCGGGGTGGATGGCAATCAACGGTCTCTTCACAGGTGCCGTCAGGCCTCTGAAGAACGACTCGACATACTCGCGGTCGCCCGAAGGAATAAAGAGCCCTGTCTTCACGTCCCTCACCTCGAGGCCGACTCCCCTGAGGAGCGCAATGTTCTGGTCAAAGCGGTTCATCTTCTTTTTCTGCTCCGGAGGAAGCTTGACCTTCAGGTTGGAGAAAAGGAAATTGAACTCCTTGCTCCACCCGCGTTCGAATCCAACACGCGCAGGGGCTCCGGAAAAATAGGAGATCAGGCCGCTCTTCAGGAGTCCGTGAAAATCAAAGACGATGTCGAACTTTCGAGATCTCAGCTGCCGAACGAAGTCCCGCACTTCTCCCACCGTTTCCCATATTCGAAGGGGAGACTTCATTCCGTCGGTCCACCTCTTCCTGGGAACGACGATCACCTCGTCGATTTCGGGTTGGGTTTCAAGAAGGGTCTTGGAAGGTTCTTCAACCACCCATGCGATGCGGCTGGAGGGATTGTGTTCTCTAAGGGCCTTCACTGCGGGCAGGGTTCGAATGACATCCCCCACGGCAGACAGCCTGACAATAAGAATCTTACGATCGTTTGTCATTGACCGGAAAGACACATCCCATTTTTTCAATCCACTTCCAGTTCGTGGGAAAACAGTGACTCGGCTTCACGACCGACCTTTCGGGTCATGGACAGAGAAAGATAACCAAAGACCGGGGCCAGCACCAGTGGGATCCAGCGTCCGAGCCCCCTTTTCAGAAGGCCGGTGGCAAACTTCTCCCCGATCTCTCTGGTGACCCTTTTGGCTCCCTCAGCACTCAGAGCCTTGACAATGATCCGCGTCCCCACTTTATTGATCAGCGCGTGCTTCAGGACCACACCCGTCGCTGCACCCAGAACGGCCAGGATGATCGTTTTATTCACTTTCGCTTCCTGTTGATGAAACTTGGCCACCTTGAAGATCAGGTTGATCTGAAGTCTGGTAACGGCAGCAATCTCTGGAATGATCGTTGCCAGACCTACCGGGCCGGAGGGTATCCCCGCACCCGTGCTGATGAGGAAGGCGGTTCGTGACGCCTTGCGGATCATCTGCTGTGGGCTGCCTTCCACCGTGATGTCGCCGGGGTCGGGCCCCAGGGTGTTCAGGATGCTTTCGAGTGTCCGCTCGAACCACGAACCGGTTTTGAATTCTTCCTTGTCCATGATCCCTCAATAGAATAACTTTTCACCACCGAGACACAGAGGGTACCGAGAAGAATGTTTTTATTTGGCGGTAAGAGACCGCCAGATAAAAAACTTTCTCGCCTTTCAAAGCGGTTTATGACCCTTCTCCGTGAACAACTGTGGTTAAATTTGTTCTAACCGGCCAGTTTGGCCAGGAATGTCTGCGGAAGGCTCTTGGGTTTGTTTGCCGAATCAAGGCAGATATGGCGTGTCTCTCCCTCGGCAATCATTTCCACCTGGTCCTTTCGCAGGACCTCATACCCGAAGCTGATCATCCGCTTGTTAAGTTCCTTCAAGCGGGTGCGCACGATCACGAGGTCATCATATCGTGCAGAATTCCGGTAATGGCACGCGGCGTCGGTCACCGCAAGCCGGTATCCCAGTTTCTCCAGGTCGGCATAGACAAAACCCCGCTTTCGACAGAACTCTGCTCGTCCCACCTCGAACCAGACCAGGTAATTTGCATAATAGGCTACCCCCATCTGGTCCGTCTCTGCATACCTCACGCGAACCTCAACATCCACCGAGTCTTTCACCATTCATGACCTCTATGCTAAGTGCCTAAAGTGTACTAAAGTGAGCTAAAGTGTCTAAAGTGGAAAATCTGACGATTTATGTCTGTCGTCCGTCGTATGTTGTCAGTTGTGTTTTGAAAAGCGACGGACCACCGACAACTGACTACTGACGGACTGCCTATTACAACGCCCTCAAGTATTCCGGCCTGAGCAGCGCCGGATCCTTTCTCTCGAGGACCTCACGGATTCGCCGAAGGGCGTCTTCTTTTTCTTCCGGCATGCGTATCCTCAAAGGAAGATAGTTTGAAGCATGGTTGGACGCAAAAAAACACCGTGTAAACCGGCAGTTCGTGATCATGGTCTCCAGTTCCTGGATCAACCCGAACGGAGTCGGCAGCACCAGTTTCCCCGTCCCGATCTCTTTCTCGATGGGAGTCCCCGGAACGACGATCAGAGACAGGGCGCCGACAAAATCCGGGTCCATTTCAGAAAGGACCTTTCCCGTGTCCTCGGCATGGGCCTGGCTCAACTCTACCCCTCCAATGCCTAAGAGAACAGTCACAGAGAGAACGATCCCCGATTCTTTCACGCGCTTTGCCGCGCGGATCATCAGGTCCGTCGTTGCATTCTTTTTAATCCTTTTTAGAACCTCCGGGTTGCCTGACTCCAGTCCCAGGTAGATAATCCCCACCCCAAGCTCTTTCAACTCCCTTAACTCTTCAACCCCCTTTTTGAGAATATCCCGGGCGTTGGCATAAATCCCCACCCTTTCCAGCCCTTTGAGTTTTGCCTTCAGATACCCCAGGATTTGAACGAGACCCTTTTGCGGAATGATCAAGGCATCTCCGTCGGCCAGAAAGACCCTCGGGATACGAGCTCCATAGGAACTCGCTTCATCAATGTCCTCTTTCACCTCCTCAAAGCTCTTGATGCGGAACGACTTGCCCTGATAGGCACTGCAGAAGGCACAGCGGTTGTACGAACAACCCACCGTGACCTGGAGGATCAGGCTCTCAGCCTCGCTGGGTGGACGGTAGATCATCCCTTCATACTTCATTTCGCTTTCTCCTTGCTCCGTCCCGTCGTGTCGAATTGATAAACGATCTCTCCTTCCTTAACCATTCCCAGCTCCTTCCGGGCAATCTCCTCGATATATTTCCTTTCCGTCTGGAGGCGCCTGACCTCCTCCTTCAGTTTTCGGTTCTCCTCGTCCACTTTGGCATTCTCCGCCTTGATCCGTGCCAATTCCTTCTGAAGACGGAGACGGTGAAGGATTCCTCGCTCCCCGAAGAAAACAAGAAGCCCCAGAACCAAAACGAAAGTCAGAGCCAGAAGGAGGAGAGGTTTTTTCCTTATCTTCATGAGTCCAAACGGGGGTCGTCGAATTCTTACTGGAGTCTAAATCTGAACGGGATGGTCCCCCATTGCTCCACCTGAGCTTCGTCTCTCTGCAGCGGAGCAAATTGCCACTGTTTCACGTACTGGATCGCAATCCGCTCCAGCTCCGTATCCCCTCTGATGGAGGGAAGGACACGGTCCACAACACCGTTGGGTAACACCCAGAGGGTTAACTCAATTTCTGCCTCCACCTTGACCGTCACCCTGGGTGGCTGGGGTCGCTCCACGATCTTGCGAGAGACCAAAGGTCCTTTCATCCCTAATTTGAGATTCTCCTCCAGGGGCTTATCTGCGGCGACCCGGTCCTTTGCACTCAGAAGTCTTTCGATCACCTTCTCTGTCCCCTTGTCCTTCAGGTGAGTCAGATTCGTGGCCTCTTTCAGTGAAGGAAGCGGACGCTCCGAATTGAACACATCCTCCTTCTTCACCAAATACTCCTTGAGATCCCTTTCCACCTCTCTCAGATCGGGAGATTCCTTAAGAGCCTTCACCCGCTCTTTTTCGTCCGCAGGCCCTGACTTCTTGAGCCTCGGGTATTCGGGAGCAAGCTCTCTCCAATCCCGCCGCACACTGGCTTCGTCCATTTTCTTGAGAATGATTTCCTCCCTGATCCGCTTCTCTTCGGGAGGGGTTCTCCCTTCTGAGCCCCCGAGGATCTTTCTGCTCTCCCGTCTCAGGGTGGACCACCAGACCTCGATCGAGGGTCCGAAAACGAAGATCCCGGCGCAGACAGCCGCGACCAGCAGGATGCCGGTGATCAGGACCCATCGGCGCCGCAACCCCTTCATGACGATCCTCCTCACGGGCGAACTACTCCTTGATCAATCTGGTTGAGCATTCTCTGAGCCACCTCCCGCCGATCCTCTCTCCGGGTCTTCTCCAACAATTTCCGAAAGATCTGTCGGGCCTCAGAGGTCTTCCCCGCTTCCAGATACAGCGGGCCCAGTTTCATCAGTGATTCTTCCTGCAACTCCGACAGGTGGGGGTACAGGTACACGACCTTTGCAAACTGCAGGAGAGCCGA